>Ga0315287_10001382_pt1 | contig 22274 bp, 52 predicted proteins | sample YL17G11_0_MG_FD_205037 | JGI IMG/M metagenome (GOLD analysis project Ga0315287, IMG submission 205037) | Sediment microbial communities from Yellowstone Lake, YNP, Wyoming, USA - YL17G11_0 | ecosystem: Environmental > Aquatic > Freshwater > Lake > Sediment | place: USA: Wyoming | collected...
CAGAATGGGAGCGATGCCCATTATTCCACACTCGATGACACGGTTTTTCTTTGGATCGCTCTCGGAATCGTTTTGGATCGAAGGGCTTCAGACCATTCTGTTGAGGGCCGACGCCGCTTTCTGTCTAGATAATTGGGTAAATTCTCCAGGTTCTAAAGAGGAACACACCCTTGCTGTCACGAATGGAATTCCGGTATTCTACACGCTTGAACGAATCAAGGAATGGATCGATCTATGAGCGATATCCACGAACCAATTCTGATCCGGATCATTGAAAGCAAAGGTATTCCTCGAGTCATGAATTCGGCAATACGAGACTTTGCCAGGCTCATCGTTGAAACCTCCAACTTTCTGGCCGATAGGAAGAACGACGAGCAGATTCCGAAGCTGATCGCGACTTGTCAGATCTCCCTCGAGCAGCTTGCCATCATTTTCAAGGAGCCTTTGGTTCGACAAAATTACAATAGGCTCATGAACAAACTGGCTAGTGAAGTCGAGACCTACTGCGATCCCGACCCGATCCGGGTCGGATCCCTATCGGATCCAAATGTACAAAGACTCGAAACGAAATGTCCTAGTTGCAACGAGATCCAATTCAAAACTCGATCCGGAACGACTTGTAGGAATGGGCACGGATACTGATGCCTTCGAAACGGACAAGGGAACAGAAAAAACTCAAAAATGAGATCCGCGCCCTCATTAAAAGTCTTCCCTACCGCCCCCCTTTCATTATATATGAGGGCGCGACATACGATTTACCCGATTCGGAGGATCTCTGTGTCATATCCAAAAGTATTCTGGAACAAATCAGGAGGAAGTGATGCAACATGCGTGGCGGAAACCGCATGAGGAAAACTATGAGATTTGCTCGAGATGCAAGATGAGGCGAAGACGCTGTGTACGCAACGAGCCAAATAAGAGAAAGAGTTCTGCGGCGACCGAGTACAGCAGCGATGACGGGAAGACTTGGAGATGGGTCGCGAAGCGAATGCCGACTCCGCGATGCGAAAAGGAAATCCAGCCATGAAAATTTTAATCAATGTTCGTAGAGAAATCAGGGTAGACGATTTGGATCAATCTTTGTGCGATCCATATTGTCGTTACTTCGACATCGCGCCGGAACGCTGCACACTCTATTATCTAAATTTGGAAAATAGAAAACGGTGTGATCAATGCAAAGAAACCACGGAGAAAAAAAATGACTGAAACCGTAAACCATCCCGAACACTACAACAAACACCCATCCGGAATCGAATGTATCGAGATCATCGAACACTTCAATTTCAACATTGGAGCCGCGACGAAGCATCTTTGGAGAGCCGGAATCAAAACTCCGGATCCCATCGAGGATCTCCGAAAAGCTATCTGGTATGTGCAGAAAGAGATCGACAGGATCGAGACCGAAAACAAAAAACTCGAGTTGCGAAATCTCAGATCTGAAGTCTATCCGATCTCTCCTGATGAGAAGCGGAATATCAAGGTTCAGATTCCGCCAACAAACAGGGTCCAGCAGGTTCCGGTTCCGGGTGGAACCAAACCGGTCAAACCCTATTTCGAAAATCAGAAAGTAAAGAAATGACTTGGACAAATGACGAGTTAAGCAGCGAGCTCTATTTGCCAAAAATATTAATGCCAGATTGGGCAGAAGTATCGGATCGGAAAGGAATGTTTCAAAGATTGGATCGTCTCAGAGTCATCTCCACAGTGGATAGAAACGAAACGGGTAGATGGCTTCACGTCTCGGCTTCGTTTTCAGATCATTTACCATCCTTTTTCGACATGTCTGAGGTCAAACTTCTCTTCATGGGTCCTCACGTTTCAGCTATTCACATCTTTCCGAAACTTTCCGAACATATAAATCATCACCCATATTGCATCCATCTCTGGTCTGCTCTAGATGGTCAACTCCAGCTTCCCGATTTTCGAAGACCCATTAATGGAACTCTTACCTTATAGGAAAGTGGGACAAAGATGGGAAGTTGAGGCGCGGCACTGTTGAATTCAACAACTCAGGAGAATCCAAATGAAGAATGTTCTGTTCTATTTACTCGGTGTGTTCGTTTTAGCCAGTGTCGTAATCGCTATTGTTGTTCCCCTCGTTGATTACCTGAATGATCGAGCCAACCGGATGTGTCTGAGCCGTGAGCCCAAGGTCGAATGTATCGAGGGGTTTGCCTACACCTCCAAGGCCTTTGTCTCTGATGGGTTTGCAATCATGGCCCTAGCGCCTCTGTGGGATCAAGATGGAAAGCCCAAGCGTTGCTTTACCGAAAAGGAGAAGCCATGACCTTTCTACTCGCAGTCCAGGTTCTTTTCGCACTCTCAGTCATCCTCCTACTCGTTGGGATTGCTGGGATCATGATTACCGGTCGGCCATCTGACCGTTGGACTATTGCACTTGTCGCAGGGGCAATCGGCTTCTTCGCTCTGGGAATCACCTGGTGGACCATCGAACCCAAGGTCCCTTGTTGCAAGTGCCCTGCCGAACAGGGGCAGAGGCCATGAAACACCGCTGGATCAAATACGGCAGAGAACAATGCGAAGAATGCGAACGCTGTGGCCTTCGTCGTAGGCAACGCTCCGATAGCTTCGGCAAGCGGATCACCGAATACTGGATTAGAGGGGAGGGCTGGATCTGGGTGAAGTCGCAAGAACCGGTGCCAAAGTGCAAGGAGAAGTCATGACCAAGAAAGAGAAGCCCCCTAAAAGAGTAGTTCTTGATTTCACCATTTCCCCAAACCAGGGATTCGCGGCGATGGCTGCATCGCTGGATCCACCGGAGGGCTATGTGTTTCACACCATGATCCGCAAGGGGGCCAAGGCCAAGATCACTTACGTTTTGGAGGAGAAGTGAACATGATCATCGATCCCAACATTCCATTGGTTCCCACACAGATCAGCATCGAATCCATTCTGCAAAATCATGCACAGGGACTCAATCACTTCAAGGCCCACATCGAAGCTCTGATCCGAAAGGTGAACGAGCTCGACACAAGGATCCGGGAAGTCAAGACGTGGCAAGACGAGCGAGACAAATTTGCGATGCCGCAATTCTCGATTTCCGAAACACAAAAATAGCCGGGAGAGCCCCGGCTATTTGCTTCAATGAGGTCTGCCCACTATTCACTAGTTAAACATCGGCATGGCCAGGCTCCAACCGCCTGCGCCCGATATCCGTTTCAATCGTGGGCATGTTTTCAAAGATCCCAAGTCTTTTACTTCTTGGATCCCGATCATTAGAACTACCCTGATCTTCTGTATCCACCATGCGAGCAGCCTGATGATCAGGGTCCAGAGCATGACAGCAGTATACTCACCAATTCCAGAAATGCAAGAAGGCTCCGAACCATTTCGGAGCCTTTTGAAACCGCAAACCATAGTGCCTTCACCATTTTACCGATCCATTTTTGTCTGTCAAGCCTCTATACTCTAAAACTTTCATCAACAGTTTCAAGCGTTCGTCCCGGTACTCGTCCACGTAGTAAAGCAGGGTAAAATCGGTGCAGGCGACCACCGCATTTTCGAAACCGAACACTTCGCAACGATTCCCTTTCTTACCCGGGCAGCCCTCACAATCCGCCATGACCCACCTCCTGGTATAGTTTACCAGAATCCAGTGGTCGTCGTCGAGCTTGTGGCCGTGCTCGTGCCCCATCCCGAACTGTAGTGAATCGTAATATAAGGTGAGCAGAAAACCACAGGTGGAGATTGTTCTAGTTTGATTTTATTGATGAAATCCCAAGCCGCATTCAGCTTTTTCATCTCTTCATCGCTTTCCCCATTACGATCCGGATGGAGTTGCAACGCGAGTCTCTTATACGATTTTTTAGCCAGTTCCTTCATTGTTTCAAAATTAGCCAAGATCTCTGGAAACGTCCTCGCCCTCATCTTTTCGTCAACAAATCTAGGCTCTAAGCCTACCGAAACGAATGCTTCAAATACGTCTTTCGATCCAATTCTTTTCATGCTTCCTCCCTAACCATCGATCCTATCCTATGTTTTCTACTCTGTCCAGAAGTGTTGACACGCCGAATTCTACACTGTATATTTGCGCGATGAAAAACACAATGCCCAATATCGATGTCCATTTTTTAGCGATTCGACCCCTCCGATTCGATCATGCGCTTGGTGAAGCCGAGACGAAACGGCTATACGAGCTTCAGATCCAACTAGATGATCGAATCGATGCGTGGCATAGTTCCAACTCTAGTCTCGAGCTCCACGAATTTCTCGACATGACAAGCACCGACTACAATCTTTTCGTTACGGATCCATCGACCTACTTCAAGAATCGGCTCGAATCCGAAATTTTAGAATAGAGGTGAGGCATGGAAATAAAGAAAAGCATTAAAGCCGAGACTCAGACTTGGAACAATTACGACTTCGCTAAGCCCAGCCTTGCCGTTGTAGCCTACGGGATCCGTAGAGATATCTGTGTGATCTCAAGTGTTGGAGCCCACGTCAATATGGAATTGGATGAATATGGATTGGGGGTTGAAGATTTTCTAACCGAACCGGAGAAAAGCGGAATCTGGATCTGGGAAGGAATCAGAACTTGGCATCCCGGAACATATGATCCAACAGACGGCGAAACCGTACTGGAGGGAACCTACCGCAAACCAACTATTGAAGAGTGGGTATCCATTATGAAATTCGAATGCCCCTGGAACGACGAGGAGTGGAAGCTGAAGGAGAAGCAGGAATGAAAAGGGTGGAGAGCTTACGCAAAAATCTCATGGAGGATCTGGGCTGCCAATATGAGGCAAGGGGTGTCCAGAATTTCTTACTCGTGGCTTGCGCAAAGATCGAGGAGTTCGCGCGAGCCGTTCAAGACGAGGAATGGGAGATGATTCGTCGAATCGATGCGCGTGGGTTTAGATGTACCAGCAGAGAAAATGCAATCTCGATTTCCAAGACTCTTGGGGAAATTGCGAAATGAGCCATACCTGTTCCTCTACTTGTCCGGGTTGCGCCTGCCACATCGCTTCGCCGTGTCCGCATTGCGTCGAGCATAGCTGCCCCGAATGTGGCGATCCGAATTGCAGCAATGATAGCTGCGGAAATATTGAGGAGAAAAATGAACGATTCGGAATGGGAGAAGTGCTGCTTCGACTCCGGGACGGTAAGAGGGTTCGACGCGAGGGTTGGAACGGGAAGGGCATGTGGATCCAGCTCCAGATGCCTGGCGAAATGACGGTTCCGTACATCTATATGAAAACAGCAGATAATAATCTCGTTCCCTGGCTCGCATCCCAGACCGACATCCTTGCCAATGATTGGAGCGAGGTTTGATCAAGAGATATTCGTGGCGAACCAATCGACAATGCAGCAGCGGGTTCAACAAGTATTGGCAAAGACGATATTGGGAATGGCGAGTTTTGCCCTGGTACAAAAGGATTTTCACGCCTCGTCCACAGTCCAACAAACTATTTTGTTTGAGGTGAAGTCATGGGTGTTCCATCTATTGATTTTCGACCAGTGCTCTGGGGGATTCTCACCGTTGGAGTATTGATCGGGATTCTGGTCTGGGAGCTTCTTAGCTGGGTGTTTTCTCACGTCTCGATTGGCTGGTTGTCATGACGGGATTGCTAAGATCCGATCCCTGATAATAAGCGATCCCGGTTTCCAAGCCTTTATTGGAAGACTGATAAGCCGGGAAAGTCAGGATTGGTTCATCCCTACTCGAAGCAAAGATCCAGGAGTGGAAACGACAAGACATGATAAGCGGCAAAATCATTGTTACCAAATACTAGATCCTATCCAAAATTTCTAAAAGCTAAGATACGCCTGCACCGTAACTGCCCCTATCGATCCAATGCAATCTATCCCTATACCAGTCCCAAAAAATTTTCTAAAAATTTAAGATACAAAATTCTGCGCCACCAATAGCCGAGGCACTGTGTAGCGAAGAGAAGAAGGGGATCGGAACAAATGGTAGTACGGGGTGGGGTAGAGTCCAATGGAGCCGGTCGAGCTCTATACAACCTTCGAGAGAAGCAATGGAGCCGGTCTATCCCTATACAAGACTCGCCGTCTCTTCCCGGGGAAAATTTGTACAATCGTCGGGCGATGATTGTACGCTACACTGTACCCTACTCTATGCTGCCTGAATTTACAGTGTAGAATTCAGAATCTCTTATTCTACAGTGAGAACAGAATCGCGGTTTGTCTCTCTGAAATTGTAGACGGGTCGGGCGGGAAGGGTTTTATACATTATGTCTATTCTTGTATTCTCAATTATTGCTTTGAGAAGAGTATAGGGAATGAGCATTGAGTATAGGGCTTGGAGTAGAGAATGGGAATAGGGATAGTTGAATCAGTATAGGGCTTGGAATAGGGAATGGGAGTAGGCTTTGGATATTGGATATTGGTTTGGATCGGATCGGTTTGTTGTATTGGGTTCTTCCCTATTGGGGCTTGTGCCTGAATTGCATGATGTAAGTTTTTTGATGACTTGCTTTGCGACAGGTCGTTTGCGCTGGCCATTGCGCTGCGCCAGCGATTCGACACCGACGATGTAAGTTTTTTCGGCTTGTTTTTAGAGATTGTCACTATGGTATTCTACACTGTAGAATGTGTATGATACCGTATGGTATCAAAATGGTGGTTCTGTTTTGGGTACAGGGAATGGGATATTGGAATAGAACTAACGCGCGCGAGTCATTAGATTTTTCGCGCGTTTTTTTTCTAAAGTATTGATTAGATTGTTGTTTATTGGATCGATGGCTCTGGTTCGATCGCTAAGTATTTGAAACTATTGAAATGAGAGAAGAGACATCGTTATACATTTGTTATCGCTAAGTATTTGAAGTTTTTTTTGACCCACCGATAACTTTATAAAATCATTGATAAAAATCCATTATTACGAAAAAGAGGTGGGTGAAAAAATGGCCATTGTAAAGTTATGAAATCAAAGAAAGATTGAAAAGTGGGATAAGAAAACGAGGTAAAAAATGACTCACGTTGAAAAATGTAACGTCTTGAATTTGCGTAAAGCGACAATTCACGGTTTTTTGTAAGTGTTTGATTTTGCTTTTGGCACATTTTTAGCAATGAAGCTAAATCACGAACCGCAAACGCGGATTGACGGGCCGCACAACGCGGCCCAAAGCGGAGGATACCATGCGGACAGTGACGATCGTTAGCCAATTTCGTAAAGCGCCTCGTTGGATGTTGCATGCAGTTACCAAGTTCAGCGGAACGACTTTCACGCACATCGGGCTGGATTCACGCGGTACCGCGCAGTCCCCGACTGCGATCGCGCTGGCCTCCCGATAGGTCGGACCATTGGGTCAATCGGTTTGACTCAATGGCCAGCCCCATCGGGGTTGATTGGGACGGATCGAAAAGTACCCGGGTGATCTCTACCAGCAGGGTATCGCTGGCAAGCCATACTGGGGAAACCGACAGGCCTCCGTTCCAAGGGTGAGAATCCCAAATCGTTCTTTGACAGTCCGTGTGTATACCGGACAATGGCCCCCATGATTTCTTGCGGATCATGGAGACGCGATAACGCGCAAGAAACTATGCGGCGCTGAATAGCGGTACGGAATTGTCGAAAAGTAGGAAAGGCTGTAAGTAGGCAAAGCCGTGATTTCGAGTAAGCGCAAAACGCATAGGCACGAATACGGCAACTAATCAAACACTTGACAAAACAGGCAAGCGGTCGATTCAAACCGTTGAATCTTTTAGACAAACAAAATCGACGCCTTGCCTGTTGGCTATCTTGACGCTAAGTGATTGATTTCACTTAGCGTCTTTTCTTTTTGGCGCAAAACGCCTTGCCTCTTGACCCTAACCGGGAGGATATCATGCTAGAGATCACAGAAAAATATCTCACGCGGTTTCAGGAATGGGCAAAGGCCCATACTTGGAACGATGGGAGAAACAAGTTGATTGGAGCAATCGAAATCCAGAAAAGCGGAGATTGGATGTATGTCAAGTTCGTACACACTAATTCTACGTCACTGACATGTGGTGGGTTCGATTTGGTATGTATTCAGATGAATGGGAAGTGGCGCAAAAAGATTTTTGTGCCGTACTAGACCAGCCTTTTGGCACTAAGTAATTGATTTTGCTTAGTGCCTTTTCGGATCGGCGCATTGCGCCTTGCCTCTTGACCCTAACCGGGAGGTTATCATGTTTGCACTTATCGAGACAATTTGCCGCATGGCGGATGTCATGAATTCCGACAATGTAGCCATTTTCATGAATTCGTATGGCTCAGATCGCCTTATGGCAGAGATCACGACTGAGAATGGACACCTTGCCGTGTTCATTCAGTATGCGGACGGACAGTGGGTCATCTCTTCTGTGGCGCGGAGAGTCTGGCTGTAACGCGCTGATTCCCCGACCGTAGGGGTCGGAGGTAGGGGATACGGTATCCCCTATCTCCAATTCCTACAGTTTTGACCCTAACCGGGAGGATATCATGCAAAATCAATACTATCGGTTGGAAAAAATCATCAATCTGGCGACACAACAGCTGGATCTTGCAGAAACGGCCCGTTCGGACAAGTCGTTAACCGCGACAGAGCGCAACAAAATCGTATTGAGAACGATGAAAATGAATGAAATCATCAATTTAGCGATTGAGGCGCAGGAACAAACCGTCGAATAGCGGAGGTTACAATGTCTTACAAATCCGGAATGGCAATGTGGGTCTGTGGCGTCAACTACTCCATTTTTGTGGTCGAATGTGACGGCATGAAGGCAGATCTCCTTGCCGACAAAGTTTTGGCCCTTGGCGGATGGGAAATTTTTGCAAAAACGGTTCCTGTCAACGAAGATGAACCAGACGGCCCCCATTGTTGGGGTGAGTATTATCAGGATTGTGTTCCCGGCAGTGTTCGCGCCATAGCGATCGAGTCTTCCCGGTTGAACGGACAAGACAAACGATACTTCACCCCCGACACCACTTTGTGAACGGTCAATCGTTCTGACCCGTAGGGGTCGGAGATAGGGGATACCGTATCCCCTATCTCCAATTCCTACAGTTGGTAAATCGGAACTTTGAATTTCCCCCGGAAGGGGAGAGGAGAGAAGCCATGAAGATCACCCTTACCATTCCCGCTTTTGAAGTCAAGGCTTTGATCAATTACGGTATCGTCACTGAGAAGAACGTCCGGCCCGGTTTGGTCGAAGAAGGGTTGGAATATCACAATGTGACGATCAAGTATGAGGATGAGGAGTGCGATGGTCCCCACGATACCTCGTTCTACAAGGTTCGGGGATACGCCGGACGTGAATTGTGGCTTTCGGTCGAGCCAAGGGAAATGTACGATGAAGTGGATTCTTTGAACGGTGTCTGCGAACGAGTATCCAAGTTCAACCTGTTGACCTAGCAATCGGGGCTTTTCGGCCCCTTGACGGAACGGTAAATCACGGTTTGTCGTTCCATCCATAGGCCGAAAAAACGATTTGATTCTGAACGGCGATCGCCATTTTGGGAGGTTTTCCATGACTTTCGAGAACTTTCACAGCACATACCAGTCACTTTGTCACTTTCCAGTCCGCAAAGCGGACACTGAGAAGCAATGGGATTTGATCAAGAAAGGTGAGATTGACAAGGCAACCCCAACCGCCTTACTCGCAGCGGGATTCCCACCCAAGAGATAACGCGCCTGCGCGTGGATCCCCGACAATATCGTTCGGTATCGTCGGGGATCCAAGTTAGCGGAAGGGTATGGATTGCCCTCGTTCAAGAAACCCTAACCAGGAGGTTTGTCATGTCAGTATCCTGTTACAGTGTGGACGGACAGTATCTCGGATCCAATTACGCTCCGGGTGGATTCCTGGCGTACATCGGTCAATGGATGAAGTACATGAAAGATACTTACCCGGGGTGTGAATTCTACTCCGGGAATGAGAAGATCTGAATCCGACCCGTGGGGGTCGGGATGGGAATCGGTTCGGATCGGTTCCCATCCCAATTCCCACCGTTTGGTAAATCGGAACTTTGAAAATTCCCCCGGGGAAGAAAGGAAGGAGCCATGTATTGCCCCCTCTGTATGATGGAAAGCCCCGATGTGGAGCGCAAGGCACTGAAGAATGGGGAAACCCAGATTCTCAGCAAGTGCATCCTGCACGGTTACTTCTACTGGTGTGTGTCAGAGGGAACCAAGAGATTCATCTGTTACGAGAACAGAAAAGACAACCTGGCTCCCCTCTCCCCCTCTCCGCGAACGACTTTCGCGGATAGGTGTGACTGGGATAAGCGAAACCAGAGCTATCCCCGTGCCCAAATCCGTTGGGTTCCGCCGAAGCGGAGACCCGACAAGACGGAAGTGTAGTTTTCGGGGCATTCCCGCCCCGGAACGGGGCAACAATCCCTGGATTGTCGCTCCATTCATCGGCGGGAAACCGATTTGATTCGGAAAGGCGATCGGTTTTTTGAAACGGGAAACTTCAAATTCCCCCGGGAAATTTTCCCGGGGACAAGGAGAAAGCCATGGAATTGATCAGAGCAGAGAGTCATTTCGTGATAGACAGTGACGGTCTCCGGTCCTGGACGGGGAATGCTCCGTTCGGATCGAAGAAGTTCCGGGTGGCTTTCGTCGTCGATTCTTCCTGGACGCAGAATGGATACCGGGGATGGGCGACCAATCTCCATCTCCGGAGATGCGGAGACGCGGAGAATCTGGGAATGTGGTGCGGTGAAAAGTTCTATCCGGAGGTGGAGCCGGACATCGCGGCCCTCACGGGATGCCTCGATTCCCCTCTGGATTGATCAGCAACCGGCTTGACGGGCCGGGATGGAATTCCAGGGATATCTTGGGGATTCCATTCAGTTCCGTCAATCAGAAACCGATTACGTTCCAAAGCCGGATCGGCTTGGAATGGAGGAAACCATGCTTCCACACTTCTTGTCTCATTGCAAACGTCAAGCGGGCAAGCTGTACGATGCGAGGAACGAATCGAATCGCATGTACTATTCCCGGGGGAATCGGTGCGGGCGCAAGCCCACCAAACCGCGCCAGCTATTCAAGCTGGTAACCCGATGGGATGAATTGGAGAATGAGGATTGAGTCTTGGGACCTTGACGGTCCCCACGGGATATCCACGGACCCCTACTGAATGAGATAGTAGGGATTGCACAATGCCGTGGATGCCCCATGAGAACCGTCAATGTGAGAACCGCTGGCTACCACAAGGATCCGGGATAGGAGCCCCGGGATACCCATTGTGGGAAACGGTTCGCAAGTTGACAAGATTGGAGGTGTACAATGCTGGAACTTGTGCGGCCAATGGGCCGCTCCCAGTATCAAGCCGGATTGAGGGATCCGGCAATCGACCATCCCGACTGTGATGGCTGACCGGAGCAGACCTTCGGGGAAAGGAGAATTTGAATAGTAGAGAATGCAGGCTAGACCTAGCCTCAACAGATCCCTTAGTGGATCGGTTCCGAGTTGGAACCAACACTTATCTGGTATGCGCCGAAATCCAGACGGTTTTCCCGTGTACTGTAAAAAACACGGGTGGGAATCCGGTAGATTTCCACGGGATTCTAATCCAAGATTGGAATTCCATGAAAGTCTACCGTAACCATGGAGGAAATCATGCCAGCGACAATCGAGGTTTACAAGAATTCGAGCGGATACGATACGCATCGTATCAGTTTTGACGGAAAAGTGGTAGTTTTGTGTCTGTACGAAACAGATGCAAGACTCAATGCGGACGCGCTGGATTGGGCCTTCGATGCCGTGAAGGGAATGCATATTCCCTCACTGATCGAGAACCACAATCAGTGGTTCGCCCGATTTCACCGGGTGAATGGCTGGACCTTTCGGAATGCGGAATACAAGAGGAAACAGGCAGAGTTGACCGCACTCCACTTCTTCAATCGCTGATTTGTGATCCACGATGCCCGGTGAGTCAAAGGATTCGCCGGGATTCACGGTTCTCTAATCACAGGGAGGAAATCATGGATTCTGGATACAAGCTGATCTTCCGCAACGCTGAATATTCGATCTACTCCATGCTCAAGACGAACAACCCCAGAACCTTCTGCATGGTGGTAACCAAAGATGGGGCACAATTCCCCATGCCGATGAGTGAGGCGAAGAGATTGATGGGGGTGGCAAAATGAGCCAGCGTCGGTTTGCTTCGGTCAAATTTTTAGAATCGGTTTTTCCAAATTTGCCCCGGAGAAACGCGCTGGCAATTCGAGATATCGTGAAGGGATATCTGAATCCCAGAGAGATCCCGGAATTGGAGTATTTGTTCGGTGGCTTCTACAACGATCCGGATCGCGGCTATGCCAGATTGATTGCCCTGAACTTCTACCTTGACGGACACGGGGTGGAAGTGATCCGGGAGGAAAAGAGTGGAATGGGAAAGATTGTGGCCGAATACGTCAACATGGGGGACACATACAACGCCACGATCCTGTACAACATCAAGTCCCAGAACTTCTATGTGACAACCATGGGGGATTTTGTCGAGCGTAACCGGATTTGAAATTCGATAATCCCTGGGGAACGTACCATCAATCTGTCGGGAAATTCCCCAGGGGTTACGGGCTTTCAAGTCAAAAATCGATTCGTTTCCAAGCCGGATCGGCTTGTCGGATCGGGAAGGGAGAAACCATGTTTTTCGCCGGAAATCGCTGCTGGTATTCCCGGAATGGCCAATTTGCCCAGGGATGGTTTCTTGCCGTGTTCTGTGACCACGATCACAACCTCTGGGGGATCGTCCGGTTCGTCAAGATGTCCCAACTGGGAAACTTCATGATGGGATCGATGAAGATCGGATCCCAGAAAGTCACCCTTTCGGGAACCTATGGGAGCGATGGGCTCCCCATGGATCTCGAGAAGATCCTACCCGAGAATCGGAAACTTCTTTGTCCGGTTCCCCCCGAGCTAAAAGAGAAGTTCTGGAAAGGTGGGGGACACAATTCGGCGGGAATTGAGGCATTCGATATGCTGGAATGGGGACGTTCCATCATGAATCCGCTGAAAAAGTCCAGGTGAGGATCACGAAAATGAAAAAATTCAAAGTGGTGGTTCCTACAAAGTCCTGGGATACCTACATCGTAGAGGCAAAATCCAGGAAAGATGCGATCCACAAGGTAGATAATCGAGAAGTGGAAGCGGAAGAGATCGGGGAATATCCCGAGGATTTCCCCGTGGAAGATTGGGACGTGGAAGAAATATCCCAGAAACAGAAAAGGAGGCTACCATGACTCGCGAGGAACTGATCCGTAAGAACGTCCAGACCTGGAAGCGTATCCAGCAGAACAGACAGGATGCCCGGGAATCCCTGGAGAAGGCGAAGAAGCATATCGAGCGGGCCAGGGAATTCTCCAGGAATGCCTGGAATGGGATTCCCAAGACGGACTGATTCTGGATTGAGGGTTGACTCCCATGCGAATGGGAGTCTTCCTTGAGTCGAGAATCCTGGGGATATGGAATCCTCCCGATATCCCCGGGTGAGACAGGGAGGAAAGGAGAATCGAAATGTTTTGCGAAAGCAATCGAATCGAAACAGGCGATCTTAGATTCAGGCACCCCAAATTCCCCGGATCGAGTTTTGGTTCGGTGGAATCTGTGATTCGCGAAGGGAAACGGAAGGAAATCGAAATTCTTCCCGAGGAAGTCGTCAGAGAAGATACCAGAATGTCACTCTCCCAGATTCTTGAAAAGTTGGACGAGGGACATGTTTGGGACGAGTATCTCACCGTCGCAACCGATTATCGCTATGGAGAAAATTGCGAGAATCCCCCGATGTGGCCAGCCTGCAAGTTTATCGAAGTCTCTGTGGTCACCGGAGGATCCGAAGGGCTCTATCTCCATGTGATGGGGATGGATTACGACGGGAAGCGAACCATGATTTTCCTGGGGAAAACTCTTAGCTGCGGATACGACAAGTGGATCGAGTGCTATCTTTCCGCCGGTCGGATCGCGTGGAGACTGGGAGCGTAACATGGATCCGAATGCTTGTCTGGAAGAAATGCTGCGACTCGCCACAGAGATCCAGGGACAGGAAGACGAAGCCCTGGAAGATTCGGAGCATTTCATCGATTCTACCGATGCGGCAAGACTGGCCGAATTGGTGGTTTCCCTGGATCACTGGATCCAGAACGGGGGATTCCTTCCCGACGATTGGAGGAAGTGATGGAATTCATCCTGAAAACTGGTGAGGGAACGAAGCGATTCGTGGATCGCAAGGAATTCAACAAAGCGGTTCGCGCGGAGAAAAAGCGAGAATTGGAAAAAGAGCGGAAGCGGGATGAACTTTACCAGAAAGCAAAGGCGGATTACGCAATCTCCATTCTCGATCTGATTCACCGGACAGAATCCGAGAATGGTATCAAAAACCACGAGTTTGTCACGAGAGACGACGGTTCGGACAAATCCAAGAAGATCTGGGAACACGAGTACATGACGTTCCACACCGCATTCGGACATGCCTGTCCGGATACCGACTATGCTTCGTTCGTCTCCCGGAACTTCGATGTCGTTCTTCAAGACATCATGGATCACACCGTTGCTCTCCACGATTGCCATAATCATCGGTGGGTCGGTGTGGCGATTCTTGGGAATGTCTCCTATGGCGAAAAACTTCCGAGATTCCTGCAAGAAATCTTGACCGAAGTTTACGAGGCGAGAAAGCAGGCAAGAAAACAAGATTGAAGTTCAGTGGTGACGGGGAATCCGATCGGATTCCCCCGATCCACGGAACGTCAAACCACAAAGGGAGGAACCATGGAAAATCCACAAATCGGTTTGGGAGATGTCGTAACTTTTGGGTGGGACGATGGATACTCTACCGGAACCGTCTGCAAAGTCCACCTAGATGGAACCGTGGATGTTTTCCGACCCTATGTACACGCCAACGACTTCTCATATAGCGGAGGAGAGGGTGCCAGTGCGGTGATTTGCTATATCGGATTCGAGACGACTCCGCGTATCGATCCGAAAAGCCTCAAACTTCTCCGAAAGTCTCAACCCCTCAAGTAATTGCGGGAGGATACGATGGAAAACTTGGAAATCCTGGAAGTCGAGCTAATCAAGCGAATCAAGCATGTTCGCGAGTTTATTGTCGAAAAACCGGATTGCCGGTTCCGGGAAGAGTGGGAAGCGACAATCGAGGCTCACCTGGATATCCTGCGAGTCATCAAGGCGATCCGGGAAGGGAAGGAATACAGATACGAACAGAAGATCGGCGTTCCTCCGATAACCGAATCCGATCTGTAGAAAGGAGAAGTCATGGCACGGACCCGTAAAGTGAAGGCAGACGATCTCATCTCCGCTGCGTTCCAAAAGAATTGTGTCGGCGTCCAGATTCCCATCATGGAAATCCCGGCAATCTTCGCGGCGGGACGTAAAGGGTTCGCGGAAAAGGGTCCGGAAGGAATCGAACCGGAAGTCAAGGCCGCGATCGAGAAGTACCGACTCCCCCCGGGAAGCGACGAATCGATGACGATGACGGTGGAAGAGTATTGATTTTCGATAGCGCGTGAAAATTCAAAAGATTTTCACGCGATACGGGAAATCAATCCCGAAAATGGAGGTTACCATGTCAGATTCGGAAAACCTTTCCCAGAATGATTTCCAAACGGCGATCTTCATCCAAGACGCCTGCAATCTCTCCGGTGTCGTCTTAGCCTTTGCGAAAGTCATGCACAAAATCTGCGAAGAATCGAACCGGAACGGAAAGGGAACGGATTGGAAGAACACCCATCCAATCGCCGTTCTCTACGCTTCCAAGATCGCATCGCTCACAAACAGCGAGGATTTCCTGAAATTCGGGGACGCCTACAATGCTTGCTGCGCCGAAGCGGCAAAGGCAAAAAAGGAGAACACAGATGAAGTTTAGAATCCGAAAAAGAGATTTCTCCGTGGCGATTGGCGACATCCAAGTGATTTCCACGGGCGGAAAAGAGTTTGGTCCCAAGTGGGATCGTGTGAGATGCAAGGTGACTGCGGGGAAGCTCACGCTATCGGGGGGTCGCGACGATCTCCCCGTGGTCCGGACCTTCTCCGTGTTCACACCCAATACCCCGCTGAGTCCCGAGATGGAGAACGGGGAGTGTTGCTTCATCATCGGAACACTTTCGACCCGGCTCGAGGTGGGAGTCCGTGACGAAACAAAGATCACCGTGGTATACACCCCGGGATCGAGTGTGGTGGTCCTGGAATTCGACGGGGAGAAAGTCTCCCGGTCGGCGTACTCCATGGCGGAAAAGGATTGGGCGAATTCCGAAAATCAGGAAGTGCAAGTTTCAAAAACCGCTTGATTTCCGAAGCCGGATCGGCATTCTCCTCTGGGAAGCGGGGAATGCCGATCTTCTTGGGCAATCAAGAGGAATTTTCCTCTGAAAATCTCAGAATGCGCTACTAACCAAAAACGGAAAAGGAGAAAACCATGGCGCACGAAGTCGAATCGATGTTCTTCCTGGGGGCAACCCCGTGGCACCGTCTCGGAACCCGGATCGAGAGAGCCCTGAACGTCCAGGAAGCCCTCACGGAATCCGGATGTGACTGGGATGTCCGGAAGATCCCCCTGGTCACCGTCCCCTACACCTTGCCGAACGGCGACGTGTTCGGTGGCCAGGTGGTGGAGAGTCACGCCATCATCCGGGAAACCGATGGTAGCGTTCTCGGTGTGGTCGGTCCCCGCTGGGAACCGCTCCAGAACCGTGAGGCGTTCAACTTCTTCAACCCATTTGTCGAATCCGGAGCTTGCAGCTTCGAAACCGCGGGATCCCTCTGTCTCGGCAAGAAGGTCTGGATCCTCGCCAAGCTGAACAGCGAGAATTCCGTGGTCACCCCAGGGGACGAGGTGGCGAAGTACCTCCTCCTCTCAAACGCCCACGACGGCTCCCAGGCCATCCGGGTGGGGTACACCCCGGTCCGCGTGGTCTGCGCGAACACCCTGGCCATGGCCCAGAAGTCGGAAGCCAGCCAGTTGATCCGCGTCTACCACACCAAGTCCGCGCCGGTCACCATGGATCTGGTCCAGAAGGCGATCAACACGGCAAACCAGGACTTCGAAGCCAATGCGGAACTGTTCCGCAAGCTGGCGAATTCGGATTGCAACCAAGACGATCTCCGCAAGTACGTCCACCTCGTGTTCTACGCCAAGGAGAACCTGGAAACCATGACGGATCGCCAGAAGGCGAATCTGAGCGATCTCCAGGACAAGCTCATCCAGAACTTCGAATCCGGGATCGGTTCGGAGATGTCCAAGGGGACGTGGTGGGGAGCCTACAATAGCCTCACCGAATACTTCACCCACGACAAGAGCTTCGGTGAGGACAACCGGAAGCTCCTGGACGCCAACCTGAACAGCTTGTGGTTCGGGACCGTGGCGGAAAAGAACCGCAACGCCCTGAACCTGGCGGTCAAGATGGCCCAGCCCCGGATCCAGATCGCCCTCCCCGCTCCCGCCTGATTTCCCAGATTGAGGGTTCCCCGGGGAGCATTCCCCGGGTTCCTTGAATTTGTGAATGGAGGAAGTCATGGTCTTGACAGTTGGAGAAGTGAACCGATTGAGTCGAGAAGTAGACCGGATCAATCGCATCATCGACACTCTCGATCCGCTTGATCCCAGAGTGGATTTGTACCATGCCCGATTGGAGAAGATCAGTGGAAGACTCGAAGAAAGTCTGGAAGCGGGCCAGAACATAAAAAATGCTGGGATTCGAGCCATAAACCACATCAAGATGAAGGAATTAGGGCTCGAAGTAATTCCGGGGGAAAATCGATTTTCACATCGTGGAATCGCAAAACTTTCCCTGGTGAGGAAACGGAGGAAGTCATGTTTGGAAAATCAAAAGTAGAACCAACCCCATTCGGATCGAAAAGAGCCGAGGAGATCTGGGAGAATCGGGGGCACTGTTGGGATCTTCGATTGACTCCTGGAGAGGATGCGTATGTCCACAAAGTCTGGGATACCATGCCTGGACATACTTGCTGGATGGACGCATTCTTTCGAATCTTGAACGGTCCGGAGGAATCATGTTAGTAGCAACCATATGGGCAAAAGAATTACACGGAGCTACGATCTTGGCATACTTGAAGAAGGGAGATCGTTTCCACTTTCCCAACACAACCGAGATCATGGTGAACACCGGACGAGGTTGGTATTTGCATACAAGTTTGGGAAGGAAGTTCCACGCCGGAATGAAATCACCCGTAATCAAAATCGAGGATTGAAATGAAGGTTGTCGGTTACACCAGAGTTTCCACGGACAAACAGGGAGACGAAGGCGTTTCCCTGGATCTCCAGGCCGAAAAGATCCGTGGCTACTGCCAGCTTTACAATCTCGAATTGGTGGATCTTATCGAGGATAGTGGGGAATCCGCGAAGAATCTGAATCGCCCCGGAATCCAAAAGGCGATCGGCATGATGGATCAGAAAACTGTCCAGGGAATCGTGGTGTACAAACTGGACAGGTTGACCCGTTCCATTCTGGACATGGGGAACCTGATTCAGAAGTATTTTGACCGTGGAACCCGACTGATTTCTGTCCAGGAACAGATCGACACTTCTTCTGCTACTGGTAAGTTCTTTCTGAACATCATGATGTCGTTCTCTCAGTATGAGAGAGAGCTTATTGGGGAACGAACCCGAGCGGCAATGCGCCACAAAATCTCGAAAAACGAACATGCCGGGGAGATTCCGTTCGGGAAGCGATTGGGTCCAGATGGGATCCATCTCGAGGATTCCCCGGATGAACAGAGATCCATGGCAGAGTTACGGAAACTTCGAACCGCTGGATTCTCGATTCGCAAAATCGCGGATCGGCTGAATCTTCAGAAAGCGCCCGCGCGTGGATCGCGCTGGCATCCAACGAGTGTGGCAAACATCTTGCGGAGAGAGGGGAAAAAGACATGAGGTGCGGAGGGAAAATGTACAACGGTCCCAACAAACGATATGTGCGATGTCGGAAATGTCTCCGGATCGATTGGGAGAAAAACGAAGGAGACACTTGCTCTCGCGAAATCGAAAAAGAGGGTAACACGAAAACTCCAAAAGTGGTCTTTGTCGTCTATCGGGAAATTCCTGGAAAGAAGGACAGACGAATGGCGACGTTCCCGGATCTGATCGGCGCGAACAAGTTCTGTGCAGAGAAAGCCAAGGAGTGTGGACTTCTCGGCATGTTGTACATCCGGGAAGTTCTCAATCCTACCAAATCGGATCTTTCCCTTCTCAGAAATTGAGGCGCAAAGATGTCCCGGGGAATTTCCCGGGCATTCTTGGCGTGTCAATTCGAAAAGGAGAAATCATGCCAAACGAAAATTGCTTGAAGGGGATTTCCTGTCCGAAGTGCGAATCCGAGGGACCGTTCAACATTCGCGTATCTACCATGATTTGTGTCCATGACAATGGTACGGACAACGAATATGGGGATCTCGACTGGGGCGACGATTCCGAAATAATTTGCAGGGATTGTGGTCACCGTGGAACCGTCGAGGAATTCCGCTTGAATTACGAGGGGCACTTCAAGAAGATTGCGAATCAATTCGCTGGGGATCTCGCGGATTTCCAGAAAGAGATCGTGGTCCAGGCCGGGGAAGAGGAGTGGGATTCTGTCCAGACCACAATCGATCTATTGGAAGAAAAGATCCAACAGGTAAGAAAGATTCTCCCCCGGGTCCGATCCGTCGCGGTGGATTAGCCATGCCAGAATTCACCCGCAAAGAAATCCGGGAAGCATTGAAAGCCCACAATTCGGGAAGGGAAGATTCCTGTTTCAACGAGGCATACAACGAGGCAAATGGTCTCGGATCGATGCGAGCCCGAGCACTGATCCGTTCCGTGATCTATTGCCACAACGGATTGATGTCGGACCGGAGAACCAAGGTCACAATGCGGGAAATCGAGGAATTCGCCAGGAATTCCTTGGGAGATGTCAAAATCGTTTGATCTTCGAACAAGGGGAAAGCCATGAAAGAAGCATTGCCGTTCCAAGTCAACGTATCGTGCAAGTACGGTGCCCCCATGGGTCGCTACTCCGCGCCCATCACCGAACTATCCGGAAAGGTCCACATTCGGTACGTTCCGTTCTTCAGTGGCGACTACGATCAGGGTGGGGCCTATTGGGGTGGGGGGCGCTACACGCTTCCCTTATTCTGTGCCTGGGATAGTGATTGTGTGGTTTATTTTCGGGCCGCTTCCCGTGAGACTGCCAAGATGGTGCTATCCAACGAAAACCCCAATATCACATTCTACCGCTAAAGGAGAAAACCATGGGTTGGGACTATTGCGAAGCGTGGCGAACGAAACAAGATGTGATCCAGGAATGCACGAGATCCCCCCAGGATCGTCCGGAGAACGTCTATACTTGCCTTGCCCATTCCACTTCTGGTAATGAGTTGTGGAGTGTGTGGGAGAAGAAAAGCAAGCAAACCGGAATCGTGGAACGGTACATCGTTCTCGATCTCTTGGGCTATTCCCGAGAGTCTTTCGGCGGTTGCTGGGGGCACAAGGACCTGGACGAAGCCATGGGTCCGTATTCCTACAATGTCCCCCAGAGGTTTCTGGACATGGTTCCGGAGCGAAATCCAGAATGGAGAAAGCAGGTCCAAGCGCACCGCGATCACAAAAAGAACCAAGCGACCAAGAAGAGATCTGTCCAAGTCGGCCAGAAGTGGAAACTAGTCGATGGCTGCAATCCTCCCGTGATCCGAATTGTCGCGAATTCCCCGAAGATCATGGGAGAGTATCTGGGGAGGATGTACCGGGTATTGCCGAAACATCTGGATTGCCAGATCCAGTAAAAGGAGAATAGCCATGGTTCACAGACCCATTGACAATTCCGAATTGGAAGTGTGGGAATACTCGTTGGAACACGATGGGAATCTGAACCGTGAGACGATTCTCCGCGTCGTCGCGGAGTGTCTCCATCGGGTTCCCGAGGGGGAATTTGAAGACGCAATCGAGGAAAAGAACTATCTGGAGACGGAGAACGAGAATCACCGATGCGAGATTGACAAGCTGGAATCCAAGATCGACACGCTGAAAGAGAAGATCGAGGAATTGAGAGACAAGAACAAAATCCTGAAGAGAAACGCGGACAAGCTCCGGGACAAGGTGGCAGAGCTCGAGGGAGAACTGGAGAAACCATGAATCGCAAAATCCACATGAGAGACATCTGTTTGGCCAGCAATTCCGGGATGTATTTCCCGGTCTGCCATGCCAATGCCAAGTTGTTGGATTGCGACAAGGGGGGGTGGGAAACGACGGGGAATCTCTCCGAAGTGACGTGCCAGAACTGCATCAAGACGTTCAAAAAGAGATATCCGTGGGCGTCTGGAAAGTGATAATTCTGAGATTCGAGGGTGACCCGGGAAGCGATTTCCCGGGAATCCCTGGAAGTTCAGAGCGTAGCGCGTGATCGCGCGAATAATCGTACACGCGCTGGAAACGGAGGAAATCGTGCCAAAATATCGTGTTCAGCAAATCGTAAGAGTCCTGTCCGTGATTCGGGTCGAGGCAGAGGGCGAACAGGAAGCGTTTGAAAAGGCGGATTCCGAGATTGCCTCATTTCTCCCCAAGGATACCGATTCGTTGTGGGTCATGGGAATCGAGGATGGGAGTGTACAGACCAAGTTGGATGATGGAGAATCCATCATGGACATTGGATATTCCATCCTGGGAGACGAGGAGTGAGTCTGGGATCGCGCGGGCGCGAACCTTTCTTCGCGCGATCCCGCGCAGGAACCGGAACGTTTCGGAGAGTCTCTGAGGAAGCGCGGGCGCGTCATTTCTTCGCGCACATATGCGCGTTACAGTGGGGACTCTCCCCAGAAACAAGCGGGAAGAGAAATGAGATTATGCGCCTGCGCGTTGTGAAGTTTTTGAGAAAAACGGGAAAAGGAAAATTTCCCCGGGGGGATCGACCCCACACGGGAAGAAAACGAGAACGAATATGAATGCGTCGAGAGTGCTAGATAAGTGGGTAGAGGGAACATTGACAGAAGATGAGATTTTCGTCTATCTTCTTCGCAATGTGGTCTCGATGGATCCACAAATAGATCCGAAAACAACTGCTCATGTCGCAGAATGTTGCTTTCGGATCTACCAATGGCATACAGGAAAGATTCCATATTTGAGCGAGGTGTTCGAAGCAATCGCTCAAAACGATCTGAAGAAGACCATGGAGTATGCTGGTCCCGCGCTTCGACACGGTGGCTTGTGGGCCATCATGATCTTTCTGTACAATTGTGCTCCGAAGGGTTGGGAGAAGAAATCGAAATAGGCATACTCCGAAGTTTCAAAAATCGATTTGTTTCCAAGCCGGATCGGCCTTTCCTACCAGAAAG
>Ga0315287_10001384_pt1 | contig 22260 bp, 3 predicted proteins | sample YL17G11_0_MG_FD_205037 | JGI IMG/M metagenome (GOLD analysis project Ga0315287, IMG submission 205037) | Sediment microbial communities from Yellowstone Lake, YNP, Wyoming, USA - YL17G11_0 | ecosystem: Environmental > Aquatic > Freshwater > Lake > Sediment | place: USA: Wyoming | collected...
TTGGTTGATGTGGTAGGCTTTGGTATCAGGATTGAGCTGGGTGATGATCCAGAGCCGTTTCTGGTTCATGGTCAGCGGATAGATACTCTTCTCCTCGACTTTAACGATGGGGATGAAGACCTCCCGGGCTGCACCGCGGATAAATTCGGCCAGGGCTTTGACCTGGGGCTTGTTGAACATTTCCCGTAGGGGCACGGCCACATCGAACGCCTCATGAACCTTCGATATCAGGGTAACGGCCTTGAGCGAATGGCCGCCAAGCTCGAAGAAGTTGTCGCTAATGCCCACCCGCTCGATGCCCAGCACTTCCTGCCAGATGGTGGCCAGCCGCTGCTCTATTTCGTCCCGCGGCGACTCATACTCTTTCTGGCTCAACTTGTCGGGTTCGGGCAAAGCCCGCCGGTCGATCTTGTTGCTCTGGGTGAGGGGCATCTTTTCGAGCTGCATGAAGAGGGCCGGCACCATGTAATCGGGCACCTCTTTGGCCAGGAAATCACGCAATAGTCCTGTTTCTATCACTTCTTCGGCGACAAAATAGGCGCAGAGGAATTTATCGCCCTGGGTTTCTCCCTCATGGGCCAGCACTACTGCTTCCAGGATGCCGGGATAGCGCAGGAGCTGGCTCTCGATCTCGCCCAGCTCGATGCGAAACCCCCTGATCTTGATCTGGTTGTCTGCCCGGCCCATGAATTCGATATTGCCATCCAACAGTAGCCGGCCCAAATCGCCGGTCCAGTACAACCGGCCATAATCGCTATCGTCGGCAAACGCCTTCTGGCTGGCTTCCGGGTTTAACCAGTAGCCGGGGGTGATATAGCGGCTGGCCACCAGGATCTCGCCGACCTGGAGTGGTTTGACCCTGCCCCCCCTCTCATCCACCACAAAAACTTTCGTCTGATCGAGGGGCTGGCCGAGCAGGGGTTTATCGAAACGGTCTTCATGACGGAGCAAACGGATGGAATCGACAGACGATTCGGTCTGGCCGTAGACATTGGCCAGGGTGGCTGCGGGAAAATAATTCTTGAACAACCGCACTTCATGCTCCCGGACCTCCTCGCCGCCCAACAAAATATAACGAATTCCGGGGAACTGCTCCCCTGCGGTCAATGTGCCGGCAAAAAAACCGAATAGCGAGGGTACCGAGTGCCAGATGCTGATCTGTTCCTGCTCTAGAAATCCGGATAAGCTGGCCCCGCCCTGCCGCGAGCGCATGAAGAAGGGGTAGAGGGCGGCGCCGTTGTGCAGGGCCGAGAACATGTCCTGCACGGAGCCGTCGTGGCAGAAAGAGGAAAAGAGGGTCAAGCGGTCTTTTTCGCTGATGGAAAAAATTTCGCTCCAATTGCGGGTGTAATACATGACATTTTGGTGGGTCTGCATGACGCCTTTGGGTCTGCCGGTGGAGCCGGAGGTGTACATGATGTAGGCCAACCGGTCGCCCGTGATCTCCCTATCGGGGTTACCGGGATCGGGCATTTGCCGGGCCCCATCGATGACCAGGTAGCCTATGCCGAGCTGTTGGGCCAGGCTTTGGGCCAATGCCTGGTTTAACCGGTTGGTCAGGATCAAGGTGGCCTGGGAGTTGGTTAACATATACTGGAGGCGGTTTTCTGGGTAATCGACGGACAGGGGCACATAGACTTTCCCGGCTTTTAAGACACCGAGGATGGCGGCGATCATGTCTGGCCCATGCTCGAACAAGAGACCGGCCCTGGCGTCGTTGCCGGCATCTTCCCTGTCTATGAGCATGCGGCAGATGGCATTGGCATATTGGTTGAGTTGCCGGTAGGTGAGGACATTATCTTCAGATTTGACGGCCAGCCTATGACCGAATTTCTCTACCTGTTCTTCAAATTTCTGGATAATCATAATTTTATTTGACCTTTTTCATGGAGTGCGACTGAAGGTCCTCCTTTTTTGCGTCTGACTAAACTGGAATAGGAGGCCTTTGCCTGGATCTGCCGCAAAAAATGCTAATAGTTTGTGATACTCACCGGCCATGAATTCGATGGTCGCTGGCTTATAAGCGCCTTTTCTATACCGCCAATCCAGGCCGAGCCCCTGGCTATATTCCCTGACGTATAGCTCGATATCGAATTTTACATCCTGGACCCCAACCTCATAATGGGGCCCATTTACTTCGTACCCGACTTCCTCTCCCAGGTCGCCCAGGTTGACCATATTGAAACTGACCTTGATTTCCGGGTGCCTCATCCCCATTTCCTCCAGTACCAACTCGACGGGATAGCCCTGGGAACGGAGACTGCCCATGACTTCTTCATGCACCCGCCCAAGGAAATCCGCAAATACTTCCTCTTTATTCACGTCTATTTTAAACAACAGCGAATTGACAAAGAACCCGATCACCGGGTAGAGAGAGGCATCCTCCCGACCGGCACTGATGATCGAGCAGGGAACATCATCCTGCCCGGAATAGCGACCCAACATGGTGATGTAGATGGCAAACATAACCCCGAACAAGCTGGTCCGGTAAGTCAATGACACACCTTTCAATTGCTCGAGTAACTCCCTGTCTACCCGGCAATGATAACCGGCCCCCCGGTTATCATCGGAATTTACGGTAAAATCCCGGGGCAATGCCAGGTCCCAGCCAGCGGAGGCCAGCCTCTTTTGCCAGTAATCGTGGGCTTCCTGCTTGTTCTCTTTATTGTTGATCAGCCGGTTTTGCCAGTCGGCAAAATCCCGGTACTGTACATCGAGCCCCGGTAACTCATCTTCCAGACCCTGTCTATACATCTCCAGCAAATGGGAAAAATCCCGCTTCAGTATTTCCATCGACCAACCATCGCTGATGATGTGGTGCATATTGAATAAAAGCTCATATTCGCCGGCTTTCGTTTTCATCAACAGGGTACGAAGTAATGGCGCCCGCCCGATATCGAAAGGGGTGCGGAGTATTTCTTCATAGACCTTCTCTCTTTGTTCCAGCTTTTCTGCTTCAGCCAGGCGCGAGATATCTTCCACCCGGAAAGGCAAATCGACCTTCTTCTCGATCACCTGCACCGGCCGGTTATCCCGCATGATGAACCGGGTGCGCAGGCCCTCATGGCGGGCCACCAGTGCCGCGATCACCCGGCCGATAACCCGCTCATCGACATCTTCCTTCATATCGATTTTACCGGACATATTGAAAGCGGAGCTCTGCGGGTTCAATCGGTGGATCACGAAGAGCCGCTTCTGGTTATAGGAGAGATGATAATATTCTTTCTCTTCGCCCTTCTCCAGATCGCCCCATGAGCTTCTCTCCATACTCGCTACCAATTGACCGATCTCCCGGATGGTCGGTCTCTTAAATATCTCCTCCAGTGGTATTTTTATGGCGAATTCTTTCTGGATCTGTCCCATCATGATGGTTGCCTTTAAGGAATGGCCGCCCAGGCTGAAAAAATTGGCGGTAACCGAGATTTGATCATTATCCATGGCCAATAATTCCGACCAGATTTTCTTCAACCTAACCTCTATTTCATTGGCCGGCATCATATATTCTTCAGCCTCTTCCCATTCCAACACCGGTAATTTCTCTCTATCCACTTTGCCATTCGGCATTAAGGGCAAACTCTCTACAACCACAAACCGCGGTACCATGTACTGGGGTAACAGACCGCTTATCGCCCGCCTCACCTCGGCTATATCTATCCCAGCCAGGGATACGTAGCCCACCAGGCCCTTGATTCCCTTCCCGTCTTCTTTGACTACCACCACGCATTCCCGTACCCCTTTGACCCCCAACACCCGGCTCTCGATCTCGCCCAGCTCTACCCGGAAACCCCGCACTTTGACTTGCGTATCCTTGCGGCCCCGCAGCTCGATGTTGCCGTCGGGCAACCACCGGCCGATATCCCCGCTCCGGTACAACTTCTTTTTCGACAAACTTTCCTGGCGGACCAACTTCTTGTCCGTTAATTCCGGGTTTTTGATATAGCCCAATATTTCTTGCCTACCCTCGACACACAACTCCCCCCACACGCCCATGGGAACAGGTTGTAAGTTGTCATCCAGAATGAATATCTTGACATTGCTGATCGGTTTCCCAGCCGGCGGGATGGGTGTCTGGTCGGCGGTAAACGCATCAAGGGTGTAGCTGGTGACCACGTGCATTTCCGTCGAACCATAGTGATTATGCAAGCGGATGTTGGGGTTTAAATCCAGGAACCGCTTCAGGCCGGCGGTCACCTTTAACTGTTCACCGGCAGTGATAATATGCTGCAAACTATGCCGGAAATCCCGATCCCACCGGTTCGATTCGTTGAAGAGAAAATTAAGGTAAGAAAAGGGTAGGAACAAGACGTTGACCTGGCGCCTGCCCAAAAAATTCATCAGGTAATCGATGTCCTGGCGCTCGATATCCCCGATCAGGTGCAATTCCCCACCGCTGGTCAGGGTGCCCATGATCTCCTGGAAAGAGACGCAAAAATTGATCGAGGTAAATTGCAGCACCCGACCGGAGCATGCTATGCCTGTCTTCTCTTTTTGCCACTGGATCAGGTTGGTCAGACAGTCGTGCGACAGCATCGCCCCATTGGGTGTACCGGTCGAACCCGAAGTATAGTTCACGTACAAGACATCCTGCCCCTGGTTAACGGGCTGGGGATTGTGTTTGGGCATGGAAGCGATCTTTTCACCGACCTTACCGATAACGATGAGTCGCCCGGGATATCCGTCAAACAACTCCGGTCTCTGCCGATCGATGAACAGCATATCTGAATCGCTGTCCGCCAGCACATGCAAAACCCGCTCCCGCGGATAGGTCGGGTCTACGGCCAGGTAGGCGGCCCCAGACTTGATAATCCCCAAAAGAACCACAATCATCTCTATGGATCGATCCATAGACACACCGATGATGTCGTTGGCCTTGATGCCATACTCCCGGCGTAGATAATGGGCCACTTGGTTTGACCGTCCGTTTAACTCCCGGTAATCGATCGTCCGCTCTCCATCCGGCGAGACCACGGCGATTGCTTCCCCGCTCTTCTCTACCTGCTCTTCAAACATCTCGGCCAAAGTGATGTCCTTGAATTCGCATATATAGTCATTAAACCCGTAAACCACTTGTTCGTATTCGGCCCCTGCGATAACGTCCAATGACTTCACCGCCCGATCGGGATGAGACAACACCTCTTCGGTGAGGTGCAAAAAATTCCGGGTCATCCTCTCGATACTGGATTGCCTGAACAGATCGCTATTGTACTCCACCCGAATGATGACCTGATCATCCCGCTCATCCATGAAGAAAATCAGGTCGAACTTGCTCATATTGAAATCATCTGCAAAGGGGAAAGGCGAAATTTCTAATCCTTCCAGGCGAAGACTCCGATCCCCGGTCTCGGTATTGTTGTGGGCAATCATCACGTTGAACAGGGGCGATTGACTCAAATCCCTTTCCAAACCGAGTTGTTCTACCAACAGGTCAAAGGGGTAATCCTGGTACTCATAACACTGCAAAGCCTCCTCTTTGACAGCCGCCAGGAGATCGGTAAATGACTTTTCCGGGTCTATCGCTATGCGGTAGACCAGGGTATTGACAAAAAAACCGACCAACGGGGCCAATTCCACCTGTTTACGGTTGGCAATGGGTGAACCCAGGATAATGTCCTTCTGGCCGCCGGTGCGGAAGAGGAAAATGGTGAGGAGGTTTAACAGCCCCATGAACAGGGTGCAATCCTGTCGGCGGCACAAATCGCGCAAACCCTGGGTCCTGGGCAGGTCGAGGATAAAATGGATCCGTCCACCGTTAAAGGTCTGGATGCTCCGCCGCTGGAAATCGAAAGGCAGCTCGATACCGTTGGGTTTATCCTTCAGTTTATCGAGCCAGTACAGCCGCTGTCCTGAAATTTCCTCACCCCCGATGATAAGGTTATTGTGCCAGGTGGAGTAGTCTTTGTACTGGAGCTTTAAGGCCGGTAAGGGGTTTTCTTGCCGATGAATAACAGCATTGTAGAGCAGGATAAAGTCATTGTTAATGTTTCCCATCGACCAACCATCGCTGATGATATGATGGGTATTCCAGACCAATAGATACCGATCTACCGTTAACCTGATCACCCTTATATAGATCAGGGGACCCCGTTCCAGGTCGAAGACGTGATTAGCGGTTTTTCGGTAGATTGACCGTGCCTGTTCTTGTTTTTTCCTCTCAGGGTAATCCTGCAAATCGACCATATCCACATTGACGTGGAGATGCTTCAGTACCTTTTGCTTAACCTGGCTATCGATCATGAAAAAGACCGTTCTCAGGCTTTCATGTCGCTCGATCAGTAATTGCAGCGCGGTTTTAAAGGCTTGCAGGTCCAGGTTCCCCTGCAATAAGATGGCCGCAGGTATATTGTAAGCAGTGGAATCGCCTTCGAACTGGCATAATACCCAGAGGCGACGTTGGGCATAGGATAAATCATAGTAATCCCGGTCATCTACCGACTTGAGTAAAACCCCTTTATCGGAACTTCCCCGGGCGACCGATTGCGCCATCTCCCGGATGGTTGGCCCCTTGAAAATATCGGCCAACGAGACATCGACAGCAAATCGACGTTTTATCAAAGCCGTAACCCGTGTTGCTTTGAGGGAATGGCCGCCCAGGTCGAAGAAGCTCGTACCGGTGCCGATCTTCTCTTTTTCCACTTTCAGGACCTCGGACCAAATATCGACCAATGCCTCTTCGAGGCTGTTTTCCGGCGCCCGGTAAGCATCGGCCGGGCTGATTTCCGGCTGGGGCAGGGCCTTCCGATCGACTTTGCCGTTGGCATTGAGCGGCATTTGCTCCAGAAATACAAAATGGGCCGGGATCATGTAAGCGGGCAGGGTATGGGAAAGAAAATCATGTAAGGTCTGTGTCTCCGGGATTTGACCGGCTTTGGCCACCAGGTAGGCGCACAGGTGCTTCTCATTGCCTTCGCCCAAAGCCAGTACCACTGTCTCTTTGATCTCCGGGTGCTTGAGCAATTGCGCCTCGATCTCACCCAATTCGATGCGGAAACCGCGGATCTTGACCTGGAAATCGATGCGCCCCAGGAACTCGATGGTGCCGTCATTGAGCCATCTGCACAAATCCCCGGTGCGATAGAGGCGATTGGTGAGTGGTGAGGGGTGAGTAGTGAGGGGTGAGTGGTGAGTGGTGATTGGTGAGGTTACAAACCGCTCCGCCGTTAGCTCCGGGTTATTCAGGTAGCCGCGCGCCAGGCCAGCGCCGCCGATGTAAAGCTCCCCGGCCACCCGTACCGGGCAGAGGTGCAAATACCGGTCCAGCACCCATAACTCGGTATTGCCGATAAAACGGCCGATCGGCATACTGGCCCGGTTGCCATAATCCGCAAGCCCCTGCTTATCGATCTCCAGCACCGCGGCCATGATGGTGGCCTCGGTGGGGCCATACATGTTATAGACCCGGCAATCGGGTTTAACCGCGGCCAGGCTTCGTTTCAGTAAATCTTCATCGAGCTTCTCGGCCCCCAGGCACAGGTGCCCCAGGCTGTCAAAGCTCAAATTCTCATTGAGCAGGTACTGGAACTGGCTGGGCGTGCAGTGGAGAACAGTAATCCCACGTTCCTGCATGAATACGACCATGGCGCGCGGGTTTAAGAGGATGTCCCGGTTAATCAAATGCAGGCTGGCGCCGGAGGTGAGGGTGATAAATATTTCCCAGGCCGACCAGTCGAAGAAGTAAGAGAGGTTCTGGATGGTGCGGTCGTCCGGGGTCAAGGCGAGGTGCTCATAGCCCCAGTGGAGCAGCGGGCAGAGGTTGTGATGGCCGATCATCACGCCCTTGGGCCGGCCGGTCGAACCCGAGGTGTAGATGACATAAGCTAGATCCGTAGGGGCGAACTGCCGTTCGCCCTTGCATTCCGCACCGATATCCTGAATGGGCGAACAGCAGTTCGCCCCTACAGTCTGCGAGCCAAAGACAATCTCCGCCCCGGAATCCGCCAGCATGTACTGTACCCGTTCCTCCGGCGCCTCCGGGTCTATCGGCAGGTAAGCGCCACCGGCTTTCAAGATACCCAACATGCCGACAATCATCTCGATCGACCGCTCCACCTGGAGGGCGACAATGGTATTGGGCATAACCCCCTGGGCCATTAACTCCCCGGCCAGGGACGAGGCCAGCCGGTCAAGCTCTTTATAACTCACAGAACCATGTAGGGACGAATCATTATTCGCCCCAACTAGCGCTATCCGATCGGGCGTCTTTACCACCTGCCCGGAAAAAAGCTCCACCAATGTCTTATCGCCAGGATAGGGTTGACCGGTGCCGCGGCTAAATTCTTCAAGCAGTTGCTCCCGCTCCGCCTGAGCCATGAATTCAATATCGCCAATTCTTCGACTGGGGTCGGCTAACACATTATCTAAGATATTCAAATAATACTGCCCAAATCTGGCTATGGTCTCCTCTTTGAAGAGAGCAGAGGCGTATCCCAGGTAAAAATTCAAACCGGCACCATCTTCCTTTGCCATTAACGTCAGATCGAACTTGGCTACCTGGGAGTCATAATTATAGGGGGTAATTTCCAGACCGGGGATAACCAGCTTCGGTATATCGATATTCTGCAACCCAAACATGACATCGAATAATGGGTTACGACTCATGTCGCGGTTGATGACCACTTTTTCTACCAGGTCTTCCAGGTGATAGTCTTGATTCTGAAAAGCGAGGAAAGCTATTTCTTTTACTTCCTCCAGGAAAAAATCAAACCTCTTTTCCCCTGCCGAGAAGGCGCGCAATGGGAGCGTGTTGACGAACATGCCGATGATTTCCTGGATATGGGCATATTGGCGGCCGGCCACCGGTGTACCCAGGACGATGTCTTCCTGGCCGGTGAGCTTGGTCAGCCAAATATAGGCGATACTCAATAACACGACATAGAGGGTGGCATTGGTCACGGCTGTTAACTCTTTGAGTAGCTTTAACTCCTTCTCTGCTAAGAAAAAATCGACATGGCGACCATTAAAGCCCTGGACTGTTGGACGCTGAAAATCTGTGGGTAACTGCAATACCGGGATTTCTCCTGTAAACTTCTCCAGCCAGTACTGTTCCTGTTTGCTGAGTATTTCCCGTTGGCCCTGGCTGGCCTGCCATTCGGCAAAGTCGATGTAGCGAAGTTTTAAGGGCGGCAAGGATTGACTGCTGTAAAGGGCGACAAACTCCTTGATCAGGATACCGATGGATGTACCGTCGGAGATGATGTGGTGCATATCGACCAGCAGGATATAGCGGTCTTCCCCGGTGTTAATCAAGCCGACACGGATCAGCGGTGCGACTGCCAAATCGAAAGGCCGGATAAATTCCTTGATGATAAGCTCTATCAGTTCCTGTCCACTCTGTCCACCTTGTCCACTACGTCCATCAGCACGAAATACTTCCAGCTCAAGCTCAACTCGATCCAGCACCCGCTGTACCGGCCCGTCGCCTACCATCGCAAAACAAGTCCGCAAACTTTCGTGGCGGGCAATCAGACGGTTTAGTATTTCCGTCAACTTGGTTATATCGATTTTCCCGGACAGGCTCAATATCTCGGATATGTTGTAAGAGGTACTGCCGGGGGTTATCTGTTGCAAAAAATACATCCGCCCTTGCATCGAAGAAATCTGGTAATACGCTTTCTTCTCTTGAAGATCGATGTCTTTATACCCTTTTTGCTGCTGAAAAAAATCTATAATCTCACTTTTTCGCGCTTTTAACTCTGCCAATAAATCCTGGGGCAATGCTCCCCCTTCAAGGATACTTATCTTTAATTGGTCATCCTGTAAATCGACCCTAACACCCCGTTCTTGAAGACGGGAAAATAAGCGGATAATATTATCATTCATAAAATGATCTCCTCTTTAACGGTGGCTATCTTATTTTCCGGGTTACCCATCCATTGGAGGGTACGAACAAAAGAGGCGATTTCCCTGATGGTGGGAGATATCTTGAATATCCTGGCCAGGGGAATCTCGACGCCAAATCGTTTATATATTCTATCTATCATGAGGTTGGCCTTTAAAGAGTGACCGCCGAGCTCGAAAAAACTTCGATCGGTGCTAATCGATGAGCGGTCGATGCCCAGGAGCTCGGACCAGATGTCCGCCAGGGCCCACTCGAATTCATCCTGGGGAACAACATAAGTAGCCGCTTGATGGTTAAATCCGGGCTCCGGTAGCGCCTTTAAATCGACTTTGCCATTCGGATTTAATGGAAAGCTATCCAGGAAAACAAAGCACGTGGGCACCATATAATCGGGCAGGCTCTTCGATAAGAAATCCCGTAAGGAAGGAATCTCGATAGACTGTTCCGGCTCGATCACCAGGTAGGCGCACAGGTACTTCTCACCTTTTCCTTCGGCTTCATCCCAGACGATAACGACTGCCTCTTTGACTGCCGGATGTTTCATCATCTGCGTCTCGATCTCACCCAATTCGATGCGAAAACCCCGGATCTTGACCTGGGAATCGATGCGCCCCAAAAATTCGATGGTGCCGTCATCCAGCCAGCGGCACAAATCCCCGGTGCGATAGAGGCGATTGGTGAGTGGTGAGGGGTGAGTGGTGAGGGGTGAGCTTTGAGGGGCGGCTGGCGTGCGGGTAAACCGCTCCGCGGTTAGCTCGGGGTTATTCAGGTAGCCGCCGGCTACGCCGTCACCGGCAATGAACAACTCGCCGGTCACGCCGCTGGGCTGGGGACGAAGACATCTATTCAAGACCGTTAAATGTAAGTTGGAGATGGGTCTACCAATCGGCACACTCGATAATTCTTCGTATTCTTCCAGTTTAGACCGGTCGATCTCCAACACCGCAGACATAATCGTGGCCTCGGTGGGTCCGTACATGTTAAATATTCGACATTCGCTGGGCACCTGGGCCAAGCTACACCTGACCAGGTCCAGGGAAAGCTTCTCGGCACCGATACTCAATATCCGTAAGTATAAGAGTTTTTGACCGGTATTGACCAGATACCGGTATTGGGTGGGGGTGATATGAAGCACGGTGATCCTTTTTTGGTTGAGCATCCGAACATACTTCCCGGCATCGAGCAGCAATTCCCTGTCCACCAGGCAGAGAGTGGCACCACTGGTGATCGTAATAAAAATCTCCCATACGGACCAGTCGAAATAATACGAGAGGTTCTGGGCGGCCCGGTCCCCTGGACCAAGCCCGATATGGCGGTAACCCCAATGAAGCAAGGGACAAAAATTCCGGTGGCTGACCGCTACGCCCTTGGGGTTACCGGTAGACCCGGAGGTGTAGATGACATAAGCTATACTATTGACAGGCTCGACTTCATCGGCTGGGCTGGGGGGGGGTAATACGGGGGAACGATCTGTATGGGGTGGTCTTAAACATCCTTCGCTATATGTTTTTACCCACTGTTCCGATGCCTGGAAATTGAATAAAACCAGGCGATCGTTGAAAATGGCGATTAATACATCTGCCCCGCTATCAGTGAGAATATAAACGATACGTTCGGCTGGATTCCGGGGATTGATGGGAAGATAAACACCGCCAGCTTTGAGAGTAGCCAGGATGCCGATGATCATCTCGACCGACCGTTCTACCATAAGCACCACGATGGTATTTCTCTTTACCCCAGTTTCTTGCAATATCCTGGCCAATTGACCTGACCGGATAGCGAGCTCCCGATAAGTCACCTGGATTTCTTCCCCGCATTCGGTCCGACCGTCCAGGGCTAGCCGGTCGGGTGTCCGCTCCACTTGCTCGATAAATAACTGGTGGATCGGTTTATCCTGGGGGTACTCGGCCCCACGGGCGTTGAACTGCACCAGTATCTGCTCCTGTTCGTTTTCATCCAGGATATCGATCATATCGATCTCTTTCCCGGGATATTGCGCGCCTTCTGCCAGCAACCCGACCAGGTGGCCCATTACCTGCTTGACCCTATCGCCCTGATAGACCCACGAATTGTACTCTACCTCCACCGCTAATTCCTCTGCCCGGTTAAAGACAAACGAGATATCGACCTCTGTATCTTCCAGGTAACCCCGGTCATGCACATTTTCCAGCAACACCGCCACTTCAAATAAGTTCCCGTTGTAGCCCAGTTGCCGGGCCAATACCGGCATGGGATAATTTTGATTTTCCTCTGCCTCATTGAGTCTCTGGCGCATGAGAAGCAGGAGTTCCCGGAAAGACATGCCTTCGGTAAAATCGACCCGGATCGGCAACACTTTATTGATAAGTTCCCGGGCCCCATCTTGCCTGAATATGGGGACAGCGATGACGATATGATTTTGTGCGGTATAGCGGTAAAGCAGGGCGGCTGTACCGGCCAGGAGAATGATATTCAGGGCATAATCGGACTGATTGGCCAATCGCCAGATGGGCCCAAAAACCTGTCCCGGGAAGGTGTATTTCATAAAATCCCGTTTCATCCGCCTGGGGATAGGCCGTTTATCAGAGAAGAAACCGGTTTTACCCAGTTCCCCCGACAACCGGTTCAACCAATAATTCCTTTCCCTGGTTCTCTGATGGGCTGTCAGTTCCAATAAATTTGTTTCATGGTTATCTTTTTTCACGTTTGTCCTATACATTTCACTCAACCGGCGGCCGGCTCGGTCCGCCCGGTGTACCGGCGAACAAAAGTGTTCTTCTTTTTTCTTTCGCGGTAGTCCTTGATCTTACGCCTCGGATCGGTGGCAAAAAAATCCATCATACCTTCATAGATACCGGCGATATGGGCGATGGTCGGATGCGAAAATACGCCTTTCCTGTATCGCCAATCCAGGAACAATCTATCCGTTTCTTCCTTTACGTACAATTCGATATCGAATTTAACATCCTGGGTCTCGATAATATGGGAAGGCACGTCGGATTCATGGTTGCTGCTTTTGTCCAATACCTGGAGATTGAGCATATTAAAACCGACGCTCACTGCCGGGTACCGCATTCCCAGGTCCTCCAGTACCAATTCCACTGGAAAGCCCTGGTAATGAAGGCCCAACATTACCTCCTGGTGAACCCGGCGGATAAAACCGGCAAATTCCTCATCGCCATCCATCTTTATCTTGAAGAGAATCGAATTCACAAAGAAACCCATCACGCCGTAAAGTTTGGCATCTTGCCGGCCGGCGCTAATGATGGAACACCCGACCTCTGCCTGCCGGGAAAACCGCTGCAGCATGGCGATGTAAACCGAAAACATGACGACAAATAGACTGGTCCGATACTCCCGCGAGATAACCGTTAATCTTTCCCACAGTTCCGGGCCGACCGGGTGATCATGAGCGGCACCCCGGTTATCGCCCGGTTGCACCATAAAATCGAACGGTAAATCGAGTTTAAAGCCGCCGGTGGACAGCCTTTCTTGCCAATGTGCCTGGGCCGACCGTTTCTTTTCCACGTCGCCCATTTCCCGGTTTTGCCAGCAAGCAAAATCCCGGTAACGCACATCCAATGGTTCCAATGTCGCTACTTTTCCCGACCGGCAAGCTTCGAGCAGCCGGTAAAAATCGGATTTTAACACCTCCATCGACCAGCCATCGGTGATGATGTGGTGCATATTGAGCATCAATTCAGACTGCGATGCAGAAAGCCTGACCAGCATGGCCCGGAACAGGGGCGGACGGCCCAGGTCAAAGGGTTGACCCGATATTTTGCCATAAATCTTCTCTCTCCGTTCTTCCCGTTCAGGTTCGGGAAAGCACGAGAGATCGATCGTTTCGATATCCAGGACGATACTCTTTAAAATGAACTGCACCGGACCATGATCGACCAAACAAAACCCGGTGTGAAAACTTTCATGCCGGGCAGCCAGGTCAGCCAGGACTTTCTTGATAATAATCCCATCGACATCTCCTTCCAGTGGGATGCGCCCAGGCATGTGAAAAGCCGTGCTAAGCGGGTCTAACTGGTGGATCAGCCAGAGCCGCTTCTGGTTATAAGAGAGATCATAGTATTCTCGTTCTTCGAGCGGTTCTAACTCTATTCCCACCCGTTTCTCTTCACTGGCTATTAGGCGACCGATTTCGCGGACGGTCGGCCCCTTAAAAACATCGGCCAGCGACACTTCGACCTCCAATCTCCGCCTGATATGGGCGGTCATGATGGTGGCCCGGAGCGAATGGCCGCCCAGTTGAAAGAAATTATCATCGATACCGATCTTAGAAGCCTCAATAGATAGAATCTCGGCCCACAGGGAAACGAGCTCTTGTTCCACTTCATTTCTTGGCGACACATAACCCTGACCGGCTTTGATCTCCGGCTCCGGCAGGGCCTTTCTATCGACTTTGCCGTTGGCATTGAGCGGCATTTGCCCGAGGAAGACGAAATGGGCCGGGATCATGTAAGCGGGCAGGGTGCGGGTAAGAAATTCCCGTAAGACCTGGACCTCCAAGGGCTGACCGGCTTTGGCCACCAGGTAGGCGCAGAGGGACTTTTCGCCGTTATCCGCTTCCCGGGCCAGTACCACTGTCTCTTTGATCTCCGGGTGTTTGAGTAATTGCGCCTCGATCTCACCCAATTCGATGCGGAAACCGCGGATCTTGACCTGGAAATCGATGCGCCCCAGGAACTCGATGGTGCCGTCATTGAGCCATCTGCACAGGTCCCCGGTCTTGTATAACCTAACGTTGGGGGCGGGGCTAACGCACCAATCCCCTTCACTACCGGCCAAAACTGTGCTCAGTTTTGCCTGCGGCTTCACGAATTGCGGGCTTTCCGCAATTCGGTTCAGCATGCCCGTTCCGGGGATTGCTGCTGCGCCCCGCTCGGCAGACTCCCCTCTCCCCCTTGTGGGAGAGGGGTTGGGGGTGAGGGGTGAGTGGTGAGTGGTAAGTGGTGAGAACACAAACCGCTCTGCGGTCAGCTCCGGGTTATTCAGGTAACCCCGCGCCAGGCCAGCGCCGCCAATGTAAAGCTCCCCGGCCACCCGTACCGGGCAGAGGTGCAAATACCGGTCCAGCACCCATAACTCGGTATTGCCGATAAAACGGCCGATCGGCACACTGGTCAGGTTGCCATAATCCGCAAGCCCCTGCTTATCGATCTCCAGCACCGCGGCCATGATGGTGGCCTCGGTCGGGCCATACATGTTATAGACCCGGCAATCGGGTTTAACGGCGGCCAGGCTTCGTTTCAGTAAATCGTTATCGAGCTTTTCGGCCCCCAGGCACAGGTGTCCCAGGCTATCAAAGCTCAAATTCTCATTGAGCAGGTACTGGAACTGGCTGGGCGTGCAGTGGAGAACAGTAATACCACGTTCCTGCATGAATACGACCATGGCCCGCGGGTTTAAGAGGATGTCCCGGTTAATCAAATGCAGGCTAGCGCCGGAGGTGAGGGTGATAAATATTTCCCAGGCCGACCAGTCGAAGAAGTAAGAGAGGTTCTGGATGGTGCGGTCGTCCGGGGTTAGGGCCAGGTGCTCATAGCCCCAGTGGAGCAGCGGGCAGAGGTTGTGATGGCCGATCATCACGCCTTTGGGCCGGCCGGTCGAGCCCGAGGTGTAGATGACATAGGCGAGATCAGTAGGGGCGAACTGCCGTTCGCCCTTGCATTCCGCACCGATATCCTGGATGGGCGAACAGCAGTTCGCCCCTACAGCCTGCGGGCCAAAGACAATCTCGGCCCCGGAATCCTGGAGCATGTACTGCACCCGCTCCTCCGGCGCCTCGGGATCGATCGGCAGGTAAGCGCCGCCGGCTTTCAAGATGCCCAACAGGCAAACGATCATCCCGATCGACCGCTCCACCTGCAAAGCCACGATGGAATTGGGCATAACCCCCTTTTCGATGAGTTCCCCGGCCAGGGCCGCGGCCAGCCGGTCAAGCTCTTTATAACTCACAGAACCATGTCGGGGCGAATCATTATTCGCCCCAACTATCGCTATCCGATCGGGCGTCTTTACCACCTGTTCGGAAAAAAGTTCATCGATTCTCTTGTCACAAGGATAAACCCGGTCTTCGCCCCGGCTAAACGCATCGACCAGTCTTTCTCGTTCTTCTACGGGCAATATGTCAATCTCTCTTATCTCTAAACCCTCATCGCTGGTCACTGCCCCAATCACCCCGCGAAAATAGCCGATCAATCTTTCCACCGTTTCCGCTTCAAATAACCGGCGGCTGTACTCGAACATGCACCGCAGCCCTTCCCTATCCTCGGCAGCCGCCAAAGTTAAGTCGAATTTGGCTATCCCGGTCTTAAACTCCAGGGGGCCCACACGCATACCCGGTAAATTGAACACCGGCGTGTCGAGGTTTTGTAATACCAGCATCACATCGAACAGCGGGTTTCTGCCCGCATCCCTCCTGGCTCCCAACTTTTCCACCAGCCTTTCAAAAGGGTAATCCTGGTTCTCAAGGCCGGCAATAACCTTTCCTTTGATCTCGTCCAGGTAATCGCAAAACTTCTTGTCTCCAGCGGGCTTACTCCTGATGGGCAGGGTGTTGGCAAACATGCCGATGATATTCTCCAGTCCTGGATACCGGCGTCCGGCGACCGGTGTACCGACCACGATATCCTCCTGGCCGGAGAGTTTGGCCAGGAACACGTTAAAAATCGCTAATAACACCATAAATGATGTGGCCCCATGATGAGAGGCCAACTGACGCAACCGGGCCATCCCTTCAACCTCTATCCGGAAAGTCATATCGGCCCCGGAAAAATCCTGGATCATCGGCCGCGGGTGATCGATGGGCAAGGCCAATACCGGTATTTCCCCGGTGCATTCCGACAACCAATATTCTTCCTGTTTTTTCAATTCCCGGCTGGCGGGTCCCCGGTTCTGCCAGGCGGCATAGTCCCGGTACTGGAAGCTTAAGGCCGGCAGCGTCCCGTCGCCGTAAAGACAGGCAAATTCCTTGATCATCAGATCGATCGAGACACCGTCAAAAACGATGTGGTGCATATCGATGAGCAGGAGGTGCTTGCCCTCGGTAATCTGCGCCAGGCCCACACGCATGAGCGGCGCCCGGGCCAGGTCAAAGGGCCGGATAAAACTCCTGATGATAAGCTCTATTAGCTCTTGTCCACTAAGTCCACTCTGTCCACCCCGTCCAGCAGTTCTAAGAACGTCTAGCGCAAACTCAACCTGGTCCAGCACCCGCTGCACCGGTTCATCATCGACCAACACAAAAAACGTGCGCAAGCTCTCATGGCGTTCCAGCAATTTTTTAAAGGTACTGTCGAGCTTCCTTAGATCGACTTTGCCCTCCAGGTTAAACACACCCGGCATATTGTAATGGCTGGTTAAAACATCCATTTGCTGCAAGATATAAATCCGCTCCTGGGCGGAAGAGAGGCGATAATAATCCTTCTTCTCCTGCGCTTCCAGGCCGCTGAATACCCGCCGCATGGAAGCCCTGTCGATGTATTGGGCGGTCCCCCGGATACTCGGGTTCTTGAAAAACTCAGCCAGGGGAACCTGGACATGCCAATCTGAATAAATCCTGGCCATCAGGCTGGTTGCCCGCAACGAATGACCACCCAATTCAAAGAAATCGTCATCGATACCGATGGTAACTTCCTTTCCAATACCCAGGATCTCGGCCCACAGATTGACCAGGGTGTTTTCAATCTCATTCCTGGGAGGCGCATAATGTGTGTTAACCTTGATTTCCGGTTCAGGCAAAGCACTGCGATCGATTTTCCCGGAAACGGTTAACGGTAGACGCTCCAGAAAGACGAAATGGGCCGGGATCATATAGTCGGGCAAAGAGTGGGATAAAAACTCCCGCAAAACCTGGTTTTCCAGGTGCTGATTATCGTCTACCACCAGGTAAGCGCCCAGGTACTTGTTGTTTTGACTGTCTTCCCTGGCGATAACGACTGCTTCCTTAACGGCTGGATGCTTTAACACCTGCGTCTCTATCTCGCCCAATTCGATGCGGAAGCCCCTGATTTTGACCTGGAAATCGAGGCGGTCCAAGAATTCGATGGTGCCGTCGGCCAGCCAGCGGCACAGGTCCCCGGTCTTGTACAGGCGATTGGTGAGGGGTGATTGGTGAGGGGTGAGGGGTGAGAACACGAACCGCTCCGCGGTCAGCTCCGGGTTGTTCAGGTAACCGCGGGCCAGGCCGGGGCCGCCGATCAATAATTCCCCCGGTACTCCCAGCGGCGACAGGTGTCCCCACTTATCGACAATGCGACAGACCATATTCGAAATCGGTTTTCCCAGGGTCACCCGGACACCGGTTCGGCATTTCCCACTCAATGCGTCAACCGTTATCTCAGTCGGCCCATAGTGGTTATATAATTCGTACCCTCGCCCAAGAATCTCATCCCTGATCTCCTCCTTCAATGCCTCACCCCCGGAAATGATCGTCTTTAGGCTTTTTAACTTTTCCCCATCAGCCAACAATGCCCTTAACATGGTGGGCACAAAATTGATCATATCGATCTGCTGCTTATCGACATATATACTGAATGCCTCGCGATCGATCACGATCTCTTTTGCACCCAGGAAAAGGCTGGCCCCATGAACCAGTGTGCCCAATATGTCCTCGACACTGGGATCAAAAGTATAATCGGTCAGGAGCAGCACCCGCTTGCCCGTTTTTAGATCGAAGGCCCGCCCAAACCAGGTTAACAGGTTAACTACCCCCCGTTGTTCCAACAGCACGCCTTTGGGCCGGCCGGTCGAGCCCGAGGTGTAGATGATATAGGCCAGGTCGGTAGGGGCGAACTGCCGTTCGCCCTTGCATTCCGCACCGATATCCTGAATGGGCGAACAGCAGTTCGCCCCTACAGCCTGCGGGCCAATGACGATCTCGGCCCCGGAGTCCGCCAGCATGTACTGCACCCGTTCCTCCGGCGCCTCCGGGTCTATCGGCAGGTAAGCGCCACCGGCTTTCAAGATACCCAGGATACCGACGATCATCCCGATCGACCGCTCCACCTGGAGGGCAACAATGCTATTCGGCATAACCCCCTTTTCGATCAGCTCCCCGGCCAGGTCCGTGGCCCGCCGGTCGAGATCTTTATAGCTCACAGAACCATGTATGGGCGAATCATTATTCGCCCCAACTACCGCTGTTCTATCGGGGGTCTTTTGCACCTGTTCGGTAAAAAGCTCGTCTAGCGTCTTATCCTGCGGATACTCCGTCTCAGTGGCATTAAAATCCACCAGGATCCGCCCTCTTTCTGCTTCCCCCATGATGTCGATCGTTTCAACCTTCTGATCCACATCCCGGATCGCTTCAGCCAGGAACATCCCCAAATACCCCATGATTCTTTCCACCGTATCCGGTTCATAGAGCGAAGCATCATACTCCAGGCGGCAGCCTAAACCATCAGCCCAGGAAAAAATCCAGGTCATATCGACATGAAGAGCATCCAGGTAATCCCGCTCCTGGATGTTATCGAGCATGACAGCCACAGCGAATAAGCCGGTCTTTTCCAGCTTGAGATCTTCGACCAACACCTCCAGGGGGTAATTCTGGTGTTCCTCCGCCTCTTTGAGCCGCTGGCGCATCTCTACCAGGAGTTCCCGGAAACTCTCCCCTTCCCTGGTTTGCAAACGGATAGGCAGCACTTTGTTGACCAGGTCTGGCGCGCCTGCCTGCCTGAATATGGGGGTAGCGGTAACGATATCGGTGTTCCCGGTGCAGCGGTAGAGCAAAGCAGTTATGCTGGCCAGGAGAATAACGTGTAAGGCATAATCCGACTGCCTGGCCAGGGACCATATAGCCGAGGAGACCTGGTCCGGGAAGGTGAAAGCTGCCAAACCTCTGTCGGCAAATCCCCGGGCAGGGCGTTTATCCGGCATAAATCCACTCTTCACCAGTTCCCCGGAAAGCCGGTTAAACCAATAGTCTCTCTCTTTGATCCGCCCACGGGCATATAGCCGCAACGTCTGATTATTTGAATAATCGTTATAACTCATTATCTTATTATTCTCATCATCTCTGTCGGGTTCTCGCCATTTGGGTCAAAAGGCAAATTCCACCTCATGTCCTTTGACCTGTGCCTCACTCAAGCCATTTACGATCTTAATTTTTCTTAATTCTACCTGCCGATCTTCTACTACTACTTTCACCACCTCACGGAAATACGCGATATACTGTTCGATGGTCTCGTGCCGGAAAAGGGCCTTGCGGTAGTCCAGGGTGAAGATGATCTCCTGGCCTGTATCCCGGAAGCTGAGACTAAGGTCGAATTTGGCGATTTCATCCCGGTAATGGTATTCCCTGAGAGCCAATCCTGCGGCTGTCAACTCCCTTAAACCGATATTATCCCTGGAAAACATGACGTCGAACAGCGGATTATGCCCTTCGGCAATGCTGCCCGGGATTCTCTCCACCAGGTTTTCAAAGGGGTAATCCTGGTGATCGAAAGCATCGAGCGTCCGTCTCTTCACTCCTGCCAGGAATTCGCTAAACCGGGTCTCCGGTTTCAATCGGTTCCTCAACACCACGGTATTGACGAACATTCCCATCACGCCTTGTAAATCGGCATGAGACCGCCCCAGCACGGGAGTACCGATCCAGATATCTTCCTGACCGCTGAGACGGGATAAGAATACGGTGTAAATTGCCAATATCGCCATGTAGAGCGTCGCATCTTCCTCCACGGCCAACCGGCGCAATCTCGCACCCTGGTCTTCAGCCAAGGCAAATTCCTCCAGGCCACCGGCATAATCGATGCGTTTCCCCCGGGGAAAATCGTACGGTAATTTTAATCGCTCCACCCCGGGCCCCAGCACATTCTTCCAGTATTCCCCTGCTTTTTTTAACTCGCCGCTTGCCTCTCTGGCCTCCTGCCAATAGCAGTATTCCTTGTATTGCACGGCCAGGGGAGAAACTGTTTCTCCCCCATGCAGGGCCAGGAGTTCCCGCAAGAAAATTTCTACCGACCTGCCGTCCGAGACAATATGGTGCATATCGACCATCAAAAGGTGCCTATCTTTGGCCAACCACACCAATCCCACCCGCAGCAGGGGCGTAGTGGCCAGGTTAAAGGGCCGCACAAATCCCCGGATGATAAGCTCTATTAGCTCCTGTCCACTATGTCCACACCGTCCACCTTGTCCATCAGCCCTAAAAACTTCCAGCTCAAAAGCAACCTGGCCATGAATCCTTTGTACCGCCCGGCCACCCACTTCCAAAAAAGATGTACGCAAACTCTCATGCCGGTCGATCAATGCATCGACATCCTCTTTTAACCGGTTTAATTCGACCTCTCCGTCAAGCTCCATCACCAACGGCATATTGTAAGCCAGCGATCGCTCATCCCGCTGCTGCAAGATGTAAAGCCGCTTTTGGGTCGATGAGACCGGGTAATATTCCCTTTTTTCTACTGCCTCTAAACAAGGTTGGCCATCTGCCTCCAGCTTTGATAGGTATTCTGCCAGGCGACTGATTGTCGGCAACCGGAAAATATCTCCCGCTTGCACCTTCAGACCCGTCTCCTTCTGGATACGGGATATGGCCAGGCTGGCCTTGAGCGAATGGCCACCCAACTCGAAGAAATCATCATCGATACCGATTTCCAATCCAGTGCCCCCTTCCCGGGCCAGCACTGCCGACCAGATTTGCACCAGCCGGGTTTCCAGGGTATTCCTCGGGGCCCGGAATTTGCGGCCGGCGGTCACCGGGTCCGGTTCCGGTAATGCCTTTAAATCGACTTTGCCGTTGGCATTCAGGGGAAGACCCTTCAGGAAAACGTAATGGGCGGGAACCATGTAAGCGGGCAGGCTCTTCGATAAGAAATCGCGTAAGGAAGGAACCTCGATAGAATGCCCCGGCTCGATGACCAGGTAGGCGCACAGGTATTTTTCGCCGTTATCTGCTTCCCGGGCGAGTACCACCGTCTCTTTGATCTCCGGATGCCTGGATAATTGCGCCTCGATCTCGTGAAGCTCGATGCGGAAGCCGCGGATCTTGACCTGCTGGTCGATGCGGCCCAGGAACTCGATGGTGCCGTCATTGAGCCAGCGGCACAAGTCCCCGGTGCGATAGAGGCGATTGGTGATTGGTGAGGGGTGAGTGGCGGTCCCCGAGCGGGGCGCAGCAGCAATCCCCTGAACGGGCATGCTGAACCGAATTGCGGAAAGCCCGCAATTCGTGAAGCCGCAGGCAAAACTGAGCACAGTTTTGGCCGGTAGTGAAGGGGATTGCTGCGAGAGCACCGCCCCCGCAGGTATCTCCTCACCTACAAACCGCTCCGCCGTCAGCTCCGGGTTATTCAGGTAGCCCCGCGCCAGGCCGTTACCGGCAATGTATAACTCCCCGGTCACACCCTTCGGCTGCAACCGAAAATTCTTGCTCAACACCGATAATTGTAGGTTGGATATAGGTCTACCGATGGGCGCACTCGTTAATT
>Ga0315287_10001385_pt1 | contig 22259 bp, 22 predicted proteins | sample YL17G11_0_MG_FD_205037 | JGI IMG/M metagenome (GOLD analysis project Ga0315287, IMG submission 205037) | Sediment microbial communities from Yellowstone Lake, YNP, Wyoming, USA - YL17G11_0 | ecosystem: Environmental > Aquatic > Freshwater > Lake > Sediment | place: USA: Wyoming | collected...
CGAAACTCCCACACTCCAACGCGGCTGCGCTGCGAAGATTCCTCCCACCGCTCGTCGGGCCGATGCATTGGCCGTGGTGGCGGAAAGCTTCCTCAGGCACGGTGCCGAAGCGTTGAACGGCGGCGAGCGGCACCAGATCGTGGTGCACGTGGATGCAGAGACACTGCGGGAACGCACCGCGGGTCGCAGCGAGTTCCAGCACGGACCGTCTATGCCTGCCGAAACGGCACGACGCCTGGCCTGCGATTGCAGCGTGGTCACGATCATTGAGGATGCACAGGGCCAGCCGCTCGATGATGGCGCGTGGCGGTTCTGCAGGCCCGATGGCGAATCGCTGGTCGCATCGGGGCCCAACCACACGCGGCCGTTGGGAGACTGGCTGCAGCTGGTCGCTGTGCATGAGAAACAATCGCTGCACATCGATGCGCACACCGCCAGGACGCGCTGGCGCGGCGAGTCGATGGATTACGGCTTGGCGATCGAGGTGCTGCGTGGCCGGGAGCGGCGGGGCGTTTAAGTTGAACGTCGAACTTGAATTCACCGACCTGAAGGCTCGACCGAGTACACGACGATGCTGAAGTCGATCTCAGCCTTTGTTGCCTGAGTCGAGCTGCGCCTTGAGCGCAGCGACCTCCTGACGAAGCTCCGCGACGGCAGCTTCGAGCGCCGCGAGGCGCTCCGTATCCTGCGGGCTGACCGATCCAGCCGTCCGTTGCGGGCGCGGCTCGTCCTCGACGAAGGGCGGCGCATCACCGCTGAACAGGTGCATGTAGCGGGACTCGCGCCGGCCGGGTTCGCGCGTGAGCCTGGCCACGAACGGTCCCTCGGGGCGCGTCATCAGATCCTCGAGCGCGGTCTCCACTTCGGTGACGTCTTTGAGACCACAGAGCCGGGCCGCGTGGGTCCGCAGCTCGCCGGGTGTCTGCGGCCCGCGCAGCAGCAATTCGCAGACGATGCCGGTCTGCTGTGGCGCGAACTTGAGCGAGCCGTACTCGGTGTTGCAGAACAGGTGCTGGTACTTCGGCACCCGGCTGCCGAAACCCGAGCGCTCGAGCAGCAGTTGCCGGCGCATCAGGCCGTCGACGACCGCCTGCACCTCCCGCTCGTCCACGTCGAGCACCGGATCGCGGTTGCTCTTCTGGTTGCACGCATTGGTGAGCGCGTTCAGTGACAGCGGGTACTGGTCGGGGGTCGCAATCTGCTTCTCGATCAAGCAGCCGATGACCCGCGCTTCGAGGGCAGTCAGTTCGACGGACATGTCAGTGCTCCAGGGGGCCGGCTACGGGCATAATCGCACAATCGTCCTGACGGAAGTTTCGCCGTGCCGCAGCCTCGTGGTTCCACGCTCAAGGGCTTCGCGACGATTGCCCTGATAGCACTCAACGTAATTTTCCTGGTGCCGATCCTCATGGTGGCGGCCCTGGTGAGGCTCATCGTACCGGTGCAGGGCTGGCGGCGCGGTATGGGTCACGTGATGACGGCGATCGCCGAACTCTGGATCAGCGGCAACAACGCGATCTTTCAGCTCATGGGTGCGCTGCACGTCGATGCGCGCGGGTTGGCCGGGTTGCAACGGCGCGATTGGTACCTGGTCGTGTCGAATCACCGCTCGTGGGTGGACATCCTCGTGCTGCAGTCCGTCTTCAAGGGGCGCATCCCGTTCCTCAAGTTCTTCCTCAAGCAGCAGCTGATCTGGGTGCCCTTGCTCGGGTTGGCCTGGTGGGCGCTCGACTTCCCCTTCATGCGTCGCCACTCGTCCGACTACCTCGCGAAACACCCGGAGGAGCGCGGCCGGGACCTCGAGGCGACCCGCAAGGCCTGCGCCAGGTTCGCGCAAATGCCGACGTCGGTCATGAATTTCGTCGAGGGCACGCGGTACACCGAGGCGAAGAGCGCCCGGTACAAGTCTCCCTACCGGCACCTGCTGCCGCCGCGCGCAGGCGGCGTAGCTTTCGTGCTTTCCGCGATGGGGGGCGTGCTGCATTCGATGGTCGACGTGACCATCGCCTATCGCGAAATGAGCCCGACCCTGTGGGATCTTTGCTGCGGCCGGCTGCAGACGGTGATCGTCGAGGTCGTGCGCCGACCCATCGAGGCCTGGACAACCGCGGGCGACTACATGGAGGACGCCGCGTTTCGCCGTCGCTTCCAGGAGTGGCTCGGGGAGTTGTGGCAGGAAAAGGATGCGAGGCTCGACGTGCTGCTGCCGTCCGGGCAGGCGTAAGCGGGGAATGCCGATGTCCTGGGACCTGCCTTCACCGTTCATACACAGGCGCGTCGCGACGCACGCCGAAATCGACGGCTACGGGCACGTCAACAACGCTATCTACGTCGTCTGGCTCGACGACTGCGCATGGGCGCATTCCATCCATCGCGGCATCAGTCCAGAGATGTGCCGCGGGTTGAACCGCGGCATGGCCGTCTGGCGCACCCAGATCAACTACATCAAGGCCGCGCTCGAGGGGGATGAGATCGACGTCGCCACCTGGCCGGTCTACAACGACGAGCGCCTGCGCATCGATCGTCGCTTCCAGATCCGGCGCAAGTCCGACGGCGCGACGTTGTTGCGCGCGCTCATCCACTATGTGTGCATCGACCTGCACACTGGCCGGGCGAGGCGCATGCCGCCGGAGTTTGCCAAGTACTTCGTGGCGCCGGACGTCGCTGCGGCAGTCGCCCACGAGACAGAGCCGTACGAGCCGGGCGTCGAGCCGCGCTGAGCCATCTGTTGCATCCTTCGGGAGGGCCATCATGCACGATCAATGGACCAACGCCGACCTGGCGTCGCTGCGCGGGCAGGCCACGTTCACCCGCCGCGAAATCATGATGACGTCGCTGGCCGCAGGATTCGCGCTGGCGGTTCAACCTGTGTCCGCCCAGACCATTACGACGGACAGTACGGGCCTCACCGCCGGCGAGGTGAAAATTCCGGTGGCCGATGGCGAGATTCCCGGCTATCGCGCGATGCCGGACACGGGACGCAAGTTCCCGGTGGTGCTCGTCGTGCAGGAGATCTTCGGCGTGCACGAGCACATCCGCGATCTCTGCCGGCGCTTCGCCAAGGCCGGCTACGTGGCGGTCGCGCCCGAGTTGTATGCGCGCCAGGGCGATGTCGCGAAGATCAGCGACTGGCAGCAGATTTATGCCGAGGTCGTTTCGAAGGTGCCGGACGCGCAGGTCATGTCCGATCTCGACGCCACGCTGCGGTGGGCCGGCAAGTCGAGTTCAGGCGATGCAAGGCACGCTGCGATTACTGGATTCTGCTGGGGCGGCCGCATCGTGTGGCTGTATGCCGCGCACAGCCCGCAGCTCAAAGCGGGGGTGGCGTGGTACGGACGACTCACTGGCCAGGCGAGCGAATTGCAGCCGAAATATCCGCTCGACGTCGTCGCCGACCTGAAGGCACCGGTGCTCGGGCTCTACGGCGGCAAGGACCAGGGGATTCCGCCCGAGGACGTGGAGAAAATGCGCGCCGCTCTGGCGGCGACGAAGAACCCGTCCGAAATCGTGGTGTTTCCGGAGGCGCCGCACGGTTTCCTCGCCGACTATCGGCCGAGTTACCGGCCGGCCGAGGCGGCGGACGGCTGGGCGCGATGCCTGGCCTGGTTCCGCCAGCACGGCGTGGGCTGACGCTGCGTCACGGCCCGATCCACTTCCATACGTCGGTGTTCGCCGCCAGCGCTTTGCGCGTGACGTGATTGTCTTCGATGGTGAGTTGTTCGCCCGCCGTGCCGATCGCATCGCTGTCGCGCAGGGCAACGGCGATACGACCGGTGCGGACGCTGACGCGCACGGCATCGCCGATGACGCGCGCCTCGAACTGGGCGCCGAGATGGCGAACGACGCCGGCGGGCGTCGTGAGTCTCAGCTTGCGCGTGCCGTCCGCCACCGGTACGGCCGAGTTCACGTAGAGGCCACCGCGGCGCAGCTCGGTATCGCGCAAGTCGTCCAGGTCAATCCGCGTGGCCGAGTCCAGGCGCATCTCGACGCCGCTCGTCAGTTTCAGCGCCACGCGCCCGGCGCTGCCGGTGCGCACGTCGTCGCCGGATCGCAGAGTGACGTTCGCTGCCAGCGGGGTCCAGCCATCGTCTCCGTGGTGGCGATACTCCGCCGTGCCCGCGAGGAGCGCCAGCGACGCGACAGGCTCGACCGACCGCACGTAAAAGGGCCGCGCGAGCCAGGCCGCGAGAGCTACGACTGCAATCGTGCACACCGTCGACCAGGCGATCCGCCGTCGCCGGCGCAGGCGGGCGGTGCGCGTGGCCTGCCATTCAGCTTCCACGGCGGCGCGAACGTCAGCCGACATTTGCTCCGGGCCCTTCACCCGCACGCCGGCCGCGCGCAATAGAGAGGCGAGATCCGTGTCTCCGTCCGAGTTCATCGTGATCCGCAAAGAATTGATTGCATGGGCAAATTGTACACGCGGCCGGCGTCCTGCTGATGCCTGGCGCAGTCGCCTACGGCAGCCGCCAGCCGAGCCGCTCGATCACCGAGGTGAAGCAACCTGCCAGTGGAGCGTCGATGACGAGCAGGTCGTTGGACTCGGGGGGCGCCAGGACCAGTTGCGTACAGGCGAGCAAGAGACGCTGCGAACCAAAGAGTTCGCGGAACAGGCGGTTGTGTCGCCCCTTGCCGTAGGTCGAATCGCCGACGATCGGATGCGAGACGTGCGCAAGGTGGCGGCGCAGCTGATGGCGTCGCCCGGTGAGCGGCTCCAGTTCGACGAGCGCGTAGCGCGAGGTCGGGTAACGGTCTACGCGGTGCGGCAGCTCCGCCGTGGCCAGGACGCGCAATGTCGTGCGAGCCTCCCGCGCTCCACCGGACTGTGGGCCCAGCATCTCGTCAGCCACCGGCTCGAGGGGATGATCGATCGCGCCGGACGCTTCGGGCCATCCGCGTACGATGGCCAGGTACTTCTTGCGTACTGCGCCGGTGGCAAACTGCGCCGCGAACCCCGCAGCGGCCGCGCGATCGAGCGCAAAGGCCAGCGCCCCGGACGTGCCCTTGTCGAGCCGATGCACCGGGTAGACCCGCCGGCCCAGTTGGTTGCGCAGCATCTGCACCGCAAACCGGCGCTCGTGGCGGTCGATGATCGAGCGGTGTACCAGCAGGCCGGAAGGCTTGTTCACGACCACCAGGTGATCGTCGCGATAGAGGATGGGTAAGCCGGCCGCCGCAGCGATGGACATCTCACTGGTCACGTCGAGCTCGATCGGGTGCTGCCGGGCGCGAGGGAGTTGAGCATACTTCGATCGGTTTTGCGTGACTGCGGGGTGTGCCGGGCGCGCACAATGATGCACGACACGGAGCTGGCATGGCGATTTCGCAACGCTTGGACGAATGGATCCGCGCAGGCACGAGCCTGAAGCTGGCCGGCCGCCGCGTTTTCGTGCGCACGGCGAGCACCCCCGGCAAGCCGCCGCTGCTGCTCATCCACGGTTTCCCCACGGCGAGCTATGACTGGCACCGCCTGTGGGCGGCCCTCGCCGCGCACTACTCGCTCTACGCGCTCGACATGCTCGGCTTCGGCCTCTCCGAGAAGCCTGCCGACTGCGACTACCCGATCGCCCTGCAAGCGGACCTTTGCCAGGCCTTGCTCGATCACTGCGGCGTGGATGCCAGCCACGTGCTGGCCCATGATTACGGCGACACGGTGGCGCAGGAGCTGCTGGCGCGTGAGCGGGAAGGACGCATTCGCCTCGACAGCGTCTGTTTTCTCAATGGTGGCCTGTTTCCCGAGACGCATCGCCCCCGGCTCGTGCAGAAGCTGCTCGCGCGCCCCTGGCTCGGTCCATGGCTGGCGCGCCGCATGAGCTACCGGCAGTTCGAATCGACGATGCTGTCGATCGCAGGACGGCGTCCGCCGGCGCGCGACGAACTCGAGGACCTGTGGGAGCTGATCCAGCGCGAGAACGGACGCGAGACGCTCGCTCGCCTAATCAACTACATGGAACAACGGCGCCGGCATCGCGAGCGTTGGGTTGGTGCGCTGGTCGCATCGACGGTGCCACGCCGGCTCATCTGCGGGGCCGTCGATCCCGTCTCCGGCGCGCATCTTGCGCAGCGCTATCGGCAACTGGTGCCGGAGCCCGATGTCGTCGTCCTCGAGAACGTCGGGCATTACCCCCAACTCGAGGAGCACGAGCGCGTGCTGCAGGAATACCTGCGATTCCGCGAGCGCGTGGCGCTCAGTCGAGCACGAACACCTTGACCAGCACGTCGCCGATGCCGACCAGCGCCGCACCCGCGATCAATCCGGCGCAGATCGGCTCCTGCGAGTCGACCCACAGCCGGCACCCGCGCGACTCCGGCTGGGCGCCGTAGCGCCGGCCCGCATACCAGAACAGCAGCGAGCCGAGGAACATCATGAACGTGGATTCCGGCGGCACGACCACGCCGAGCCCGATGGCAAGCGGCGACAGCGGGAAGCGGTTGCGAGTGCGGATACGCAGCGCCTCCATCACCAGCGCGGCGCAACCCGCGATGACCATCGACCACACGATCGACGTGGTGAGCAGCTGACGGCCGCTGCCACCGCCGAAAATCGCCGCAACGAGGTCGGAGACGCCTTTCCACTGCAGGGCCGCCGGAAACGCGAATTTGTCGCTGACCATCGTGTCTGCAACCGTCCGTCCGCCCTCGGGCGAGAACCCTGCGAGCCCGAACAGCACGAAGAACAGCGGCGTGGCCGCCAGTGCGCCCGCGACGATGCCGATGAGGTGCCCGAGCGCCTGCTGGCGCGGCTTGGCGCCGAGCATGTAGCCGGGCTTGATGTCCATCAGCAGGTTCGAGGCATTGCTGGCGACTTCGGACGACATCACCGCTGTCATCAGGTTGGGCGCTGGGGTGCGCGGATCGATCGCGCCGAACGTGAACTGCGGGATTTTGGACAGCGGGCCCGAAGGCGTGATGCCCGTGAGCGCGGTGCTGCTCGCGGCGATCAGGGCCAGCACGAGGATGAGCGGAATCGCCGCGGCACCGAGCAGCCAGTCGACGCCGAACCACGCGTGCACCATCCAGACCCCGACCGCACCGACGATCGGCACGCCGAGCCACGAGATGGGCAGGGGGAGTTCGATGTGCTTGAGCACGTCGTTGCCAGCATGCGTCCGGCCGCGTCCTGTGAGGCTGCGGAACGCCTCGACGAACACGTCGGGGCGCGCGAATAGTGCCACCATGGAGGCGACGACCATCATCACGATGCCCCACCACAGGGACCAGTTGTTGACGAGGTACGTGCGGCCGAACAGCGCAGTGCCGTCGGCGATCGAACCGGCGCGCGGCTGGATCTCGCCGAGCGCGATCATGACCGGCACGATCACCGCGAAGTTGAGCAGTGCGCCGGCCAGCAGGCTGGCGCCGGTGCGAATGCCCATCAACCCGCCGGCCCCGATCATTGCAAAGTCGAGACCCGGTGACAGTCCCAGCTGGCGGACGTCCACGCCCGCCAGTTTCGGCAGCGGGGCCAGGCCCTTGTCGACCAGCGCGTAATACCAGCCGTCGAGGCTGGTCGGCAGGTGCCAGGACGTCGTGAAGCCGAGCCAGCGCTCCTGCACCAGCCGCATGTAGTTCTCGCCGGAGACGAAGCCGATGCCGCCCGCGATCGCCGCCGCGCAGGCGAGGGCCCGCGCCTGGAACATGCCGGTGGCTGCGGCAGAGGACTCGTAGAGCGTATCGAGGACCACACCGCAGGCGCGGCCTTCGGGAAACGGGTGCTGCTCGTCGTTGATGAAGCGGCGCTTCATCGGAAATGCCACCAGCACGCCCAGCGTCGAGAGCACCACGTTGAAGCACATGATCTTCCACCACGGCAGCACGGCGTTGGTCGCCCACATGTAGGCGGCCAGCCCGGAGGTGAGGGGCATGGTCATGTAGCCGGCGGCCGTCGCGATCGACTGCACCGCATTGTTCTCGAGGATCGTCATGTCGCGCGCGCCGAGGCGCGCGAAGACGCGATAGAGCGCGAACGCGAGGATGACGGACGTGAGCCCGACGCCGAGCGTCCAGCCGGTCTTGGCCCCGACGTAGAGATTGGTGGCGCTCAGGATGCCGCCCAGCAGAAAGCCGGTGAGGGCCGCGCGCAGCGTGAGTTGCGGCATGTCGCCGCGGAAGACGTTGTCCAGCCACCAGCGGTCTTTCTGTTCCCTCGTCCAGGTCCGGATCTGGTCTGTCGTCAGGTGCTTGAGTGCCATGCGCCGCGCCGCTGCCTTGAACTGTGCGAGCATAGCCCGATGCCGCGGCCGCGGCCCACCCGCAATTGCAAGGACATGCCATGAAACTGCACCCCGTCTGCCGCACCGACGAACTGCCGAAGGGCAGCATGAAGGCATTTACCGTCGCGGGCGAGAAGCTCGTCGTCTATCACCTCGACGACGGGTTTCACGCCACGCAGGCGAGCTGCACCCACCTGTTCGCGCCCCTGGCCAAGGGCAAGATCCTGGACGGTTGCAAGGTGCAGTGCCCGTTCCACCACGCGCGTTTCGACATCCGCACGGGCGCGGTGATCGACTGGGCAAATTTCCCGCCTGGCATCCAGTTGCTGAACGTCGTACGCAGCGAGAAGGCGCTCAAGACCTACAAGGTGAGCGTCAAGGACGGCGACGTAAGGGTCTCACTGCCCGGCAAGGCCTGACGCCAGCGCCGCGACCCACGCCAATCCGATCAACGCGCCGGCCGCGAGGCCGCTCAACCACTGCACAGCGACGCCGAACGGTTGCCGGCGCATCGCGAGCAGGACGCCCGCCGCCGCACCCATGACGAAGCCGGTGAGGTGCGCGAGCACGTCCGTGTTCTCGCCGCCGGCGCCGGTGAAAGCCAGCAAGAAGATGCCGGCCACGAGCGGCGCCCAGCGGTAGGCCCACCGGCCGCCGTCGTCGGCGCGGCGCCGCCAGGCATAAGCCGCCAGTAACCCGAGCGTGGCAAAGACCGCCGTTGAGGCTCCGGCCGAGACGTGATCGGCGGGTTGCAGGAACACGTTCAGGAGATTCGCAAGCGACGCGGCTGCCAGCACGCCAGCCAGCGCGATGCCGGGCCCGAGCAGTTGCGCGGCAAGCCAGAGGAACACCGCGCCGAAGCCGAGGTTCGCGAGCAGGTGACCGACGTCGAAGTGCAGCGTCAGTGCCGTCACTACTCGCCACCATTCACCGGCGCGCACGGCCGCCGTGTCGACGACACCCGCGCTCAGCCAGTTCGCGGCGAACGCCCGGTGACCCGCGAGATACGCCACCGCCAGCACGACGGATCCGTAGGCTGCTGCCCCGAGCCACGCCCAGGCATGCGTGCCTTCCGGCCGGATGAACCGGCGGCGCGGCGGATTCTCCCGCCGGTAGCGCTCGAGATGCGTTGCGGCACTCGCTGCGTCCGTGGAGCCGACGAACAGGCTCCAATGGTGGCCGGTGAAAGCCACATCGGAAGCGATGCCGACCGCATGCAGCACGAAGGCCAGCTCGTCGCACGCCGCGCGCCCGTTCGACTGGTAGATTTCGACGATGTCCATGTGGGCGGCAGCGATGACAGTCTTGCCGGACTCAAGCGCCGATCCGCAAGGTTTCGCCCGTCTCCAGGGCGCGGAAAACCTGCGAATCCACGCCGTTTCTGCCAAGCGCATTCGCGAGCTCCCGCACCGGCTCGTCGATCCCTTCGTCCGTCAGCTGGAAGCAACCGTAGTGCGTACCGATGGAGAGCCCGGGCTCGAGATCGAGGTGAGCGCGCACCGCGTCGTCCGGGTTCATGTGCATGTCCTGCATGAACCAGCGTGGTTCGTAGGCGCCGGTGGCGAGGCCAAGCAACCTGGTGTAGGGCCTGTTGATCGTCATCAATCGCCTGTTCGCGCCTGCTGCGACTTCGGAGCCGCGCCATTCGCCCGCGCGACGACAGACAGCAGCTGCGAAGCGGCACTGTCGATGCAGGCGCGACCTGCTTCAATCGCCTCGCGCGCCCGGTGGAAGTCCATGAGCTGGAAGTCGTCCATCTGGGGTCGCAGCAGGAGGTCTGCGGGATCGATCGCGAGGCGGCTGCGCGTGATGCGCTCCTGCATGATGTTCACGGAACTCGTCATCGCCTCCAGCAGTCCGGGCTCCTGACGCTTGGAGCGAAACGATTCGACCAGTCCGTCCAGGAGGCCAGACCACTTCTTCAGGATCGCCGAGCCTTCCGCGGTGGCCTCCGCGGCGGGCACCACGGATTCAGCCGCGACGGTTTCCGACCTGGAGTTCGTCGTCCGCTGCGCACGCTGGCCGGCTCGAGTCACGGATCGGCTCAGGTCCACGGCGATAACGACGTCCGCGCCCATGGCCCGGCACAGCGACACCGGCACGGGATTGACGACACCCCCGTCGATGAGCCAGCGGCCCTGGTGCCACGCCGGGGCGAAGAGTCCCGGAACGCCGCTCGAAGCGCGCACCGCCTGCATCATCGGGCCCTCGCGCAGCCAGATTTCCTCGCCCGTGTAGAGGTCGGTGGCAACGGCGCCAAAGGCGATCGGCAATTGCTCGATCGAGGTGTCGCCGACGGCAGTCGCAATCGCCTCCATCAGCCGGTTACCGGTCATGACGCCGCCGCCGCGGAACGTGGCATCGATCAACCGCCAGACATCGCGCTGGGTCAGCGCGCAAACCCACTCCTGCAGCGCACCGAGCCGGCCGTTCGCATACGCTGCGCCCACGAGCGCACCGACCGACGCGCCGGTCACGACGGACGGTTGCAGGCCGAGATCCGCCAGCGCCCGCAGAATGCCGATGTGCGCCCAGCCTCGCGCCGACCCGCTGCCGAGCGCAATGCCGAGTCGCGCTGCCGTCATGGTCGCAGGGCGCGATAGAGGAAGGGCAGGCTGACGTCCATCCGGTAATCGACGTCCGAGTGGTCGTCGTCGAATTCCTCGTAACGGTGCGCGATGCCGGCGCTCGCGAGCGCGCGCGACAACTGCCGGCAGCCGAAGTGGATGTGATACTGGTCGCGCCAGCCGCAGTCGAGATAGATCCCGGCGAGTCTGCGCAGATTGCGGGCATGGCGCTGCACCAGCAGCACGGGATCGTGCTCGAGCCAACGCTGCCAGCGGCTGGCGATGAGCGCGCCGCTGTCGAGGTGAAACGGAATGCGGAAGCCGAGTGGCGCGCGCGGGTCCGGGTCGTAAGTGGCCGCCATGCAGACGTTCATGATGGCGTGAGACTCGGCCGAGGAGAGCTTGGGCTTCTTCCAGACGGCCTCGAGGAAGCGCTTGACGCGCCCGTCGTCGAGTCCGGCGCGCCGGCCACTTTCCGCGGCGGTGTCGGCGGATGCCGGATACCGGCCGGGTGTGCGCGCCGGCTTGCGGTACTTGGCCAATTCGTTCAGCGTGTGGGGCCAGTCGCAGCGATAGACGAAATCGAAGTACGCATCGCCGGAGTGATCTGCGATCGCGCCCCAGTGCTGCGTGTACTGCATGCCATGGATGATCGCGCCGTAGCCGCCCGACGACTTGCCGAAGCAACCGCGGTGCTCGCGCATTGCCAGCGTGCGGAACTCGCGGTCGACGAGCGGGATGATTTCCTGCAGCAGGTAGTCCGCGTAGTTGCCGATGGCGGAAGAGTTGACGTACTGGTTGCCGCCGAGCGCAGTGAAGCAATCCGGGAAGACGATGATTGCGGGGCCCATCTTGCCGTCGCGCACCAGCCGGGCCGCGCGCTCGGCGACGTTCTCACTGAATGGTTTCCAGTTGAGGTGCGCGATGCCCGATCCGGTGAATCCGACCATGTCGTAGAAGACCGGGAAGCGGCGGCCGAGTCCGCCGGTGGCGCCGACGTCGTATTCGCGCGGCAGCCACACGGCGAGCTTGCGCAGGTGCGGGTCGCCGAGCGGATTGCCGGCCAGGATTATCGAGCGGTGCTCCAGCACGACGACGGTGCCGGCAGCGCGGACCAGGGACTTTCTCGCCATCGTTTGCCGTCTCCAGCTAGAGTGAAACCGGGGGCAGGGTGCGCGCGGGCAGATTGCGCTCGATTGCCGCGGCCGTCGAGCGCAGGCTCGGCAGCACCTTCTCCAGCGCCAGCCGGCGTGCATCGGCGTGATACGGCATGCTGGCGTTGAGCGCGGCCACGACCCGCCCTTCCTTGTCGTGCACCGGTACTGCGATGGAGCACAGGCCCAGTTCGAGTTCCTGCTCGACGTAAGCGTGCCCCTCGTCGCGCGCGGTTTCGACGAGGCGCCGCAGGCGACGCACGTCGGTGACCGTGTGCGGCGTCAGGCGCGCCGGACGGCATTGTTCCAGCCAGGTGCGGAGGTCCGCATCCAACAGGCCGGAGAGCAGGACGCGGCCCATCGATGAGCAGTACGCCGGCAGCCGCGAGCCGACACTGAGAGCGACCGTCATCAGTCGCTGCACCGGCACCCGCAGCACGTAGACGATCGCCTGTCCGTCGAGTACGGCCATCGAGCAGCTGTGATGGACGCGCTGCGCGAGCACCTCGATCAGTGGCTGGGCCAGGTCCGTCAGCTTGAGCGAACCTACGTAACCGAGGCCGAGTTCCAGCACGCGCGGGCTGAGCGCATAGTCACGGCCCTGTGAGCGCACGTAACCCAGGTGTTCCAGGGTCAGCACCAGCCGGCGAGCGGCCGCGCGTGACAGGCCGGTTCGCGCCGCGATTCCGGCCAGGCTCATGGACGGAGTGTCGCCTCCGAACGCGCGCAGGACGGCCAGTCCGCGCGCCAGGGACTGCACGTAATCGCGGCTGTTGGCGAATTCATCCGTCTCGGGCATGGACAGGGCGGGTCGATTTGACAGGCAGGATGCGGGGTTCGTAGCATTGTGCGCTATCCGGACGTTTGTGCGCAATGCGCACAGCACAGCTCCGGCCGTCGATCAGGGAGACATCGTGAGCACCGAGCGGCAGTCGGTCCTGCACAGCTGGTGCGTGCAGTCGCAATGGGATGCCCCGACGGTGGTCGGCGGCGCCGGTGCCTACCTGCACCTGGCGGATGGCCGCAGCATCCTCGACATGAGCAGCCTGGCCGAATGCAGCAATCTCGGGCACCAGCATCCGCGTGTGGTGGCGGCGATTCGCGAGCAGGCCGAGCGGCTGTGCTTTGTCACCAACGCGTGGGGCGCCCAACCGCGGGCGGATCTCGCGCAACGCCTGCTCGAAGTGTCCGGCTTCGAGGGCGGCCGCGTGTTCTTCACGCTTGGCGGCGCCGACGCCAACGAGAACGCGGTCAAGATTGCGCGGCAGGCCATGGGCCGGATGCGGGGCATCGTCATCACGCGTGACCGCTCGTACCACGGCTCCACGTACCTGGCGATGGCCCTGTCCGGAGACGCGCGCACGCGCGCCCACGTCGATCCCGATGCGCTCGGCATCAGCCACATCGAACCGCCTTACGCCTATCGCTGTTCGTTCGGCAGTGCCACCGATGCCGAGTGCGGCGAGCGGGCCGCCGCCGCGGTGGGCGAGCGCATCGATGCCTTCGGTGCGGCGGGTGTCGCCGCCGTGATGATGGAACCCAACGCCGGCTCGAACGGCATCGTGGCACCCGACACTTACTGGCCGGCACTGCGCCGTCACACCGCCGAGCGCGGTATTCCCCTGATCGCCGACGAAGTCATGAGCGGTTTCGGGCGCTGCGGCGAGTGGTTCGCGTGGCAGCGTCATGGCGAGGCCGGACGGCCCGACATGATGACCCTCGCCAAGGGGCTGACAGGCGCGATGCTGCCGCTCGGCGCCGTGGTGCTCTCCCACCAGATGGCCGCGCGTGTCGAGAACGAGATGCTCTATGCCGGGCTCACGTATTGCGGGCATCCGCTGTCGTGCGCCGCGGGCGTGGCCGCCCTCGATGCCTACCGCGACGAAGGATTGATCGCACGCTCGCGTGCGCTCGGTGCGACGTTGAAAGCGGAACTCGACAGGCTGCAGTCACGTCATGCCGTGATCGGTGACGCGCGTGGCGGTCACGGCTTATTCGCAGTCCTCGAGCTGGTCGCGGACCGCGCCTCGCGCCAGCCGTTGGCGCCCTGGCCACAACCCGCGCCGGCGTTGAAGGCGCTGGTGGATGCGGCGATGCAGGAGGGCGTCTCGTTCGGGACGCGCGGCAACCTGATCCTGATCGCGCCGCCCCTCGTCATCGGCGAGCCGGACCTTGCGCACGCGCTCGCGGTGCTCGACCGGTTGCTCGCGCGATTCTTTCCCGCCCCATGACCGGTGCCACGACCATGAGCTTTCGCCTCACCTACGCGACGATGTTCAACCCTCCCGAGGCGATGCACGAGCGATTCGACGCCGCGCTCGAGACCGTGGTCCGTCGCCTCGGCGCAAGCCATGCCCTGTTCATCAACGGTGCCGATGCCGCAGTTTCCGGCCACGCGGCGCGCACGAGCCCGATTGATCGCAACCGCCGGCTCGGCCACTTTGCGGTCGGCGATGCCATGCATGCGGATGCGGCTATGCGCGCGGCGCACGCGGCATTCCCTGCGTGGCGGGCGACTCCGGTGGCCGAACGAGTGCGTGCCCTGCGCCGCGTAGCGGACGTAATGGAAGCCCGCGTCTACGAGATTGCCGCAGCCCTGACACTCGAGGTGGGCAAGAACCGGATGGAGGCGCTCGGCGAGGCGCAGGAGACGGTCGACTTCTTCCGTCACTACGCGGACGACTTCGAGAGTCACGCCGGGTACGAGAACGAGTTGCCGAACGATCCGCTGCCGGGGGTCGTCTCGCGCAACCGCAGCGTCATGCGTCCCTACGGCGCCTGGGCAGTCATTGCGCCATTCAATTTTCCGCTGGCCTTGGCCGGCGGGCCCGCCGCCGCCGCGCTGGTCACGGGCAATACGGTTATCGTGAAAGGCGCAACGGACACGCCGTGGGCCGGTCGGCTGCTGACGGACTGCATTCGCGATGCCGGATTGCCGCCCGGCGTTTTCAATTATCTATCGGGCTCGGGTCGCGATGTCGGCGAGGCCATTGTCGCGCACCCGCTGCTGAGCGGGTTGACGTTCACGGGCTCGGTCCCGGTCGGCATGGGCCTGCTGCGGAAGATGACGGGCGGCGCCTACCCCCGTCCCTGCATCGCCGAGATGGGTGGCAAGAATCCGTGCATCGTCACCCGGCACGCGAATCTCGAGCACGCGGCAGCCGGCATCCTGCGCTCGGCGTTTGGCATGGGCGGGCAGAAATGCTCGGCACTGTCGCGCCTGTACGTCGATGCGGACGTGGCAGACGCCCTCGTCGAACGGCTGGAGGCGTTGCTTACGGCGATTCGTGTCGGCGATCCCTGCCGACGCGAGCATTGGCTGGGGCCCGTGGTCAATGCGCAGGCCTACTCGAACTACCAGGGTTACGCGGATGAGCTGCGTGCCGCGGGCGCACGAGTGATCGCCGGCGGTCAGCAACTGCGCGATGGCGACCTCGCGCGCGGCTTCTACGTTGCGCCCACGCTCGCCGAATTGCCGCCCGGGCACCGGTTGTGGCGGCACGAAATGTTCCTGCCGATCCTGACCATGCATCGCGTCCGCGACCGCGACGAAGCCATGCGGCTCGCGAACGAGTCGGACATGGGTCTGACGGCGGGTTTCTATGGTGCCGCCGATGAAGTGCCGTGGTTTCACCAGCACATCGAGGCCGGCGTCACCTATGCCAACCGGCCGCAGGGCGCCACGACGGGCGCCTGGCCCGGCTACCAGCCGTTCGGTGGGTGGAAGGGTTCGGGCTCCACCGGCAAGGCCATCGCCTCGTACTATTACCTTGCGCAATACCTGCGCGAGCAGTCGCGCACCGTGGTCGAGTGACGACGATGCCGTTCCCGACACTGCGTGAGGCCATCGAGCGGCACGTGAACGACGGCGCCTGCGTCGCGCTCGAAGGCTTCACGCACCTGATTCCCTTCGCCGCCGGTCACGAGATCATTCGCCAGCGACGCCGCGACCTGCATCTCGTGCGCATGACGCCGGATCTGATCTACGACCAGCTGATCGGCATGGGTTGCGCGAGCAAGCTCACCTTTTCCTGGGGCGGCAATCCCGGCGTGGGTTCGCTGCACCGCCTGCGCGATGCGGTAGAGCACGCCTGGCCGGGCCCCCTCGCACTCGACGAGCACACGCACGCGGGGATGGCGGCGGCGTATTGCGCCGGCGCGGCACGCCTGCCTTTCGGCATGTTGCGGGGTTACATCGGCACGGATCTCGTGACGGTCAATCCGCGCATCCGCTCCGTACGGTGCCCCTTCACAGGCGAGCAACTCGCGGCCGTGCCCGCGATCAATCCGGACGTCACGATCCTGCACGCACAGCGCGCGGACCGTGCGGGCAATGTCGCGTTGACCGGGATCATCGGCGCGCAGCGGGAGGCGGCGCTGGCGGCGCGCACCCTGCTGGTGACGGTCGAGGAGATCGTCGCAGCGTTGCCGCCCGCGATGAATTCGATCGTGCTGCCGCACTGGGTCGTCACGGCCGTCGTGCATTGCCCGGGCGGGGCCTATCCCGCCTATGCCCAGGGCTACTATGCGCGCGACAATTCCTTCTACCAGGCTTGGGACGCAATCTCGCGCGATCGCTCGACGTTCCGTAGCTGGATGGATCGGCACGTCATCGGCAGCCGGGACCACCGGGGCTTTCTGGCCAGTCTGGGGGCCGCGGCATGAGCGACTGGACACGCGACGAGATGATGACCGTGGTGGCCGCGCGGCTGCTGTGGAACCGCTGCGTGTGCTTCGTCGGCATCGGCCTGCCGAGCGCCGCCTGCAACCTGGCGCGCCTCACCCATGCGCCGGACATCGTTCTCATCTACGAGTCCGGCACGATCGGCACGCGTCCGGACGTCTTGCCCCTGTCGATCGGGGATGGCGAACTCGCCGAGACGGCGGCGTGCGTCGTGCCGCTGCCGGATATCTTCAGTTATTACCTGCAGGCCGGAAGGGTGGACGTGGGTTTCCTCGGCGCTGCACAGATCGACCGCCACGGCAACCTCAACAGCACGGTGATCGGTCCGTACGACGCGCCGACGACGCGTCTGCCTGGGGCGGGCGGCGCCCCTGAAATCGCCGCACACGCGCGCCAGACCTTCGTGATGTTGAAAGCCAACCCGCGCAGCTGCGTGCCGAGGCTCGACTTCCGCACCAGCGCCGGGTTTCTCGACGGCGGCACTGCCCGGGAACGCAGCGGGGCTCGTGGCGGCGGTCCGTGCTCCGTGATCACGGATTTCGGTATCCTGACGCCGCACGCCGAGACGCGGGAACTCCAACTGTCCTCGCTGTTTCCCGGCGCAACCGTCGGGGAGGCGCAGGCGGCGGTCGGCTGGCCGCTCATGCCCGCCCCGCGCGTCGAGGCACTGCCGGCGCCGTCGGCGGACGAGTTGGTGGCCCTGCGCGCACTGCATTCACGCACCCGTGCGGCCCACAGCCGCGCTGTGCATCTTCCCGCCTGAGCGGCGGGATCCTCCAGGAGTCCATCGTGGCCAATCCGCACCTCAAGACAGAACTTCCCGGCCCCAACGCGCGCGCCATGCTGGCTCGCGACGTCGCCGTCGCCTCGCCCTCGTATCCGCGCGACTATCCTTTCGTCATGTCGCACGGGCGCGGCACCGAGGTCTGGGACGTCGACGGCAATCGCTTCCTCGATTTCGTCGCCGGCATCGCGGTGTGCTCCACCGGTCACGCGCATCCCAGGGTGGTCGCCGCCATCAAGGCCGCGGCCGACAAGTTTCTGCACGTGTCGAGCGACTACTGGCACGAGAACATGACCGGCCTCACCGAGCGGCTCGCCGAGCACGCGCCGATGGGCGAACCGGTGATGAGCTTTCTGTGCCAGTCGGGCACCGAATCCGTCGAAGGCGCGATCAAGCTTGCGCGCTACGTGACGGGCCGGCCGCGCTTCCTCGGGTTTCTCGGCAGCTTCCACGGCCGTACGATGGGCTCGCTGTCGTTCACGTCGAGCAAGTACACGCAGCAGAAGGGTTTCGCGCCCACCATGCCCGGCGTCACCCATGTGCCGTATCCCAATCCGTATCGCCCGCTGTTCGCCGGGGCGGACCAGGGCAAGGCGGTGCTCGACTACATCCGCATGCTCTTCGAGCGCAACGTGCCGCCCTCCGAGGTGGCTGCAGTCCTGATCGAGCCGCTGCAGGGTGAAGGCGGGTACATCGTGCCGCCCGATGGCTTCCTGGCGGGCCTGCGCGCGCTCTGTGACGAGCACGGCATCCTGTTGATCTTCGACGAAGTGCAGTCCGGGGTCGGTCGCACCGGCAAGATGTTCGCCTGCGAGCACTCCGGCGTGCGGCCCGACATCATGACCTCGGCGAAGGGGCTCGGCTCGGGCATGCCGATCGGCGCGATCGTCGCCAAGAAGCGCATCATGGAGCAGTGGAAGCGCGGCGCGCACGGCAACACGTTCGGCGGCAACCCGCTCAGCTGCGCGGCCGCCATCGCGACGCTCGATCTCGTGAAGTCCGAGTACATGGCCAACGCCGCGAAAGTCGGCGAGCACTTCATGGGCCGGCTCCGCGAGCTGCAGAAGGACTATCCGTGCATCGGCGAAGTCCGCGGCCAGGGCCTGATGATCGGCATGGAACTGATCGGGAACGACGCAGAGCGCACGCCGGCCCGCGCCTTGTGCGACCGGCTCGTGACCCGCGGCTTCCACAACGGCTTGCTGCTGCTGTCCTGCGGCGTGAGCACGCTGCGGTTCATGCCGCCGCTCTGCGTCACGAAGGCCGAAGTCGACGAGGCCGTGCAGATTCTGCGTGTGAGCCTCGACCAGGCGCTGGCCGCCAAGGCGAGTTGAGTTCGTGCGCCGCCGGGTCGCGGCCGCCGCTGCCGTCCTGCTGCTCGCGCCGCTCGGGGCGGCGCTGGCGGATCGGGAACCGGTTCTGAAGCAGATCGATCTCCCGCACAGTTGCTACTGGCGGGAGATGTACCTGCCGCGACTCACGACCGGCCCTTCGGCGCTCAGTTTCACGCCGGACGGCGCGAGCCTCGTCTACAGCATGGCGGGTTCGCTCTGGCGCCAGCGCACCGGTGAAGCCACCGCCACCGAGCTGACCCACGTGCACGGAGCCTACGACTACCAGCCCGACGTGGCGCGCGACGGACAGACCGTCGTGTTCGCACGCTACGACGGGCGTGCCGTGGAGCTTTGGCGGCTCGACATGCAGAGCGGGCGCGAGCAGGCGCTGACCTCCGCCGGTGCGGTGAACACCGAGCCGCGTCTGTCGCCCGATGGCAAGCGGCTGGCGTGGGTGTCCACCGAGGGCACCGGTCATTTCAAGCTGTTTCTCGCGGAGATCGACCCGCAGGGCCTGCACGGCGCGCGACCGCTGCTGGGCGAGCGCAGGAGTGCGATCGACCGCTACTACTATTCCGCGTTCGACCATGCAGTGAATCCGGCCTGGACCCCGGACGGCCGGTCGCTGTACTTCATGAGCAATCGCGAGGTGTCCTGGGGCTCCGGCGATCGCTTCGGCCCCGAAGATCTCGCGCGCCAGCTATCCGTGCCTGCACCCCGGCCGCATCAAGGCCGTCGCGTCAGTGCGGCGGCGTGTAGCGGCCGTACTGTTTCAGCAGCCTGACGAGCGCATCGTGCGGCAACGCTTGCACAGAATGTCCCTCGGTGCCCTGCATGTCGCGCGCCGCAACCATGGCGTTGACGATTGCTTCCTCGGTCGCCTGCACCGTCGCGTTGAAGAGGCCGTCGAGGGAGTCGTTGCCGAGCGAGACGGACTGCACCAGTGGCGCGCCGCCGAGGGCGCCGGCGTTCGCCGTCGAGAAAGCGAGGAACAGATCGCCGGAACCGTTCCCGGCAAAACTCCCCATCCGGCCCAGCCCGAGGCTGGCCCGCCGCGCGACGCGCTTCAGCTGGTGCGGCAGCAGCGGCGCGTCCGTGGCGACCACGATGACGATGGAGCCCTGGTCGCCCTTGGCGGGCGGGCCCTCGCTCTTGACGGGCAGTTCCTGGCCGACCGGCACGCCTGCAATGCGCAGGGTTTCACGCACGCCGTAGTTGGCCTGCACCAGCACGCCGACGGCGTAGGTGCTGTCGGCCACCGTCACGCGCCGCGACGCCGTGCCGATGCCGCACTTGAACTCGTGGCAGATCATCCCGGTGCCGCCGCCCACGTTGCCTTCGGTCACCGGGCCCGACCGCGCGGTGTCGAGCGCGCGATCGACGTGTTCGGGGCGCACGTGAAACCCATTGATGTCGTTCAAGTCGCCGTCCCAGGTTTCGGCCACGACCGGGCTCGACCACCAGTAGCCGGATGCGTCCGCCGGGCCGGCGCGAACCCGCCACGCGATGACCTCCTGGTGCACCACCCCGACGTTGTGCGTGTTGGTGAGCATGACCGGGCCGGCGAGTTGGCCCATTTCGTCGAGGTAGGCCGTGCCCGTCATCTCGCCGTTGCCGTTCAGCGCGAACCACGCGCCGTACGCCGGCGTGTTCAGCGACTCGCGGCCACGCGGCAGGATGGCCGTGACGCCGGTGCGAACCTTGCGGCCGTTCGCAAGATCCTCGATCAGCGTGACGTGGCCCACCGTCACGCCGGCGACGTCCGTAATCGCGTTCAGGAGTCCAGGTACGCCCTCGAACGGCACACCGAGATCCCGGGCACGCTCACCGCCGGCGGCCGCGGTCCCGCAAGACAGCACGAGGCTCCAGGCAAGAGCGAGCAAGGCGTTGTTCATGATTGGCTCCGGCAGGGCGTTATCGCCGACAATACCGCGCGCCGAGCATCGCTGCTGGATAGATGACCATGAAAGCCCAGACCCGGATCCATCATTCCGATTCGCTGACGCGCGCGCATGCGCTGTCGGTGCGCCACTATTTCGGCGAGGAAGTGCAGGCCATCGAGCGGCGCAGCGTGTTCGGCCGCACCTGGCAGATGGTGGCGCACATCGGCCAGCTGACGGAGCCGGGCGATCACGTGGTCGAAGACGTCGCCGGCACGCCGGTGCTGATCCTGCGCGGCCGCGACGGGGTCCTGCGGGCGTTTCCGAACGTCTGCCGGCATCGCGCCGGCCCCCTGGCACTCGGCAGCGGCAAGGACATGCACACTGTGCGCTGCAAGTACCACGGCTGGCTGTACAACCAGGAAGGGCAGCTGATCGGCGCGCCCGAGATGCAGGACGCCCAGGATTTCCGCATGGAGGATATCCGCCTGCCCCCGCTGCGCATCCGCGAGTGGCAGGGGCTCGTCTTCGTCACGCTGAACGATGATGCGCCCGCGTTCGACGAGGTCTTCGGCGGCATCGTCGAGCGCATCAAGCCCATCGACCTGGAGGCTATGCGCTTCACGCGTCGCGACGTCTTCGAGGTGGCCTGCAACTGGAAAGTCTACATCGACAACTTCCTCGAGGGCTACCACGTGCCGATCGTGCACCCGGCGCTCTCGAAAGTGATCGACTACCGCGAGTACCTCGTGGACCTGTTCGACTGGTACTCGCTGCAGCACTCGCCGATCCGCGACGGCACGGGCGCTTACGGCGACGGCCACGCGTACTACTACTTCGTCTTTCCGAACATCATGCTCAACTGCGTGCCGGGCCGGCTGCAGAGCAACCGCATCCTGCCGCTCGGCCCGGATCGCTGCCGCGTCGAGTTCGACTACTACTACGCCGAGGACGCCGAGGCCCAGGCCCGCATCGCGACGGACCAGGAGTTCAGCGACGAGGTCCAGATGCAGGACGTCTCGATCTGCGAGGCGGTGCAGAAAGGCCTGGCGTCCGGGTTTTACGAGGCGGGCCGGCTGAGCCCGAAACGCGAAAGCGGCGTCTGGCACTTCCACGAGTTGCTGCGCGCCGCTTACGCGCACGACGTAGCGGGATCTCATGCACGGTGACAAGGAACTCGGCTTCTGGATGTCCACCGCGCTGGTGGTGGGCAACGTCATCGGTATGGGTATCTTCATGCTGCCGGCGTCGCTGGCGCCCTATGGACTCAATGCGTTGCTGGGCTGGGGCATCACCGTGCTGGGCATGGCGGTGCTGGCACGTGTCTTCGCGCGGCTGGCGCGGGAGTTCCCGCAGGCCGACGGTCCGTACGCGTACATCCGGGAGAACGTGGGGGACGCGCCTGCGTTCCTCGCGATCTGGTGCTACTGGGTGTCGCTGTGGATCACCAACGCCGCGCTCGCCATCGGAGTCGTCGGCTACCTCGGCGCGATTTTCCCGGTCGTGAAGTCCGTCCCGTCGGCACTGCTCGCGCTCGCCCTGATCTGGGTGTTCGTCGGCATCAGCCTGTTTGGCGCGCGCACCGGCGGCCGCGTGCAGGTGTTGACGACAGTTCTCAAGCTGCTGCCGATGGCGGCGATCAT
>Ga0315287_10001386_pt1 | contig 22255 bp, 27 predicted proteins | sample YL17G11_0_MG_FD_205037 | JGI IMG/M metagenome (GOLD analysis project Ga0315287, IMG submission 205037) | Sediment microbial communities from Yellowstone Lake, YNP, Wyoming, USA - YL17G11_0 | ecosystem: Environmental > Aquatic > Freshwater > Lake > Sediment | place: USA: Wyoming | collected...
ATCCGCAATACCTTTAATTATCACACCTCATTTTCGAACTATACCTGAAGAAATTTCATCTATTACTTTCTATCCCCCAGTCCCTATGCCCCTATGACCCTATGCCCCTATGACCCTATGCCCCTATGCCTGCTTGTAAAACCACTCCTCTCACTCTATAATTTTTACATGCGAAGAATTTTGCTTATCATCTCACTTTTCCTCTGTCTCATCCTATCCCTCACCTTATCCTTTCCCACATTCGCAGCAACTTATGAAAGCGTCAGCCTTCTCAATTCAACCAATCTGGCCCAATACTTCGGGGACCATCTCGGTTTTCTCTACGACAGCCACGGCTGTCTGCACTTTACTCCGCCGGATATTTATTTATTGGTGAGGACTATTCCAAAGGGAATTCCCCTGATCATAAAGAGCTATTCCGAAAAAACGCTGCCGGCCGGCTTTGCCGCCGCTCCGGTCTTTAATCAGGTCGTCAGCTCCGAAAGCGACGTCCGGCGCTTTGCGCAGATCTTCCGCGATTATCCGGCCCAACTGGTAGTCTATCCTTCGCTGGGGAAACTTTTCATATTATTGAACGACCAGCCTTATCTTCAAGTACAGACGCTGGCCGGTCCGCCGCAGGATTACCGCCAGGCTTTTTCCCTGCTAAAAAACGGTCCGATTGTCTGGGATCCCTTCGTCACTTCCCCGACCGACGCGGGAAACTATATCGTCCTGCGCACTATCTCACACTATATCAGCAACAATTATTATTGGACAACCATCGTTCCCTTCGGAGGCTGGATGCAAAAACATAATGGCAAATGGATCTATCAAGATGAAAAAAAATGGTTCCAGCTCCCCGCCTTTATTGCCGCCGACCTCGCTCTTCCTTACGGGCAGGGAAAATTTAATTATTACGATGTCAACCTGGATGCAAAAGGAGCTATCTCCGCCGCCCGCTGGGGAAGCAATGATTTTGGCAAGCATGCCCTGCTCTGGACCAGTGACGGCAGAAATCCTTATCCGGAATTGGGGTACGCGGAGGGAGAGCTGGTCTTTGAACAGGTCACGCTGGTCAAGGATCTGGCTTACCTGCTTACTGTCCCGGGACCGGACCAGCTCGATGATTGCATCGGTAAGAATGATAACCTTGTTTTATACCGCGACAGCTATAACTTCGTGGTTTCCAGCGGAGAAGTGATCGGCAAAACGCTCGACCCCTCCGCCTGCAGCTATTATAAATTATTCAATGGCATCAAGCTCAACTCGAAAGACAAAAAAAATATTGACCAACGATTGATCAAAGCTTATAACACAGTTAAAGGCGGAATTTTTCCCGGCTTGTTGGCAAACAAAGATCAGCGCGAAAGGGCTCTGGGGCTCTATTATTTTCTGCGCGATTATGACGCCACCTTCCGAAAACAGGCGGGCTGGTACCAGATGCTGAAGGATGAGTGGAATTTATGGTCGAATCTGCGGCAACTGTTAAGAAAAGATTTTAATAATAGCGGGATCAATTCGCTCTCCGACCGGCAGCTTACCGCTGAACAATGGCTGAGCGATAGGCTCGAATTCCGGCAGATCGCTTTCTCATCACCAAAGGGCCGTAAATGACCGAAACCATTTTTGAAATATTTTTTGTCTTGCTGATCATTATCGCGACTATCGCCTACTTCCGCCGCCGCAGGTATATAAGAGAACGAATGGGCTTAAGAGATAAGATCGAAGATATGTTTAAAAGCCCTCCTGCTCTTCTGTTTTAGAAGTTACCGCCGCGATGATCTCTTTGGCTCGTTCGGCGTCGCTTTCTTCCACCAGCACGTCGCCGTAACCCCGCTGGGGAATAAAGATGCCGTCATAGGCGGAGTCGATAAAATTGCGGATCACGTGCTTTATCCCCGCTTCTTCCAAAGCGGTTTTGACTACCGAGGCATCAACCTGGTCCTGCAGTGTATAAATTACCAGCATGATTTTATTCTGTCAACCGGGCTTTGAGCTCCGAAACTCACGCATTTCATTCTTGTTTTAGTGCTCAACTGCGCACCGGAGATTCATTCAGGAAAAGGCTGAGGATAATGCTAAAGATGGTCAGTCCCAGGAGCGCCAGCAGGGAGATGGTCATCGCCCCGGTCTGCGCCGACTTGAAAAGGTCCATTCCAAAAATAAAAATGATCCCTGAGATCTGTCCCATCACCAGCAGAAGGCTGTTGGATGTCCCTTCGGGCGCGGGATAGGTTATCTCGGCGCCGTACTGGAAGCCGATCGGTCCCGAACTTAACAAAAAGAACCCGAAGGCAAAGCCCGAGATGAGCAGCAGCCAATAGCTGGTGGCAAATGTCATCCCGACCAGCCCCGGGACCAATCCGATCAGGGCCAGCAGGATAAAGGGCTTTCTCCTGCGCACTTGATCCGAGATCAGAGGCAGGAACAATGCTCCAACTATTCCGCCGATGAGCATCATTCCGCCCAGCATTCCAGCCTGGGAAATGGAAAATCCTCTAGGGAGAACGATCTCTTCGATCCAGGTCGAGATCCCGTTGAACATGCCGAGGCCGATGAAAAAGATCACCAGCAGCAGGATAAAATCCTTTTGCCGCAGCATGGACCTCAAACCGTCAAACACCAGCGTCCGCTCATCGCTGCCGGCTGGCCCGGGCGGGGTTTCGGGTTTATCTTTGGCAAAAATAAAGAACAAAACCGCGGCAACCACTGCCACGATGCCGTAAATTATCAACATCCCCCCCAGGCTGTAGCTGATCATCAGGCCCGGGGTGATCAGCATGGCCGCCAGGATCCCGAGATAAAGCGCCAGCGTTCCCAGTCCGACCGCTGTCGCCCGTTCATTGAGCGGGAACCAGCGGGCGGCCAGTTTGGTAATTGCTCCGAGAATGAGTGGCTGGCCGCAAGCGATCCCGATCTGGGAGATAAAAACCAGAGTAAAATTATCCGCAAAGATACCGCGGGTCAGGGCAAAGCCCGCCGTCAGCGCCGCCCCCAGGCCGACCGCGGCCCGGAAGCCACGGGTGTCGATCAACCAGGCCGACGGCAGGACCAGTACAATATATACGACCATGAACAGCATCGAGAGCAGACCGATCATCAGCTCGGAAGTACCGTAAAATTTTACCGCTGCGCTGGTGATCGGAGCGAACGTGATCCAGAGCAGTTGATTCATGGCGGCGATCAGCATAAAGGCTGAAAGCACGACCCAGCGATAACCGTATACTTTAATTTTTGATTCCACGTTTAACCTCAGGCACTTATTATAGCTGATTTACCGATCCGCTCCAAACCAGGTTGACTTTTCATGACCAGTTTGTTACCATGACCGCACTGTGACAAAGCAACCAAACTCAAAGGCCGGGGAAATGTCGCAAACCTCAGAAAGCCCTTCTGGTCCCGAAGATAAAGTAACCCGCCGGGAATTCATTTCGATCGTCGCCAAACTGGGCTTCGCCATCTCTTCCCTCGGGATCCTTTCCGCCACCCTGCCCGGCTGCGGTTATGCCAATAACGTCAGTGATACTACCACCACTTCAGCTTCTACTTCCACAACAGATTCCACCTCCACAACCACCTCTACTTCCACTACCACTTCAACCCTGCCCAACGGCTATTTTCATGCCGGCAGTTATTATTCCTATCTCTATTAAACCGCCTTCTTAGCATAAAGTGAAGATCATTATCCAACAATGGAATGGGATCGGGGATTTTATCCTCACCCTTCCGACCCTGGAAGCTTTAAGAAAAGTTTTTAAAACTTCCCGCCTTTATTTAGAAGTTCCCCATCCGGTCCTTCCGCTGGCGGAGCGCCTGCCCCTGGCGGATTCGATCAAGCCGCTGGGCGATCATAAAAAACAAAAAGGATCGTTTGATCTGGCGATCGTCTTCACCTATGCCTCATTGCCCCATGAGCTCGAGAAACGAGCGGACCGCTTATGCGAGATCACCTTCGAAGATTTTGCCGGTAAAAACTGCCACATGAGCCGCTTTCTTTTCAATAAAGTATTCCGCCTGCTGCGTAAGGGGAAAATAGTTACCCGGACTCCCCGCTTCGAATGGCCGCACCTCGTTCTCCCGGCAACTATTTTGGAAAAAGGTAAAAAGAAAATGCGCCGCTTGCTCGGCTCAGTTGACAGCCGCTCGATCATTAAAATCGCCCTTCACCCCGGCGCTGGTTTTTCCCACAAATGCTGGCCGATCGATAATTTCGCTGCGGTCATCCGCTGGCTGAGCGAGACTGAAACGTGCCAGCTCTTCATTGTTAGCGGGCCGGGTGATCGGGCAAAAGAGAAAGAATTGAAAAAACTGCTGGGCGCCGGCGCAAAAAAGAAAAATCTGCATTGGATCAGAAACCAGCCCCTGGCGGACCTGGCCGGACTGATAAAGCAGTGTGACCTCTATTTGGGAAACGATTCCGGCATCAGCCACATTGCGGGCGCGCTGCGGGTGCCGACCGTCTGCATCTTCGGGCCGATGGGACCGGGCGCCTGGGGCCCTTACGGCGCGCATAATATCGTCCTTTTCAAATCAAATGATGAAATAGAATGCCAGCGCTGCGATTATTTCAAGATGCCGCTGTGCCGGGATAAACGCTGTCTGGAGCTGATCACGGTGGATGAAGTCAAACAGGCTATCGGCTATCAGCTCAACCGGATCATCCGCCATGCGCTGCAAGCCTTAAAAGTGATATAATGCCAGAAATGGGAGGTGCAAGATGTTTGGAATAGGCATGCCGGAATTAATCGTTATTTTGGTCGTTCTTTTACTTCTTTTTGGCGCGAACAGACTGCCCGAAATAGGAAAAGCTTTTGGGAAAACCATCCAGGAATTTAAAAAAGCGACCAAGGACATTTTCGAAGAACCAAAAGACAAGAACCAGCCCAAGTAAAAGTCACTGATTTTTTTAGAATGGAAGAAAAAACATTTTCTATCGAACAGCATGTCGATGAACTGCGCCTGCGGATAATTTATTGCCTGATCGCTTTCGGCCTCGGATCGGTCATCGCCTGGCAGTTCACCCCCGCTATCATCCGGTTCATTTCCCTGCCGGTCGGCAAATTGGTTTTCCTTTCCGTCAGCGAAGTATTTTTTACCTATCTGAAAGTGACCCTCTGGAGCGGGTTCTTCATCTCGCTCCCGGTCATAATTTATCATATATGGAAATACGTGGAATCGGCGCTGCAGCCCCATGAAAAAAAATATGTGCTGATCTTTTTACCCTTTTCCTTCGGCTTGTTTTTGGCGGGAGCCGGTTTCGCCTTTTTTCTGGCCATTCCGCTGGCGGTCAGATTTTTGGTCGGGTTCGGCAGCGGGCTGGCGGACCCCATGCTGTCGATCAATGAATATGTATCGTTCTTTAGCTGGTTGCTGTTAGTTTTTGGCGGGGCGTTCGAGTTCCCGCTCGTATTGCTGTTCCTGGTAAAAATTAAGGTGATAAATTCGAGCCAGTTATCATTTTACCGGCGGCATGCGGTTTTGGCGATTTTTGTTTTCGCCGCCGTGCTAACTCCCACTCCCGACGCCTTTACTCAGTTGCTGCTGGCGGGGCCGCTGCTCATCTTATATGAGATCAGCGTTTTTCTGGCCCGCTTTGTCAAGAGCGAAGCAATATCAGCTGATCTCTAATATCTTATATTTGATCAATCCCCGGGGAGCTTCCACTTCGATCACATCCCCCTCTTTGGCCCCGATCAGAGCGTTGCCGACCGGTGATTCGGTGGAAATTTTATTCTCCAGCACATCCGCTTCCGTCTCGGGGACGATGGTGTACTGCATTACTCGCTCTGAGTCTTCTGCCTGGATCTTTACGGTTGAGCCTACTCTTACCCCATCACCCCTCGGCATTTCGTCGACCACTGTCGCGCTCTCGATCTTGGCTTCCAGTTCCCGGATCCGCATTTCGTTCAACCCCTGTTCGTCCTTGGCAGCGTGGTAGGCGGAATTCTCTTTCAGATCGCCGTGTTCGCGCGCTTCGCCAATGGCTTTCGAAATAATCCCTCGCCGCTTCTTGAGCGCTTCCAGCTTCTCCTTTAATTTCTTGTAAGTTTCTTTGGTCATCATTTCGCCCATAATTAACGCTCCTTTCTGAGTTCCAGATTATTATAACATGTAAGCCGCTTTGACCAGTATGTTATAATGAAAGAGTGAATAAGATCATTAATATCGCGATTATCGCTCATGTCGACCATGGTAAAACCACTCTGACCGATCATCTGCTGCGGCAGGGCGGCGCTTTCGGGGAACGGGACGAGATCACCGAACTGGTGATGGATTCAAATGATCTGGAAAAAGAGCGCGGGATCACCATCCTTTCAAAAAATTGCTCGATCCATTACCAGGATTATAAAATAAATATCGTGGACACTCCCGGCCATGCCGATTTCGGCTCCGAAGTGGAGCGCGTCCTAAAAATGGTAGATAGCGTCCTCTTGCTGGTCGACGCCAAAGAAGGTCCGATGCCGCAAACCAAATTCGTGCTGGCCAAGTCGCTCAAACTCGGCCTGCGCCCCATCGTGGTCATCAATAAGATCGATAAAGTCGATAAGGAAGGCCGCCGCGCGCATAAAGTGATCGACCTGATCTTTGACCTGTTCGTCAAGCTGGATGCCACGGATGAACAACTTGATTTCCCGGTCGTCTACTCTATTTCGCGCGAAGGGATCGCCAAATATAATATGGAAGATGAATCTAAAGACCTTGCTCCACTGTTCGAAACCATATTGAAGCATGTAAAACCCTATCCGGACAAAAGCGACGGACCGCTGCAGATGCAGGTGACCAATCTCAAGTACGATGATTATATCGGCCGGATCGCTATCGGACGGGTCACCAGCGGCAAGCTGGGGAAGAACATGAACATCGTGGTCTGTAAAAGGGACGGTTCGATCGTGCCGGGCAAGATCAACAAGCTCTCGATCTTTGAAGGTTTGAAACAGGTAGAGATCGAAACCGCCGACTGCGGCGATATCGTGGCGGTGGCGGGGATCCCGGATATAACGATCGGCGAAACAATCTGTATGGCCGAAAACCCGCTGCCAATGACCCTGCTCCAGATCGACGAGCCTACCCTGACCATGGAATTTATGGTAAATGACTCGCCCTTCGCCGGCCGGGACGGCAAATATGTGACCAACCGCCATTTAAGGGAAAGGCTGGAGCGGGAACTGCAAACCAATGTCGGGCTGAAGATGGAAGCGATCGGCGGGGCGGATGGTTTCCGGGTCTCCGGCCGCGGCGAGCTGCATCTCTCTATCCTGCTGGAACAGATGCGGCGCGAAGGCTACGAAGTGCAGGTCTCGCAGCCCAAAGTCATCTATAAAACCGTCCACAGCGAAAGAATGGAACCGATGGAACAAGCCATTATCTCCGTCCCGGACGAATTTACCGGTGCGGTGATCGAAAAATTGGGGAAACGGCGGGGCGAGATGCAAGAGATGAATTCAAAGAACGGAACAACCACCATGATCTATACGGTTCCGACCCGCGGCCTGCTCGGCTTCCGGGCGGAATTCATCATGGATACCAAGGGCGAAGGGATCTTGCACCACTCGTTCTCAAAATACGAGCGCTTTAAAGGCGATATCCCTCAGCGGCAGAACGGGGTTTTGGTCTCGGGCAACAACGGCAAGACCGCTTCTTACGCGCTGGAAAACCTGCAGGACCGATCCAGCCTCTTTATCGGGCCGGGAATACAGGTGTATGAAGGGATGATCATCGGCGAGAATGCCCGCCGGATGGACATGACGGTCAACCCGACCAAGGAAAAGAAACAGACCAATATCCGCTCGGCTGGAGCGGATGAAGCGATCCACCTCACCCCGCCCATAAAATTATCATTGGAACAGGCGCTGGAATTTATTGACGACGATGAACTGGTGGAAGTGACCCCTCACAGCATCCGGCTGCGGAAGAAATTGCTGACCGAGAACGAACGGGCCCGCAACCGCAAAGAATAGAAATCAAATCGATTTTTTAAAGATCTGAACACCGCGGTTCAAGTCATCTAGCGGCAGTTCTTAATAGATTAATTTTTGGAGAGTTCCAGGCCGATCGCCCGCGGCGGCTCAGGCGCTTCTTTGATCGGGCCAAAAGCCTGCTCATAGCGGGTGATATTTTCTTGCAAAGCCCGCAGGAAGCGTTTAGCATGTGAGGGAGACATAATTACCCGCGAGTTGACTTTACCAGTCGGAGGATGGACAAAGATAAAATCGGTGATAAACTCATTTTCATTATGAGAGATCACCGCTAGATTGCTGTATACTCCTCCCGCCATTTTATCATCGATCGCTATCCGAATTTCATTTTCCGCCATTTGATTACTCCTTTATTCCCACACCAAAAAGTTTGGTGTGGGAATTTATTTCGATCACTTTCAGCCGGCTTTTTTCGCCGATCACCACTCTGATTTGGTTCCGTTTGACTTTGTAATGTTCCGCTAAGCATTCAACCAGCGCGGCATTGGCTTTCCCTTCTACCGCCGGAGCGGTTAAATAGACCTTTAACCGGTCCGCTTCTGCAACGATCTTGTTTTGTTTGGCGTGAGGGATTACTTTGACGGTGAGACGCACTATTTACATTCCGGGGAGATTCATCCCACCGGTCAGCTTCTGCATGATCTTGGCCGATTCCATTTTGGCTTTATGCATCGCCCGGTTGACCACATCCTTGACTTCTTTTTCCGCTTTGACGATACTGACTTCAGGAGAAATTTTCAGCTCGAGAATATCCATCTCACCGTTGATTACCACCTTTACCCCTCCCCCTTCTTCCTCAAAGCGCGCCCGCGAAAGCTCATCTTTAATCGCCTTCGCCTGCTTGACCATTTCCGCCATTTTGCCCAGATTGCCAAAAACCATTTTATCCCCCTCCTGCCATTGATTTGATCAGGTCAACGATCCCCTGGCGGATGAACTGGACCGCGATGGCGGCGATCAGGATGGCCGCGATCTTGGTAATGATCAAGGTCCCGTTCTTACCCAGGAAACTGTATATATTTTCAGCGAAATATAAAACCAGGAAGATCAGGAAAAAGCAGATCATAACGGCTGTTAGTATTACCTGATAACCATATAACTTGAGCAATACCAGCGCGGTGGTGATCGCTCCCGGCCCGACCAGTAACGGGATACCGAGCGGCACAACCCCCATGTCTTCCTTATGCTCAACATTGAACTTTCCGCGCAGCATCAGTTCGATCGCGATATAGAGGAGCAAAATGCCGCCGGCGATCTTAAAATCGTCCAGGGTAACGTTAAACAGGTCGAGGATCAAAGTACCGGCAAAGATAAAGAAGATCAGCATAAAAAAACCGGTCAGGATAGCCAGGGCAAAGGTCTTTCTTCTCTCTTCTTTGGTCTCATTTTCGGTCAAGCCGATAAAGAACGGTAAATTGCCGGGGGAATCAGTGATGATGAATAAGGCGATGACCGATTTGACTACCGCAATGAAAAAAAGTTCCATTTATCGCATAAAGGGAGGCAGTTCGATCTGCTCCTTGGATGATGAAGAGGGGGAAGGCTTGGGCGCGGACGCCTGCCTGGGCCGCAAAAATGGCATGGCTTCTTTTTCTTTCTTGGCGGTCGGTTTGAAACCGGTGGCAATAACCGTCACCACAATATCGCCCTGCAGTTTTTCATCAATGGTCGCTCCAAAGATAATATTGGCGTCCGGATCACCGGCGTTATAGATCACCTCGGCCGCTTCGTTAACTTCGTAAAGCGTGAGGTCCGACCCGCCGGTGACATTGAAGATAATGCCTTTGGCGCCGGTAATGGTCTCTTCTAACAAGGGAGAAGAAATGGCCGCTTCTGCCGCCTCCACTGCCCGATTTTCACCCGAACCGGTGCCGATCCCCATCATAGCGGAACCGGCTTCATACATAATGGTTCTTACATCCGCAAAATCGAGGTTGATCAAGCCGGGAACGGTGATAAGATCGGAAATACCCTTAACCCCCTGCCTCAGCACATCATCAGCGATTTTGAAGGCTTCAATGATCGAAGTTTTGCGTTCAACCACCTGGAGCAGCTTATCATTGGGGATAACGATCAGCGCGTCAACTTTCTCCTTAAGCAGGGCAACGCCGTTTTCGGCTTGTGAAATTCTTACCGGGCCTTCAAAACGGAAGGGTTTGGTGACCACACCAACTGTCAGGCAGCCGATCTCTTTGGCCACTTCGGCGATAATCGGCGAAGCTCCGGTCCCGGTGCCTCCGCCCATTCCGGCGGTGATAAAAACCATGTCGGCGCCTTCCAGCGCCAGCTTGATATCATTCTTGCTCTCTTCCGCCGCTTTCTGCCCAACCTCGGGATTAGAGCCGGCCCCCAAACCGCGGGTCAGCTTCAATCCGATCTGCAGTTTATGGTCCGCCAGCGAAACATTAAGCGCCTGCAGATCAGTATTAACACCCCAGAATTCTACCCCTTTGACGCCGCCGCCGATCATGCGATTGACCGCATTGGTACCGCCGCCGCCTACGCCGAAAACTTTGATGGTCGCGAAATTCTGGCCGTTGCTTCCTATCATTTAAATCCTTCTCCTTTTCCCCCGGTTAGCGGGAGAGAGAGGTTGGAACTCGCTTACTATTTTATCACAATCGTGTGTATTTGCAAACTAACGATATTTAATCACCGGATTATCCGGATAGCGAACATCAACATACTCAACCTGGTTCCATTTATCATTGATTACCGGCAGCAGAGCTTTGAAAACCTCCATTTTTCGGGTGATATCTTCCCCTCTTCCCAGTTTGACCCGCAGAAGATCATCAAGCAAAAAACTGATAGCCTGAAATCGGCCCAGCTCCAGATGGGTGCGCTTGGCGCCGAACAGCTTGGACAACTCGAACAAAATATCGGTCAGAACTTTTGAACCCTGGGGATCGATCCTTTCACCGCCTACAATCTCCCCGCTAGTGATCCCCGATATTACCGGCAGGTCGCTAAGGTTTGGGATATTCAGGCTCAGATTGGGATTACGGTTTAGGATAAACCCTTCATCGTCTACGATAAAGGAAGCACTGCTGGTTACGATCATAGCGATCGGTTTTCGCTCATTAATCTTAATCAATACTGTACCGGGGGGTATACGGTAGAGATGGAATTCTTTGATCGCGGCGATTCTTTTCAGATTATTGCGCGCCCGTGCGAAACTGGTCAGGAATAAATTTTCGGACAATGGTATGCCGGAGAGGTTCCTTATTTCTTCCGCCGATAAAATACTGGTACCGATCACCGATACATCCTGGATTTTCCAGATCGGCAGAGAGAGAACATAATAGCCCGCAATCCCAGCAATGACTAAAAATAAAATCAGCAAAAACAGCCGAAAGCGAAAAGTTTTTTTCTTCTTGGGCTTCTGCCGCCGGTTCCGTCTTTCCATCCTAACCACCTATCAACCTATCCAGCTTTCCATCTAATACGCGCTGTCCAGAATCTTGACCACCAGCTCATCAAAACTGATGCCGGCGTGGGCCGCTTCGGCGGGCAGGTCAGAATGCTCTGTCATTCCCGGGATGGAGTTAACTTCGTGGACATAGGGCAGGTGATCTTCCGAAGATACGATGATATCGACGCGAGATACTCCGTAACAACCGAGAGCGCGATGAGCGGCCAGCGCCGTTTCCTGGGTCTTCCTATATAGCGCTTTGGGAAGGCGGGCAGGCAGGATAAATTCGGTCATGCCCGAAGTGTATTTGGCTTCAAAGTCGTAGAAGTCGTTGCGCGGCAAGAGCTCCAGGACCGGCAGGGCCGTAAGCTCTTCATCTTTTCCTATGATCCCGACGGTTACTTCTCTCCCCTTTATATATTCTTCAATAAAAACATCTTTATATTCCGCCACCGTTTTTTCCAGGATCTTGAGCAGGTCGTCCTCTTTTTTTACGATCGTGACCCCCAGGCTGGATCCTTCCGAAACCGGCTTCACTACCAGCGGAAAAGGAAACAATCGCTTTATCTTTTCCGCCTCCTTTTTTATATCACTCCGAATATTTATTTCGACGTATTTAGGCGTTGGGATGCCGGTGGCATCAAACATCCGTTTAGCGGCGAGTTTGTTCATCGCCAGGGCCGAAGCCAATACTTTTGATCCGGTATAAGGGATATTGGCTACTTCTAGCATTCCCTGCACCGTCCCATCCTCTCCCCAGCGGCCGTGTAAAGCAATATAAACAATATCAATTTTCTTCTTCTTGAGCTGGGTGATCGAATCTTCTTCCAGGTCGATCATAATAACGTTGAATTTCTGTTTCTTTAGGGAATCGAAAACTCTTTTCCCGGAACGAAGAGAAACCGCTCGTTCGCCGGAACGCCCTCCGCATAACACCGCGATCTTTTTGCTTTTCAGATTTTTCACAAATTTAATTTTAACACTTTAACCCTTTTATATCAATTTGTTGGGCTTTCCAAGCAGGAGCCGCCGATCCCATATCGTTGCTGTGCGGTTCGATAGTTTAATTGATGCCGATGGAGTATAATTAAGGTGGGTTCTTGGGTTATTCGAATTTCCTGGGGCGCACGGTTCGGTATTCCTGCCAAAAGGGAGGAAAGTATGAAAAAAACCATCTTGTTGGTTTTTATAATTGGGGCTTGTTTGGTGATGGGGATTTGGTTATTGGGATTTGGGATCGGCGGTTGCTCAAGAACGTTAAACCAAGAAATCGCTTCAACGACTTCTACTACCATTGCTTTGCCACCCGGCTCACTCGATCCTTCATTCGGCAGCAGCGGAATTGCTACTTATGAAGGCGGGCATGCCGTTCAACATGCCGTTTCAACAACCATTGATCCTTCCGGAAGGATTTTAGTTGTCGGGTTTACAGACGCTGATGCCACCCTAAGGATTTGGCGGTTCAAAGCCGATGGATCATTGGATACAAGTTTTGGCGGCGGCGATGGCATAGCGACCGACAGCCGCGGTAGCGGGAACGCCATCACGATCGATGCGGGAGGGAAAATCCTGGTTACGGGTGGGGCGGTAGGTGGCGGGAAGGCAATTTGGCGCTTTAATGCCGACGGCACTCCGGATAATACCTTCGGGACAGATGGAATGGTTGTGAATAATAGCACTTCGTTTAGTGGCAAATCAATTATTACCAGTTCGGGGAAGATTATTATGGCTGGGGAGGAGAGCATTGTTGCACATGGGTCACTTGCAGCAATTTGGATTTATAATTCAAACGGCAGCCTGGAAGTATTTACCGAAAGCCCCAGCGCCGGTGGACTGCTAAATCCTACCGTCGATGAGGTCTTCTCTGCCACGCTCGATTCTGCCGGCAGGATATTGGTAACCGGTTCCACCAAACTCAATTTCGCCGCCAGCGGTAATATGGCTATCTGGAGATTCGGTGCCGATGGAAGTTTTGATAAATCCGCTGTCTACACTGATTGTGATAACAATACGGGCATTTCGATCTTTTCGGATCCTTCCGGACTGATTACGGTGGTCGGAGAAAATCGCTTATCTTCTTTGCTTTCCAATTATTATACTGGCCCCGCTATCTGGCGATATAATTCCGATCTTAACCTGATCAGGACTTTCGGCGATAACGGGTTGGTTGGAATCGGATTGGCGGTCACAATTTCCGGCGGGATTAGAATTGACGGGGGATCGAATGCCTGTTTTAGCGCGCTCGATTCTTCTAAACGAATATTACTGGCGGGGCAAAATATCAACACGGCCGTTCCTTTTTACGAAATGGTCCTCTGGCGATACAATTTTGACGGGACGCCGGATAATAGTTTCGGCAGCGGCGGGAAAGTAATTTACCGGCTGGGCGCAAAAGATACTCACGCCGGCGGCAGGGTTATTTGCCTTGACCCGTCGCAAAGGATCGTTGTCGCCGGAGAAGATAAGACCGACACCACGGATCATTCCCTGACGCTCTGGGTATTCGAATGAAGAAGATGAATAAAACTATATTTTGGATATTAGTAATTGTAATTTTCCTGGGATTTATGATTTGGAGTTTGGGATTTTGTTTGGGCGGCTGCACCATCACTCTTCCGGAAGATGTAACAACAACCACAACTATCACTTCAACCTCGACAACTACCATACTTAGGTGGACTTACGTTGGCTCACCCGGCTTTTCGGCTGGAGGAGTCTATGATCGCCTCTCACTATATGTATACAACGACACCCCCTATGTTGCTTATGGAGATGTGGCCAATTCTAATCAAGCAACGGTCATGAAATATAATGGTTCAACCTGGGAGAACGTCGGCTCGGCCGGCTTTTCGGCCGGAGCTGCTTTTACCCCTTCACTATATGTATACGACGACACCCCCTATGTTGCTTATATAGATGTGGTCAATTATTCTAAAGCGACGGTTATGAAATATAATGGTTCAACCTGGGAAAATGTCGGCTCGGCTGGCTTTTCGGCTGGAATAGCTGATTCCACCTCACTGTATGTATACAACGGTACCCCCTATGTCGCTTATCGAGATGTGGCCAATTCTATTAAAGCGACGGTTATGAAATATAATGGTTCGACCTGGGAAAATGTTGGTTCGCCTGGCTTTTCAGCTGGAACGGCTAATTACACATCTCTCTATTTATACAACGGTACCCCCTATGTTGCTTATGCAGATGTAGTCAATTATTCTAAAGCGACGGTTATGAAATATAATGGTTCAACCTGGGAAACCGTCGGATCAGCCGGCTTTTCGGCTGGAGGAGTCTATGATGCCATCTCACTATATGTATACAACGGTACCCCCTATGTCGCCTATGGAGATCTGAACAATTCTTGTAAAGCGACGGTTATGAAATACAATGGTTCGACCTGGGAGAACGTCGGATCGGCCGGCTTTTCGGGTGGAGCTGTTCTTACCCCCTCACTATATGTATACAACGGTACCCCCTATGTCGCTTATCGATATCATGGAGATCCTGATAATTATCAGGATCATAGAAATTCTGATAAAGCGACGGTTATGAAATATAATGGTTCAGCCTGGGAGAATGTCGGATCGGCCGGCTTTTCGGCTGGAGCTGCTTTTACCCCCTCGCTATATGTATGCAACGACACCCCCTATGTCGCTTATCAGGATCATGGAAATTCTGATAAAGTGACGGTTATGAAGTACGGTCCGTAAGATGTCCTGGCATCGGCTGCAATTGGGATTGATCTCTCGATGAGGAGCATTTAAATGAGTAAAAGAATCTTTCGGTTCCTGGCAATTGGGATTTGTTTGGGATTTGTAATTTGGAGTTTGGGATTTGGGTTGGGCGGCTGTGGCTGTGGCAGCACGCAGGTGGAAGAATTCACAACCACAACCACCCCCATTGCCGGCACGACAACCACCACGGTAGCGCCTCACGGGATCAGCGGGAAAATTTCCTGGGATTGGAGCGGGTCCGGCAGCGCGGATAAATGGGGAACGCTGCTGGCGGGAATATGGACCAGCGAGAGTTTTGATGGGAGTAACATTGTGGATTATAAAACTTATTCGGTCTCATTGGATGCTACTAATCTCGATTATAATTTTAGCGCTTTGCCCGCGGCTAATTATTATATGATCGCGATTCTGTACGTAAAACGAACGGTGTCCGGTTTTGTTGATCCTGTCGCTGGAGATAAGGTGGGGCAATATTCAGACGGCGAGCTTCCCCTGGTTGCAGGAGGGAGCACTCATGCTGAACGGCTGGTTTACACCAGGGCGGCCCTGGCGGGCAAGGACTTTTCTTTGAACGGAACTTTCGTTGCGGAAACGACAACCACCTCGACATCGACCACAACCACGACCATTGCTCCCGGTACTTACTGGACCAAACAACTGGGAACGACTGCGGAGGATGTTGGTAATAGCGTAGCGGTAGATGCGAGTGGAAATATCTACCTGACCGGATGGACGCAGGGTGGATTAGATGGGAATGTTAACGCGGGCAGCTACGATGTTTTCCTGGTTAAATATAATTCTCCCGGAACGAAACAATGGACCAGACAGTTTGGCACTAACGGCCATGAAGAGGGGACCGGAGTTGCGGTAGATGCGGGCGGAAATATTTATGTAACCGGAGGCACCAATGGCGGATTGGACGGGAATACCAATGCCGGAGGGAACAACCCTTTTCTGGCAGGGTACGACATTTTTCTGGCCAAGTATAATTCTTCAGGTATAAAGCCATGGACGCGACAACAACAATTTGGAACCATAGAAGCAGATTGGGCTAACGCTGCGGCAGTGGATACAAGCGGAAATATCTATTTAACTGGATATACCTGGGGTGGATTGGATGGAAATACAAATGTTAAGGATGGTTCTGGCAATCCAACCTCTGATGTTTTCCTGGTTAAATATGATTCTTCCGGCGTGAAACAGTGGACCAGACAACTCGGAACACAAGGTTATGATATTGCATGGGGCATAGCGGTAGATCCAAGCGGAAATATATATATCACGGGCGACACCTTTATTCTGATCAAATATGCTTCTTCCGGCATACTGCAATGGACCAGGCAGCTTGGAGCCATAGGCAAAAGTGTGGCGGTAGATGCAAGCGGCGATATTTACGTCACCGGATATACTTATGGAGGTCTAGATGGGAATACCAATGCCGGCGGGTCTGATATTTTCCTGGTTAAGTATGATTCTACCGGGACAAAACAGTGGACGATCAGACAAATTGGGACTTCAAGCAATGATTTTGCTTATGGTATAGCGGTTGATACAAGCGGATATGTTTATATAACTGGATCTACAAGTGGAAGCTTAGAAGGAAATGCAAACGCGGGAGGACAGGATATTTTTCTGGTAAAATATAATTCTTCCGGCACAAAGCAGTGGACCAGACAAGCTGGGACTTCAGGCGATGATTTTGCGAATGGCGTAGCGGTAGATGCGAGCGGGAATATTTACATAACTGGACAAACCTGGGGAGGACTGGATGGGAACGCTAATGCTGGAGGGTCTGATATTTTCCTGGTTAAGTATAATTCTGCCGGAGTCAAACAATAAAGCAGATCTGATTTTGCCAGCCCATTTCTGATATAATAATAACGATGTACAATGTCACTCTTATTCCCGGGGACGGGATCGGTCCGGAAGTCTCAAAATGGTTTGGTGTTTAACATGACTGAAAAACAAAAAATAAAAAATAAAATAGTTTTCGTCTTGAAACGAAATGGGGTTTCAAAGGCGGCTTTATTCGGGTCTCTGGTGACAGGTATGTTCAGTAAAAATAGTGATATTGATCTTCTAATAAAATTTAAAGGAAAAAAAAGCCTGCTTGATCTTGCCAGTTTAAAGATAAAGCTCGAAGATTCGCTGGGCAGAAAGGTTGATCTGTTGACTTATAACTCCCTTCATCCCCTGCTTAGATCGAGAATCCTTCAAGAAAAAGAAGAATTGCTATGAAGAAAGAGCCGCTGATATTTATCGAACATATCCTTGAATGCATTGAGTTGGTTGAGAAATACCTCAAGGGAAAGACAAAAAACAATTATTTGCAATCCAAACAATTGCAGGATTCTGTGATAAGAAGAATTGAGATTATTGGGGAAGCAGTAAAAAATATACCCGAATCGCTGAAAAAAGAATTCCCAAAGGTGCCATGGAAAGAAATTGCGGGGATGAGAGATATTCTGATCCATGAATATTTTGGCGTTGATCTTGAGCTGACCTGGATGGTAGCAAAGAAAAATATTCCTCAGCTAAAGAAAAAGATGGTTAAGATCAAGGGAATCTTATTAAAGGCGAACAAAAATGACTTATAACATTACCCTCATTCCCGGCGACGGGATCGGACCGGAAGTTTCGGACGCGGCGCGGCGCTGCGTCGATGCCACCGGGGTAAAAATCAATTGGGAGATCGCTGAAGCCGGAGCGGACGTTATCGGCAAATACGGAACGCCCCTGCCCGATTCAACCCTGGCTTCGATCAGAAAAAACAAAGTAGCTTTAAAAGGCCCGCTTACAACGCCAATTGGCACCGGTTTCCGTTCGGTTAACGTAGCCATTCGCAAAGAGCTAGACCTCTACGCCTGCTTGCGTCCCTGCCGCTCATACAAAGGTGTCCGCTCCAAATACCACGATATCGATCTGGTAGTGGTGCGCGAAAATACCGAAGATCTCTATGCCGGCATTGAGTTTGAAGAAGGCAAAGCCGAGACCAAGAAGCTGATCGGAACGATCGAAGAACTATCCAAGAAAAAGATCCGCCCCGATTCCGGGATCAGCATCAAGCCCATCTCCATTTCCGGCAGTAAAAGGATCGTTAAATTCGGTTTTGAATACGCCGTTAAACATAATCGTAAAAAAGTCACCGCCATCACCAAAGCCAATATCATGAAGTTCACCGACGGCCTGTTTTTTGCCGCCGCTCGTGAAGTGGCAAAAGAATATGAGGGAAAGATAGAATACGAAGAGCGGCTGATCGATAACATGTGCATGCAGCTGGTTCAAAAACCGGAACTTTATGATGTTATGGTCCTGCCGAATCTTTACGGCGATATCTTATCCGATCTGTGTGCCGGTTTGATCGGCGGCCTGGGGATCGCTCCCGGCGCCAATCTGGGCGAAGGGATCGCGGTTTTCGAAGCCATCCACGGATCAGCTCCCAAATATACCGGACAGAATAAAGTTAATCCAGTTGCCATGATTTTGTCTGCGGTCCTGATGCTCGATTATCTGGGGGAGAAAGAAGCCGCCAAAAGATTGGATGCAGCGGTGGCCGGGGTTATTGCCGAAGGGAAGAAGGTGACTTACGATTTAAAACCGCACCGCGATGACCCGACCGCGGTCGGGACTTCACAGATGGCCGACGCGGTAATTTCTGCTTTAAAATAATTTTCCTGGTCTTTTTGGCCTTCACCGCCTTAACCGGCTTTTTCGCCTTCCTTTTAGCAATGAACTTCCTTATCTTCTTAACCTTAATCGCCTTAACCGGCCTTTGCACTTTCTCTCCGGTATATTCTTCATAAGTTATCCTCGATATTTCATTGATCAACAAACGCGCCGGCCGTTTTTTAATATTACGAGTGAAAACAGATAAAATATAATTACCGGAAGAGGTATAGACCACACCCACATCATTTAAAATCCCTTCCAGATTACCGGTTTTATCCGCGATAACTGTTCCCGGGCCCACTCCCCTCCAGATTCCCCAGCGATAGCGTTGGTTGCGCATAAATTTCAGCATCTCTTTGGATGAATTGATCGAAAACCCATGCGCTTCCTTGATCCTTTGCAAGAGATAAGCCATATCCAGCGGAGATGAAACATTTACTTCGGTCGAGGGAGGCTCGACCAGCATGGTGCGATCATTTAAGATAATAGTTTTTAACTCCAGCTCTTGCATAAAATTATTGATCTGGGCTCGTCCGATCCGGTCTACCAGCATTTTGGTCGCGCTATTATCCGAGAGAACGATCATCATCCGGCAGAGATTCCAGACGGTGTAAGAGCGCCCCGCTTTCATCCACTGCAGTACGCCCGATCCCCCCAGCCGGTCGCTCTCTTTCATGGTCAGCTTTTCATTGAGATCAAGCTCTCCCAGCTCCGCCAGATGGTAAGCCGTCGCCATCACCGCCACTTTAATGACCGAAGCGGTGGGGAATTCTTCGGTCCCGTTCACACTGCGCTGCCAGCCAGATTTAAGATCGATAAAAGCCATTCCCACCTTGCTTTCATAGCTGGCCGTCAATTGATCAATCTTGCCGGCCAGAGCACCCTGCCGCGCCGCGAAACTGTTTGCCCGGGCTAAAGAGGAAAAAAAGATCGCCAATAGGAAAATAAAATATATTTTTTTCAGCACCGTGGAATTATAACATGAATGTAAAGTGGGAAATTTCAATTTTATTCAAACCAGATCGTAGAGTTCCTGCGTCAGTTCTTTCCAGTAGCGGGCGTTGCCGGCTTCGGGGAAGTGTCTTTTAAAATCCGCTTCCTGGCTCTGGACCGCCAGCCAGGCGGCAAAGTGGATCAAGCGCATTCCCCGCAGAGCGGGAATAAGCTCCAACGCCGAGTGGTTAAAAAAGCGAAAAGTCTGGTAACCCTTGATAAACCAGGCAAGTTCATTTTCGGAGTGCTCAACCCCGCCGGGAAGGAGCATCCAGAAGTCCTGGACTGGAGGGCCGAAGCACATGTCGTCAAAGTCGACCATGAATATCCCCTCGCCCGGACGGTGGATCAGATTCCCCTTATGCATATCGCCGTGCAGGAGAATGAATTCTTCCTCCTTGAACAATGAATCGGTTTTGGCAATGAACTCTTCCGCCGCTCTATTAAATGCCGGCCGGAAATCGGGCAGGATATAACCGCTGGCGTTAAGGACTTCCAGATTTTTCCTGGTTGCGATCGCCGGCCGCCAGGTTACCCGGGTTGAATTGCGGTGCCTTTCCCCGATCTGATGGATGCGGGCCAGCAGGCGGCCGATCATTTCCCAGCTGGTTGGATCGAACTCGTCCAGCGCCCGCCCCCCTTTTTTGGGGAAAAGCGCGAAGAAGATATTTCTATCCGTGAAAAGCGTTTTCCCTCCGAAAGCCAGCGGGGCAATAACCGGGATCTCATCTGCCGCCAGTTCTGCGAGGAAGCGGTGTTCTTCAAGGATCATCTCTTCCGTCCAGCGTCCCGGCCGGTAGAATTTTGCAATTAGGCGGTTGCGCGACTCGTGCTCTTCCAGCTCGAAAACTCGGTTAATATAACTGTTCCTCTGCAAAAGGACATTGCTCAAGCGCGCGCCGATCGCAGCTTCAACCGCGGCAAAGATCGAATCGTGGGTGAGTTCAGCCCAAACGGTGGTCATAGGGTAATAATAGCAGAAAACAAGGAGCTTGCGCGATGAAGGACTTTCTCTACATGCTATTTTCCATTCAATATACTTCTCGTATATTTATCATCATTCTCAACCCACCCAATATCTGTTTTCAAGTAATAAAGCTCATCGGGGATGAAGATATCGAATTCGTCGAAAAATTTCTTGCGCGGCAATCCATTTAATGTTTTTATTGGTTTGGCGTCTAAATAACTAATGGAAACGACCGCCGCTGGCTTTTTTACAAATATCCCTTCAATCCTGATATTTGAAGGTAATCCCTTATATACTTTTAAAACATCTGAAATTATTTGCTTATCAGAGGGCTGATCACTAATATTATCATAATAAATCTTTAGGCCCCCTATGGCTAACAGCAAAAAAACAACTAAACCAATTAATCCCTTTTTCATCTTATATCACCATCCTTGCAGATATTATAATCTATTGAGATAACAATAAAAAGAGATTTGCGCCATGAAGGACCTGCCTGCCGGCAGGCAGGCTTTCCCGATGACAATTATATTTCAATAATGTAATATCGGGATCCCGTCGATTCCATAATTATAATATTACATTGTGCGACGGGAGAACCTTCAACTTCAAGGCTAATGGCGAGGTTATCACTGCAACAAATGCGCCATGAAGGACTTGAACCTTCAACCAACTGATTAAGAGTCAGCTGCTCTACCATTGAGCTAATGGCGCATTTGTTGCTGCCAATTCCGCATTTGTTGCCGCCATTTGTTGCAACCTATTAAACATGCCGAGGACAGGATTTGAACCTGCAAGGGTGTTACCCCACATGGTCCTAAGCCATGCGTGTCTGCCAATTCCACCACCTCGGCACATTCGATCCCCTATCCCTGATTAAGAATGAGGGGAATTTTGCTAGTACAAAGCGTTTTCCTCATTCTTCTCCCTCTTCCTCATTCTTATTTTGCGGAGCAAAATTCGGGCCCGAGAGGAATCGAACCTCCAACCAACAGATTAGAAATCTGTTGCTCTATCCATTGAGCTACGGGCCCTTCTTCGCTCCTCGCTACGCTCGGAGCTTCGAAGGGCAAGCCCATATATGGTAAAAATATGGAGCTTGCTCTCCGAAGCCCGAAGGGCGAAGGAGAGCGGGAGACCGGATTCGAACCGGCGACCCTCACCTTGGAAGGGTGACGCTCTACCAACTGAGCTACTCCCGCGCTTTGAAAAAGTATATCATGAAGGAAATCCTTATATCAAGGCGGTTGGATTGGTGGATTTTAATTGAAATTGATCAGATTATAGGCGGAAAGTATACTGAGGCAGATTATCGAGCCGGCTACTCTAGCAATAATGCAAGCAAAATCGGGGTGACTGGATTTGAACCAGCGACCTCTTGCTCCCAAAGCAAGCGCTCTACCAAGCTAAGCTACACCCCGTCAATATAACTGAGGGATTTTCCCGTCGCACATTATATTATATAATAGTGAAAATCGACGGGATCCCGCGTACCATTTATTATAAATATTATTGTTCG
>Ga0315287_10001387_pt1 | contig 22246 bp, 14 predicted proteins | sample YL17G11_0_MG_FD_205037 | JGI IMG/M metagenome (GOLD analysis project Ga0315287, IMG submission 205037) | Sediment microbial communities from Yellowstone Lake, YNP, Wyoming, USA - YL17G11_0 | ecosystem: Environmental > Aquatic > Freshwater > Lake > Sediment | place: USA: Wyoming | collected...
TCTCTCTCTCTCTCTCTCTCTCTCTCTCTCTCTCTCTCTCTCTCCCTCTCTCCGCATCCATCAATAGGTCTTCTACCACCTCGGCGAGCTCGACGATGCCCTACGCCATGCCCTCGGCGCGGGTCCGCTCTTCGACGTCTCCTCGAGCTCCGATCACGCGCAGGCGGTCCTCGCAGCGGGCATCGACAGCTACGTCGCCGCCAGGAGCAAAGGGTCCTCCTCCTCCCCCGCCGAACCCATCGACCAGAGGCTCACCGCGCTCGTTGAGCGCCTCTTCGACCGCTGCCTCCGCGACGGGCAGGCGGAGCAGGGCGTCGGCGTGGCCCTCGACGCCCGCAGGCTCGACAGGCTCGCCGCCGCGCTGCGCGGCGCGCCAGACAGGGCCGGGGCCCTGGCCTACTGCCTGCGCGTCGCGCAGAGCCTGGTGCCGGACCGCAGGTTCAGGGACGCAGTGCTGCGGCTGCTCGTGGAGCTGCACGGCGAGGGCGGGGCGCTGCTCGGCGGGAGCGGGAGCGGGAGCGGCAGCGGCGCGGCGGGGGCCTCGTCCGACGTCCGTGCCGTGGCGCAGTGCCTCGTCGCGCTCGACGACGCGCCGGCGCTCGCCGCGCTGCTGACCGAGCTGCTGCGCTCTGCCAACGGCGACGAAGACGTCGCGCTGGCGCTGCAAGTCGCATTCGACCTCCACGAGGCCGAGGAGGGGCCGTTCGCCGCGAGGGTGCTGGCGGCGATGGAGGAGGCCGCTCCCAAGAGGCCCTTTGCGCCGCCGCCGGTGACTCCCGCTGGTGCTGCGACGGCGGAAGCGGGAGGAGACGCGATGGAGTCGGACGAGGCTGCTGCCCCAGGGGCCCCCGGCAAGGCTCCTAGCAGCGCTGAGGGAGGCCCCTCGTCCGACGCCGCCGCCGCCGCCGCCGCCCTCGCCGCCGCCGCTCCCGCTGCAGAGGCCGCCCCCGTTGCTGCTCCCCCCCAGCTGTCCCCGGAGGACGCTGCTCACCGCGATGCCCTGGACGTCCTCTCTCGCGTGCTCTCCGGGGCAGCCCCCACCTCTCTGGCGCTCGAGTTTATGCACTCGGCGGCGGTGGCGGGCTCCGCGGACTCGACGGCGCTGCTGAGGGCCAGGCAGGCGGTTGAGCCGAGGAACTCGGTCTGCCACGGCGCGGTGCGTCCTCGTTCTGTTTTTTCTGTTTTTCTTCTCCTCTTCGTCTGTTTCTTTCGAGGTCGAGAAAGACAGAGGGGAAAAAACTCACTTTTCTCTCTCTCCTTCTTCCCCTCCAAAACTCCACCACCGCCACCACCACCACCGCCACCACTACCCACCTCCGACACCAGGTCGTCTTCGCCAACGCCGCCACGCACGCCGGGACCACCGTCGACGCGTTCCTGCGCGACAACCTCGACTGGCTCGCCCGCGCGACCAACTGGGCCAAGTTCTCCGCGACGGCCGGGCTCGGCGTCATCCACAGGGGCCACGTCGGCGCCGGGAGGTCGCTGATGGCCCCGTACCTGCCCCGCGGCGGTGGCGGCGGCGGCGGCGGGAGCTCCTCCTCTCCGTTCTCCGAGGGCGGGGCGCTGTTCGCCCTGGGCCTCCTGGGCTGCGGCACGACAACGCCGTCGCCCGACGCGCCATTCCTGCTGAGCTCGCTGAGGGGCGCCTCCGCCGAGCCGGTGCAGCACGGTGCCGCCCTCGGGCTCGGAGCTGCTGCCCTGGGCACCGCCGACGCGGCGGCGTCGGAGGAGCTGAGGGGTTTGCTCTACGCGGACTCGGCGGTGGGTGGCGAGGGCGCGGCGCTGGCGCTGGGGCTGCTGCATGCCGGCGCCGGCGCCGACTTGGGCAATGCTGCCGCTGCTGCCGGTCCTTCTTCTTCATCTGCTGCCGGAGCCCCGGCAGCGCCGAGCTCGACCGCGGCGGCGGAGCTCCTTGCCTACGCCCACGACACGCAGCACGAGAAGATCATCCGCGCGTGCGGAGTCGGTGCGTTTTTTTTTTTTTTTTCTTCCGCGAGGGTCTCAAAACGAAAACTAACACCGCATCCTTCCCTCTCTCTCCCTCTCTCCCTCCCTCTCTCTCTCCCTCTCTCTCTCTCCCTCTCCCTTTCCCTCTTTCAACTTCAGGCGCCGCCCTCTGCGCCCTAGGCCAGGGAGACCTCGCCTCCGACCTCGTCGAGCGCCTCTCGGCCGACCCGGACCCGCTGCTCCGGTACGGCGGCGCCTTTGCGACGGGACTCGCCTTTGCGGGCACCGCCTCGCCCGCGGCCGTCGGCAGGCTGCTCACCGCGGCGGTCCGGGACGTCAGCGACGACGTGCGCAGGGCCGCTGTGCTCAACCTGGGCTTCGTGCTCGCCGGGGAGGGCGCCGAGCGCGTCGCGGCGGCGGTGGCCCCGCTTTCGCAGTCGTTCAACCCGCACGTCAGGTACGGCGCCGCGATGGCGCTCGGCGTCGGCTGCGCCTGCGGCGGCGCCCGCGCAGCGCTCGACGCGCTCGCCCCTTTACTCGACGACCCCGTCGACTTCGTGAGGCAGGGCGCGCTCGTGGCCAGCGCGCTGGTGCTGATGCAGCAGCCGGCGGCCGTGGCAGCGCCGCTGAGGGCGACGCTAGCGAGGTGCTCGACGGACAAGCACGAGGAGACGATGTGCAGGTAAGGTTTTGAGTGGTTGTGTTTTTTTTACCACTTTTTTCCTGAGGAAGTTTTGATGGTCTCGGCTCGAGAAAAGAACCTGGAAAAAAATCTCACTTTTTTCCCCCTCAACCAAATATCTCCAAAATCTTCAAACCAGGATGGGAGCCATCATGGCCACGGGCATCGTCGACGCCGGTGGCCGCAACGCCCGCGTCCAGCTTCTCACCAACGGAGGCCGCCTGCGCAAGACCACCGCCGTTGGCCTCGCGATGTTTGTGCAGTACTGGTACTGGTACCCTCTGTCGTACTTCTTCGGCGTCGCGCTGTCTCCCTCGGCGCTGATTGCCGTCGAGGCGAAAGAGTTGAAAACGCCCAAGATCGAGCTGTCGTGCGAGTGCCGGGCGAGCCTGTTTAGGCACCCGGAGCCCGCGGCGGCGCCATTGGCGTCCACTACGAAGAGGGCGACCGCGGCGGTGCTTTCGACAACGGCCAGGGCCGCGGCGAGGGCCAAGGAGAAGGATCGGGCCAAGGGCATCAGCAGTGCCGCCGCCGCTGCTGCGCAGATGGAAGAGGAGGAAGGCGCAGCCGCGGGGGAGAAGAAGTACGCCCAAGGCAAGGAGGAGAAGAAGGCGCCGGAGGAGCCCGCGCACTACTCGCTGCACAACCCGACGCGCGTGGCCCCGGCCCAGGCGCGCTTCGTCCGCTGGCCCAGGGGCGCGCGGTGGGCGCCGGTGCCGGCCGCGCGGGGCGGCGCCACGCCGGCGCTCGGGTTTGTCGTCGTCAGGGACAAGGCCCCCGGCGAGGAGGTGGAGTTTGCGACTGGGGTCGGCTCCTCTGGCGCCGCTGCTGCGGCTGCTGCGGCGGCGGCCCCTGCGGCTGCCACCCCGGCGGCGGAGCCGGCGCCCCCTGCGGCGATTGACCTGGCTTCGACGTAAAGGAAGAACAGAGGGAAGGAAGCAAGATGCGGGAGAGAGATGTTTAGAGTTTGGAGAGGGTTCGGATGTGTTTTTGTTGTTTTCTTCGGCTCGAGTGTTCTGTTCTTTTCATGTGCTTGAATTTGGGTTTCGGGGCGAGCAAAGACCAACGACTTCTGGATGGAGAGAAACACAGAGAAAGCGCTAGAGAGGTAGTGAGAAAGAGAAAGAGGGAGAGAGAGAGAGACGCAACGTGTTTTCGTTTTCGGAGAGACAACGAGATAACGTAAGAAGGCAAACAATGAATATTTTTTCGTTTTGACTTTTTTTCTTTCGTTTTACTTTTTTCATTCGTTTTTTTCGATCGAGGTGGCCCCACCCTGTGCGGCCTGGCAGTCGGTCCTCCCGCGTCGGCCGAATAAGATAAGACTTGAAAACAGAGCGCGCGCGAAATGCAGTTCGCACGCGTTTCCTGGTTGTCTCTCTCTCTTCCTTTCCTTCTCTCTCGCAGTTTTATTTCTTCCGCCTCTAAAAAGCCTCCATCCTCCCTCTCGTTGCCTCTTCTGTAGTCTCGCCGGCACACCTCCCCTTTGTGCATCTATGGCGAATGTCCCCGTGGTTGTTGTGTTGATTGATATTTCGAAACGGAAAAAAGCAAAAGCAGGGAAAAAACACGGGGAAAAGAAAAGACAGAAAAAGCAGCATTCTTTTTCTCTTCTTGTCTCGTCGTCGTTGTCGTCGTATGGTCGCGGCACGCCAAAAAAACATACGCTAAATAAAAAAAAAGTTGGGGGGCATAAGGAAATACGTCGTTATGTGGGTTCAGGGGTGTGGAAAATCAAGCTAAGGTTTTGAGTCGCCAGCCGTGGACCAGGCCGCGGCGCGGGATTGAGCGAGATGGTGCAAAGAAGAAAGAGTCGTAAAAAAGCGCTGTTACGTTTTTTGTTTTGTTTTCCCGACTCTTCTTGGTTCCAGTGAGCGCGTTTTATGTGCGTGAGGGATAACGCATGGGCGGTATCCCTCACGAGGAGACGTCAGGGACAGGAGACGGCAGGCGCTGAAGTAGGGTGGTGTGCGGTGGAAGGGAGGCAAGCGCAGTTGGAGGCGGAGAATCAGCTCCGTGCCCTTTTGCTCGCCTTCTCTTCCACGTCGGCGACACGGCCTGCGACCGCTGCTGCTGCTGCTGCTGCTGCGGTCGCGGCCGTCTCCTCCCGCGGCGGCGACCCCGGGCCGCGCGGAGGGGCGTCGGCCGCCTTCTTTATCGCCGCCAGCCGCTGCGGCTGCTGTGGAGGAGGCGCGGCGGCAGCGCCTGCTGCGGCTGCCGTTGCTGCCGCCGCCGGGGAAACAGCCGCCGCCGCTTGCTGGGGCAGAAGCTGCATCTGCTGCTGCTGGAGAAGCGCTTGCTGCTGCTGCGCTTGGTGCTGCTGGACTTGTTGCTGCGGCTGCTGCTGCTGTTGTGCTGCCGCCGCCGCCGCCGCCGCCGGCGCGCTCGCCCCTCCGCCGTTGCCGCTCATCGTCATCTGCTGCTGCAGCTGATCGAGTGGCGGCAGCGCGACCCCGGTCGCGGCCGCCAGCGCCCGGATCAGCAGCGTCGTCTGCTCGTCCCACGGGGAAGGGGAGGGAGCGGCGGGAGGGGAAGCAACAGCAGCAGCGGTCGCAGAGGGAGAAGCGGCGGCGGCGGCACCGCCTCCTGCTCCTCCAGCGGAGACCGCCGAGACGATCGCGGCCACAGCAGACGCCATCTCGCTCGAGCCCGGCGAGAGCAGCAGCGGGTTCACCGGCGCGGGCTGAGGCTGGGCCGCCGCGGGGTGCTGGGGCTGAGTCTGCGCGGACGGCGCCCCCGCTGCCGTGTACGCGAGGTGCGCGTTCGGGAACGTCAGCGGGCTGCGCGGCGCGACCTCGAGCTCGCGCCTGCCGCAGTCGCCCGAGCAGCGCTGCCGCGCCTGCTCCAGGGCAGCGACCCTGGCCCGCAGGTCGATGATGTGCTCTATCGCGGCCTCGAGGAAGCCTGCCGTGTTGAGCTTATCGCCCGTGGCCGAGGGGACGAGGTCGCGGAGGCAGTCGAGCCTGTTTTTGACGAGGGTGGAGCGGGAACAAAAAAAAAAGTCAGAGGGCACCGGCGGGAACTTGAACCTCGCTCTCTCTCTACCACGAGAGAAACAGAAAAAAAGGCGGCGTCGCCGCTCCTGTGGTCCGTTCGAGGCTCCCCCATTCCCAACACCAATTTACCTTTCGTTTATCCTGTTCCTCCGCCGCTGCTCGGCGAGCTGGTGCCTCGAAGCGTACGTGGTCGACATGCGGGACTCTCCCGAGCGCGTGCGGCCTCCTCCCGTAGTGGCGCCGTTTGCTGCCGCAGCGGGAGCTCCTCCAGCGCCACCAACAGCAATCAGGGGCGCCGCGGGTGCCGACGCGGCCGGGTGATGATGATGCGGCTCTGGGAAGAGCGCCGGGAGAGGCATCGCTGCCGCTGCTGCTGCGGCCTGCTGCATCGCGAGCCCGTTCGCGATCCCGTGCGGCGGGGCGGCGAGCTGGGCCAGCTGCGCAAAGAGGGCGATCTCGAGCGGGGCTGGAGCCGGAGCTGGGACAGAGGAAGAGGGGACTCGTGATGGAGCAGCCGGCGTCGTTGCCGTCGCAGCGGTCGTCGCCGCCGGACGAGCGAATGCGCTTGTCCGACCCGCCGAGAGGACGGCCGCGGCCGCCGCTGCGAGGTCCTGCTCCGCCATTTTGAAGTCAGATGACCGAAACGCCGAGGGAGGGAAACGCGAAACGGAGAAGAAGCGCCGCCGCGTTTCCTCTCTCTCTCAGTCTCCTGAATTGGAGAAACAAAAGTGAACCAAATTCAAAAGCTCCGTCGTCGAGGGGCGGGAAAAAAAAGGGGTCACCTGACGCGCAGGTCCTGCGAGCCCCTGTGTGACACTCACCCCCCCCCCCCTCCACCCCTCCTCTCTTCCGCGTGGCTCCCACCCCCCATCAGTCACAGGCGCCTGAGCGCTTGTAAGCGTTCGAGCTTGAAGCGAGAGAGGGGGTGCGGGGCTCCGTCTCCGTCTTTTTTCTCTTCCCTTTCTGGTGTTCTTACACACACGTACTTTCCCCCCAACACAAAACCACACCTTCTCAACACTCTCTCTCTCTCTGCCTCTCTCTTTCTCTCTCCTTTTCACTTTCCCTTTGGCCGCAACACTGCGAGCACCGCCGCGTGGTCCGACGGGTACCTCTCGCAGGGCAGGCCGTCCCGCAGCTCGCCCTCGAAGTCCAGGGGCGCCCACCGCGCGACCGCCGCCGCCGAGCCCGACGAGAAGAAGACAAAGTCGGAGACTCGCCGAGAGAGCTGGTCGCGGTGTTCGCTCCCGTCGGCGGGGCCGCCGCTCGTCCCCCTCGCTGTCGCCCCGCGGGCGCCGTCGCTGGCGTCGGACTCCGAGTCCTCAGACCGGAACTTGTAGGTGGTGTACGGGGGGGGAGGAGGACGAGGGACGGGAGGGAGCCGGGCGGCGGGGCTCGCCGCCGCCGCCGCTGCTGCTGCTGCTGCTGCTGCGCCGCCGCCGCCGCCGCCGCCGCGACCCCCGCAGCTCGCCGCGGCTTCCGCCCCTCCTCCTGCTTCTCTCCCTCCTCCTTCCTCCTCTCGCTCGCACTCCCACAGGCACCGGAGCGGCAGCCCCGAGGACCGCACGGCCTCGTGAGGTGCCGACCCCGGCTCGGCGTTGAAGTCCCCCGCAAGGACGGCCACCGTCGGAGGAGGCCGAGAGGACGAGATAGGGGAGAATTCCCCGCCTCCCTGCCCTGCTTCTTCGCTGCCGGCCGCCTCCTCGAGCGCGCGCACGGCCTCCCTCGCCTGCGCTGCCCGTACGGCGTCGTTGGCCGCGCCCTCCTTGGCCTTCAGGTGGACGCAGGCGACGACGATTTTTCGCCCGGAGTCTCGCTTGTCCCGGAGGGTGACGAGCAGGAGGCCCTGGACCCCGCGGCGGCCTCCCCCACCTCCTCCGCCGACAGAAGAAGCGGCGGCCGCCGCCGTCGCCGGGGCTGAGGCGGAGCTCGCGCCGAGGGCGGCGGCGGCGGCGGAAGCAGCGGAGGCGTCGGGAGCCTTCGCGTCGAACGGCTTTCCGACGACGGAGACGAGATCGAAGCGGTCTCGTTTCCACAAGACGGCGGAGCCGTCGCCGGGGAATCTGTTGATGTGCAAAGAGAGAAAAAAAAGAGAGTTTTGGTGAAACAAGTTTTCGTTTAAAAAGAAAAACTCGAGACCCCGAAAAGCAAAAAAAAGCAAAAAAAAGCAAAAAAGAACTTACCCGAGCCTCGCAGCCGGGCTCACCGGCTTCGCCCAGAACGCGCCGTCGTACCCTGCCTCCTTCAGAGGCGGCTCCAGGTCCCCAGGCCTGTTGACCTCCTGCAGGCACGCGATGTCCGCGTCGCTGCGCTCGATCTCGCGCAGGACGAGCCGCCTCCGCCGGGGCCAGGCGAGCGCGCCCTCGGGGCAGCGCGAGAAGCGGCCGAGCTGGGCGAGGCCGTCCGCCAGGGTGTTCCAGGAGAGGACTCGGAGGAGAGGAGGACGAGGAGGAGGCTGTTTGTCGCCGCCGCTTTCTCCCTCTAGTGCGTCTTCGTCGACTCCGTCTTCGACCTTGAGCCGCTCGACTCCGTCTTCGACCTTGAGCCGCTCGAGGCGGCGAGGGAGGAGGAGGAGGTCGGGGTCGAGCATGGCTTTGTCGGCATCGTCGCCATCGGCACCTCCATCGCTCGTTCTCTGCGCCTCGCTCCCGGCTCGAATGACGATCCATCCGCTCATCCTCGATCGCCTGATTGTCGGAGACTTTGACGCAAATCCACAACCAGATCGGCTGGGAGGAAAACGGCCGGAGGACGGAAAAAACGGCGGCGAAAAGGACAGCGACCTTGTCGATCGATTATGCTCGATTGCAGCTGACCTCGCTGCTGCTGCCCTCTGCGCTCTCCTTTGCGATGCTCCCGCTGCCGCTACTCTCGCTCGCCGACCAGCCGCCGGGCCCTGAGACGACGACGCCCGTGTCGGAATCAACGTGCTCCAGTTTCCGATCGGGGCATTCGTTCGGAGTTTCCAGTTTTTTTTGTTTTTTTTTGTTTCAGGTTGACAAAGTGTTTTCGTTCTCCCTCCATCCAGTCCAAGGGGAGCCTGTCCATCCAGTACATGCATCTGATTTTGGGACTTTTTTTTTCCTCTGCTCTCTACCCAAACCTCATCTCTACCCTCCTCGCTCCGCCGCGGCCCGCAGCGCGCCGGCCACCCGAGGGTCCAGCGCCGCCAGCGCCGAGGCCCAGGCCTCCGCGCCCCTGCTCGCAGCCGCCGCAGAGGCCGCGACGGCGATCGCCCCGCTCACCCTCACCGTCGCGACGGCCCCCTTCCTCCGCAGCAGGGCCCTCCGCTGCGCCTCGCCCTCGGCGTCGACGGACTCGGACAGCGCGCTGCAGTCTCCGCCCGCGGCCCCCACGGCGGCGGACTCCGCCATGGAGGAGTCGAACAGGAAGCGCAGCGGGAGCTGCTCCCCTTCGTTTTCGTCGTCGTCGTTGTTGGGGTTGGTCCCCGCTGCTGCTGCTGCTGCTGCTGTGCCGTTTCCCTCCGCGCCCGTGTCCTCAAACTCCTCGACGGCGGCGGCGAGGAGCTCCGACACCGCGAGTAAGAGCGGGCGCGAGGGCGGAGGAGCCGCCCGCGGATCGGAGCAGCTCGACCGCGACCAGGGGGCGACCGCGGGGTTCGTCTCCGCGACGGAGACGAGCAAGGCCTCCGTCGGCAGCGCCTGCGGCGAGGAGAGCACGGCGGCCAGGGCGAGCGCGATGGTCTTGCGGGCCCCGCTCGGAAGCGAAGGGGCGCGCTCGAGCATGAGGTCTATCAGGGCCAGGGAAGGAGGGTTCGGGAGAGAGGGAGGAGGAGCTGCCGAAGATCCCTTTTCGGGAACTGCAGCAGCAGAAGCAACAGCAGTGGCAGCAGCAGCAGAGGCAAGGGCGGCGAGCGCAGCGCCCCCGCCGCCCCCGCCGCTCCCTCCTCCTCCTGCCCCCCCGCTCTCCTCTCCGGCGAGCACAACTCGGGCGACCAGAGCCGCGACCCCGCCGGCCACAGCGGGGCCCTCCCTGCCTCGCAGCACGGAGGCCACGAGCCCCACCAGCGAGTTCTGAAGAAGAGCGAGAGCGGCCCGCGAGGCCTCGGGGGACTGCGGAGAGGTCACCGAAGCCATCATCAGGTCGACCGAGGCGACGAGCGCCATTGCGGCGCGCTCGCTCGCCTCGCCCGCGGCCAAGGCCAGGCGGTCACAGAGCCTCTTGGCTTCCGGCAGAGCCGCGAACTCGACCGCAGCGGCAGCGGCAGCGGCGTTCGAGCGGGGACCCGACGACCCGTCCGAGAAGACGCAGCTCAACAGAGCCGCGGACCCGGCGCCCGCGGCGGCCAGTGGCGCGAGCGCCGTCGCCGACGTCCTCTCGAGCGCCTGCGCGGCCGCGGCGCACCCGGCCGCGACCAGCGGCCTCGCCCTGGGGCCGCCCCACGCCGTGGGCGCCGTCCGCAGGGCGACGAGCCAGAGGCCGAGCCCGTCCTCGACCAGATCGGCGGACCCCGCCGCCGAGCCTCGAGGCCCGCTCGGGGGCTCCGAGAGGCACTCGGAGAGCATCGGCAGCAGCGCGGAGTAGGCCGCGGGCGACTCGTCCCCGAGCGAGAGCAGCAGGCGGGACAGCAGGGACACGCACTGGACCCGGAGCATCGAAGAAGAAGCGTTCGAGCTCGAAGGCGAACCTCCTTCTCCTCCTTCTTCTCCTCCTCCAGCCCAGACGGCGGGGAGGAACTGCATCAGCGAGGGGGCGTGCGCTGCGACGCTTCCCGGAGGGAGGCGGTCGACGATGACCCCGACGAGGCCAAAGACCTGGACGTGAGCGTCGGCGTCCGACAGCAGCGAAGCAGCTCCATTGCTGCTGCCGCCGCCGCCGAGAGCCCTCGCGGCCGCGGCAAAGGCAGCCCCGGACAGTGGCGCAAAGTCCTCCTCCACGAAATCCCAGTCGTCTACCAGAGAGCGCAGCGCGGTGGCCGCCGCGAGCGCGACGGCGGCGTCGCACGTCCGACCTCCTCCTCCTCCTCCTCCTCGGTCGCCGCCGCCGCCGGCGACCGCCGAGATCAGCGGCGGGTAGCACCGCAGCCGGTCCTCGCGCGTGGCCCTGGGCACCCACGCTGCGACGGCGAGGCAGGCTCGCCGGGCGAGGGCAGCGGCGACGGGCCGGGGGAGCGAAGAAAGGGAGCGAGACGCAGCGGGGGAGGGGGCGGCGACGGCGGCGGACGGGGGAGGGCCGCTCCCGGCGGCACCCTCGAGGTCGCGCGCGAGGTCCGCGGCGAGCCACTCGGAGAAGGACACGTGGTCGTGGAGCTCGTAGGAAGCAACTGTCGCCGCAGCAGCGGCGGCCTCCTTGTCGAGGGCCGATTCGATGAGGGCGGAGACGGCAGACAGCGACGGTGTCGAAGCAGCAACAGCGGCAGCGGCTCCGTCAAACCTCGCGCACGTCTCCCTCAGCCGCTGCGCGAGCCTCGGAGCCAGCGCCCCCCTCTCGGCCGCGACGGCCGCCGACAGCAGGGCCTCCGCCGCGCCTCGCCGCGAGTCCCGCCAGGCCGCGGAACTGGACTCGGCGGAAAGGGCCCAGGCCTCCGGGTCATCTCGCCAGAGAGAGAGGTCTCCCTTGCGCAGCCGGAGCTGCCTAGAGACGAGCGCGTCGACGAGCGACGCCAGCGATGGGCCCGAGAGGGCGTCTCGCGCGGCGGGGAGGGCTGATGCGACGGAGGTTCGCGCGGAGGAGAGCCTGTCGAGTCCTCCTCCTCTCTGGGACGAAGACACGGAGTTATAGCCGCTCCCGCTCCCGCCGCCGCCGCCGTCGCAGGAGGCGCCCTGCTGCTGCTTCGGGGGAGGGGTCGCGTCCTGCACCGCCGAGAGGGCAGCCTTTATAAGCAAGCAACTCTGGACGACGACTCGGCCCGCGGTCATCGCTCGGCCGCCGTCGTCGTCTTCGTCGGCTTCTCCGTTCCTTTCGTCTTTGTCGTCATCCGAAGTCGACGAAATCGCCGCGGCGGCGACGCGCACCGCAGCGGGCACCGCGCCCGAGGCGACAAGGCTCCACGGGTGCGCCTCCGAGAGCATCCTCAGGGCCTTGATCACTTTCAAGGAAGCCTTCATCCCGCCCCCCCGCGGCTGGGAAAAGAGGGCGGTACAGGCCTCCGAGAGAGGCGGGAGCGCGGTGGCGACGGCGGCGACGGCTCGCGGGCCAGAGAAAGAGGAGCCCGCTGCGGCGCAGTCGCCGTTGCCGTTTCCCTCCGTTGCCGTCTCGGAGAAGCCAGAGACCAGAAGCACCCGGGCGCTCTTCAGCACGAGCGACCAGGATTCAAAGGCCTCTTCTGAAACGGAGGAGGATGAGTAGGAAGACAGAGAGCCCAAGAGGGCGCGGGTCTCTCCAAGAAAGGTCTGCCAGAGCAGCGGCAAAAGCTGCTGCTGCCCGGCGTCGCTGCTGCCGTTCTCGTCTCCTCCCGCAGCCGCCAGGGCTCGGAACGCCCGCACGTCAGAGGACAGCCTCTTCGAAGCGAGCTCCTTAAGGACGGAGGCGAGGCCCAGGCGGGCGCGCAATGCGCGCTTGCTGCCGCTGCCGCTGTCGGTCGCCGCTCCCGTCGTTGCGAGCGCTGCCGCTGCAGCGCTCGCGAGCTCCGGCAGCAGCTCGGGCCACGAGGAGGGCCAGTCGTGCCTCGCGACCTTCGAGACGGCCACGGCGGCAATCTGCGCTACGCCCCGCTGCGGCTCCGAGAGCAGCCAGGAGAGCAGGAGCGGGCGCAGCCGCGCGCGGTCCCCGTCGGAGAAGCAGGAGGGGCAGCCCGCGGAGGGGGCGGCGGCCCCGGACCGCGGCAGCCCCGAGCCGCCCGCCTCCCGCCACCTCTTCGCGACGACGTTCTTGAGCTGCACTGCGGCCAGGAACCTCGTCCCGGCCTGCTCTCCGCGCTCGGCGCCGGCGATCAGCGCCAGCAGCGCGTCGCAGTAGGCTGCGGGGCTGGCCGCGGCGGCGGCGGAGAGCCAGCGCTCGGCCGCGGCCCGGTCTGGGGGAGGGGCCGCGGCCGAGAGCGCCGCGGCGAGGTGGAGCCGGAGTTGGTCGAGCGACGACATCGCGTCTGGACCGGGCCGGAGGCAGAGCAGTGCGTGCTCGGAAGGCGGCTCGAGCGCGATTCAGAAACCGCCGAGTGCCTTTTCCATTGGATCGCCGATCGGCAGAGTCCGAAGAGAGGCTCTCGAAGAAAAGAAAGAAAGAAATGCCTTCGACTCATATTTCCGGCGACGACCCAAAAAAGGAGAAAAAAAAACAAAGAAGAGGGAGACGACAAAAGAGCCACCTCGAACGCTTTCCTTCCTCCTTCGCGCTCCTTCGCTATGCGTCCCTACTTGCTCAAGGGCCACTCGCGCCCGCTGACGCAGCTCAAGTGCGTTTTGTGTTGCTGGGGCTGGGACTACAGAAGACGCCGAGGCGTCAACGATGGAAGCCGCCGAAGTGATGAAGCCGTCGACGCCTGGCAAGTCTCTCTCTCTCTCTCTCTCTTTCTCTCTCTCTCACACACACACACACACACACACACGCTCGCACGCTTCCTATTCCACACACACGCATGATGTACCATCTCAATATCACAGGTTCAACCTCGAGGGCGACCTTCTTTTCAGCTGCGGCAAGGTAAGAGAGTGAACGATACCGAAGAAGAATCGTGTTCTCGTAGTCCGCCGTTGATCGAACAAGAGGAGCCATCGTCGGCGGTCCAACTCATCATCCGCCTTTCGTCCTTCTTGTTCCGCTGCGAATCGACGTCTGCAGCCGCCCTGTATGCGTAGATTATTGTATATCGTCTCTCCAGAGAACAATAAGCGTTCGAAAAATGGATCAGGAGCGGTCCCACGGAGGCGGCCATTCGTCCGAGCCCGCGATCGATCTCTCGCCGCCGTCGGCTCTGCTCTTTTCCTCAACCTCCTCTCCTTGCCAAAAAAAAAAAAAAACAGGACCACAACCCAAACGTCTGGTACACCGAGGACGGCCGCCGCCTCGGCAACTACGTCGGACACAACGGTGCCGTCTCCACCTGCGACGTCTCTCGCGAATCGGACCTCCTGCTCACGGGATCAGCCGACTCGTCCGCCAAGCTCTGGGACGTGAAGACGGGGGAGTGCCACGCGACGTGGAGCTTCGACGCGCCGTGCAAGGCGGTCGCGTTCGCGCTGGGGGACGAGATGGCCGCGCTGTCCACCGACCCGTTCATGGCGAGGGACCCGGCGATCCACCTCGTGGCGATCGACAGGGGCGACCCCTCCTCCAGCGGCCAGGGGCAGGGAGGCGACGGCGGCGGCGGCGCGGGCGGCGGCGGCGCGCCGGGCGTCCTCCGGAAGCTCACGGGCTTCAAGGGCAGGACCAACCGCGTCGCGTTCACCGACGGCAACGCCTGCCTGCTCTCCGCCGGCGAGGACGGCGTGCTCCGGCGGTGGGACGTCGAGACGGGCCAGGTGCGGGACGAGGCCGCGGTCGCCGAGGGCCCGCTGACGGACCTGCAGCTGAGCGCCGACGGCACGCACCTGGTCGTCTCGAGCCTCGACACGCGCGCGCGCCTGGTCGACGCGGTCTCGCTCGAGGTCCTCAAGACGTACCAGACGGGCACCAACGCCAACGCCGTCGCCATCCACCCGCAGTTCCCGCACGTGCTCGTGGGGGGCGGGCAGGAGGCGTCGCAGGTCACGACGACGGGCTCGCGGGCCGGCAAGTTCGAGGCGCGGTTCTTCCACACGGTGTATGCCGAGGAGGTGGGCCACGTGCGGGGACACTTCGGGCCCATCAACGCCGTGGCTTTCACCCCGGACGGGCGGTCGTTCGCGACGGGCGGGGAGGACGGGTACGTGAGGCTGCACCACTTCGATTCCGACTACTTCAAGCTCGGGTCGAGGGAGTCGTGAGATGTGTTTTTTTTTTGCTTTTCGCCCTTGCGTTTTTTGTGTGAGTTGCAAAAAAAAAAAAAAGGACTTTTATCCACTTCCATTTTTGTTTTACATTTCATCTTTCACTCGACGACCTCGACCACCACCCCGACCGCGAGCGTCTTCCCGGCCTCTCGCAGCGCGATCCTCGAAAGAGTGGAGAGACGTTCCGGAGCAGAAGAAGAAGAAGAAGTAGAAGAAGCGGAATTATCTCCTACTGCGGCGGCGGCGACGACGGCGACGGCGTCCCCGGCGTCGGGCGCGACCTCGACCAGCGCCGCCTCGCCCCTCCCGACGAGCCTCGGCCTCCTCCGAACCTCCTCCCCGGTTTTAGGATCCAGAAGAGCAACAAGACGCGTTATCGTCGCGGGACGGACCGCGGTTCCGACGTGGAGAGTCACCGACGAGCCCGGGAGGATGATGCCTGCGGCCCCCGGCGACGGAGAGAGAGAAAAGGGAGGAGGAACGAAGGCGGCAGCGGCAAAGGCGCCTCCGCCACCGCCGCCGCTGGCTCCATCGAGCACCTTGATCCTCGCGACGAATTTCTTCGCGAGGGCCACGGGGTGAGAAGCCGGGCAGAGCACGGCCCCGCGGCCCAGGACGCCAGATTCCGCGAGCGGGCCGGAAACAACGACCTCGCACGAGTCGCCAGCGACGGCTACGGCGGCGGCGGCGGTGGCAGAGGCGGAGGAAGAAGAAGCCGCTGCTGTTCCTGCGGCTGCGGCTGCTGCTGCTGCTCCGTTCCCTCCTCCCCCCCCGCGAACGACGACGCTCACGACGCGCCCTGAACCCGCTCCGCCGCCGGGGGGCACCGCTACCACCTCCATCCCCGGGGCCAGGGCCCCGGCCTCGACCTTCCCCGAGACCACCGCGCATGGCTGGCCGGCGCGCGGGGGGCGGGCGGCGACGTCGGCGAGCGGCAGGCGCAGCGCCGAGGCCGCGCTCCGGTCCGGAGGCGACAGCGCCCCCAGGGCGGCGAGCAGCGTGCATGTGATCCCGCCTCCCCACCAGGAGCGCAGGCAGGGGTCCGTCGGGGGGCACGAGACGTTCTGGCCCGCGGGGGCCGAGACGGGGAGCCAGGTGACGCGCCGCGACGGCGGCGAGGAAGAGGAATTCGAGGGACTCGCTCCGAACCCGAGCGAGCCCAGGAACGCCCCGAGCCTGGCCTTTATCTCCTCGAAGCGGTCGCGGTTATAGTCGAGCGTGTCGAGCTTGGTCACGGCGACAATGAGCTCTCGGACGCCCAGGGCGCGGGCCAGCGCGGCGTGCTCCTTTGTCTGCCCTCCCGACGCCGCCGCCGAGGTCGAGGAGGAGGAGCAAGAGCTCGCGCCGCCATTGCCGCTGCAGCTGCCTCGCTCGAACCCCGACTCGAACCCTCCCCGGGACCCGTCCACAACCAGCAGCGCCGCGTCCGCGACGACCACTCCGCCGATGGCTTCGGGAACGAAGTCTGCGTGCCCCGGAGCATCCAACAGAGTGACGTGCAGCTTTGGAGTGGCGATGCGGCACCTACCGACCTCGACGGTCACGCCGCGCTGCCGCTCGTCGTCGGTCGCGTCGAGCAGCCACGCCCACGAGAACGAGCCCTTCCCTGCCCGCGCTGCAGCAGCTGCGACTTTCGCGGCCTCGCGCGCGTCGACGGCGCCACAGTCGAGCAGAAGGCGGCCAACGAGCGTCGACTTTCCGGCGTCGACGTGTCCCAAGACGACGACGTGCACCTCTGGCTTGTTCCTGGTTTCTAGCTCTCCCGATGCCGATTTCGCCGTTTCTGCGTTGGCTCGGGCCGAGAGGGCAGCGGCGAGCTCCTTCGAGTGCGAGTAGGGGGGCGGCGCTGCTGCTGCGGCGGCGGCGGCATCGCTGAGGCTGAGGCCTGCGAGCGGAGGCGCAGCGTCAGAGGGGAGGTGCAAAGGCCGAGGCTTCTCTGGTGCTCCTGCCGCTATCGGTGCTGTTGCTGCCTTCCGGGAAGCAATTTCAGAACGTGGCTTTGCTGCTGCGACTGCCTCTGATGCTGCTGGTGGTTTCTTCGTCTCCGGGAGCTTCCTCGTCGCCTTGGGCGGCGGGGGAGCCGGTTGCTTCTTCTTGCCGTTCTTGGCCGAGAAGGTTGCGCCACCGCCGCTGCGGTCGTAGGCGTCAAAGCCGTCATCATCTGAATAATCATCATCAGAAAGGTCGTCGTCGTCACGCCAGTCATCCTCGTCGTAGGCGCCTTGGCCTCCCTTGCGAGACATTGTTTGACGCCTGAAAAGGAAGGAGGCGGTTCGAGTGTTGCTCGCACGGCAGTGCAAGTGCTGGACGCGTTAACGAGAGAGTGGACTCAATCGAGCCGAGCCGAGTTTTTTTTTTCCTCTGCCGTTGTCTCCATTAAATAAGAAAAAAACTTGCAGGTGCCGTCAAAAGAGAGAGCGAGAGAGGCAGCATCTTGCTCCGGCAGCTCGCCTCTCCTTTTTCTTCTTCCTCTTCTTCCACTCCGGGGACCTCGAGCATACTCGCTCGCAGAAACGTTGACGTGGAAGAGAGGAGCAGTAGAGCCCTCGTCCTCCAAAATAGCGGGCCTTGGAGTTCGAGGGGGACGAAACATTTCAATGCCCCGCCGGCGTCGCGTGGTTCTCGCCGCCACGGCGGCGGCCGCTGCCGGCTACGCCCTCTACTCCTGGTACTATGAGCCCTCGGACGAAACGTGAGTCAGATAGCTGTATCGGCTTGTGTGACGAGGGAGTTTTTCGGCGTGAAGAAAGCGAGCCGCCAATGTTTGGACAAGGTCCAAAAGGGGTTGCATTTGCCAGCAGGGACACTCGTCGTTTCGCCTTTTTTTCAACTGTTCTCTCACTCGCATTCCTCTTCCGTTACGGACAATTCACTATAAACCAACACCACAGCCCTGTCGAGTGCGAGATCATCGAGCTTGACGCGGCAGAGGAAGCAGGTGCAGGGGCCGAGGTGGAGAGCCAGCGAGATCGGGAGCAATTGGCGTCGCAGCAGTCGCCAAACCCTTCTCCTTCTTCTTCGTCCTCCCAACCTCCTCCGGCTCAACCTTACGCTCCGTCGACCTTTGCCCGGTGGCGCTCCGGCGCCGCGGCCTACGTCTCCGCAGCGCGCCGCACGAGGGACGCGGCGTTCGCGCTGAGCCATCTCGCGCACGTCGTCGCCACCGACGCGGCTGAGTTCGTCACGGGGGAGAAGAGCGGCAGCAGAGGTCGAGGAGCGACGGCGGCAGAGGCCGCCGCGGTCGCCGCCGCTGCCGCCGCTGCACCGTCCTCTCGCTCTTCCGTCGCGGACGACGTGCCCCCGTCACTGCGCAGGCTCGCGCGCCTCGCTGCCTCCCCGGACGTTGCCCGAGCCACGGCATCGCTGGCCGCGGCGGCCACGGCGGGGGCCCTCTCCGCTGCGACGGCGGCCGCGGCGGCGGACAGAGAGCGGCGGAGAGGAAACGGCGCGAGCGGCGCATCCGCCGGTCCCGCCGCCGCGTTGGACGCCGCCTCAGCCCGTGCATCTCTGCTCTCGCGCACCTCTGCTGGATCGGCCCTGCGCCTCGCGGCAGCAGCCGCAGCCACAGGAGCAGCAGACGGAAGCGGAGGCAAAGGCGGGGGCACCTCCCCCTGCTCCTCCGCGGCCGCGTCGGGCGCCTCCACTCCGAGCACCCCGACGCTCGGCCTCCCTCCCGCGGCCGACGCCCTGCTCGCCGCGGTGGTCTCGTCGGCTGCCAGGGCGAGCGTCAGGGAGTACCTGGACGCGATGGGCTACTCCGGAAGCAGCAGCGGGAGCGGGAGCAGAAAGGAAGGCGAGAGGAGGAAAGGGAGCGGCGGCCGGAACGATGCCGCAAGCGGCGGCGGCGGTGGCGGCGGCGAAAACATCGGCGCCTCCATCGCGACGACGACGGCCACCGACAGCGGCGAGACCGTCCACCTCGGCGGGAACTTTCAGCAGCAGCAGCAGCAGCAGCGGCAGCAGCTCGTTCTCGGGGGCCAGAGCCAGGGAAACCCGCTGCTGCTGCTGCGCTCGGCGGCGGTCGCGCACGACCCCCTGCTCGACGCCCTCCGCCTGTCCCTGGAGTGGGCCGCCTCCGCGGGTGGGGGCGCCGCGATGTCGGGGGCCGCCTCCGCCGCGGCCTCGGCCGCCGTGGGGACCTGGTTCGACAAGTGTGCGAGCGGCAGCGGCGGCGGTGGCGGTGGCGGGAGCGGGGCCGCCGCTCCTCCCTCGAGCGGCGACCCGCTCGCGTCGCTCGGCTGGTCGCCGCTCGTCGCTGCCGTCTGCGCGTCGCCCAACTTGCCCGGCGCCGAGCGCCTCTTCAGGTCGTACGCCTCCGGGTGCGTGGACGCGTGGTTTGCCGGGATGAGGCGCGACAGGGAGCTGGCCGCGGAGCGCAAGCGGGCGAGGAGGAGGAGGGCGCTGCAGGCCTCCGCGGCGGGGGCCGTCTCTGTTGACGGAGCCTCTGGTTACCCTCCTCCGCGGTCGCCCTCTGTGCTCGCCGTCGGGGAAGCCGAGGCCGAGGCCGAAGCCGAAGCAGACTCCCTGTCGTGGTCCGCCGAGATCGTCCGCGTGGTGAAAGTGCCCGAGGCGCGGGAGCTCGCCGCGGCCTGCGCCGCCGCGGCCGCCTCCGCGGCGACCAGGGCGGCCCTCGCCGCGGTCGGGGACTGCGTCTCCGCGCTCGCCGCGGCGCCGCTGGCGCTGCTGTTTCCACCCTCGGGTTCCTCCTCTGCTGCTGCTGCTGCTGCGGAGCGGAAACCCGAGGCCGAAGCCGCCGCCGAGACCAACGGCACCCCGAGCCGCCGCCGCCCCTCTTCTTCCTCTTCTTCTTCTCCATCTTCCCGATACACCTCCTCTCCATCTTCATGGGCGGACCTCGGCTCCAGGTGGAAGCGGCAGGCCAGGGAGGCCGCGGCCTTTGCGGCGTCCGACCGGCGCGCCCGGGGGATCTGGCTCGGCGCGGCGCTCGTGGCGCTGGCTGCCGCGGTCTTCGCCGCCCTTGCGCTGCGCCTCGCCGCCCGCGTCGCGTGCGCTCTGGCCCCCTCGGCGTGCGTCCCGCTTCTGACGGGAGGCGCAGGCGTTGGTGTTGGAGGAGGAGGAGGAGGAGAGGAGAAGCTGCCTCCTTGGACGAGCTAGGAAAAAACAAAACTTCTTTAGGAAAAACATGTAAATCAACCAAAACTTCAACCTCCATTTTCTTTTCTTTTCTTACACGTGTTTTCCGTCCTTCCGTGCTCGACTCACGACACCACGCGGCATCCCCTCGCGAGCCAGGCCACGAGCGGGAACTGCGCAAACCACAGAAGCAGCAAAACGTAGTTGGAGCGGCTCGAGGTTGAAGAGCTTTGGCTCTGGCTCGGCGTGCCTCCTCCTCCGTACCCAAAGTTGACGTCCCCACCAAACCCGCCGACGCCGCCGTAAGCTGCTTGCTGCTGCTGCTGCCCTCCTACGCCCCTGCTGACGTCATGGAACAGCACGCGCTTGAGCGAGCGCACCAGGAAGACCCCGGCAGCGCACCCTCCCCAGAGCACCGCGGCGTCCCCGGCCCACCTCGCCGCGCCAGTCGCGCCCGAGGCGCTGCCGCTGCCGAGCTTGTTCAAGATAGTGTTCGCCGTCGCCACCGAAGACGAGAGCGAGGCGGGAGTTGCCGGGGCGTACGGAGTGGAAGAGGAGGAAGCGAGCGATGCGGCCCCTCGGACGGCGCAGACGGCGGCGCCGTGGAACAGGGGGTACCCCGCGTAGGCCGCCAGCTCGGCGAGCGGGACTGCGGCCGCGGCGCCCGACCCCAGGGCCCACAGCGCGGCCTTGAGGGCGGCGCCGTTGAGGGCCCACGCTGTCGCGAGGCCCGAAACGGCGCCGGAGATGGTCTCCGGGGAAAATGAGTGGACTCCCTGGTTCCCTCTGGAGAGCGCGGAGAGGGAGGACGGAGCGGAGGCAGATTCGTGCGTCGAAAACACCTCGGCGGCGCCGCGCAGCACGGCGAGCGTCGCGAGCGCCATCGCCGGGATGTAGAGGTCGGGAGCGTGGACGTCTCTCGCGGGGGGCGCGTAAATCGTCGGCCCTCCCGTCGAGGCGACGCTCTGGGGCTCCCTGACTCGGGAATAGGGCCAGCGGCGGAGCCAGGGCGCAGAGAGCAGGAGGAGCTTGGCGCGGCAATAGGACGGCGAGACCGAGAGCGCGGCGGCGCCGCCGGACGGCGTCAGGAGGGAGAGGAGCCCCCCGCCGCGGGAGTAAGCGCCGGGGCGGTTGCCCCCTCCCGCGGCGCCGTCAAAGGCGCCTCCGGGGCTCCCTTCGCCAGGTTGCTGCTGGTTCTGATGAGGGGCGCCGCCGCCGACGAGCGCTCCGAGGCGCGAAGTCGCCCAAGAGGCGCCCCTCTCAAAGAGGCCTCCGCCACCTCCCCTACCGCTGCCGCCGCCTCCCCCGTTGCTATTCAAGGCAGCCGTCGCGAAGCCTGCCATCAGATTCGCGGCGTCCATTCCGTTCATGCCACCGGCCCCGAGGGCTGCTCCCAGCGCGGCCTGGGCGATGGAGGCGGTCTGTTTAAAAAAATGGGTTTGACGACGTTTGTCGAGGTTGAGTTTTCCTCCATCGAGGCGCGCCATCGTCGATTCGTTCGCTTTCAATGCTTTTCTCTTCTTTCTCCCCCCTCACTCTCTCTCTCTCTCTCACTCTCGCTCTCTCTTTCTCTCGCTCACCTGCTGATTGTACCCTCCGTACTGCTGCTGAGGAGCGCCCCACCCTCCAACCCCTCCCTGCTGAGCAGGAGGAGGAGGAGGAGGCGCGCCGTAAGCAGGCTGCTGAGAAGAGGTGGAAGCGGTCGTCGTCGTCGTTGGAACAAACGTTGATGGCTGTTGCTGGTAGAGGTGTTGCTGCTGTTGGCCTGTCTGCTGTTGTCCTCCCTGGCTCCACTGCTGCTGTTGCTGCTGTTGCTCATGCTGAGACGGTGGCGGCGGGCCCCAGCCGGAACCGCCGATGCCACTGCCAGAGCCGCCGCCCTGCGGGGGCGGGGGCTGCCAAGACGAAGACATCTTTATTTTGCTCGAGTTTTTTTCGGTTTGTGTCACTTCTTTTTTCTGTTCTGCTTTGTTCTCGCTCGCTTCCTTCTCGTCCTTGAAAAGAAAGGCCATCTCGTTCGCTATGGCCCCCTCCTTCGACCCCATCGAGGCCAAGATGCGCGCCGCGGGCCTCTCCGACGCGGCCGTCTCGGCCTTCAAGCTCAATTTCGACGCGCTCGCCGGCGGGGAGAGCGGGATGGTGAGAAAAGAAGAAGATGAAAGAAGAAGAACAATCGAGGACGAAGAGTTCCATGGCGACAGAGGTGCCCCTTGGCTTCTCCTTCGAGCGGCTGCACTCTTCGAGGCCTCTTTCCGATCCAGCTCCTGCTCGAGGATCACACTGATATGTCGTCTACTGACTCGGAGCAGCAGACGAAACAAAACGGGATCGAAAAGCGGCGGTAAAAGGCGTTGATACAGCAGCAAGTGATCGATCTCGTTTTTTCTCGGCCAAAGAAAAAAAACGAAAAGGCACGCAAACGCTGACCCGTGTTTTCCTTCCTCCTTCCAAAAAACCTCGAAACCAAACAGATGCCCGAGGCCGAGATCAAGCCCGTCGAGTCCCTACCGCACCTCGAGGAGCTGCGCGGCGCTGCGCCGTCGGCGGAGGAGCTCGAGGTGAGGAGAAGAAGAAGAAGAAGGACCGAGGCCTTCTCTCTCTCTCTCTCTCTCTCTCTCTCTCTCTCTCTCTCTCTCTCTCTCTCTCTCTCGCGCGGG
>Ga0315287_10001388_pt1 | contig 22244 bp, 12 predicted proteins | sample YL17G11_0_MG_FD_205037 | JGI IMG/M metagenome (GOLD analysis project Ga0315287, IMG submission 205037) | Sediment microbial communities from Yellowstone Lake, YNP, Wyoming, USA - YL17G11_0 | ecosystem: Environmental > Aquatic > Freshwater > Lake > Sediment | place: USA: Wyoming | collected...
ATGATTGAGTAAACCCAAATGTTATATTAGGACTAGTATAATCTGGAAGATCAAACTCATGCTCATCAAACGCATGTGATTCAAACCCATAAGCAGCAAGCTCCGGCCAGCAAATATTATCTACACCTATTGCATGTGTAGTTATTATTAATATTGTTCCAACAGGTAATGTTAATAACCCCGTGATTATATTAACATTATTAACATTATTAACAGCTTGTGGGCTTGTTATAGTATATCCTGATGTTTGTAGGATTCCATTAACATATACATATAATTTTTCAACTCCATATTGAAATGTATATGGAAGTGTAATAATTGTGTTTGGCGTAACTTCTTCGGTGATAATTGTTTTATACCATCTATCACAACCAGTTAGTGTACAATCAAAATTATAAGCATTAGAGTGATTTATAGCATATCCGTAATCAGGAATGCTATATGAATTAAATCCATACGTATCTGTATCATATCCAAACAGGCAAGGTTCACGTGAATAATCTAGATTGAGTGTTACAGTGCTGTGTATCATATCAAGTACACTAACATTAATGCGTTCTTCATATGCATATGTAACCACAACGTCAATTAACTTAGTATGATATGGTTTAATATCTTTTACATATTGTACTAACGCCTCAACAGGGTTACGATATACAGACATTTATTGATCTCCAGGGTTGTTAGTTATTAAATTATTATACATCTATTACTGATGATGCAGTTTCAAAAGTAAGTGTACAATCTAACGCCACCATAGAAGTTTTAAACAATCCCGTGAGTTCATGATTATACGTAAGTGCATCGTTTAATATATTAAAAAATATTTTATTAATAACAGAACTTGGAAAACTCTGATAGATGTATGTCATACTGATATCTATATTTAGTGCTGTATTAAAGTTATAATTCTCAAGGAAGTTTTCTTTATTTATTGTTTGTAAATCAGAATTAGAATCCTCAAGTTGATTAATCAATGAATCAAATATTATATTCTTTGGTCCAATTGCTTGATCGGTACCAAACCCATATTTTGTAGTTGTGTTATTTGTTTTATCAAATAATACTCTACTTAATGATGGTATTAAATAATTAACATCTTGTAACTTATTTCCTAATATAGTTTCGGTAATTTTATCCCACATAAACCGAGGAATTATAGAAATATCATTTTCTCTAAATACTTTCCATTCATTATGTTTATTTTTCAACATAGCATTTGAATTATCAAGTTGATCCCTAAGTGTACAATCTCTTGTAAATTGTAGCTTATATCTATTACCTTCATTAATATCATACGATATATTATTAACGATACATTGATCATATCGATTTGGCAGTGTACTATTATCATATAATAAATGTTGATAAAAAACATAAGGAATTTGTGGAATGTTGAACATGTGTTTAACATCTAAAACAGATAAATTATGTTTGTTTCTATTTGTTCTATTTTTAACCCAAAAATAATAGGTAAATACTCGACTATTTCCACTCTCATCAAGTTTAAATGTAGATGTATACGGAAGTACTTCATTATAACGCAATAAAGCGGTATCATCTTCGGCCAATTGTGCTATTTCTGCAGATAATGGTACTTTTGCGTACTTAACAACTCGTAATATTGAACTTGAAGTTACTCCAGTTGATGTAATATGGGTAATCACATTATTAGAATCTTGTACAATAATAAAGTTTGTAGTTATCTGTTCATTTATAAAAACACTAAATTTATCTGATATTGTGTTAATATTCTGACTAGTAACATCAATAGTAATTGCATTATTAATAATTTCATAATCATAACCCTTAAAAATTAAATGTGTATCAATAACTGGCAACCACTCATTCCATACATCATCTGTAGTTAATCTTGTAGTATAAAATAATTGTGAATACACTTCACCTGTGTGTTTATCTTTTTCAGATATTATAGTGTTATTAACATCAGCTAATACAAGTTGATCCCACATTAATGGTATAACTGGAGATTCAACCCACTCATACACTTCAATGCTACTCCACTCAGGTACGTCACCCCAAGCAAACAATCTATCATTAATAGTGGGATATAATCTAAAGTCTGTATATGGTACATAACCTAACATAGATATGTTCATCCATACTTTACCAACTTCAGTAGAATTCCATGCACTATATGATATATCATTTGGTGTGGTTGCAATAATAGACTTATATTGTGCAGGATCTGATGTTGTGAAGTAATCTACCATAAGGTTAACATTTGTAGGGTAGTGACCTCGTATTGGATCCCAAATAGGTAATTCTTTAGTGACAACATTACTTTTAGCGTCTATTAATTTACAATCACTTATTTTTGATTTAGCTGGATTTAATAAAAATATTGTTAATACTGGTACTGTGTTTTCGTTTGTTATATCTATTAACATTTCGATTAATGTTGTACTTAATTGTTTATATTGACCATTTTGAGTATCAGTATGTTCTTTTAATATCGCTCGTTGTTTAATAACAGTAACAGAAGTATGAGGAATAGAGTTTAATAATATAGTACTGCTATTAACTTCTTGGTAATTGTTATATACATTACCATCAACATATAGTATCAAATTATTTACCCCAAGTATATACACATAGGGTAGAGTTATAATAGTATTAATAGTAAATGATGTTATAATATTATTAATCTTGACTGTAATTACCCCATAGTCGAGCACGTAAGGTGTTGATAACACTATACTTGTTGATAATGTATTATTTGTAATAGTTGATAGTATGTTATTTGTATATACAGTTATAGTATCTGCACTTGTATACTTAGTTGGTATAGTTATCGTAGGGCCAGATACAGTAAAGGTAACACTGATTGTTATATTAGCAGCGTTGGTAACATATACTTCTAGATTTGTATATGTTTGTTGTAGTACAATTATTGTATTTGTTTCATTAAACGCAGAGTCTATAATTGTACACGGTGATTTAATCGACACCACAACATCATCAGTTATTTCAGGGGTAGGTATTATAATTGTTGATGTTGCATTTGCTATATCTGCAACTTGTGTAGTGTTATTATCAACAAATATTTGAACGCCATCACACACATCAACTTCAACATATTGATGTGAGTCGTTTATAGCATTAAATGCAGATGTTTTAATTCTCGTATTTAATGGATTTATTATATCTAAATGATTAAATGTTAGTGCACTTGATATTTCAGCATCAAAGTATAGTGCATTATGTATTAAATAATCAGCATCTGGTAAATTATCCCACCTATCAACATCCGTATTTGTGATTTTGGTGAAGTATAATTCAGGTGTAGTTACATCATACGTATTCATAAATTGATATCTTGCAGCACCTCTAACCATATCTGATAAAAATACATTAATAGCAGGTTTGATTTTAGTTCTACTATCTCCAAATTCAGACACTTTATATGCCCAATATTCGTCGATATTTGCATCTGTTAACAATCTTGAATTAGTAAGAGCAGAAATAGCTGTATTTGCACCTTTGTGTTGAATCATACCTCTCCAAAATATAAATTTGGATTTTTTATTAATTCCTAATAAATCTAAATATGCTGGTTCTTTATATCCCAACAATTGTCTTGCGTATTCAATATGATCTGCAGTTTCATCAGACTTATACACATCATAATAATTTTGTAGATTAGTAGTAGCTGATTCTATATTTTCAATCATAGTACCATCGATTAAAAAGTAACCACCCAGGTTTGGTCTTCCTGTTATTTCATAATGCTTATTAAATAATGTATGTATTTTACTTACATTTAATCCAATATATGGATCATATATTAAATTGCCATCTATCGTATAATTATTAAATGTGATAATATGTTCATATAGGTCACTAAACAAATGCATTCCACCCAGGTGTAGTTCTTTTTCTTCAAATGGTATATCAGCTGGTTTTGGATACGTTATATACGTTGTAGTGTCTTCTCTAAAAATCTTTAAATTATCAATAGACAGTATAGGATCTCCATATTGATCATAAACAATAGGTTGAGCGGTAATATCTGCATACGGGCCTGATATAATATTTGATATTATGCCTTGTTTTGGGGAAATCCATACATCATATCTAAATGGGTTTAATTCATGTACATCATATACAGATATAAGTTGTTGAGTGTGTATATCAAATTTTGTATTAAACCCTCTCCACACTTTATCTATAAACTTTTCAAGTTCTGTTTGCCAGCTCACCAATAACCCAGACTCAATATCAACACTCGTTCTTGAATAATCATTAAACACAAATCCTTGACTTTGTAAGTACGCAGAGTATCCATCTATAAAATTAATAATGCTTTGTATACCAGTAATTATAGTTGGTGTTATTACTGGAATTATTCTCGTTGGGTTAATTGTGTAATGCATCCATGTATTAGTACAATTAACTTTGTCGAGTGCATCAAATGTGGTATATTGCTCATACACTTGTACACCTGTAGATAATAATAATCTAATAGTTAATGATGGATGAGCTGGATCAAAATTTAAACCATTGATAATTTGGACCCATCCATTTGCATAGATAACATAATCAGTATGTTCTATTAATAGTGTATTATTATAATACATGCGCAAGTTAATGGCGTCGGTATTAGTAGGTAGTCTAAATACATGACTTGATGAGCTATATATTTGCCACGATTTTGTTAATTTATGATACTGCTTAAATACAGGATTACCGATACCGTCATTATATGACCATATATCAAGATCCATAGGGGCTACCGGGGGTACAGTGTCATTTAGTGTGATTGTATGATTAATAGTATCATACACGGTTATATCATTATTTCGTGCAATCCCATCAACATACGCCGACGCCAATTTAAACGTAGTTGGTGTTTCAGATATTAAGTAATATGGTGCACTATTCTTAATTCCTTTTATATTAGACGTTAAAGCTATTTGAGTACCATCAGTCCAAGGTGATGATTTATTAATAGTAATCACGTTAGTAATATCATTTACATTTACAATAGAATAATTATTAACATCATATACATTGATGTTAGTATTTGGATTAACTGGTACATCTAATCTAAACTGCCAATCATCACCGTTCCCGATAGGTATTAGTACACCTGTGGTAGTGCGTTGTGATATGCCTGCTTGATATAGCGATACCATAATTGAATTTAACCAATTATCATACACACCAGGCGATTTCTTAAGATGTGTTGTATAATCTTGATTACTTATTTGGTAATAATCAGTACCTAATATTAAAGACTTTGCATTAACAATAGAATTCGTTTGATATGTAAGTTTAACATCCCAATCTCTCCACATTGTCGTAAAATCAGATATGTATATGTCGTACCCTTTAGATCGTATTGCATTAACATACCATTGATTTATACCATTAATAGATTGTGTTGTATTACCAATTACCATCCCATGAAATGAAGTATCTTTATGAGATATTACTTTTTTAGTTTGTTTTTCAATTTGTAATTTATTAATTTCATAAAACTCTAATCCAAAAGCTTGTTGTATGAATTTTACTGGTTGTATAATAAACGCAGCAGACAATATACTATATCTAAAGCTAGACGAATCTCTCCACAGTCTTTCAGCTGGACCTTGTTGTCCAAATTCATAACTTGCTGATATTGCAGCTTGTATACCAGGGGTTAATGTTGTATATGATACAATCGTATATGGTTGTAAATTAACATTAGATACATAAGGTGGTAGCAAGTCATCCGGTGCGTACGTATCAATAGTAGTACCAGAAATATTAACACTAATATGATCATTATATGTTGGTATAATTGTTGTTAATTGTGGGTTAACGTTTATTATATTGCCTGATTGTATATTATCCCACATAATAGCCTTCCACCTACCACCATTTGATGTATCTGCGTATAATGTATCCCAGTTTATAGGCTTCTCAAGATACCCTTGCATTTTCCATGGTTCAAGATGCGGATATGATGTATTATATAATTCTTTATATATGGTATACCATCTTGATCCCCAACCTGTACCTACATTTGGTCTATTAATGGTTACATCTGCAATTTCTGGCAGTGTTGTGTAATTCCAAGTCCACGAATCAGCTATATTATAATCTGTATAGAAAATGTTAATGTTATGCACTTTTGTATAATTAATGTATTCTTTGTATAATAAATTAACATATGTGCTTGCAGTAGTTATATTATATAAATTATCATAGTCAATTTTTAATATATCAACATTTTCACACTTATTATACAATTTAGTTTCGATAGCCAATATAGTTTTAGATATAACTTGATTTATATCAACCAACTGCCAAGCAAGTGATTGATCGACAACAACATCCCACCCTATAATAGCGTGTGATCTAACATATAGTGTATTCGTTGTATCATCGTACCAATATACACCATATGGTGTAGTGTTAGCTGGATATGCATGTTGTATCGCTATTACATTATATTTCCATAATTGTTTAGTTGAAGTATTATACCAAAAAGTACCATTATTTAATCCATGAATGCTTGGTTTATTTCCTGTACCAGATGTACCAGATGAATTTAACACACGCTTAATAATTTGACCAATTTCTACATCTGTAAATCTATTATCAGAAAAGTGCCCATCATGATGTAATATATGAAATAATTGTAGTTTATCATCTATCAACAATTGTGGTTCATGTTTTTGTGCAAATTGTAATATTGGTAATGTTGCTATCCAATTAGCAACCCCAGCTTTAGTAATTGAATCATACGCAGTAGTATCACTAAATACATGAGTTAAATTATCGTTATTTTGTAACTTTAATAATATAGTATCAGTAACAGTTTGTTGCAAATCAATAATTGCTTCAATAGATATATTAGCAATGATTTCTGGAATAGTAGACAAAAACATTTCCTTTATCATCAATATATTATTTTCATATTGTTGTTGAGCGTATTTAATTAATGTAGGTGGTGTGATTATATTTTGATACATTGCAGATAAAAACATATCATAACATCCGTTATGTTCTTTTATAGTACCACCCAAACCAAAGTTAACTCTATCTAATAATTTATATTGGTTTTGTTGAGGGATAAAATCAAAAGAAACAGGATTGTTATTTATATCAAACACTGGTATATTTTGTGATTCAATAATAGTATTAAAGTGTTTATATAGATCAGTATATGAAATATTAGTTCTATTTTCATGTTGTGCATTATAGTACAACTGATCAGGAATTTCCCAAGCCCCAGCTGGATCACCAAGTGGTAGTGAAGTGGTATGAGAATTACCTACTGCATCTAAATAGGTTTCTCCGTCAGCCAATCTATATTCATTTACATACTTTGGTACATATTCTTCATTATTAGCACCTTTTTGCCAAATCGTGTGTAGTCCGTCTATATTATCAATAGATGTGTTATCGTAGTCTTTATAGCAATACATCTCTCCAGTTGTGCTATTCGACAATAATTGTTGAAATATATAGTTTCTACCTTTATTTAATACAGAGATTCTTTTATTAACTCTACTATCAACAGCATTTGTTGATTTCTCTTCATACTGAAATATACTATTAGCTTGATATGCAGTGGTTTTATCTACATTATAAATATCAAATAGCGGATATTGTGTGTGTTGTAATTTTACTTGTTCGTGTTTCTTGAATCGTACTAAACTTGTTCTAACCATTCCTGTTGGTGTATTTACCCATATTAATTCTCGACCAATATCTAATGAGCAAGGTACACCAGATCTCAATTGAATAATATCTCCAGTTTTTAATGTACTTAAAATTAATACAGTGTTTGAATATTCAGTATTAGTTTGAATTTCTTCATAGTTTCCATATTGTCGAATGCCATTTATGTATACTTGCAAATCATCTAATCCATACAAATAATTAAATGGGTTAGATGTTCCTATTGCATTTTTAGGAACATCATTATATGATGTATAAAGCACTTCTCCATTAAAATAAGTAGACACTCCATTAACTGTTGTAACATAAGTAATAGGGTCAATTGTAGTTGGGTTTATTAGTATATTATTAGTTAAGCTCAATCCAGATCTATTCCACTCTGTATCTAACCCTTCGTCGTACGCATCAACATCAAATCCATTAATTGACATTATTACAACATATCGTTGTTGTTTTAAATTTGGTATTTGATGGTTCACTGGGACAGCATCACTCGCCCCGCCCCATCTCCAATGAAAATAGAATCCCTTCCACGTATCTCCTAAACTTGTGGTAGTAAGTGGAACAATCACACCAATATTAACATTATACCCCAAGTACTCATTGCTGCTATATGGTACAGTGTTGTTCATACCAGGTGCTTCAATAATAACTGCATCATTAACATATATAATCGTGTATAAACCATTTGCAGACAATTCTGAATGTTGAGTAGTTTTAGCACCATTATTATCTATAGTATTAGCAACAGTAAACATATACCCGGTTATAAATAATGCAGTCACATCACCCGATACAACAAATACTACATCTCCAGTTGGGGTTCCTACGTATGTAGTATCTTTAGATATATTGACAATATTATATCTAACACTGCATTCATTAAGTGTAGGTTCAGTATCTACACTATCCCAAGAATCAAATGTATCTTTTCGGTATAGCCAATTTTGTTTAGTATAAGTCCACTCATTCAATTCTAAATTAGCATGATATTCAAGTATTGGCATTGTAGCTTGAATACCTATTGCTGTGTGTGGTAAGTCAGACTCGTGTACCCATTTATTCTCAAAGGCCCACTCACTTATAACATGTACATTATCTGTATCCCATTCGTTTGTACCTTGTGGAGCTTCAACTGGTATAACATGATGTGTATCATCATACCCGACAGTTTCCCAAATGCTTAATGGATCCCAATCTCCACTATTATCATCCCATAATGCTACATCAAATCCTACGTGTTTATTTCTAAGCTGCTGCTGCAACACAAAATATTGATTGATAGTATTCTTAATTGCTTGTAATTCAGAACTTAAAGCATTTGCGATTGTTCTATCACTAAGATACCTTTGTAATTCTAATAATTTAGAATTAACGGTATTAAATTGATTTTCAATTGTAATATATTGAGGAGTGGTTTTTCCTGTTGTATCATACCAATAATAATTATTATAATTAACTAATTTATCTATGTTAACAGGTGGTGCGTAATTAAATTGAAGTGCATTTCCCCAACTGGGCAAATGATCAATATTAACCCCAAGTTGTTCTAACTTATTTAATATATCATAATATGATGTAATATGATCAATTGTAGCAATTTTAGAATACAATAATGGTTGTAATTGCCATGCTTGTCTATGAGCATCAGTTTCTGTTATTCTATTGGTGTTCGGAATATTTGGTTTCTTTAATCCTATAGCATTATCAACATAAACGGTATCTGGTTTTGTCAATAACCTATTTTCAGCATTATTTAAAACAGATACATTAATATCTGTTTTAAATATGTCGGGAAATAATTCTTCAATTTGTATTCTGGGTTTGCGATAATCAAAATTATCCGTCATAGTGTACACTCACAAATTTAGCTATAATGTTATTTATTAAAAACAACACATTGCTAATTCACGAGTTGTTAACTTTGTCTAATATTAATATGATTTAATGATTGTACCACATCAATATCATCTATTGATATACTAGGTATTATAATTTCGTTTTCTTTAGTGTTAACTTGAAACAAATCACCAAATAAATTTTGTGAATATAATGGTACTAACACTGCAGTATCTATATTATAATTTAGGTCATAATGTATTTTTGCTGTCAATTCTGTAAAGTTAAAATTATATCCAAAATCCCACTCAGTAATATCAAAAAATGATTTAATAGAATCTACAACTGCTATTTTGATTTGATTTTCTGTCATTGTTGAATTTATTGACTTTACTAATACAAATTTAGCTTGTAGTTGAGGAATTGCGTGTTTACCGAATATTATTTTAAACACTCCTGGATGTAACACCAGTGTATCTGATATCATTTTATTTGTAGTTAGTTGTTGATAAGATGTTTTTAATTCTTGTGGTGTAGGTGGAGTTGGAACTTGCAATGAAGTACCATCTAACCATCTGCGCACGCTAAGATAATATCCACGAGTAATAATAAATGAGTCTATTATATTAGTGGTATTAGGATCAACTAAATAGTATCTGGGAGTTTTGTGTAACCATAAAAAGTTCAAACCATACCTACCTGGTAATCTTTTGTAATTAATATGTGTTACATCAGCTAACCAGTTATTTATTACATCAACATTTCCTTCAATTGCACTCCATGTTGAATTAATTGATGCTCTATAAAAATACACATAATCTTTTACAATAATAGTAACACTTGTGTTTAAGTGCATATCAGTAATTGATACACTATTTGCTAAAACACTACCGTTTGTGGTGTACGTTATGATATTATCATGATTTCCAGTAATTATAAGATCGTCAATATGAAAGTAGTAATCATACAACAACACCTTAGTTGTAGATATCGTTATTATGTTGTTAATCATTTCTGATAGTACTACGTTATCAGGCAGTCCATCATGATTTACATCAGGAGTGACAACGTGTAACTTCCGCTCATCAGAAATACCATTAAGCTGAATATTACTATCAAACACAGGTTGACCAACAACAAGTAGTTCTAAATTTGCACTTAGTATATTTGTATCACCAATAATTCGTTTATTACCTGTATTAGCTTTTAATAATGATATTGTATCATATTGTGTATTTAATGTTTCGTAATTTATTACTTTTATATCATTATTGTACCAAAACTTAGTAGTAGGGCTTTCAATTTGTATAGTTGTTGTTTTATACTTTACAAACCATTGAGTGTACGCTCCAATTATTGTACGATCAATTAATATATCCCAATCAGCATCTGTATCAGAATCAGCAACAAATCTTGGAGTCCATGTTCCTGTATTTCCAACCGTAATATATTTTAATCCAACTGGAAATTGAGGATTAGGTGGATTAGGGATATCCCCGCGATACATTTCGCCCATATAATTGTAGATAATAGATTGTTTTTCAGCTTCTGTAAAGTATCGACGACTTGAGTTTATGTATTGGTTTATAGTTCTGTTTATATATGTAACAACATCCGATAATAGTGGTTCAACATAATTATTAATCACAGTAACTGCTGCAATATTATTAGGTATAGTTAGTAATTGTTGTACAGAATCAACATAGTATAAAGATAGATCATCTCCGAATATTTTAACATTTGTGTATGTTGAGCTTGCATCATACCAATGCATATATTGCGATTCACCAGCAAAACTTCTATTCACTGATTTTAATTTTAAAATTGTTTGATCTTGTAGCATAAATGAATTATAATCTGCACCATTAACCATTCTATCTTGAGAATAATACACAGATGGTGCCATTTTGCGAATATGTTCAATATCTTCAGAAGGAGCAGCATTTTGTATTGGTGATATTAACGAATAAGAGAACAATAATGTTTGTACATTATTGTTATTGTCTATATACGAGAAGTTTGATTCATAGTTTAATATTGCAGTGGGAGATATTGTGAGATCACTATTTGCAGATGTTCTATACCAAATATCAAAGTCACCACTTGGAGTAGATGCAAACTCACCATCTCCAAATATTACTCTAATATTATCATTTTGTAATGTTTCAATCTCAAATTTATTACGGGTGCTAGTAGTATTAAATATTACATTATGTGCATATGCAACATCCACCTCTTCCCACTCACCAGATCTAATGAGTCTAGTAGATCTATCATCAAGAATAATTCTCGTATTAGCGTCAACATTATTAACCCACACATCTGTATCATTAATATTATCAACTAAAATATCATAAGTTTGATTTGGAGTCACGCCATCAAATCTCGTTTGTTGTTTTTGTAGTTGTCCTTGTTTAGTTAAAATGAAAAAACCAGTTGTGTTTGAACTATCACTTAACCCATCCGCTCCATATAATATATTAAATACTGCATTAACTTCAGGTCTATGTTCATATGGACCATTCTCTCCAAGAGCTGATGATACGAGTTCCATAGGTACTGTAGTTCCATTAACAACTGTAGTATATTTAATAACTCCGTTTGTCAATGGAATATTTTTTAATGCATACAATTCAAATAGTTGATCTTGTACTTGAACACGATCACTTGGCATAACGGTACCAAAACTTTGTTTTAGTGCTCTATTTAGTACTAAAATAAATTGCTCCTTCCAATCAGCATTATTGATATCGTTCCATTTTATTCTGGTATTACTAAGATCATTTCCATTAGAGTCAATTACAGATTCAGTAGTTGTTACTGATACAAGTTTAACTAGTCCTCTACCTGGTATGTTACGAGATGGTGCGTATGATATTAATTTAGCGAGTCTTAAAACAGAATCTTTGCGCTGAGCTGTTGATATAAAGTTTTCGTGAGCAACAACATCAAGTCTATATGCATACAATTCAGAGATATATGCAAAAGCTTCAATCATCATAATAAATTCATCACTCTCAATGTAATTATTATATTCTTGATGATATAGTTTAAAATAATCTATTAATGATTGCTTAACAGAATTATAATCGAACGCAGCAAAGTTAATACTTTGGAACGCTTTATATGTTTGTTCCCAACCTTCTGCTCGTGATATTTGTCTACTCATTTATATTCTCAAGTTTTAATAATTATTGTACAAAGTCAATATTGAAATTCATACCTTTAGTAACATTTAGCTCAACGTACTGTAACACTAATGATATAGTTATGCTATTTTTATCATAATCAGGAGTAATATTTAATGTTGTTAGCCTTACTCTTGGATCAAATGATACTACAGTTGTAATATCTATTCTAATTGCTTCAATTGTTTCATCATCAAGAGGCTCAAACACTAAATTTGGTATATTAGTACCAAATTTAGGCATCATTACTCTACTACCTTTTTTTGTAAATATATGGTTTAGTATATTTCGCTCTACAAGCTTAACATCAGTTAATAATAGTGTATTACTACCAGTTATTGTTAGTTTTGGCGATTCAGGCAAAGGAGAACTATATCCCATATCATTAGTAGATGGGAATAGTCCAGATCTTGAAATTCCTTTTGAAAAATCAAGTGATGAAAATCCTGTATATAATGCCATATTATTCCTTTTTGTTTTTAATATTTATGGTATTATTGTAAGTTTGTAATTACCTGGTCCAAAACTTACCTCTGATTTTATTTTCAGTACCAATCTTACTACTATCATATGGATACTTAGGATTATGCGTGTATCCATGTTCAGTACCTACTCTCGCCCATGGTTCGTGACTAGGTACGCGATTAGATAATAAAGCTGGTGCGGCATTAGCATGCAACGCTAAGTCTGCAGGAGCGGCATCAGGTCCATTAAGATCTATCCTACCTGCAGTTTGTTTAATAGCTCCTCCACCATTTAAATTTAACCCTTCGGCAGATATTTTTGTTGCTGCTGTAGATAGTATATTAAGTATATTATTTGCAGTAATACTTGTATCAGTACCAGATAATAAATTAATAGTACTACCTGCTTCACCGAATATTCCAATTATTGATTGCATTCGTAAATTTGTACCAGATAATATATGCAATTCTGTACCACTGGTAATTCTTACATCATTACCAGCGACTGCATGAATTGCAGTTCCAGCTGTTAATCTAATAGATCTATCTGCTGTTAAATTTATATTCCTTGCAGATCTGATTGAGATATTTTGTTCTGCAAACATATCAATAGTACCATCTTGGTCAAACTCTATCCAATTAGATCCCTCTGCTGTTGATATATAAATTCTTTCATTTGTGTCATCCATAATAATTTGATGACCCGAAGTGGTTCTTATTTTTAATCTACAATTATCAATACTATCATCCATTGATATGGCGTGAAAACCTGGGGATACCCAACTATAAACTTGAGGATCAAAATTCTTCTTAGGGGCATTTGGTACTACGTATTCAGGATTTACTCGAGATTCTTTATATCCATGTTTTATATCTGGTTTTTTTGAAACCATTTGATTAGTATCAACTATTTCTTGTGATAGTCCAGTTACTGAAGCGTCAGTTGCTCTAGAGTTCCATTCAAAACTATCAGTTTTTCCACCAAATGCAGTTCTTAAGTTTTTATATAATGGTTGAATTGGTTCTTCTGTTGATGACACTGGCCCATCAATCCCCTTTTCCCCTATAAATCGACCGTGTGGCATAGTATGCTCAGTTGACATCACGTGCATACATCCAAGCCATATTCTATTTGCTGCATCACCATCAAGACATGTAACTACTGCAATTGCACCAACTTTAGGAATTCCCCACATACCATATGCAACTGGTCCTTTAGTTGTATTTTTATCACCAGATCCTCTACTCATTGTAGTATCAGAAGACACAATTCCTCCAAATGGTGTAACTTGACAACACCAAGGAATATCCTCTATGGGAGTATTTACAATATCTCCAAGGGAATTAGAATATACTCGTATTCGCCCTCTACCTTGTGGATCATTTGTATCTACAACTATCCCAGTTGTTATTGTACTGGTATCATTACCAAGTGCATTAAACATATTAATTCATCTCCTTAAACCAAGTAGTATAATCTCCAGGAAAATTCTTTGGTGTGTATATGTACTGTATGTCTGCTTTTATAAAGAATTGAATATAGTACAATTCACTGTATTCTATAATAGTATGTTGATGTATAAAATGTGGACCACTTGGATATAATATTAAAGTACCTCGTTGTGGATTGAATCCAAATTGATGTTGGGGAAATTCTAACTTTCCACCATATACTTCAAATGCACTGTCAAATGGCGATTCGTCATTGTAATCTGATAATGCAATATATCCAGATATATCCCTTGGAAATATTTGTACCCATTTTCCATTCATGTGTTTGCTACTATCACTTTGAGGTGGGTTAGTAGCACCTTCGTGTAGTTTATATAGAGCCGGAGGTGTTAAATCTAATAAATTAATATCATAATGTGATGAAACCTCATGAATTATATCATTAACTTTTTCAGTTATTAATGAAGTTAAGTCAACTTTTGGTTGTAACAAATATAATCCATCATCTTCATTTATTATTTGATGATTAGTAATCAAATCATTGCACATTAATGGTGATATGAAATTTGGAATAATATAAAACGGACTTTTAGTGTCACTCATATAGTTAACTCTGTAAACGTTCACATATAGCTATAGTATCAAGTTTAGTCATTGATAGTATATCACGAAAAGACACATTTGGATATTTTAACATCACTTCTAATATCTCTCTCGTTTCATTTTCTTGTTCTTTACTATTATCAACTACCGTTTCTGATTCTAGAGCAATAGTTTCATTTAATATATTATGTACCAACTGAATACCATTTTCAGATATAGATGGATCAATAACAAGATCGCTTTTTGATAGTAAATTCATACCGATTAAGAATTTATATTCCATATGTGTTCTATCATTTAGATTAACCGCAACATCTGAAGTTAGATGTCCATTTATTTTTACATTAAATAATACTGTTGGCCTGTATTCTATACCACCATCTGCAGTTTGTACAGATACCATACTATCAACTTTCATAGTATAATTGCGTTCATTGTATGTAAATTTAACTTTTTGTGACTCAGGATCAACATCACTTTTTGTAATGTGAATGTCAGATACACCTAAACTGCAACAATCCGCCCCAGTATCTATTTTACTTTCAATTGGTTCATTTTGATTAATCCCCATAATAGTCGCATCAACATGTATACCCATTGCATTATATTGCCCGTGTTCTTCACTTTCTTGTAATGTAATAACATCAACCGGTGTGTATCTATTATTTACTCGTTCTAATACAACAACATGTGAATTATCATTACATTCATATACAATAAATGGGGGAGAATGAATACCTTTTAATATATCTATAATATTTGGATTATATTCATATATTAGCTTATAATGATTGTCTTCATCTTGTAATGTTGTTGGTAGGGTTTCATTATTTTCAGTTAGTGCTGCATTAATTGATAATATTAAGAAATCTTTAGTTGTCATGTTTGTACCTATGTAGTATTATATTGATATATTTATAATATTCTTGCACTTGTGAATAAATACATAATAGAATATATTTGCAATATCAATTGTTGTATAAATAAACAATATAATGTACTGAGAGGATAGCGTACAATGAAATTTTCAGAATTTTTAAAAGAAAACGGTGGTGCCACATTTGCAGGTGATGTTGGTGGTACAAGAGGTTCACTGTTTAGTGGAACTATATCCAGAACTAAATTTCCAAAAACTCCTGTGACAGTTATTAAATATAAAAAGTTAGCTAATTGGAATGGGATGAAAAAGATACACGAATCAAGTGGTTCAGGTGCTTTTAGTTCTATTGATGTGATATCTAAGTTAAACGCTGCTCAAAAGCACAATGATATGCAAAAAGATGCCGTTGTTTATGGAATTGAAGGAGAACATGGTGAAGTTACTAAGGTTTATATTGCTCGCGATCAAGATGAAGAGTTTAAGCACGCATTAGATGATTGTTTAAAAGATGCAGATGATAAAAAAGATGTAGCTGAAATATTATTTAATTTACGTAACACATTTAATATACTGCATGTTGAATGGCCTCCTATGCCAGAAGATGAAGAAGTTAATACTAAACTTGATTCTAAAGAAGGCGAAGAAGCTAATATAGAAGGTGAACTACCTCCTGGAGCAGACGATAAAGCTGGCGAAGCTGAAGGTGAGTTACCTCCTGCAGAAGAAGCTCCAACTAGCAATGCAGGTGACGAGCAAAGCATATTGTTTAAAGTTATTGATATGTTAAAAGCAGATGCAGAAGCTAAACAGGCTGAAGCAAACGCTAGAGCAAAAGAAGCAGAAGCTAAAGAAGCGGGATTTGCTGCAAAAATAGCTAATAAAAAGGTTCAATCAGAAGAAGAAATGGCAAATGCTGATAATTATTTTAAACAACAAAAAGAAAGTAAAAAGGCAGCAGAGCAACTTTCTAGATTAGCTAGGTATAGACAAGAAGTATCTCGCAATAATGATAGCAACCCCGGAGTGTACTCACATGATTCTTAAGGAATTACTAAATTTTAATAAAACTGTAGTAGAAGATGCTACCCAAGAGGTTGCAGCATTACAAGCACAATTGGCTATATTAAATGTTAAGCGAGTTAATGCAACTAAAGCGATTGATAATCAAATTAGAATGATTCAACAACAAATAGCAGTTAAAACAAAACAAACAGCTAATCAACCACAACCAGCAGCTCAACCAGGTGTAATACAAAATACCCACATATAATGGTATATAATCACACTCCTGTCAACTTGTCAGAGCTTGAATCAAAGCAAATTAAAAAACTTAGATGGTATATAACACCGTCTGGTGATCACTATCCATCAATTACTTCAATTCTTGGATATGGTCCAAAACCATGGCTTGATGATTGGAGACAAAGCTTAGGAGCATCAAAAGCTGATATTGAAACAAAAAGATGTGCTGATAGAGGGACAGCAGTTCATGAAATATGTGAAAAAGTATTAAATAATCATCCAAATCCAACATTAGGGCATGAGCATGAGCATATCTTATTGTTTAATAAGATAAAGTTAGCACTACCAAAGATAAACAACATATTAGCACAAGAGATTGCATTATATAGTGATACACTAGGTATTGCAGGTAGAGTTGATTGTATTGCAGAATACAAAGGAATACCATCAATAATTGATTTTAAAACATCTAATAATTTGAAAACTGATGAAATGATTCAAGATTATTATATGCAAGAAACTTTTTACGCTCTTGCATTTTACGAACTTACTGGCATAGAAATAACTCAAATAGTAACAATTATTGCAGTTGAAAAGGGTATGCTTCCTCAAATTATGATTAAGTCTATATACCCATATATTGTACCTCTATCTAAAAAAATAAAGTTGTTTTATGATAACTACAATTAATAAACAGCATGACCTGCAGGTTTTTTAAGTTCTTCTTGAATTCGTTGTTCTAAAAATGACGCGATCATTTTCCGTTCTGGTACAGATATTTGCATAATTGTATGATATTGCATACTACCCCTCATAAAATAAGTTAACTCTATAACCTGTTGTATTATGCCTTCTGTCTCACTACCTAGTTGTGTTATGTACTCTTGTATTCTTTCTGATGATTCGTGTTTCAATAATCTAAAAAAAAAGTTAGAGGATTTAATGGAATCTCTACTGTCATAATTTGTTGACAGTCTATACAAGTAATTGTATGATTTGAATCTGGTCCCCAATTATTCCCAACATCAAGTGCATTTGATATTTTTTTAAACCAAGGCGCTGGTATTTTTGCAGCCCATGCTTTAATTTTATCCTTATCTGTTGTACCATCAACTGCATGAATAATGTTTATGGTAGATTCAACTAATTTTTGTTGAATTTCATATAATGGTGTATTACTAAAATCTTTAGAATTTTGCATTATTGTGACGATATCTTTAAATCTGATTGGACGAAGTTCAACTAATTGTCCGTTTTCTAATATAACTGAATATAATGCTGTTATTGTAGTTGGATCAATACTGCGAGTACTATTAATTACTTCGGTGATATCAATACTATATTTGTGATCTTTAGCATCTTTACACGTGTGCTTATATATAACATCAATCATTGGACCATATGTGATTCGTCTTAAAATCAATAATAATTGATCAACATCTTTTCCAAATAATTCTGCTGGTTTTAATATTTGAGGAATACATCTTGTAAATACATCTGTAATAGATGTACCGTTGATAATATTATCAATATTGCGCATGGCGATCTCATCAAACGCACTCATCGGATATACCATGACTTCACCATTTTGTACAGTATCATCAAGTTCACCATTATCGTAAAATAGTCCCAATGACGGTAGTCTTACGATTTCTCCAGGTATTTTGATATTATCAATTAATGAGTTTTCTGACATGTTATAATTCCAGTTGTGTTGATGTTATCTTATTTATATGTTTAATTATTTGGGGGAATACCCAAATAGTTGTTGATGTTTGTAGTATTTTATTGTATAATATGTACAACAACTTAGGAGATAATCAAAATGACTATTTTATTAACAATCGTATTACAATTATTTTTTGTTGGATTTATATCTACAATTAATGCAAAATCTCAAAAAACTAAAAGATATAATATGATAATGATGTGGACATTCACCCTTATCACTATTATACCGACATATCAACTATCATGCTATCTTATATCTTGTCCATGGATTGGAGATGGTATTATAAGAGTAGGAGCTGCTGATGCTTACGATGCTATAGTTAGAAATATATGCTTACCATTGTTGCCTTTAACGTTTATGCTTATATATTGGATATTCTTATGTGATATTGGTACAAAAACAAATCATATTAGTTTAACCTTATTGTATTTTGCATTTGTAGTAACAGTATTATTATGGGATTCTCAAATAATTCGTTCAATATTTGGTTGAATGTAAACAAACATAAATATAAGTAATTAACCTTATTATGGTAATGCTTATATGGCTTCTGCAATTGATCAAAACTTATTAGAACTTCAACGTATTATACAACAAATAGCCAGAACCGGTGGAGGATTCTCTCACTCTCTTGGTGATTTAAATACAGCTGCTGCAAATTCGTCCGCCGCTCAAAATGCCGCTTCAGCGTCTGTTCGCAAAGCAGGCAAAGATTCTGCAAGTGACATTAACGCATTAAATAAAAAGCTAAGATTAGCAGGTAAGTCATTTAATGATTTACATGGTGCTGTTTCTGGTATGATAACTGGTGCTCAGGCAACTGGCAAACTCAATTCTTCATTTATTAAAGATATCTCAACATCATATCAGCATGCTAAACAAATGCTTGACGATCAAGTTTCAAAAACATACACTACTTGGAGCGAACTTGACAAGGTATACCCAGCTGCTCTAAAATCTCAAATTGCCGCAGTTTCTAAAGTAACACTTGATATTAAAAACTATGCTGATGTATTAAAGGTAGACGATTACATAAACGCACAGCAGGCTTTTATATCTAAATTTAAAGATAACAACAATAAAATGGGGAGTGAACAACTTAATTTGTTGGCAAACGTACACACATTAAGTAAAGAACTAGGTGACCCTGATTATTTTAAAGCATTTGCAAAAAATAAAACTCAAGCTAAGTTATTTAATACTGCGCTTAGTAAGCACTCTAAAGGTTTGGAACTATCTGCAGCACAAGTCAAAGTTGTTAATGAATATTTTAAAGGAATTCCTCAAAAAGGTATAACAAAGGCACTTAAGGGTTCAGAGGAAAAATTAAAAGGGTTTGTTCAAGGGATTAACGGTACAACTAAAGCTACTAAAGAAGTTGGTGGTTCGTTGAAGCATGTTATGTTGGATCAACTTGAAAAATCATTTGGTGAAACTGGATCAACTATTAGAAATGCAATATCTGGTGGTATGACACCAGAGTCGTTTGGTACAGTACGAGCTGCAATCGGTGGTGCATTATTAACAGGAGTTGTAAATGCTGTAATATCAGGGCTAAGTAAGATAAGTCCAATGATGGTTAGCGAAGCTGAAGAATGGATGAGATCAGGGACAGAGTTACATGATGGAGCTCTACGAGATATAGGAATATCACAAGATGCATATCTTAAAATCTCCGCTAATAGTAAGATGTTATATCGTAGTATGACAGAAGGGCAAGATGGTCTTGATAAAGTAATGGCTGATAATGCTACTAATTTTGCAAAGGTGTTAGGTGGTAGTCAGGAGGCTGGAGCTGAAATGGCGGCGAATGTTGCTGCTGTTAATAGGGTTGCTGGTGGTAGTTCCCAAGGACTTGAAGAGTTTAGTAAAAGTGTAGGTGATGCTGCTAAGTGGTCTAAAACACTAGGTGAATCAACAGGATGGACAGCTGATGCAGGGTTAAAGCTGTACACAACACTATTAAGTGATACAGCAATCAGTGGTAAGCTTAATCTATTGAAAAATAAAGAACGACTTGCGATGCAGTCGTCTATAATAAAACAAATGGCGTTCGCTGCAACTCTTGGAATGGGTGAGGAGGCAGTGAAGACGTTTGTTGAGGCGACAACTACTGCAGGAACTGGTGGATTAACAGAAAGTGTTAATACTCGTGCTATATTGGGGTTAACGACCAGCTTGTTAAATGATTGGGATGATTCTGTGAAGGATATATCAGATGCTGAATTGGTACGCGGGCAAGAATTATTTGATCTTGGAGAGAATCGAAACGCTAAACAAAATGCTGAGTTTGGGCAGTTTCTTCTGGGGTTGGGAGGTAAGTATGCCGCTACCATTAGTACTGCGAATGCAGAAATAACCAAAAAACAGGCTGCAAGTGAAGATACAACAAAGAGTGATAGTGAGAGGGCATCACTTAGAGTAGCAGTAAGCGATTTTACTGCTCATAAAAAGCAAATGGTAGAGAGCTTCGATAAAGTACGGAATATGCCTGAGTATGATGCTGCTGTAAAAACAGGAATAAATACTGCGATAAACACCACTGCAGTAAGGGAGGCGAATCAGAATAAACCTAATCTAAATGGAAAAGAGGCTACTCCAGAAAATTTAGCGATTGCTCAAGCTCTTAAAGAAAGACAAAGTGCAGAAGCTGCACTTAACCATGAGGTGCACGATTTATCACTTGAATACGGTAAAGCTATAGTTGAGTTGCGAAACTTTTACACGGCACTGAGCGGATCACAACAGGGTTCTATACTGGCAACGACGGGTAGTGCTGTTGCTAGTACTATTGGCGGGGTTGTGAATACTGCAGTAACAGTAGCAGCCGCTAAAACATTTGCACCAACAATGTTTGAAGGAGTCACTGCGTGGGTTACCAAAATGGGAGCAAAGGTATTACCGTCGTTAATGGCTGGTGCAGAAGTAGCAATCCCTATAGCAGAAACAACTGCTGTGACAGCTGAGTTAGGGGTTGCTGGAACTGCACTAGCGGGATTAGGTACAGCGCTAACTGGCATAGCTACAGTTCTAGCTTTACCAGAGGTCGCTCTCGCTGCAGGGGTGGGTGTAGCAGGGTATAGTGCATATAAGTATTTGAATAAAGATACATCTAATACCACTCCAAGTCCAGATGACCTACAGCCTTC
>Ga0315287_10001389_pt1 | contig 22235 bp, 23 predicted proteins | sample YL17G11_0_MG_FD_205037 | JGI IMG/M metagenome (GOLD analysis project Ga0315287, IMG submission 205037) | Sediment microbial communities from Yellowstone Lake, YNP, Wyoming, USA - YL17G11_0 | ecosystem: Environmental > Aquatic > Freshwater > Lake > Sediment | place: USA: Wyoming | collected...
TTCCACGAAGCGCGGCGGCCTCCGGACCGGTTTACTGAGCGGTAAAGGGGGATTCAGCGGACCCTTGGAAGACCAGGGGATTTCCGCTGTGTGCGGTTCATAAAGGGACAATCCTGTCAATCGACCCGGAGGTTCGAACTCCTCATTGAAGAGTGCATCACTTTCCATGCTCCCTACCTCGCTGCGTTCTGAATAAAGAGGTTTTGCTCATCGGCTTCCCGGATGTCATGATGCTGTGGCTTTTATTAAGGCTGCTTAAATAAGGACCAGCTTCCCTTTGTAATAGGTGTCCCGAACCTCTTTCGCCTTTTCAAGGGGAATGTTCAGGCGATCGGCGATGAGTTTTTGCAGGTCTTCGCTGGTCGAGGCTGCATAGAGAGGACAGTTGAAACAGTCCAATCCGCAGGGTGCGGTCATCTGCCGGTAATCCATGTTCTGCCTTCCTTCTGCTCCTGCCTTCCCGGGCCATTTACCCGGCCATTAAGGGTGCGGATGGTAGGATCAGGAACGTTCGATTCGTCCTGTGTTTACTCAATAAATATCTGTCGTTAATCTGTCAACAAAAAAGTGAAAATTTTAAGGCAACTCAGCAAATTTTTTTCTTGACAGGAAGGGCCGGGTTGGGCAGTTTTCTCCCCGGGGGGGGGGAGGATCGGTATCATGACCTGCCTTCTCTGAAACGAACAGCCTGGAGATGAGAGCCATGCCGGAACTTCCCGAGGTGGAGACCCTCTGCCGCCAATTGCAGCGGGTCATTACAGACAGGATGATCAGCGACCTTGTCGTTCATGACCTCCGGCTGGGACGCATCGAATCGCCGACGGGGAAGAAGATTCTCAAGGTATCCCGCCGGGGTAAGGGCCTGGAAATAACGCTTTCGGGGGGACAGCGCCTATGCCTCCATCTGCGCATGACGGGCACACTCTTCTTGCACAGAAGCGACCTGCCGCTGCTCCCCCACACCCGCTTCACCCTGTCCTTCGGGGACGAACAGATCAGTTGTATAGATCCAAGGCGTTTTGCGACACTCACTCTCCGGGATGCACCCGGAGGCGATTTACCGCCCCTGCCGGACCCCCTCCGGGGCCTTTCGACCGACTGTCTGATTGAGCTCGCCGGAAAGCGGCGCCTCCCCGTAAAGGCCTTTCTCATGGATCAGAAGGTCATCGCCGGGATCGGGAATATCTATGCCTGTGAGATCCTCCACAGGGCCGCGATCAACCCCCTGCGGGAGGCATGCAGTCTGTCTCGCGATGATTGGCGGGACGTGACGAAGGCAGCAGAGGCCGTTCTCACCAGGGCCGTCGAATGCCGGGGAACGAGCATTTCCGACTGGCGGGATCTCTTCGGACAGCCGGGCCTCTTTCAGCACGAACTGGCGGCCTATGGCCGGGAGGGAGATCCCTGCCCCCGTTGCGGCAAGATCATCGTCCGCCGGCGCCTTTCCGGCAGGGGCACCTGGTTCTGCCCGTCCTGCCAGAGGTGACACCCGACGGCCCGGTCGGCTTTCTCTTCCGGCCTCCCGCGAGGTGATGCGGGAACGGCTGAAGGGAGTGATGCTATCTTACCAACCCCCATGCCGAGCACGGGCACCGTGATTTTCATATAATTCTACCAGTTATCGAATGCCAAGAGCTCCTGCGAAGAAATAAAGGTTCATCCGGTTCTTGCATACGTTTGAAGAAATAAATTAATTCCTTTTTGTACCTTCACCCCATAATTCAACAAAATTGTCAAACTTCTTTTCTCAAGCCAATCAGCGAAAATTCAATATTGACTCATAATAACAGTTACTTATAAATTCAATATCTTATGGCACAGTCATCGCCTTTATAGGAGTCGAAAAATCATTTTGGAGGTGTCTTATGAATACGGGTGACACGACATGGGTTCTGATATCGACGGTTCTGGTTTTTGCTATGACAATACCAGGCTTGGCGTTCTTTTACGGAGGTCTTGTCAGACGAAAGAACGTCCTTTCAATTTTAATGCAGTGTTTCACCATTATGTGCGTCATCAGTTTGCAATGGTTTTTATTTGGATATTCGCTTGCCTTCGGTCCTGATGTAGGATTAGGGATCATCGGCAGCCTGAAGTGGGTAGCACTGAACTATGTGGGAGGCCAGCCGAACGCGGATTATGCAGCTACCATTCCCCATTCTGTTTTTATGATCTTTCAATGCATGTTTGCCGTTATTACACCTGGCCTGATTATCGGTGCCTTTGCAGAGCGGATGAAATTCTCCGCCTTTCTGGCCTTTACGATTCTCTGGACGACCTTTGTCTATGACCCACTGGCTCACTGGGTGTGGGGAACGGGCGGTTGGATGCGAAGCATCGGCGGCCTGGATTTCGCCGGAGGAATTGTCGTACATGTGAGTTCCGGCGTTTCTGCCCTGGTCATGTGTCTTTTGCTGGGTAAACGTCTTGGCTATCAACGTGTGCCTTTCCGACCACATAACCTGCCATTCACTGTTCTGGGCGGCGCCTTGCTATGGTTAGGCTGGTTCGGCTTCAATGCCGGGAGCGCCCTGGGTGCAAATGTTCTGGCGGCCAATGCCTTTATTACAACCCATATAGCCACAGCCGCTGCCGGACTTACATGGGCGCTGATCGAATGGCAGCGGCACGGCGCTCCTACCATTCTCGGAGTCACCACGGGCGCGGTGGCCGGTCTCGTCGCCATTACGCCAGCCTGCGGGTTTGTCAATCCTATGAACGCCATTTTCATCGGCATCTTCGTTGCATTCTTCTGCTATCTCGCCATAGCCGTAATCAAAGCGAAATTAGGTTATGATGATGCCTTGGACGCCTTTGGGGTTCATGGCGTCGGCGGCATTTGGGGCACCATCGCTGTAGGGCTTTTCGCGGAAAAAGCTATAAATAGCGCCGGGGCTAACGGTCTCTTTTTCGGAGGAATGCAACTGTGGCCACAATTGCTTATGGTGGCCGTTACACCTGTCTTTGCCGCGGCTATGACATTCATTATCTTCAAAGTTGTGGACGCTGCTATCGGCATTCGGATCGGAGAAAAAGACGAAACCATCGGGCTCGACCTTACACAACAGAGTGAAGCAGCCTATACACTTATAGAATAGGAAAGGAGACATGTCATGAAATATATTATTGCAGTCATACAACCCCATAAACTCGACGAGGTCATGAAGACCCTGGAAGAAGCGCAAGTACCGTTAATGACGGTATCCAATGTCCTGGGTCGGGGAAGACAAAAGGGAGTAACGGAAGTCTATCGTGGCGCCAAAGAAGTTGGCAGCCTACTGAAAAAAGTAAAACTGGAGATCGCCGTAAACGAGGATTTTGTTGAGCCAACGATAAAAGCTATCACCAAGGGCGCCCGGACCGGTGAAATCGGCGACGGCAAAATCTTTATTCTCGACCTTCACGAAGTTCTGAGGATAAGGACGGGCGAAACCGGCGGCATGGCTATCGGTTAGAGGTTCTTTCTGAGCAATCTCTATTGTATTTTGGGAGTGATTATTTGGATAGTATCACTTGAACCTTGCTGCTCGCACGTGCATTTTTTAAAGCGCCACGGTTCATAGCAACTAATACTGGATCAGGAAGAGTAATAATGAGGCGTACAAAATTAAAAAAACGATTTATTTTAATTAGTTTAATAGCATCGACGATTTATGCCATCACAGCGTTACCCATTTATGCCGGGGATGTGCAGGAGGCTTCGGAGGATAGGCCGACGGGCGAATTTGCCGTTTCAGCCATGAGCCAATATTTCTGGAGAGGATATGAATTAAGCAGAAACAGTATTGTCGTCCAACCGTCGATAACCGTCGGTTACAAGGGTTTTTCTGCAAATCTCTGGGGGAATCTGGATACGAAGCCATACTACGGAGGCGCCGGTGCCGACCCAGCCTATGCAAGCCAATGGAATGAAACGGACTGGACTCTTTCCTATACCAAGACGATTGGTAAGGTAAATGCGGGGGTAGGGTATATCTACTATAATCTGGGTTCGTTTAATAAAGATGCACCAGACCGGGCCGATGCGCAAGAGCTTTTAGCCACTGTTACCCTCAATGCTCTGCTTTCACCGACCTTGACGGTATATAAGGAAGTCTCTCACTATCGAACCTGGTATGTTCTTTTGGGGATTTCCCATGCCTTTGAATTGAACAAGATGGCATCCCTAAAACTGGCGGCATCGGCAAGCTATTTACAGAGCACCTATGCCGATGCAGCGCTGTTCAAAATAGGAGCCGGTTATGGCGGTTACCCGAAGTTTGATGGCAACGCCCTGGCAACGAACGATAAGTTTAAGAACTTTCATGATGGGTCGGTAACGGCCAGTTTGCCGATAAAAGCGACCGGCTCTGTTACAATCACCCCGACGGTGTCGTACATCTTCCCGCTTTCCGGCGACGCGAAGGACGAGATGAAGGGGCAGGGTTTCAAAGGAACAGCGGTACCCGGTGATCGTGACAGTTCGTTTCTCGTAGGTGGGTTGACGGCTATCTTTACTTTCTAATGTAGGATAGCAATGTTTAATGGAATATGCCTGTTGCCCTGAAGAGGAGTATCAGAAGAAGAAGAAGATGTTTGGCAGTGAAATTAATTACAACCATAGTTTGGCTGTACCGCACTGCCGGAATCGCTTAGCGAGAATGAATTTTTCGGTTATGAAAAGGGTGTCATTGTGGGTACAAACGGTTTGCATAGGGGCAGCCTGGATATGGCTGAGGGGAATACCATCTTTCTCGAGGGAGTCTATGCACTTACACCGGTATTGCCGGTAAAATTATCGCGTGTTCTTAAGAAAAAGAGAGTTTGAACGGATCTGTGGGAATAAGCCTATAAGGGTTGATGTCCTTGTTATTGCAGCGACAAACCAGAATTTGGCGGTGAAGATGCGGGAAGGGATATTCAGTGAAGATCTTTATTACCAGCTCAATGTTTCTCACATCATTGTTCCTCCTCTACGAGAACGCAAATATGATCCATCACTACCACTTGCCGCCGGGTTTGCGAGAAAATTGGTCCGCCGAAGAGTCAATCAAACAGGCCGGGTGAAAACCCAAATACCTCCAGGGCAAAAGAAGATGCCTGTATGAATGTGTTGATTGTGAAAAATGTTTCTAGTGAAGGCCCGGGTACCATCGAGGAGCATCTTCGCAGGGAATGTATTCCTTATTCCATGGGCTTTCTTCTCCCTTCGGGTTCGCCGCGGCAATACCGGGCTCACATGTCCCACTGAACGGGAAGCTGCAATCTCCTCCCTGCAAATTTTCCTCAGATTCAGGGCTACGGAGAAGGTGAAAGGGTCGAAAGGATCCGCATCGTCGCCGCCAGCTCCTCCGGCGTTACGGTGCGCCGGATCCGCTCCATGCGCTCCATGAGTTGCTGGAAGCGGACCCCCTCGGCGGCGCTGATCCACTCCAGGCCCAGCCGTTCCGCCCGCAGGTCGAGCTTTTCCATCTTCTTCCACACGCGCCTGACGCGCCGCTCCGTCCACTGATTGGCGTTGATGTAGTGGCAGTCGCCGAGGTGGCAGCCCGACAGCAGCACGACCGGTGCACCTCGGGCAAAGGCGCGCCACAGGAACTTCTCGTGCACGCGCCCGGAGCACATCGTGCGGATCAGGCGCGTGTTGGCCGGGTAGGAAAGGCGGGAGACGCCGGCGAAATCGGCGCCCGCGTACGAGCACCAGTTGCAGGCGAAAATGAGGATGCGCTCCGCCGCGTCGGTCTCGAGGAACGCGTCGATCTGCGCCTCGATCTGGGCATCGGAGAAGTGGTGCATGGTAATGGCGAGGGCCGGGCATTCCGCCGCGCATGTGCCGCACCCGGCGCAGGCCGCCTCCGTCACCACGGCGGACTTCTTGGCCTTGACGTCCACGCTGATGGCGTGGTACGGGCAGACCCGCGCACATACGCCACAGGCGGTGCAGCTATCCGCATCGACCTCGGCGGTGATGGCCTCCACGCTCAGACGGCCAGGGTTCATCAGGCGCATGGCCCGGGCAGCGGCGGCCGAGGCCTGCGTGACGGAGTCCTTGATATCCTTGGGCCCTTCGGCGCAGCCGGCGAAAAAGATCCCCTTGCTCGCCGCGTCAACGGGCTGCAGCTTCGGGTGTGCCTCCAGATAGAAACCGTCGGATGTCGTCTGCAGGGCCAGCATCTCCTGGACCACCTTCATATCCGCCGCCGGCTCGACGCCCGTGGCGAGGACGACCATCTCGGCGCGATGCGTGTCCAGGGCGTTCGTCGCTGTATTCTCTACCGTCAGGATGAGGTCCCGGCTGTCCCCTTCCTCGCGCACGGTGCCCGGCAGGCCGCGGATGTAACGCACCCCGAGGCCCTTGCTCCGGCGGAACAGCTCCTCGAATCCCTTGCCAGAGGCGCGGATGTCGAGATAGAAGACCTTGATCTCCATCTCCGGGTAGTGCTCCTTCAGGACGATGGTGCTCTTGATCGTATTCATGCAGCAGATGTTCGAGCAGTACGGCCGGCCGCGGCGCTGCGAGCGGGACCCCACACACTGGATGAACGTGACGGAGCGAGGCGTGCGGCCGTCGGTCAGGCGGACGACGGCGCCCCCGCTCGGCCCGCCCGCATTGATGAGCCGCTCCAGCTCCATGCTGGTCAGGACGTTCTCGTAGCGGGTGTAGCCGTATTCGTCGAGAGCCGTCGGATCGTAGCTTTCCATGCCCGTCGCAACGATAATAGTACCGACCTCGAAGCGCAGTTCTTCATCGTTCATGTCGAAGTCGATGCAGCGCTTCTTGCACGTTTCGATGCACTTGCCACAGATGATCGGGTTGAGGCCGAGGCACTGCGTGGTATCAATGGCATAAGCCCCCGGCACGGCCTGGGGGAACGGCACGTAGATCGCCCGGCGGGAACTGAGGCCCATATTGAACTCGTCGGGAACGACGATGGGACAGACGGCGACACACTCGCCGCAGGCCGTGCACTCCTTCTCCTTGACGTATCGTGCCCGCTTGAGCACCCGCACCTGGAAGTTCCCCACGAACCCCGCGATCTCTTTCACCTCACTCAGGGTGAGCAGCGTTATTTGGGGATGCCGACCGGCATCCGTCATCTTCGGACCGAGTATTCAGATGGAGCAGTCCATAGTGGGAAAGGTCTTATCGAGCCTGGCCATGATGCCCCCGATGCTCGGCTGCTTCTCGACGAGCACGACCTTGTACCCGGCGTCCGCCAGGTCCAGGGCAGCCTGAATCCCGGCGACCCCGCCGCCGATGACGAGCGTTGCGGGACAAACAGCGACACTCAGCTCCCGCCTCGGTGCCAGCAGGCGGGCGCGCGCTACGGCCGCGCGCACCAGGTCCCGTGCCTTGATGGTGGCGTTTTGCCCGTCCTGGCCATGCACCCATGAGCACTGCTCGCGGATGTTCGCCATTTCCAGCAGGTACGGGTTGAGGCCGGCCGCCGTGAGGCACTGGCGGAAGGTCGCTTCGTGCAGCCGCGGAGAACACGAGGCGACGACGATCCGGTTCAGGCCGAACTCCTTGATATCCGCTCGGATCTGGTACTGTCCCGGCTCCGAGCAAGTATATGCCTGCTCGCGGCACATGGCCACGCCGGGCAGTGTCCCCGCATACTCGGCGACGGCGGGGCAGTCGACCACGCCGCCGATGTTCGAGCCGCAGCGGCAGATGTAAACGCCGATGCGGACGGACTCCTGGGATTTCATTTCTTCCATCTTGCCTTCCTCTTTCCCGTCTCCTCCCCGCTGTACCACTCGATGCGTTCCGCCAGGACCGATACCAGATCGCGGATCACCGTCTTGATCTTGCCCTGCTGCAGGGGGTCCCTGGCTGCACAGGTCAGGTGAATCATGCATTTGGGACAGGCCGTGATGAGCAGCTCCGCGCCTGCTGACTGCGCCTCCCTGAGCCGCTGCACCTGGATCTGTTTTGAATAGGCGTCGCAGTTGATGAACCCGCAGTTGCCACAGCAGGGACTGCCTGCGCTTCCATTTCCTTCCTTCACGATCGTCAATTGCGGGATCAGGCCGAGCAGCTCCCGGAGGTTGCGGCGGTGTGCCGAGAGACGCGTCAGGCGGCATGGATCCTGAAAAACCACCTGCTTGCGCAACGGGCGCAGCGCCAGCCCTCCTTTGTGGAACTCCTGCAGCAGCAAATCGTGGAGCAGGTGCACCTCCAGATCGAAGCCGGGGATGACCTCCGGCATGTGCTCGCTCAGCACGTTGTAGCACTCCGGGCAGGTGACAACGAGTTGCCGGACGCCAGCGTCCTTGAAGGACCGGTAATTCATGCGGCACAGGGCCTCGAAGTTCTCCCGGTCGCCCGTCCAGAGCAGATCGTGGCCGCAGCAGCGTTCGTTCGGCAGCACGGCGGGCTTGATGTCCATGAAATTGAGCAGGCGGATGCTGTCCCGGACGATGGCGAGCGTGTCCACCTGCAGGCCCGCAAAGAACACGTCAAAATAGGGTGCGCAGCCCGTGAAGAAGGCCACCTCGCCTGCCGGGTCCGTCTGCAGCTCCTCACCGAGCCAGGCAAGGCGGTTCTGCACAAGCCCCGGCGCCGTCATCATCCTCATCCAGGAGTGCAACGCGCCGTCGTGGGCACGATAGCCCTTCAGACCCTTGGTTTTGGCCAGGAGCGTCCGCATCTCCAGGATGAAGCGATTGAATTCGACACCCGACGGACAGCGTTCGCGGCACATGCCGCAGGTCAGACACTCCCAGACGGCGTTTTCAATGTAGGCGTTGTCCTCCCGTTCGGCGATCACCTTGTGCGCCAGCAGGCGGGGCGAGTATTCCTTGCCCGAGAGCCGGCGCGGGCAGGAGGCGGTGCACTTTCCGCACTCTAGGCACTGGTACAGGGACATCTCCACGATCATCCGGTCGATCTGCGGATCGTTCATGGCTCCCTTCCCTCTCCCCGCGGCATTCCCGAGCCGCCCACCGGCCCCATCGCCTCAATGTCCGCAGCAAAGCTCCAGAGCGTCCGCACGAGCTGCTCCGCCTCGTGGGCGCCGAAGGTGCACTCCACGAGCCGTTCCTGCCGGATACCGAGCAGGTGCAGAAGTTTGCGGACCCGGTGCACGTTCTCGTGGCCGACCTCGGGGCCCGGGCCGTAGCGGCAGTCCTCGTCCGTGCATTCCAGCAGGATGACACCGTCGGCGCCAAACTCGAAGGACCGCAGGATCAAGGCCTGGTTGATGCGGCCGATGCACATCACCCGGACAAGGCGGAAATTTTCCGGCATGCTTATGCCCTGCATGCCTGCCGCGTTGTAGCAGGCGAAGGGGCTCCAGTTGCAGCATATGCCGAAGAGACGTAGGTCCGCCATGTCACTGCTCCTCCGCCAGGGTGGACGCCACGATCTCCTGCAGCAGGCGGTTCCCGAAGTACGGCATGTCCATGGCCGTCACGGGACAGCGCCCCACGCAGCCGCCGCAGCCGACACAGTTGTGGCGTAGTACGTCCGCTGTGAAGAAGCCGTGCTCGTTCGGCACGAGCCGCACCGCGTCGAACGGGCAGATCTCAGTGCACTTGCCGCACCCGCGGCACCGGTCCTTGTCTACCCGGGGACTGAGCTCGTGATCCTTCAGAAAGGCTTCGGCCGCCGTTGTGGCCACGTGCGCCGCCAGGGCCGCACCAGCCTGGAAAGCAGTCACCCGGGCGAGGGTCCGCGGCATTACCCGGTAGATGCCTGTCTGGGGGCTGTGGAAAAACTTGAAATTGTAGCGGTAGAACTTCTTCAGCCCGAACATGCCTACCGGAATCGCCAGGGATAGGACATTGATATCCGCCAGGCAGACGATGTCGGCCCGGAACTGCCGGCGCGAACCGTTTTCCCTCACCATGACAGTGAAATCGCCGAGGTGTCCCTTGATGCCTTCGACGAGGGCTTCCTCCGTATGCGTGATGGTGCCCGCCGTGAGGAGCGGACCCTGCCGCTGCGCGATTTCCCGCGGCAGCTCGGCGCCGTCCTTTAGCCGGCAGCGGTGCACGAGGTGCACCTTGAAGCCTTGCATGTCGAGATTCAGGGCGCAGCTCAGGCCCACTTCGGAACCGCCGAGGATGAGGATGCGGTTGCCGATCTTTGTGATCCCCTGCCGGAGCGGCCCCATGAAGCGCGATCGCAGGAGGGCCTCCTGGAGGAAGTCACGCATCCGCCGCCGCATCGCCTTCTCCGAGACGGTGCCGTTGCCCAGGTGATCCTTGACATTGATCATTTCGAAGCGGCTCCGGTCCAGGCCCAGCCGGTCGAAGAGGTGAATGCGGGCGCGGTTGCGCTGATCGTTGCAGGAGATGCACTGAAACTCCAGCGGGCAGCACACGCAGGAGGCCAGGATGACCCGGCCGAGTTTGTGTTTCTGCACGGCGGCGGCGATTCTGTCGGCGCCGCGGGGATGGCAGGCGGAAAAGACCGTTTCGCTGTGCCGGATCTGCGGCATGCCTGCGATAACGCGCTGCATGGCCGCGAGGGCGCCTGGCGCGGCGAGGGTGTCGTTGCAGGTGCAGAGGAACAGGCCGAAGCGCTCGTCCCAGGCGGCCGGGGCTTCCTGCACACGAGGGGACAGGCCATTTGTCCGCAGGGACCGGCATTGGGCCATGGCCTGCGCCGCCGAGGCGCTGCCGGCGATGAGAACGTTCACCAGGTCCGTCGCCCGGCGGAAATCTCCCACGTGATACACACCCGCGGCACCGTCCAGGCCCAGGTGGGACGCTTCCTCGTCGGCAGCGACGATGACGGCGGGGCTCGTCACAGTCAGGCGGCGGGGCATCTGGAAATGATCGATGGCGCCGACGTCGCGGCATTCCTCTTCGCAGAGGCGGCACTCGCAGCATGTGCCGCACTGCAGGCAGCGCTGCGCCTCCTCTACGGCCTGCCGCTCTGTGAAGCCCAGTTCCACTTCCGCGAAGTCCTGCCTGCGCACTTTAGGCTGCCGCTCCGGCATGGCCGGCCGCCACCGGCGTGGTGTCTCCGCGGGGATTTCCCGATAGTCGCCTGCGCCGCGCTCCTCCTGAGAGGACGGGGCCCAGGCCGGAGGCGATCCGGTCAGATACGCGGCGATCTCGGCGGCCGCCCGGCGGCCCTGCGCCATAGCACCAACGACCGTAGCTGGCCCCGTGACGACGTCCCCGGCAGCGAAGACGCCTCGCTGCACCGCGGCCGTTTTCTCGTCGACACAGAGCCGGCCTGCAACGTCCGATGCCAGGGGGCCGGCCTGCTCCGCCATCATAGCGCGCGGCCGCTGCCCGATGGCAACGACAAGCGTGTCCGCCTGTTGCCGGAACTCTGAGCCGGGAACAGGTTCTGGGGAGCGGCGCCCGCTCTTGTCTACGGCGCCGGGCGCCATGCGTATGAGCTCGACTCCCACCACCCGGCCCTTGCGTGATATGATCCGCACCGGCGCGACCTGACAGGCGATGATGACGCCTTCCTCTTCCGCCGCACTGATTTCGGCAGCAGATGCGGGCATGTCCTCCCGCTGCCGGCGGTAGCAGATGGTTACGGACTCGGCCCCCAGGCGTACGGCGGCGCGCGCCGCGTCCACGGCGGCATTGCCGCCGCCGATGACCGACACGTGTCCCCGCACCTCCGGCGGCGCCCCCGTGTGCAGGCCGCCGAGCATGGTCATGACCCCGAGAACGCCCTTGGCGTCTTCATCGGGCACATTGAGGCGCAGGTCCTCGTGAGCGCCTGTACACAGCAGGATCGCGTCAAACCCTTCGTCGCGAAGGTCCTCCAGGGAGCTCACCTTCGTTCCTGTCCTGATCGCAACGCCGCTTGCAGCGATTGCCTCGATTTCCGTATCGAGGATGTCGCGGGGCAGGCGGAAGGCGTTGATACCGATACGCAGCATGCCGCCCGTTTGGACATGTTCCTCGAAGACCGTCACGGTGAAGCCCTCTTGATTGAGGAAATACGCTGCCGTGAGGCCCGCCGGCCCACTGCCGACGACGGCCACGCGCTCCGGCCTCGAATGCCGCACCGCGGCGGAGAGCTGTGGCCGCCGCGACCTGTCCCGATCAGCGAGAAACCGTTTGACACTGCGGACGGCGACCGCCTGGTCGAGCTCCGCCCGGCGGCACGCCTCTTCACAGGGATGGTGGCAGACACGCCCACAGATGCCGGGCAGGGGGTTGTCGGCACGGATGACGTCGAGGGCCTCCTCAAAGCGGCCCGCCGCGGTCAAAGCCATGTAAGCCGGCACCTTGACGCCCAGGGGGCAGCGCGTCCGGCACGGTTCCGGCCCTCGTTTGTCGAGGTCAAGAGCCCGGGAAGGGCAGGAGGCCGGCGTTCTGCCCAGGGGCGGGTGGTCTGCGTCTTTCAGCGGGCAGGCATCCATGCAACGCCCGCAGCCCGTGCAGAGGTCGTAGTTGATGTAGACCGGCTCCCGTACGATCACGGCCCGGTACCCGTCGGCGGCCGGGGTGAGCGCCTCGACGCGCGCACGTGTCATGGCCCTGACGAGGGGATGGCGCGTCACCTGCAGATAGAGCGGCCGGAACTGGTAATCCAGGTCGTCGGGCCATTCAGTGAAGTGCCGCACGCCGCCGGGTAGCTCAAGGAAATGCGGCGCTTTGGTCACCCACACAAGGGGCAGTCCCGACTGGGCAAGATCCTGGGCAACCTTCAGGGCACCATATCCCGACCCGACCAGGAGAATCGTTTTAGCCGAGGCGGCTGATGAGGGGGCTTGGCTCATGGCTATTTTTTCGACCTCTCTCGCCTGGACTGACTCTTGACAACAGCCTGGCCGTACTCGCAGCCCCGGCTGAAGGCACGAGCGTTCATTTCCCGCGTCGCTTCCGGCACCGCAGCCAGCACGGCCTCGTTCATGGCCGCGGCGCCGACGAACCCGGAGACGGCCGTCAGGAAGCCCAGCATGACGATGTTCGCCATCATCTTGTTGCCCAGTTCCTCGGCAAACCGGGTCGCCGGGACATGATAGGCGAAGACACCCGGCTGCGCCACCGCCGTCTTGACGAGGTCCGTATCCCAGAGCAGGACGCCGCCGGGGCGCAGGCTGCCCACAATCTTCTCGTATCCCTCCTGGCTGAGGCAGATCAGTACCTGCGGCTCCCCGACGTACGGGTAGAGGATTTCCTCGCTGCTCACGATGATCTGGGCCGAGCAGGCGCCGCCCCGGGCCTCGGGCCCATACGCCTGGGTCATGGTGGCGAATTTGCCGTCGTACAGGACTGCCGCACGGCCGAGGATTTCACCCGCCATGATGACCCCCTGACCGCCGAAGCCCGTGATGAGGACCTGATACTCCCTCTGCGCTGCCATGGCCGTCACTGCTCCTCCTGATGTTTCGTCACCGCACCGGCTCGGCCGCGTTCAGGCCACGCGGCAAGCTGGCTGCGGCAGGCCGCTTGGTAGTTGTCCAGGAAGGTGGGCCTTTCCCGGTCGATGAAGTTGCCCACGACGATCTGCCCGCCGAAGTCGACGGTGGCCTCCTTCGGGTCGATGTCGTTCCGGATGACCGAACGGTTGTGGTAGAACCGCAGGGTCTCCAAGGCATTGCCGGTCTTGTTGCGCCGGCCGAAGTACGTCGGGCAGGGGGTGAGGACCTCAACGAAGCTGAAGCCCCGCTTCTGCATCGCCGTGGCGATGGAGTTCGTCAGCTTCCGGATGTGAAGCGCCGTCCAGCGCGCGACGTATACGGCGCCGCAGGTGGCGGCGAGGTCGCAGAAATTGAAAGGCTCCTCAGGGCATCCCCGGGGGCTCGTCGTGGTTTTCGCCCCGAAGGGCGTGCTCGGGGCGAGCTGGCCCCCCGTCATACCGAAGTTCAGGTTGTTCACGCAGACGACGGTCAGGTCCATATTCCGGCGCGCGGCGTGGATGAAGTGATTTCCGCCGATGGCAAGCAGGTCGCCGTCGCCGGAAACTACGAGGACGTGCGCCTCGGGCTGCGCGAGCTTCAGGCCTGTGGCAAAGGGGATGGCCCGGCCGTGGGTCGTGTGAAACGAATCCAGGTGGATGTAACCCGCCATGCGGCCCGTGCAGCCGATGCCCGCCACAACGGCAAGCGTGTCCGGGTCATAGCCGGTCTTTTGGATCGCGGCAAGAATGGAGCCGAAGACGATGCCGATCCCGCAGCCGGAGCACCAGATATGGGGGAGCCGCTCCGTGCGCAGCAATGTTTCCATGGGGTGGGGCGGCGGGCGGGGCGCGGCGGCGGCCTTTTTCGTGGTCATGATCTCTCCTTGACGGCGGTCTCGATACAAGCCAGGATGTCCCCGGGGGGGATGATGGCGCCGCCGTAATGCGACAGGGGACGGATGGAGCAGGCCCACCCGGCGCAGCGCTGAACTTCCAGGACGATCTGCCCGCCGTTGATCTCCGGCACGATGAGGGCGTTCGCTCGGGATGCGACGTCCTGAATGAGGGTCTCGGGAAAAGGCCAGACCGTCTCGAGCTTGACGAGGCCCACCCGTATCCCTCGCGCCCGGGCTTCCCGCACGGCCTGTTTGGCCGAGCGGGCGGTGATGCCGTAGGCCACGACGACGACGCGGGCATCGTCCAGGTAGATGTTCTCGGTCCGGATGATCCTGTCCCGGTTGCCCCGGATTTTCTCCACCAGGCGGTGCACCATGCGCTGCTGCGCCTCGGCGTCCATGGCCGGGTAACCGCGCTCGTCGTGGGTCAGACCGGTGACGTGCACCCGGTAGCCCTCCCCGCAGCTGGCCATTGGCGCAACGCCGTCCGCGTCGGCCCGATAGGGCAGATAGTCGCCGGGCGGGACCTGCGGCCGGCGACGCGGGGCCGGAGGGATCTGCTCTTCCGACGGAATAACGACCCGTTCGTTCATGTGACCGATAACCTCGTCGGCCATGACGAGCACCGGCAGCCGGTACTCCTCGCTGAGGGCGAAGGCGCGGACGGTGAAATCGAACATCTCTTGGGGGCTGGAAGGCGCCAGGGCGATGATCTCGTAGTGTCCGTGGGAACCCCAGCGAGCCTGCATCATGTCTCCCTGCCCGACGAGTGTCGGCAGGCCCGTGCTCGGTCCCGCCCGCTGCACGTTGCAGATGACGCAGGGCGTCTCGGTGCAGATGCCCAGGCCGATGTTCTCCATCATCAGGGAAAAGCCGGGACCGGAGGTGCCGGTCATCGCCTTGACGCCGCCCCAGCTGGCGCCCAGCACCGCCGCCATGGACGCCATTTCGTCCTCCATTTGAATGTAAGTGCCGCCAAGTTCCGGCAGGCGGAGGGACATGCGCTCGGCGATCTCTGTGGCAGGCGTGATGGGATATCCCGCAAAGAATCGGCAGCCCGCGGCGAGAGCTCCCTCGCAGCAGGCATGATCGCCGTTGATGAAATGAATCCCCGTCTGTACCGCCCTAGCGGACATGCGCGTCCTCCTTGCTCCCCTCTGCTGTGCCCACCGCGGCGGAGGGCGCCGTCAGGCTCGGCAGGGACATTCTCCGGCGGCGGCAGAGCACTGCCCGGAGTATGCGCCACGCCGGTGCTACGAACACGGATCTCATGGCTCGTCCTCGGCCCGCAGCGAGTAGATGGCGAATTCCGGACAGAGGACCTCGCAAAAATGGCAGTTGACGCATTTAGCCTCGTCCTTTACGGAGGGAGGATGGTATCCCCTGCGGTTGAAGGACGGCGACATACCGAGGACTCCCCTGGGACAATAGGCAACACAGAACCCGCAACCCTTGCAGCGATCTTCGATGATGATCACCTTCCCAGCGAGGGCCCTGCACTGCTGCGCATCCAGCGGCTGTCGCCAGTATTTCATACGTCCATGTTCTCCCTGGTCGCGCGCTGTCGCGGTGCGATCCCTGCTTTGGCGGCGGCTGTCTGAGCGGTGGGCGCAGCGGCGGTAACGACGGCCTCCTCATGACGGACCGCCCTCGTTCCATAATCATACCCGCGCCGGCAGGCCGAATCATGCATCTTCCCCGTGCCTTCCGGGACCGACGCGGCGATGGCTCTGCGCAAGGCCGACAGGCTGACGTAGTCCCCGAGGGCCCCCAAGAATCCCAACATGACGAGCTGCGCCAGCACACGGTCGCCAAGGGTGAGGGCGAGGCGCGTCGCCGGCACCTGGTAGACTTTCCGGCCCGGGTGGTGCTCCCGCATCCGCACGAGATCCGCATCCCCCATGAGTACGCCACCCGGTGGCAGCACTCCGGCATGGGTCTCATACCCGTCCTGATCCAGGCAGATGAGGACGTGGGGATCCTCCGCGCACGGGAAAAGGCTTTCCTCGCTGCCGATGACGATCCTGGCGGCACATGCGGATCCCCATACTTCGGGACCACAATGCTGCAATACCGTCACGGATCGCCGCCCCTCCATGGCCACGGCCCTGCCCAAGATTTCTCCCGCCAGTAGGATCTGCTGCCCGCCATGGCCGGCAATAAGAATGTACGTCCTGTCATGGGTTCCCATATCTGTCACCTCCTCCCGGAAGAACCAAAGGTTGTTGATGCCCACGGTCCTACCGGGCATACCCATCTGCTCCAATTCCTTGTTCAACAGTTCCTCGTAGAAGGTTTCCCGTAGCGCAACCCGGCCATGGTACTTCTCGATGAGCTCTGTCGGCACGAAAAAGTGGGGACCCCAATTGAACGACATGGTGCACCTCCTTTCGCTTCACACGGCAGCGCCGAAGAGTTCGCCCGCCGCTTACACTGTACGTAGTTCCCTATATCTCCGCACGGCAGCGGCAATCACTTGCCGTCTACTGCAGTTACCCACGCAATATACATGCCCGGCAGCGGCTGACCCCTCATGCATTAATTCCTTGTATTTACGGTTTTTTCTCAGAGCGCGCGGGAAGGGCGGGGGTGATTGGCAGGCACAATATTGTTCTTTTCCCTCTTTTACATAACAATATTGTCAAAAAGTCGGCATACCATATCTCCGTGCCTCTCCTTACTGACAACAAGATGGTGGGTGGGCGCGGGTGATCTGGAGGGAGGAGTCTCGTTTCTTCGAGCGCTTTATTATGCAGTTAAGTCAATAGCTCCCGCCGTTTCCTTGTTTTAGGATCTGAAATGGATCAAATAATCTTCACAATTTCCGGAGCATGCCTCTCTGAAGCAGGAGGGATACCGATCGGATAACCGATGATAACCGGCGCGATAATCCGGTAGCCGGTCGGTATTCCCATTTCAAGAAGCGTGCTGCGATCTCGAATATGTGCACCCAATCCAATCCAGCAGGTTCCGAGCCCTCTGGAGGTTGCCGAGAACATCAAATAGGAAACAGTCAGGGCGGCGTCGATATCAATCGAATAAAGGTCATCAGGCCCAATCACCAGTATCAGGGCAGGCGCATTATAGAACACATTGAAGTCCTTATTGCGCAGGGCGGCTTCATAGTTTCTTATGACTGAGGATGGATCCTTAGCCATCTCGGAAAGGAGAGTCCGTTTACTTTCATCCGAAAGCTTCCTCATATATTCCCGATCTCGGATTATCACAAATCGGCAGGGTTGGAGATTGCTCGCCGTCGGGGCAAGGATGGAGTCCTGAATGACTTCCTTTATAAGCGACAAGGGCACTTCCTTTTCCTGAAATTCCCTGATGGAACGCCTGTTCTTCAACAATTCCTGAAAATCCATGGTTAACCTCCTGATATTTTCGAGTCGAGCAGTCCGGTTTCTCCCGATACTGCAGGTTGAGTTTGTTTTCTCCGTTTGCCGCCTGGTTGCTTGGCGGCGCCACACTGTTTCAACATCACTATTTCACTTCTTCCCACCAATGATGATTGGCAATGGCTTTTTCAGTGTCCACCGGTTCGCCAATTTTCGGCGTCACGATCCGGACATCCTTTTGCCTTGCCGCCTTCACGGCTCTGATGATCGGTTCATCCCACGGGTGAAGGGCCAACGTAAAGGTTGCCCAATGGACCGGCAAGAACATTTTCCCCCTCACTTCTGTATGGGCCTGCACCGCTTCTTCCGGATTGAGATGAATATAAGGCCACGAATCTCCATAGGCGCCGATTTTAATTATCGTCAGGTCGAAAGGACCAAACTTCTCGCCAATGGCCGCAAAGTGGTTGGCATATCCCGTGTCACCGCTGTAGTAAATGCTTTTCTCGTTACTCCGGACAACCCATCCGGCCCAAAGCGTTTTATTTCTATCAAAGAGCCCTCTGCCTGAGAAATGCCGAGCCGGAACGCAGATGAAGGTGAAATGATCAAGGCGAGATTGCTCCCACCATGATAATTCCTTGATCTGCCGGGGTGGAATGCCCCAACCTCTTAAAGTATCGCCAACCCCGGCGGGGACGAAGAATGTTGCCCCGCTCTTCGCAAGCGTAACAACCGTTTCTTTCTCCAGGTGATCATAGTGATCATGTGATATAACGACCGCATCGATGTGCGGTAAGTGTTCCAGACAGACCGGCGCTTTGCTGAATCTTTTCGTAAACCCCGGAACAGGAGAGGCGTATCGGTTGAAAACCGGATCAATCAGGAACCGGCGGCCGTTCATCTCGATAAGAACGGTTGAATGCCCCAGCCAGCGAATCACCAGGCCTTCGGCAGCAGATCCAGCAAAGGAATCTTTATTCAAAGAGACGACAGGGATTTGTCCCGCGGGTTTAACTCGCTCTGCCCCTTTTATCCACTTCCTGATTACCGAGAACGTTCCGCCCTGCACGATCATCGGTGTTGCTATCCAGTTTTTGTATTTACTTCCCGATTTAACAGGCGCAATCACGGGAGACCTTTCTGCCGATGCTTTTTCGGCATCAATCGCCTGCGAGCACCCCACACTGATCAAAAGAAAGAGAATGACAAGATAACAGGTCATCGCCAAAGCCTTCACGGCCTTTTTACCTCGAATTGTTATCGGATGCTGTAATTATTTTACCGGCGCTGCCATTTTACCTGACAGCCGGTCGCGGGCTGCAGCAACAGTCACCAGCGGGAGATGACGGCTTAGATAATAATCTAAAGGGAAGATCACAGCAGTTCCTTTTCGCTCATCTCTACGGCCCGGTCGATCTCCGCCTTCAGTTGCGGTGGGAGGCCCGGGATGTCCACGCTGAGGAAACCCCGCACGATGGTGGAGGTCGCTTCGGCCTCGGTGAGACCCCGGGACATGAGATAGAGGATTTCCTCCTGGGCGATCTTGCCCACGGCCGCCTCATGGGACATTTCCACACCCTCCGCCCGGCCCTGAAGCTCGGGGATGGCATGGATGACGCCGCCCTTGAGCAGCAGACCCTTGCATTCCAGATGGGCCTTGATGCCCGGCTTCTCACCGATCAGGTCTCCCCGGGAGATGATCCGGCCGCCATTGCTGATGGCCCGGGCGATGATTTCGGCCCGGGTGTCTTGCGCCTTCAAGAAGATGCGGCCGCCAACATCCAGTTCGGAGCCCGGAGCGCCCACGAGCAGGCTGTAAAACCGGGAGACGGCCCCCTTGCCCACGAGATGGGTTGTGGGGTACATCTGCAGCGATCTGACGGGTTTCATGCAGATGTAATTGTTCAGAAAGAGGCCGCCCTCCTCGACGATCCCCACGGACCGGGGTCGTACGATCATCTCCTCGGCCCAGTAATGGATCATGGTGAAACTGAGTATGGCGTTCTTGCCGACGAAGAATTCCGAGATGCCCACGTGCAGCCCCCTCTTCAGGTGGGGGGCCGCGGCACAGCCGGTGATGACATGGAGTTCCGCCCCTTCTTCGACAATGATCAGATTGTGAACGTACTGGCTCAGATTTTCCTTGTCCAGATAGAGGCAGGCCTGAACGGGATAGGTGGCCTTGCTTCCGGGCAGCGCCCGGATGACATAGCCGTCATGGAGGTTGAGCTGGGCCTGGGCCGTGTATTTGTCGGCATCCACGGAGGCCAGTTTCCAATAGTAATCCTTGACCCAGTCCTTTTCCCTGAGGGCCTTCTTGATCGGGATCACTTCCAGGCCCTCTTGTGTAGAATGGGCGTGGAGCACGGCCGTATCCTTCTGGATATAGGTGCCTGAGCGCCCGCTCTCGCTGGTATCGATGCCCGCCTGAATCATGCGCGACTGATCGACCATGGGCAAGGCGGTGAGGTTTTCCAGGTAAGCATGGGAGACGGGCTCCGCCGTAAAGGTCGCCAAATCGACGTCCGGCCCCAGCGCCGCCTTTTTGTCTTTTGCCTGCGCGGCCCTTTCATTCAGCTCTTGCATCGTATACACTCCTCGTATCCCATTTCCTTGATACAGGTAAAGATTTCCTGGGGGTTGCTCTTGCAGCTCATGACGCCGTCGAAAAGGACCTGGCCCCGGTCGGCCGTCACATAGTCCAGGATAAAGCCCGTATGGGTGATGATCAGGCCCATCTTGGTGCGCTCCCTTTTCTTCTGGATCTGGGATTTGCCGGGTTCAATCCTGAAATCGCGCTGCAGGAGATTGCTGATCGTATGCCCGATCAGCGAGATGTTTTCCAGGTCCACGCCCGACTCGGGCTCGTCGAAAAGCAGCAGATCGGCATCCTGGGCCATGAGCTGCAGCAATTCCGAGCGTTTGATCTCGCCGCCGGAGAATCCCGCGTTGATGTCCCGGTCCAGAAAATCAGTGAAATTCATTTTTACCGCCAGCGCCTCGACGTCGACCTGCTGGCCGTCGCCGCATATCTGTATCATCTGCCGGGTCTTCAGGCCGTGGATGGTGGGCGGGCGCTGGAAGGACATGCCGATCCCCAGTCGGGCCCGCTCGTTGATGGGCAGCTCGGTGATGTCCTGCCCCTTGAAGAATATCTTCCCGGCGGTGATCCGATATTGGGGATAACCCATGATGGTCATTACCAGGGTGGTCTTGCCGGAACCGTTGGGACCGAAAAGGATGTGGGTTTCACCGGGCTGGATTTCCAGATCGATGTGTTTCAGGATTTCCGTCTCACCGATCTTCACTTGGAGATCTTCGATTCTTAACATGGTGCTTCCTCCGAATATTTCTTTCGATGCTCGACAATATGTCAATTAAAACCTCCGATGTCAAGATGGGTTACCCGTCATTCATGCCTTTTCAGCGCTGCCTGAAGGCTTCAGTGCGAATCGTTCGATCGTTTTCTTGACAGCCACGTCCTTTTTTTCTATGCTCTTCCGGCAGGCGAAAAGGTCCCAGGAACGAATAATGACCCGCCGGGCAGATTAGCCTGATTCCATCCGGTGATCCTTCGTACGGATCTGTGCCCTGGATCGTGAAATGAAAGAAGTCATGATTGCCAACAATCACAAAGGACAATGAAATCTCCCCTGCCCCCCATTGACAAAGGGAGGGCAGGGGGATTTTCAGATGGAAAAAGGTCAAGGAGGTGACACCATGACGCTGCTGCCCACAGGCGAGGTTTTAGCAGACGGGGAGTATAGAGAGATCATCCTGGAAAAGAACCCGCCGCTCGGCAGGATCATCCTCAATGAACCGGAAAAGATGAATCCCTTGAACTGGCGCCGGATCGCCGAGATCGGCAAGGCGGCAAAGGAACTGGAATGGGACGATGACATCAAGGTGATCGTCCTTAAGGGGGCCGGCCGCTGCTTCAGCTCTGGTTTCGACCTGACCCCGCCCGAGAACATGACCTCCGAAAAGGACTACTTCACCAGATCCCGCAATTTCCCCCCGGGGGGCCGTTATGTAAGTTCAGAGCGGGACTGGATATCGGGCCAGTACAACCGGGACCATCTGGCGACCTTCTTTTTGCTGTGGGATCTCGACAAGCCCGTCATCGCCCAGATTCACGGCTACTGTCTGGCCGGAGCAACGGAGCTGGCTTCCTTCTGCGACATCCGGATGGTGGCGGAGGGCACCCAGATCGGCTATCCTGTGGCCAGGCAGCTCACGCCCGGCAATATCCAGTGGTTTGTCTGGTTCATGGGAATTACCAAGGCCACGGAGTTCATGTTTACCGGCGATCCCATGACGGCCGAAGAGGCTCATCGCGTCGGTTGGGCGACCCGTGTCTATCCGGCCTCCGAACTGGAGGCACAGACGGAGAAATTCGCGCAGCGGGTGGCCCAGATCCCCACCAAGCTCATCATGATGACCAAGCGAAGTCTTCACGCCCAGCTCGATGTGATGGGATTCCGGACGGGCCTCCAGTGGGGCTCCGACATCCTGAGTGTCACCAACAGCATGGGCCAGACGGAAGAGTTCTTCGCCGGTGTCAAAGACAAAAGCCTCAAGGAAGGCCTGCAGCAGCGGGACAAGGCCTTCGGCGATTACGGCACGGCCGAGGGACAAAAGAAATAGGCTGAGGATTGTGGGGGGGAGGATTTCATATAAAATCCT
>Ga0315287_10001390_pt1 | contig 22215 bp, 10 predicted proteins | sample YL17G11_0_MG_FD_205037 | JGI IMG/M metagenome (GOLD analysis project Ga0315287, IMG submission 205037) | Sediment microbial communities from Yellowstone Lake, YNP, Wyoming, USA - YL17G11_0 | ecosystem: Environmental > Aquatic > Freshwater > Lake > Sediment | place: USA: Wyoming | collected...
CGTGATCACGGGCTTGCCCGCGAGGAGCCGGCGATGGAGCGGATCCACCTTGCCGTTGTGGACGATGACGAGATCGGCCTCGGCGAGGAGGCTTTCGGCCTCGGGGCCGGCGCGCGTCCATTCGACATCGCCCGCGAAGCTCACGCCGTTGCCGTAGGCGCTGGTCGCCCAGACACAGCGCGCGGCGTGGCGGGTGGCGCCCGCGATGCAGCGTGCGAGGATCGCGGGCACGCCGGCGACGGGAGTGGTCGCGTACGAGACGATCTTCAGCGCATCCGCATCCACGTGGCCCTGCCCGCGCATGCCGGCGTCGAGCGCGAACTCCTCGACCGACATCCGCGGAAACGCGGTGAGGCGGCTCACGGGGCTCAGGTTGAAGACCTCGACACCCAGGGCCTTGCACGCCTCGGCAAGGCGGCCATACTCGCGGTCGATGGCGCCAAAGCGGGAGGCGAGCGTGTGCACGCCGGTCCTCGCGAAGAAATGATGCTCGGTGAAATCCACGCCGATGAGGCCGATGCGCCGCGCGCCCATGCGCACCGCGAGGCAGAGCGCCACGTACGGCGAGTTCTGGGTGAAGTGCAGCACGCGCGGGTCGGTGAAGTCCGTGCCGCCGTAGGAGCCGAGTTCGATCCTGACGACATCCGGGTGCGCGACCCCAAGGTCGCCGAACTGGGTGAAGAGATATTTCGCATTGGACCCTTCGACGTAGCGGAACCGGTCGCCGGAGAATTGCGACCGCGGATTGACGACCACGAGATAGTCCGGGGTGAAACAGCGGCCGACGTCATTGACGCCGATGGTCACGAAGCGCTCGGGATGCTCGAGGAGGTTCAGCGATTCGCCGCAACCGCACACCACGACCGATTCGCCACGGTGCGCATCCTTGAAGGACGCGAGCATGGGCGGCGCGTCGGCGAGGCGCTCGCGGGCTTGGCGGGTCAATCCCATATGGGTGGATCAATGGAGAGGTCGAGGACTCCGCCGGGGGAGAACTTACCCTTTTTCTTCGGTCTGAAGCTGTAGGAGAAATTGCCGGTGAGTTGTGAGGGAAAGTACTTCTGGTTAGTGTCGTATGTCTGGCCGCGCCAGGTCGCCTGCTGCTTGCGGCTGCTGCGGTACTTGACCGCGATCTCCACCTTGACGGCGCCGCGAAATTTCTCGCCCTTCTCGTCGCCGACGAGGTATTTCATCGGTTTTTCGAACCACCGTTCCATCTCGCCGTTCGCCTTGTTGGGCCCGGGCGTGAGGTTCAGCGCGTTGCCCTTGCCTCCGAGGTTGTGGTTGATGAGGTGCATCTTCACGAAGTTCGGCGAGCCCGAGCGTCCCCCGGTGTGGACCTGCTCGGTGTCGATCAGGAAGTCCCATCCGCGGGGAAAAGCCGGACCCGAAGCCGGGGCGGAGCCTTCGGGCCGCTTCGACGTGATGAACGCTTCGGCGTAATCGGGCTGACCTGACGGGCCGGAGTCGTAGGTCGACTGCTCCGGATTGGAGTCGTCGAGCACGCCGGCCTTCTTGAGGATGGCCGCCATTTCGGTGAGTGCCTCGTCGAGTTCCTTCGACTTGATGATGAAATCGCGATCCCGGTCTTCCTTCGCCTTCACCGCCTCCGCGTTGTCGGCAATTTCGCCCTTCTTGCTGAGATCGAGCAGTCCTTTCATCACCGTCTTTACGACGCCGCACTGCTTCTCCGCCTTCGGCCTATCCGCCTTCTTGACCTTGGCAACCAAGACGTCGAGCTCGGTTTCGTCGCTCTTCACCACGACCTGCACGTTCGGCGGCTCACCCTTGGTGTAGATCTTGTGCCCCACGCCGTCGTCGTCCTCGAAATCAACGCGCGCGGTCCACCACTTGAAGATCGCCTTGGCCGCGCTCTTCACCATGGCGACGAGCGCTGAGATCGCCGCCTTCACCTTGTCGATCAGCCACAGCAGCGCCTCGTCCACCTTGACGCGCAGCTTGTCGACCAGTCCGCGCATCTTCTCGCCGATGCCGCCCAGGCCCACCTGGTCGCCGAGGAAGCTGATGACGACGGGCATGGCGTTGTGCATGGCAGTTTCGAGCTTCTCGCCCGCCCCCTCGATCGCGCCGGCGGCGATCTCCAGCACGCTGTCGAGCACGTTGTTTACCATGTCGAGGATCTTGCGCATCCAGCGTATCGCCGTGACGATCGCCTTGTAGATGCGCCGCGCGATGTCGATGACTTCCGAGATGCCGGCGGATGCGGCCGCCGCGGTCGCCATGATGGCGAGCTCGGTGCCGACCTTCTCGACGATCCAGGTGACGATCCCCTCGAGGATCGACTTGCCGAAGCCCTTGGCCTGCTCGAGGAGTCCCGCGGTCACTTCCGCCGGCGACTTCGACGTGTCGATGATCTGCTTCACCCATTGCCACACCTTGCTGATGCGCCCGTACCAGACCCGCAGCTTGTCAACATTGTCCTTGTCGAAGCGCTTCTTCAGCAGCTCGAAGACGTGGCTCATGGACAGGCCCATCACGTCGAGCACGAACCCGAGCAGGTCCATCGGATTGGTCCAGCTCTTGGGCGCACTGATTCCCTTCTCCGCCAGCTCGCCGAAGAGCCAGCCTTCGACGCCGAATCCGAGGTGGCTCCACAGGTTCTTCCAGAGCAGCTTGAAGCCGTGCCCCACGGCGCGCACCGCGTTCTTGATGAACGCGATGGGCTTGTCCATGACCACGTCCCACGCGCTGGCCGCCTTCTTCAGGATGACGACCACCAGGTCCTTCGGCACGTTGAAAACGCGCAGGATCAGGTTGAAGACCGCCTTGATCGCGCCCGGGATGTCGCGGTTCTTGAAGATCAGCCGGATGATGTTCATCACGTCGGCCTTGGTCTTCTGCCACGCCTCGTTGTCCTTTACGAGCTCCTGGAAGATCGCGATCTGCTTGAGGATCAACGGGCCGACGAAATCGACGACCGGATCGCGGATGCAGGAAGGAATCAGGTTCCACGCCTTGCCGGCGAGCATGACCGGCAGGAAGAGGACGTCGGCGTAGATCTTGCCGAGCTCGCCGAGAAAATCGAGCACCGGTTGCAGGAACTTGGCGAGTCGCGTGAAAGTCGTCTGGATCCATTGCGAAAGCGCGGTGAGCTTCTCGCTCGCCCACTGCGCCAGTTCGATCGCCTGCTCCGCGATCCACTGCATCGCGTTGACGGCGAATTTCAGCATGGAGCCGGCGACCGTGCTCACCAGCGCGCCCGCGCCCGCCGCGAGCTCGCCCAGCTTGCCGTTCAACGACGCGGCCATCTTCGTCACCGCCGCGGTCATGCGGTTCAGGTGACCCATCAGCGCGGGGATCAGCGTCTTCTCGAGGTACGTGCGCGCCTGGATGATCATGTTGCCCTTGCCCCAGTTCGCCTTGATCCAGCGCACGCCCTGCACGACGCCCACCACGATCCCGCCCACGATGAGCACCGGCCCCGCAGGAGACAGCAAGAGCGCGATCCCGCCGATCACCGCGGCCGCGGTTATCAGCTGCTTCTTGTACGGCTCGAGGCGCGCCTTCACCCAATCCCACGCCACCTCGGCCTTGCGCTGCACCCACTGCAGGATGCCGTTGTGCCCTTCGGGGCCCTCGCCGATGCCGATCTTGTTCTTCAGCCACGTCCAGGCGCGCTCGCCCAGCTTCCTCACCGGCTCCGTCTTGTCCCACACCCAGGTGGCGAGGCGCTCGATCTGCGCCCACTGCTCGCCGGCGAACTTCTTGAGCCAGTCCCAGATCGGCGCGCCGAACTTCTCCCAGATGGCGGAGAAGAATCCGCGCACCTTGTCGGCGACCGCGCGGATCTTCTCGACGATGGGTGTGATCAACGCGGTGAGGACCGCCTCGATCTTGTCCGCGGCCTCGCGGAACGGGCTGCAATCGTTGCGCGCGATCTTCGCCGCGGCGTCCTGCATCCAGGCGACGAGAGGTGCGAACTGCGTGGAAAGCCAGCGCCCCGCGCCGGCGATGGTGCGCACCGGCGCCATGAGGTTGTCGAACATTGCCTCGAACGCTCCGGTGATGCGTTCCTTGAGCCAGTCAAAGACGCCTTCGGGCCCCTTGCGCAGGATCGGCACCAGCTCCGGCGCGTACTCGCCGAGCTTGGCCCAGGCCTGGTCCTCGAGAAAGTCCATCACCCCGTATCCCTGCACGCGAGCGCCGCCCGTGCTTTCGCTCACGGCAAAGGGCTGGCCGCCGCGCACGGCGGCAGATGCACCCACGGCCTCGCGCTCGTATGCGTCCGTCGCGCTGCCCCCTGAGCGCTGGATCACGGCCCTGCCCTGCTGCTGCAGCACATGCGCCGACTCGTGTGCCATCAGCTCCACGTCGAGCGGGCTTTCGCGCGCGCCCAGGAAGATGTCGGTGCCGTAGGCGAACGCGCGCGCGCCGACGCTCTCGGCCGCGGCGGCGGCCTGGGGCCCCTGGTGCACGCGAACATCGCGCAGGTCGGCGGCGAGGCTCGCCTCGATGGCGATGCGCACCGCGTCCGGCAGCGGCCTGCCGCCCGATGCGGCGCGCGCCTGCGTCACGCGCGGCAGTGTGCTCGAAGTGGCGGTCTTCGCGGCCACGACACGCATGGGAAGGGATGCGCGGGCGGCGCTCGCCATGGGTTCAGCCCATCGCCACCGCGGCGAGTTGGCGCCCGCGCAACGGGCACACCGCCCCCGCCTTGCGGTACTCGCGCTGCACCGCGGCCTCGAGGTCGGCGCTCGCGATCGGCCGCGCCTGGTCGAGCGCCATAAGGGAAGCGTGCAGCACCGCGTTGCGAATCTGCCCGCCGGTCAACGTGCAGCGATACGCCACTTCGTCGAGGAAGTCCGCGTCGACCGCATGGCGCGCGGGCAGGTGCAGGCCGAGTATCGCGAGCCGCTCCTCGGCCTGGGGCGCGGGAAAATCGATGACCACGTCCATGCGGCGGCGAAACGCGTCGTCCACGAGCTCCGGCGCGTTGGTGGTCACGATGAGAATCCCGCAGAAGCTCTCCAGCCGCTGCAGCAGGAAATTGGTCTCGAGGTTGGCGTGGCGGTCGTTGGCGTTGTGCACGCCGGTGCGCTTGCCGAGCAGCGCGTCGCCCTCGTCGAGGAGCAGGATCACGTCGAGCTCCTCGGCGCGGTCGAACACGCGGTTCAGGTTCTTCTCCGTCTCGCCGATGTACTTGTTCACCACCGCCGACAGGTCGATGCGGTAGAGGTCCTTGCGCAGCGCCGACGCCAGCAACCGCGCCGAGAGCGTCTTGCCGGTGCCGCTCGCGCCGCGAAAGAGCGCGCGCACGCCGGCGTTCATCTGCGCGGCGAGCGACTCGCCGACCCGGCCCTGCAGGCGCTCGCGATGGCGGCAGCGCGCCTCGAGCGTGGCAAGCTCGGCGGCGGTGCGCTGGTCGGTCACCAGGTCGCTCCAGCTGCCCTGCGCGGGGACGGCGGTGGCCAGCGTGTCGAGCCCCTCGCGGTTGAGATTGGCCGAGACCGCGTCCACGTCTGCCACCTCGAGATCGCTTCTTCCCTGCAGGCGCGCGTGGCTTCTCGCGAGCGCGGCCATGCGACCGATGTTGCCGCTCGCCAGCCGATAGCGGTTGGCGAGAGTCTCGACGACGCGGGCCTCGGCGCCCTCGCCCGCCGTCGCGCGCCATAGCGCCACGCGCGCTTCCTCGTCCGGCAGCTCGAGCCTCAGCACCAGCGCTCGCTCGACGTCGGGCCCGGCAATTCCGCCCTGCGTGCCGAGCAGGATGGCAAGCGGCCCCGCCTGTCCGGAAAGCGCGGGGAGCGTCATCGTCTCGCCGGGGGCGGGTTCCACGGTGATCAGCGGAAATGCGTTGAGCGCGGTCGCCAGGGGTCCTATCAGCCTCCACCGGGGATCTTCCGCAACCCAGGGCAGGTCGACGCGCAGCAGCCCGCGGCCCATCGCCCTGGCGACGGCCCCGACGAGCGTGGCGCGGCCGTTATGCCGCGCGCCGCGCACGATGAGCGTGTGGCTGCCCTCGAGCAGCATCGCCGGGAGCCGTGCCGCGAATTGCGCGACGTTGCCCGGCAGCACCAGCATCGCCAGCGCGCGCTGCGCGTCGGGCGACGAGTATCGAGCCCACGGTGCGAGCGCTTCGCGCGTCTCGCCCGACAACGCGGCCCACAGCACTTCCGGCACGTGCGGCGCGCGGCCCGAGTGGTGCGAATCCGCGTTGCGATATTCGAAGAGGCCAAGCTCGCCCAGGCGGTGAAGCGTCGCGCGGCCTTCACCCGGCGCCCCCGCGTGAAGCTCCGCGAGCAGCGCGGACGAGGGATGGCCCTCGGGCGACGCGTTTCCGATCGAGGCGAACACCGCCGCGAAGCGCGCGTCCTCCTCGGCGAGCCCCGTGGCCATGAGCATTTCCAGCGCTGCGTCGTCCAGGCCGTACGCCTGCCTCAGGGCGCGCAGCGGCAAATGGGTCTCGACGCCGCTCTCCCACTTCATCAGCACCTCGCGCCAGGCCCGCGCGGACTCTCCCATCGGCACGCCGTCGAGTCCCTGGCGCGCGAGCTGGTTCACGTAGCCGCCGAGGAACGGGAAGCGCTCGAACGCGGCATCGGCGCTGTCGTGCTCGCGCGCCACGCGCTGGATCACCGCGACGATGGCCGCGTGCAGGTACAGCGCGAAATGCGTGGTCGCGGTGCGTGGCAGCAGATGGAGTGTGGAATCGGCCATGGACCCGGCTTTCGCTCAGTCGAAGTGGAACGCGACGATGCGCCCCGCGGCGGGAATCCAGCCCGGGTCGCGGTCGAGGCCCGCGTAGCGCACCGCCAGCGGCAGCTTGGCGAGATCGAGGTGGACATCGAGGTGCGTGCCGGTATCGATCACGCGCGAATCGGCGAACACGAGGCGCGAGATGGCACGGCGTGGGCGCCTTTCGCCGAGTGCGAGCGCGATTCGCTCCAGCACTCGTGGCAGGCACTCGTGATCGAAGTCCTCGCTGGGCTCCTCATCGGGGGCCCGTCCGGCAAGGCTTGCGAGGAGGCGCCATGCAGGATCGGCGACGAAGCGCTTGCCGAACCACGTGCGGCCGCACACGGCGAGGAAATCCCAGGGACTCGCCGCGAGGCCACGCGCGCGCGGCTGCGTGAAGTCCGTGTAGTAGCCCATGTGGAGCGCGACATTGAGGACATAGAACATCCCGCCGAAGCGCGTCTGGCACGCGAGCTCATCGGCACCGTCCTCAATGGAGGCGAAGTCGACGGCGTCGGTGGCAGGCGCGGCCTCGGGCGCGACTGCGAGGGGATCGCCGTCGGGCTTTTCGATGCTTTCTCGTGCAGGTGGGTGTAACTCATCCCTCGCACTGTCCGAGACTACCGCGTCTCCACGCGAAATGGCGGCGCGTCCGCCAGATGCCGAGGTGAAGTCCGAGCGCATGGTCACGATGGGATCCGAATGACGGCTCGGTTCATGAAGCGCGGTAAAGGCGCGACCCTGCTGGTTCAACACCGCCCCTTGCGTATCGTGGTGCGCTGGCATTGCGGTCGGCGTCGAGAACGCCGGCGCGTCGCGCGCGCGGGGGTAGGCCTCGAAGGTGCGCAGGATGAATTCCACAAAGACCGGCGATCTCACGTCGGCAGGCACGCGCTGCAGGCCCAAGCCAAGCCCCAGCAGCAGCACTGCCGGGTGATCGAGGAACGGTTGCATGCACTCGGGCAGCGCCGCGCGAATTCGACGCGCCCGGGATGACTCCGGCGCGGCCCCGCGCATCGGCGCCCCGCGGTCCTCCGCGATCAACGTATCGACATCATGGTCGAGCGCGAAGGACTCGGCGATGGCGCGCGCGAGCGTGCTCGCCTCGGCCGGCGCGATCTTCGAGACGAAGCGCACCGCATCGGCAGTGGACGCGAGCCGGCCCAACATCGAGGGCATCGCCTCGGGAGTCCGCGCGCAATAGTCGAGCAGCGCGCGCTCGATGGACGTGCCGCGCAACATCGCGCTCCACCACCAGCGCGAAGCGGCAGCGCCGGCGAGCCAGTCGCGCGCGAGGCAGGCCATGAGTTCCGAAATGTCAGCGAAGTAAACGGCCTCAGCCAACTGGCCCGGCGTCATGCGCGATGGGCGAGCCGCTCCCACCCTCGCCCGCCGCAACGTCTCGCGAAGCTCGTCCTCCATGGCATTCACCGCCCGCGCATCGTTGGCCGCGGCCTTGAGCGGCTTTCGCAACCGTAATCGAAGCGAGCGCAACACGAGGATCGCCTGGGGCGGCAAGCCGGGCGCGCGGAAATCCAGCGTTCCCGCGAGCCGATCGAGGACGCCACGCGCGCCGGGATCGCCGCCGCAAAGCCGCGCGACCCCGATGCTCACCTGGTGCATCGCCTTCATCGCCGCGCCGCTACTGGCCACTCACCGTGACGTTGGCGCGACGCGGCTTGCCCGGTTCCATCGCCTTGTTGTAGGCCTCGAACTTGAGATCGACGCGCTTGTCGCCCTCGCGCCCGCTGGCTTTTCCGAAGAGCATGATACGCCGCGGAAGCGCGCGGATCTCCTTCACCTTCTTCGACGACAAGTCCCGGTAGATGATCGCAGGAACCGTCATGGTGAAGCCGAGGTTGACGGACTTGCCGTCGATCGCGGTTTCATCCATCGCCCAGGCCACGCCGCCGATGTTCTGAACGAAGATGTATGGCCTCTTACTCACCTTCTCAGGCACCGTGAATCCCTGCACGGACACGATGACCATGGGGTACTTGGGCTTGGGCCAGTCGTGCCGCTCGCTGGTGTTCACCGGCGTCGCAACGAGGCGGTCGCTCGGGGGTTGCGCGTACGCCGGCCGCGGGCCGAGCGAATCGAGCGAAGCCAGCAGGAATTGCTGGAACTCGTTCATGACGATCATCGGCTGCTTGCAGTTGGGCAGCCGGCTGCACTCGACCGGTGCCGGACGGTTGGCGATGTTCGTGAAATTCATCTGCGCCACCTGCGAGTTCCACGGATACGGCGGGAACGCGTAGGCGCGCTCGAACTCCGCGAGTTTGGTCTCGTTCGAGATCGACTGGATGCCCGCGGCGTTATACAAGTGCCCGGAGGTCGGATCGGACTGATTGAGTGTCGCAGGCAACAGGTAGACGCGCAGGCAAGGATGGGTCGAGCCGCCCGGGACGCTGCCCTTGGAGGGCACCTTGTCCCAGACCACGCGGAAGGTCGACGCGCCGGGACCGAAGCTGATTGCGGGCGTCAGCGCGACGACGCGCCAGGTATTGGTCGCAAGCCCTCCGTCGGCCCACATCACGAGCAGTCTGGCGCTCGCCGTGATCGTAGTGCTGCTGTTGTTGACGCGGACCCAGACGCCCATTTTGCAGGGATCGTCGCGCTCGTACAGGTACCAATTGGCGAGATTCGTCTGGTTCAGCGATGTGTCGGCGGTGCCGATGTCTTCGAATCGACCGGTGTCGCAGAAAGACAGCTTGATCGCGTCGGCCACCCACGGCTGGGGGTTGTGGCCTAACGTGAGTTGATTGGGATTGCCGGCGGGCGCCGCAACGAAACCCGTGCCCCAGCTGGCGGGCCTGACCCATGCACCTCCGCCTTGGACGGTGTCTGTCACGCCGGGGTCCAGTATCGGGTTTTCCGTATCGGCCGGCATATCGCCAAATGGAAAAGTCACCGCCGAGAGGTTGGGAGTTCCCGAGCCATCGTCGTGGCCCAGGTCGTTGAAGATCCCGATGGCGAGGCCGAAGTCCTTGTTCGGACTGCCGATCGAGGCGAGCGGCACTTTCAGCTCGACCACGTAGGCGGGCGCCACCGCGGAGAGAGTCACCGTTCCGTTCGCGTTCGAGCACACTTGCGGCAGCGGCGTTACAAGCCCGCTGCACCACGTCGTACCGAGGCCCCAGGTGGTGCCGGACGAGGGCTCCCGGCGCCTGACCCGGAGAAGCTGGCTGTCCACGATCTTGATCTCGTACCGGTAATCGGTCGTGACGGCCGTGCCTCCCATCCCGAGCGTGGGGCCGCGGCTTGCGTCGGGATCGAGTTGAACGACAATGGTGTCGCCGACCGTCAGCGATGACGGACCCTCCTTGACGGATGTCTTGTCCGGGATGCTGAAGCGCAGGATGAGCTCGCCTCCGGTCAGCTGCGTGGTCACATCGACCGGCGCGGTCTGCGTCGGAAGCGCGACACCGCCCGCGCCCGTGTTGCACGCAATGGGAGATCCCGGGCAATCGCTGTAGACATTCATCCAGGAATTCGGCTCTCCCGAATGGACCGTGACGGCGGTCGACAGGAACGAAAGCGCGCCACCGGCGACCGCCTCCTGGCAAAGGAGCGATGAGCCGAGGACGAGGGTCGCGAGGGCCGCGTAGAGCTTGCGCATGGTGTTCTCCTTTAGGGCTTGACGGTGATCGGACGGGGGCGAGTGACCGAAACGGTCGCGTCGTCGACGGCTTCGACGGTGAAATCGAGCGCGAGCGTCTTGCCGCCGGCGCCGCCGCCGGGCACCACCTGCACCAGGACGCTCTGCTGCTGGCCGTCGCGCAGCGTGAACCTGTTGCTGGTCTTCGACTTCGAAGTCGTGCCCTGGATGCCGATGTCCGTGGAAATGTCGAAGAGCGCAAAGTCCGCCACCGTGTTGGTGGTGACGATCTTCATCACGAAGTCGCGCGGCGAGGCGCCGACCGTGGTCGTGTAGCGAATGTCGAAGCGCAGCACGACGGACTCGTTCTTGGTGGCGTTCGCCGGGTTTCCTTCTTCCGTGACCGGCGTGGAATCCAGGAACTTTACGCTGGAGGGCTGCGCCGCCACCGGCGCGTCGTCGACGGTGAGCGGCACGGTGTCGAAGTTTCCGATGGAGATCGGAGGCGCAACGGAAGCGCTGAACTTGAGCTTGCCGGACTGCCCCTTGGCGGAGCCCGGCGGAGTGACCACGTTCACCTGCACGTCCCGGAACGCACCCGCGTCGGCCGCAGCCGACGGATCGAACGGCCTGAGAGACAAGGCCTGGCCCGAACCGCCGACGATCGACACCGAGCCCGACCACGCCTCTCGCGGCGTGGTGAACGCCGCCGCGATGTTGATCCCGTCGAGGTGCTTGTTCGTCTTGTTGGTGATGCGGAAGATGTAGCCGAAGGCGGCGGCATCGTTCAGCGCGAGCACCTCGCCGCGGGTGCTGCCGCGATAGGACACTTCCAACTTCCCGATCACGGACTCGCCCGTTTCGGTGAGCACGATGCCGTTCACGCGATCCTGGCCCTCGATCGCGGCATCGACATTCTTCGCCGCCACGGCGTTCTTGAGCGAGAGCTTGCCGCTCACGTTCTCATCCGTATCGAGAAACAAAGCGAGGCGCTGGGCGAAAAGCAGGCGGTTGGTCGCGTTGGAGACGCCGGGCAGCGACGAAGCGAGCAGGACCGCGAGATCGTGCTCCGCGTTGTAGAGCTGCTCGAAGAGGCCGACTAACCTTTCCTTCTCGACCGAATTGGCGAACGCGGCACCGGCGATCGCCGCCACCTGCACATTCTGTATCGCACAGGTAATCGCCAGTGCGCTTCGGATTGCATCGTTGTCGCTGCCGTCGGGAAAGAACTGCTGCCGGCTGGCGAGGCGGCCGAACGTCTCCCAAGTCTTCAACAATGTCTTGACGGCCTTCTGGCCGGTGACGTCGGTCGTGCCCCCTCCACCTTCGAGGAGGCTCAGTCGGTTCAGGATGTCCATGGCCCAGTCCGCGGTGATGAGATCCCCGGGCTGGACGACTCGCGTCCGACTGCCGACCAGGGTCGCGAGCAGGTCGTCGAGCTCCACGCCGCTCAGGCGGCTCTTGAGCAAGTCCGCGATCTGCGAAAAAGGCACCACGACGTCCTTCGGCTGGAGCGCCCGGAATGTACTGACTTGATTGCTGGCCATTGCTGCTCCTCGGATCGATTGACTGCGGAAGGCTTCAGCGCAAGGCGAAGTTGGCGTAGTCCCACCGCGCCAGGTCGAATTGCGCGTCGCCGGCATAGGGAATGTGGCCGCTGGCGAACACAACGTAACTTCGCGGGCCGCCGTCGCCCGCCGCATCGACGGCCTGGGCGTTCTCCCGCACGCGGTAGAGCCAAAGCATCTCGCCGCTCGCGGTGTCCACCGGAGGATAAAGAACGCTCTGGCGCACCAGCATCTCCAGCCGCGCCGCGTTGATGAACGCCGGCCCGCGGGTCGTGAGGCCCGCGAAAAACTTCAGCGCATGGGTGTCGGTCTTGTCGGCTTCCCGATTCACGGGAATCACGCCGACCGGCGGCAGGAAGGAAAAATCCGAGGCGGCGGTCACGCTGCCGAGATCGCCGGTCGCCTTGGAGCGCAGCCAGTCGATGTGCGCCTGGAACTGGAAGAACATCGCCTGGCCCTCGGCGAGCCGGCGCGGCGACAGGAACGGCATCCACGATGGCGTGCCGGGATGGCAATGCGGCGCGCGGCGCACGGCCCATTGGTCGATGAAGCGAATGGCCGTGGCACCCACCATGAAGACCAGCGCGAGCGGAACGTCGCAATCGGTGAGCCCCGAGGCGCGCATGTCGTCGACCATCCCGTACGGATCGAGGTCCGCGCCGAACGGATCGGCGAGCCACGCGCTGCGGATGGCACTGCCGAAGCACCGGTAGGCGAGGTCATTGCGGAACGTGGCGGAAGAAGGATCGGCCCCCGCGTACAGGCTCGCCTTCACCGGCAGCAGGCGAAACTGCAGGCCTTCGACGGTGGCATCGGTGTTGCACCGGACGTTGAGCAGATCGAGCCCGTTGGTTGGCGCCTTTCCCTCGCTCGCCTCTGCCGGCGCGATGGTGAGGAGGTAAAGTCCCGCGCCGGCGAAGTAGCGTCCGCCCGCGCCGTCGCACGCGCCGAAGATCTTGCCCTCGGCGGTGGCGCCCTGCACGGGCCGCACCAGCCGGACGTTGGTCTCGGACGTGAGCCGCAACACCTGGCCGTTGCGATTGATCGCGAGCCCGGCGCTCACGTTCAACACGGCCGAGGGCGAATCCCCCAGCTTCTTCTCCGCGTTGCTGTCCTCGACCACGTCGAGGCCGAACGCCACGCCGTCGCCGATCGCCTCTCCCAGGCGCCAGTCGGAGGCGCGCCGCGCGTCCTGTTCCCGCGACAGGTCCTTGCCTGTCAGCAATCGGCCGTTGAAGAAATTGACCGAGCGGATGCCGCCGTCGAGAAGCGGTTGTTGCAGATTCAGAAGGTCGCCCATGGTGGTTTCCTGTGCGGCTGGGTCATGAGGTGCCGATGACGAACCACCCGCTCTTGCCGTCCGAGACCAGGGTCGCGGATCTGCCGGTTGCGATGATGGAGCTGCCCGCCTTTTCGTCGATCATCTCGGCGCCGTTCGGGACGACCTCGATCGAGGTATTGGGGCTCTTGATGATGTAGACGCGCCCAATCCTGCCGACGCATGTGGGCAAGCTCGCCTTGAGCTGCGGCGGAGAGACGCGCCTCGGCGGCGTCGGCGGACGCAGGATCACGCAATGCATCGTGTCATCCAGGACCGCATCCGTGTTGAAGATGCTCACCTTGATCTCGACCGAGGCCGTGGTGGTCAGCCCGTCGAAGGTGGGCTTGCTTGCCGGCGCGATGTCCTGCGGCGCCGACAAGGTGATCTCGTTGGGCGCGGTCGGCGTGACGATCACCTGCCTGGCCGTGCCGAGGATCTTCTTCTCCGCCGCGGGAACCGCGACCGGAGGGCTCACGATCGGGCCGGGACCCGCACCGCTTCCCGGAGCGCAGCAACTTCCGCACAACAGCCACTCCTGCAGCAAACGCTGGTGCACGAGGAACGGCCGCCGGCTCTCGTTCACCACCACCGACTTCGCGTCTCCCGCGGCCTGCCATACCGAGCCCGGGCTCGAGGAAGTGGCGATCAGCGGGACGTCCAATTTCGCGAGCAGCACGCAATCTTCCGTCGCCGTGCCCGCACCCGCGCACCCGCAGCAAACCGCGAGCCATGCCGGACGCAGCTCCGTCACCCAGAAGCGAAACGCCGCGCGCAGCAGCTCGCAGCGATCGTCCGGGTGAATGCGCAATGACGCGGGCGGCGATCCCAGCACCAGGTCCGGAACCTCGTTCGAAGGCGGAGACACCGGCGGCGAGGACCTGGGCGGGTGCAGCCAGGGCTCGGCGGCGGCGCGCAATGCATCCAGCAGCTCCTTTTCGGTCGAGGCCGGCGCGGAGGGCGACTCGTCCTGCGCTTGAATGGCGCGCAGCCATTCCACGAAGTTGCGTAGCGCATCCTCCTCCTTCTGCCCCGGGGGCCTGATGCCGATCTCCAGCTTGAAGTCGTCGGCGATGCGCGACGGCTTCATCAGCTCGTCATCCGAGCGGCACGGCTCGCCGGGAATCGGCACGCGGTTCGTTTCGCAATCGGCATAGCAAAGCGTGAGGTAGAGCGCGATCGCCCCCGGAGAGCCGGTGATCCCCTTCGACGCTTCCATGCCCTTGGGCGTCGCGAGCCAGGCATTGATCGACGCGCACTGGTCGACGGGCACGCAGATCATCGTGCCGCGCGGGCTCACCGCGCTCCCCGACGTGACGCGGATGCGCGGACCCTGCGCCCCGCCGTCCTCGATGGCCACGACCAATCCGGCCGAGGTTCCATATCCGATCAGGTCGCGCGCCATCCACTCGGCGCGGCCCGAGAGATAGGCGAACTCCTGCGTGAAGTCGTCAACGCCGAGAACCATGCCCTTGGCGTAGTTCACGTGCTGGGATGCACCCGGGCTCTTCTTCGCCAGGGATGCAGTTTGCTCGCTGCAGCAAGTCATGACGCTCTCCCTATTTCAACCGCTCGTGGCCACGATCAGCACACGAGCGCCAAGCGGCCGGGTCCGCTGTTCGCCCCGGCGGGGGCCACGAAGCTCGTGCCCATGAAGCTGCGCCCGAGCACGGTGTCGGGCAGCAACTGCGGGGCACGGCTGCCCTGGTCCATCAGGGTGTCGAAGCCGAGGCGCGCGTCGCCGATGCGGAACAGCGACCAGAAGAACCGGACGTCGAACACGGTGTGCGCCGGCTTTTCCAGGTCGACGATGCGCTGTGCCAGGTCCATCCGCTCCTTGGCGAGCGCGGGCTGCAGGCCTCCGGCCGGCGTCGGCAGCAGCACGCGAAAGCTGTGGGCCAGGGCGTATATCGGCTCGGCGCGCAACTCGAACTGCAGCCAGTCGTCGAGCGCGACACCGTCGGCGGGCAGCACGTCCGGGAGCGCGATCCACGCGAACGACGACCACTTCGTCCCGTGACGCGCATTCAGGGACTCGACGCGCCGGTAGCGTTGCGCAAGGAAATCCTGCCAGCGCGATCGCCCGGCGGTTTCCCGCGTGCCCGCCGTATGCGTGATGAACGCACGCCAGTCTTCGCTGCGCTTCGCCTGCGCCGGCTCGTCGGCGGGAAGCGGGATGCTGGAGAAGGACGCATACGACGCGCCGTGCCGCGTGTTCAACGCGGCGATGGAGTCGTGCCGGGACTCGAGATATTGCTGCCAACGCTTGCGTTCCTCCGTGCCACCGGTCGGCACGGTGCCGAGCGCACCCTGCAGGAAGGCCTTGCGCTTTTCCCACTCCGATTGCCAGCCGGTATCGTTGCCGGGCGCGAGCGAGAACGCGATCGCCTCGCCCTCGGGCTTCGCGTCCACCTCGCCCAGCGACTCGCGATAGCGCCGGACCAGGCCGGCATTGCCTTCCGCCGGCGACCACAGTGCGGTGCTCGTCGCCAGGCGCGGACCGGCCACCTCTTCGGGCTCGCCGAAGACCACCGAGGGCGCGCCGCGCAGCAGGTAGTTCTCGACGATGCGAATGGCGCCCAATGCCTTCCGCTCGGATTCCGGCGGCCCGAGGTCGCTCTCGTCGATGCACTCGTCGAAGGCGAGATGCAGCGCCATCCTCAAGCCGTGGATCGTGCCGCGGTATTGGAAGAAATCCATGGCGTGGCGGATGAAAAGGCGCCGGCGCCGCTCGTCCCACGCCGGGTCGAGCGCCACGCCGAACCAGTCCGCGAGCCAGGCGAGGGCATCGGCGGGTACGCTGCGCACGTCGAAGAGCGCCTGCACCGCGGCGACCCGGTCCTCGATCGCGGTCCATGTGCCCTCGAAGTTCGCGAGAAAGCGCTCGAAGAACGACGCCGAATCCGCATCCTCGCGATAGACCGCGGGGAGGTAGCTCTTCACGAAGGAAAAGCGCGGATACCACGCGCGCAGCGCACGCAGCCGCGGCGTCGAGCGGCCGTCGCCCTGCAGCACGAGCTTCAGTTGCGCGTATCGCCCGCGCGCATGCTGGAACAGGAGCTCCCAGGTGCCCTCGCCATCGGCGGTGGACTTGTTCTTGGCCGGCCGGCCGGGCCACGTGCCGGCCCAGGCGAGCTCCGATCCCGTGCCGCGCAGGTAGGGCCGGGGCTCCTTGCGCCAGCCTGCCGCGATCGACGCACCGTCGCGCTCGTTGCCGGCGCGGCTCCACACTTCCACGCTCGCGCCGGGCGGGATGCATGCATCGAGCATGAGCCGATGCCACACGCAGTCGAGCTCCGTGGAATCGAACACCGGGGTCACGATCTCGGCCTCTTCCTCGTATCGCACCCGGCGCTGCCGCACGAGCGGCACCCAGCTTTCGCCGAAGTCGTAGAACACCTGCGGCTTGCCGGGCAGCGTCGGAACAAGCACCAGCCCCCTGCCCGCGAAGCGACGCATCGGAAAGAAATCCGTCGAAGCGGTGAGGCGCAATCCGCTCGCGTCAAGCACGAGGTCATACGCAAAAGCCTGGTTGCCGCCGACCGAAGCGATGAGCAGCCGTCCGGCGGTCGTGCCGTCCGCCTTGCCGTCAGTGTTGTCGGCGGGGATGAAGACGAAGTCATGCGCCCGAAAGTCGAGGTCGACGATGGCGATCGCCCTGCCCTCGCGGCAGCAGGCGACGCGCGAGTTCGCATCGCCTTCGCCCGCGTCTAGGATCAGGACCTCTCCTCCCGCAAGTCCTTCGATGGCGATCGGATTCGACGCCACCGCGGGGGACCACGCGTCGAGCAGGTTGCCCCGCGGAAACACCACGGGTGCGCTCTCGCGGGTTGCGCCTCCGGCGACAGGCTGAAAGTCCGCGACCTCGCGCGGTGCGAGCGCGATTTCGCCCTGGTTTGCAGTGACGACGCCGAATCCCGCGTCGAGGGCCCAGTAGCGGCGCGCGCTGTCGAGGATCCAGACGCCGCAGCCCGGACGCGCCGCGAGGTCCAGCGGCGCGAAGGGCGGCGCGCCGGCCATGGCGGGCCAGCGAATGTCGATAGGAGGACCGCCCGCCACCAGGTCGAAGACCAGCAGCCCCGCGGGCTCGCCCATGCCGACGACCAGATAGTGGTCCTCGGTCACGGCCACCCCGGCGAGCCGGCGTACCGCAGGCGCGGGCGTCGTGTCGTCCGCGAAGTCGCCATGCTCCGGCGAAGGAAGATTCAGGTCGCTCGGCCAGAACTCCGACACCTCGCCGCTTCCCGCAGAGCGCACCAGCACCCTGGTGCGCGTCGCGTCGATCCAGTAGATGTTGCCGAAGCGGTCGGCGCCCACGCCCCGGCGCTCCTCGATACGGGCGGGCGTATCGGCAGGCGCGGCACGGAATTTCTCCCCTCTCGCTTTCAAGGTGAGCTCGGCGTGCCTCCGGTCCCATTCGACGACCTCCGCGTCCGCAACGCAACGGTCCCAGTCGGCCTGGCCGAGCAGCAGGTGGAAGCGGGTGCCGTTGGCGTCCATCAGCATTCCTCCGGCACGAACGGCACCGGCAGCCGGCGCTTGCCGGGCGTCTGTGTGGCGACCGGCTGTCCGCGCAGCGCGTCGAGGGGCTCGGGCTCGCCCACGACGACGGAGATGCCGAGAAGGCGCGGCAACTCGAGCCCTTGCATTTCGATGCTCGATTGCGGAGCCTTGTCGCCCTCGGAAAGCAGCACGTCACTCACCGACGAGACGCCGTCCACGCGGGCGGCTTCCGCCAGAAGCACGCGCGAGGAGACCGCCGTGCGCAGGCGCCATCCGCGGTCGGTGGCGACGCGCTGCGGTGCGGTGAGCAGGTCGGTGGTGTCCGGCAGTCCCGCCTTGCGAACCGGCGCAAGAAAGTCCTTGATGTGCTGCTTCACCGCGTCCACCACCTCGGCGATGGACTTGCCCGCGACCACATCGATGCCGACGGACACCCAGATCCCCTTGTAGATCGGGGCGCACAGGATCAGCTCCGTGGTCACGAGCCGGCGCGGATCGAGGTAGCGGCACAGCGTGTTGAGGAAGAGCCGGTCCGGAATCGGCGCGTCGGGCTGCTTCAAGTCGTGCGCGGGAATCACCATCAGGGTCACTACGCCGGGCGCGCCGCCCGGCTGATTGGGCGCGAGGCCCGGGTGGAACGCGGGCAGCACGTCGACGCGTCCCACGTCCACGCCGGGCGCCCGGTAGGCGATCGCCTCGAAGTCCGCGGCGGTGACCAGCCGGTCTCGATGCTGCAGGTGGCGGCGGATCTGTCTTTCGCCATCGCCTTCGTTCTCGGCGTCGGCCCCACCCCAGGTGCGCACCGGATTGGTCACGACGAAGCCGGAAGGTAGCGTGGGGCCGGCGTTGATCGCGCCGGCACCGACGTTGCCCGCGGCACCCACGCTGTAGTCGTAGGTCGCGTACAACTTCGCGCCACCGGGTGGGCGGCGTCCGTGGGCACCGTCGCCGAAGCGGATCTCGCCCGCAACCGCATCGATCGCAAAGAAGTTCGGCGCGGCGCTGCCTTTCGTTTCGCGGCCCGGCGGCATGCGCAGGTCCTCGGTGACGATCTCCGGGCCGGCGGCGAGCAGGTCGTCGATGACCTTCCAGGAATCGGTATCCTTGCGCCCGTCGTACACCACGTCGATGCTCACCGAATCCTCGAGCACGGGCGCCTTCGACAGGCGCCGCACCTGGTCGGGCTGGCCGGTGCCGTCGGCGAGCGGCTCGCCCACGACGCGTGCGCGTTGCGTCACGGGAACCGCGTTGGCGCCGGCCCAGAGGATGCGCGCCCGGCCTGCCACGGTGCAGCGCATGCGGATCCACGTGACCAAGCGCCCGGCGAGCTTCGTGTCGTCGATGGCCGGCGGAAGGTCGCCCACGCCGGACTCGAGCGGATCGAGGTCGCGCCAGAGCGTGAGCTCGTCGGCTGCGGGCAACGTGAGCTGTACGACGCCGGGATCGGAGAGAAGGTCGACGTTCAAGCGCGGCGTCATGCGCTTGTATGCCGGGGCGGGCTCGTTGTCGGCGCCCTTCTGCACCTTGCCGTCATTCGGCACGTCGGGACGCTCGAACACCAGCGCGGGCTCGTCTTGCAGGTTCGCCTTGCCCGCGGGCGTGAGGCGCACCGTCACTTCATCGACGGCCGGCACGACGCCCAGCGTGAGGGTGCGTCCGTCGAGCTGCTTGCGCGTATCGCGCAGCAGGTCCTCGAGCTGCCGGCCGGTCTCGCCCCCCTTGCGCGCGAAGAGCCCGATCCAGAGCGAGCGGTCCACGGCATCGCCGCCGAGATCAATGGCGGAAGCGGCCTTCTCGTCGAGCGGCACGGTCTCGTACAGCTCGGGATCCGTGGGTATCTTCCCCCCGTACGACGAGTAAAGAAGCTCGTAGTAATCGCGCAGCTCCTGCGATGGCGAGGCAAGCCTGCGCTTGTAGTACACCTGTGCCTCGATGGGCAGCACGTCCAGGCCCATCTGCGTGCGGAACGGCACTTCGCCCGCGCGCACCTCGAGCCCCGCGCCCAGCGTCACGGCCTGCAGCGGCCCCCTGTCGTTGCGTATGGTGACCATCCCGCCCGCCGGGGAAGCCGGCCGCAGCGCAATGCCGAGCAGCCGCAGGAACTTGCGCCGGTTGCGGTCCGGCATCTGGTTGGCGCGATAGAGGATGTTCTCGGTCAGGAACGCGAACAGTTCGACGACCGTGACGCCCGGATCGCTCTTGTTGAAGTTGGTCCACTCCGGCGTGTGCACCGGGACGCGCGCGAGCGTCTCGTCGAGGAGATCCTGGTAGCGCCGGTTGTCGAGGTTCGGGGCGGTGGCGGCCATGGCGGTCAGGACGAGGCGAGCGAAACGCTCAAGCTCACGCGCTCGCGCTTCTGCGAGGCCACGAGCTTGTAGGTGATGGTCGCGATGGCCGATTCCGGGCCGGCCGGGTCGGGCGCGACCTCGACGGACTCCACCGCGATGCGCGGTTCCCAGCGCGCCAGCGCGCCCGCAATGCGGTTGCCGATGAGCGACTGCGTGGCGGCGTTGTTCGGTTCGAACAGGTAGCGGCCCAGTCCCGCCCCGAATTCAGGCAATCGCACCCGCTCGCCCGCCTCGGTCTTGAGGATGACCTGGATCGACTCGCGCACGTTCTGCTCGCCTTGCGACCAGACGATCCGGCCGTCGGGACCGATGCGCGGCGGGAACGACATGCCGCTGCCATGGAGCTTGCCGATGCCGACGATCATGGCCCCGCTCCCGCTTCCCGCTTCTTGGCGCGCAAGGCCTTCACCGGGAAGCACATGATGAGGTACGGCAGCCACTTGAAGATGTAGTCGAGGATGCTCACGATGATGATGAGGAGGATCAGCGCGCAGATCGTGACGATCGGGATCGACAGCGAGCAGATCATTCCGATGTTCGCGCCCGACTTGCAGGGACCCATCTCCCCCACGTCCAGGTCCTTGTGGAACGGCCAGGGCAGCACGGAGAGCACGAGGTCGATGAAGCCCAGTCCCTTCGCGCGCGCGATCTGGCCGCACAACACGTCGGAGATGATGAGCGCCGTGTTCTTGTTGAACTTGCGCAGTCCCGCGGGCGTCGTGTCGATCGGAAGGGCGATCCGGATCGGGCGCGCCGGGGCATCGGAATCGAAGAAGCCCGCGAGCTGGAAGCGTTGCGAGGGCGGGCTCGCGAGTATCGGGCGCAACGGGCCGCAGTCGCAACGCACGTGGATGCAGCGGATCACGAACCAGCCGGGGTCATCGCCGAGATCGTTGAGCGCGCGCTGCAGCGTCGCCGCGAAAGGCAGCGGGGGCGCTTGCGAAGCTTCGTCCGGATCGATGGCCTTCACGACGAGTGCCACCATCTGGTCGACCAGGTTGGCGCTCGCGTTGGCGTCGATCGGGCCGGGCGTGGCCTCCTGGTCGTCGTCGCCGATAGTCGCGCCCTGGGATGCAAGCGACTTGTAGGGGCCGTCGAGATCGAAGTGCCCGAACCAGTCGTCGTCGCTGTTGTCGTTGTCCTCGGCGATGCCGGCGAGGAGGAACTGGAAATCGGGCCACTGCGCGTCGGCCTGGTTGGTGGACGCGTAAACGGTCTGCGCGTTCTCCAGGCCGCGGCGTACTGCCGGTGCGGCGATGTCGCGCAACGCGTCGCGCAGCGACGCGTTGAAGCGCTTCACCTGCGCCAAGGGAACGCACGCGCGCTTGAGATCCGCCGACATCGTCGCGGCGCCAAGCCATTGGTACAGCCTGGCCGAGGCGCTTCCCGGCGCGAGCGCGGTGCCGTCCTCGTCCACGATCGCCTTCCAGACCCGTGGAAGGTGGGCGGCAAGATAGTCGGCGAAGTCGAGCAGCACCAGCCATGACTGCATCTGCAGTTGGCGATTCATGCTCTGCGCCTGCTCGCGGCGGACCTGGCGAATCGAGCGCCCGTCCGGGGACTTCACGTTCTTGTTCCTGACGCCCCCGGCGGCCATGAAGGCGCTGCGGATGAGGTTCTTCCACGGCTCCGCCACATCGATCTTGAGCTGCTCCTTGTGCGCGCTGACGGCCGAGACGTTCGCGGCGCCCGGATCCTCCTCGCCCGCGCCCGCCGGCCGCGCGGGGCCGGTGCTCATGTATTCCTCGCGCCGCCCGACGGGAATCATCCCGGCGAGAAGCCGCCGCGGGTGGCCGACGTCGTCCGCGAAATTCATCGGGAAGAGCGGCAGCAGTTCCTCGCCCGCCGCCAGCGCGTCCGTGCCCGCCGCTTTCCATTCCGGGCTGCCCCTGGCGTTCTTCACGAACGCGTGTTCGACGGCGTCGCCGTTCGAAGTGCTGGTCTTCAGAAGGCGGCGCAGGACGAAGCCGACCTGTTCGCGTCCTCCCGTGGTGAGCGCGTGGCGCGGAAAGCCCGCCGTCCGGCACACGAGGTCCGCGGCCACCAGGTAGAAGCGCTGGTGCGCCGGCTGGTAGAGCTTGAGCACGATCTCGCGCTCCTGCGCCTGCTCCTTGCGTGTGGCCTTCGCTTCGACCGCGGCGAGCGCAGCCTTCGGTTCCCGCGCCGCCTTCAGGCGGCCCAGCG
>Ga0315287_10001391_pt1 | contig 22203 bp, 24 predicted proteins | sample YL17G11_0_MG_FD_205037 | JGI IMG/M metagenome (GOLD analysis project Ga0315287, IMG submission 205037) | Sediment microbial communities from Yellowstone Lake, YNP, Wyoming, USA - YL17G11_0 | ecosystem: Environmental > Aquatic > Freshwater > Lake > Sediment | place: USA: Wyoming | collected...
GCGCGGGCGATCCCGCGCTACCGGCATTATCCCTACCGCTCGCCGGAGCAGATGCGGCGCTGCCTGCGCGAGAAGGTGCAGGAGCGGTACTGGCAGCCGGATCACGCCTGGCTGGCGGAGAGCGACGGATTTGTGGACTGCCTGCCGCCGCCGAAGAACTCGCCGCTGGCGCAGTGGGATAGGGTAGCAAAGTACGATGGCGACCTGCCGGAAGCCGAGCAATTCCTTCCGGGGTGGTGGAGAGGATGAGTTTGTCGGACCTGTCGGACGGGTCTGACAAGTCGGACAAATCTCCTTTTCCAGCGCATGGAATTCACCGACCGCTCCCCGTTTCCATGATCTGGAACAAAGTTCACCCCAAACCATTGACATCCATTCTCAGGAGTCCTATAGTTCAGAAGATGAACATGAGCGTTCACGCAGTGAACGGAGCAAAGATGAAGCCCTGTAGCAGACGCTGGCGCGCCGCTACAGGGTGGGTCAGGAGCAAGATGATGAAGTAGGTTGCTGACACAACTTGACGGGCACAACCGCCGGGGACGCTCGGCGGCCAAGTCCCGAAATGAAGGCCGGCTGTTTGGAGCCAAACCTCCTTACAGCCGGCCTTTTTCTTTTGGCGCCCGACAAGTTTCTACGGAGGCAGGATGGCGGACTTCACGACCTGGGCGGCGCTCAAGACGCAAGTGCTGAACGAGATGGCGAACGGCTCGGTCCTGACCAAGAGCTATTCCCTTCCCACCGGCAACAGCCGGACCTTCCGCGACATGAGCGAAGTCATGGAGTTCCTGAAGCTCTGCGACATTCAGACGCTGGCGGAGTCGGGCAGCCGCGTGAACCTGGTTGAGTACGGGAGGCCCGCATGAGCGTCCAAGTCATCGCCGGCGCGGACCCCAAGCCCCTTGTAAAGCTGCTCGAAACGACGTGGCTTGACCGGGCCGTGCTGTGGCTGGACCCGCAGCGCGGGATGAACCGCATCCGGTGCCGGACCTCGGCGCGGCTGGCGGAGCACTTCACGCGCTCGGCGGTCGGCGGGGCGGCGGGCAACAGGCTGCGGATTGACTGGACATCGAACACCACCACGCTCGACGCCGCGCTTCGGCAGGACCGTGCGCGCATCCGCAACATCGTGCGCGACCTGTGCCTGGGCAACCCCTACGCCGCGGGCGCGCGCAACCGCGTGCGGGCGAACGTCGTCAGCACGGGGATCACGCCTCAGTGCGCGGTCCAGATGGACACGCCGGAGAGCGAGCCGGATATCCCGCCTCCGGGCTGGCGTCCGATCAGCGAGCGGGAAGCCCACCGATTCGAGATGCAGGCGGAGAAGTTGTGGGACGAGATTGCCGAGTCCGCGGACGTGGAAGGGGACAGCAGCATCTACGAGATGCAGGGGATCGTGCAGGACGGCCTGGAGGAGTCGGGGGAAATCCTGGTCCACTGGCCGCGGCTGAAGCGCAAGGGGCACCCGGTGGGGTTCGGGGTGGAACTGATCGAAGTGGACCGGCTCAGCACGCCGACGACGAAATGGAACGACCCGAACATCCGCGACGGCGTGGAGGTTGACCCTGCGACGGGCGAGACCGTGGCGTACTGGGTGGTGGACGTCCACCCCGGCGACGACCTGGCGCAGCGTACCGGCAAATACACGCGGATCCCGCGCTGGTACGACGACGGCACGCCCAGGATGAAGCTCCTGTACTACAAGCGGCGGCCCGGCCAGAAGCGCGGCTACAGCAGCTACGCGCCCTGCCTGGAGATATTCGAGGACCTGCACCGCTACTGGGAGGCGGAACTGGTGGCTGCGCGCGTGGCGGCCTGCTACGCGGCGTTCGTCACGAGCCCGGTCGCAGGTCCGATGCAGGTGGCAGCCGGCACAGTGGACACGCAGGGCAAGCGCCGGGAGAAGCTGGAGCCGGGGCTGATCTGGTACGGGGCGCCGGGCGAGGATGTCAGCTTTGGGGACCCCAAGCGCCCGAACAGCGCCTTCGGCTCGTTCACGGAGATTCTGCTGCGGAGCATCGGGGTCTGCCAGGACCTGCCGTATGAACTCATCGCCTTGAACTTCAGCATGACGAACTACTCCTCGGCGCGCGCGGCGCTGCTGGAGGCGCGGCGGACGTTCCAGACGAAGCAGCGGTTCCAGGTCAACGGGTTCGGGCGGGACACCTGGCGGATGGCGATGCGCGAGGGGATCGCCAGCGGCCGGCTCGACGCCCCCGGGTTTGCCGGCAGGCAGTTGGACTGGCTGGCCGCGACATGGACGCCGCCGGGGTGGGGCTGGGTTGACCCGGTGGATGAGGAGACGGCCGCGCGCGAGAGCATCCGGGGCTTCCTGAGCAGCCACGCGGACGAGTGCGCCGCGCAGGGGAAGGACTTTGACACGCTCGCCGAGAAGTGCTCGCGCGAGCACAAGAAGCTCAAGGAACTTGGGCTGCCGTCGCCGTGGGATGCGATAGCGCCGGGTGCGGCATTGCGCGATCCGAAGTCTGTGGCCAAGCCGGGCGAAAAGCCCGCGAAGGAACCCGCGAAAGAACCCGTGAAGGAGGAAGCCAATGCGGAAGCGTAAGGCAACTGCTAATTCCCAATTGTTCTACCGCTCATTCGAGTTGAGGGCGGCGGAGTTCGACGAGAAGAGCGGCACGGTCCCGGTGACGTTCTCCAGCGAGGCGCCGGTCCAGAGGTGGATGGGGGCGGAATACCTTCTGCACGACAAGGAGAGCGTGGACCTGGGGCGGCTGCGGACGATGGGGAGCGCGCTGTTCAACCATGACCGCGACAAGATTATTGGCCCCGTTACGGAGCCGAACATCGGCCCGGACCGCCGAGGTCATGCGCTGATCGGCTTCGACGACACCGAGGACGGCCGGACCGCGCGAACGCGCGTGAAGGCCAAGAGTTTGCGCGGCGTGAGCGTTGGCTATCAGATCCTCAAGGCGCGGATCGTGGAAAAGGACGAGGTGTATGAACACCCTGTCATCGGAAGAATTGACGGCCCGGCGTTCATCGCCCTGCGCTGGGAACCGATTGAAATCAGTCTGACGCCGGTGCCCGCCGACGGCACGGTGGGGGTCGGTCGTGACGCTACCCGGTCGCTCGACGGGATTGAAATCGAGCTTGTGAGTCCACCCCCGAAGGAGGAGGAAGTCATGGACAAGCGGATGAGGGAGTACCTCGAAAGCCGAGGGCTGGACGCCAAGGCGACCGAGGAGCAGGCGTGGGAGTTCCTGAAAGGACTTCCGAAGGACGACCAGCGCATGGTTCCCAAGCCGGAGCCGAAACCGGAGGAGAAGCCGGCGCAGGGCGGTGTGCCGAGCGCATCTGGTCGGATGACCCGGAAGCTGTACGACCAGGCGGTTGCGGCCGGGGAGTTGGAACTTGCCGTGCGGCTGCACGCTGCGGAGGGAAAGAGCGACGCCGAGATCACCGACGCCATCCTGGCGGCGGTTGCGATCAAGCGCGGCGCGCCGGCCGGTCCCGGCAAACCGGAGGACAAGAAGGGCCTGGCGGGGATGAGCGACGCCGAGTTGGCGGGCGCGATCAACGCGCCGGCGCTGATGAGTTTCAAGGACTGATCGGACTGATCGGACGGATAGGACCGATAGGACGAAAAGGCAAAAGGCAATTTACTTGGAGGCAGGACGGACATGGCGACGAACAAGTACCCGTGGTTCAAGAGCATGGGGGGGGACATCAAGCCCCTTATCCTGCGGATTTTGGTGGCCGCAGGCAGCACCGCCGCGATCAAGCGCGGCGAAATCTGCAAGGTCGGGAAGTCCACCGCGCGGACGGCGGCTCCGGCGACCAGCGGCGACACCTCGGCGCTGGTGATCGCCAACCAGGAGCAGAAGGCGGACGACGTGGCGCGGTACATGGAGTTCATCGTGCCGCGGCCTGAGGACGTGTTCGAGTTCCCGCTGGCCGCCGCGCGCGCGGTGGTGGTGGGCGACCCGCTGGCCATCTCGGACAGCGAGACGCTGGCGTACACCGCGGCTGGGACGAACGCCGTCGCGCGCGTGTGCGGCGACGAGAACACCCCGCGCCCGGAGGAGAAGAGCGTGACGCTGCGCAGCCTGACCAACGTGCGCGTGGCGTTCGACGAGCAGGCGTCGTACTTCGGCGAGATCAGCGGAAATTCCTAACAGGTGTGCGCGGCGCACCGCTCGGACCGATCCGACCGATCTGACGAAAAGGCAAAAGGCAATTTACTTGGAGGCAGGACGGACATGGCGACGAAAAGGAAGTTGATTCAAGGCGTGCAGATCGGCGGCGCAGGGATGGACCTGGCCGCGCTGCGCGCGTTGGCGAAGGGCGCGCCGGCGGAGTTCGTGGCGCGGACGCAGAAGCTGATTGACAGCGGGGAGATCAGCTTCGCCACAGCGCGGAAGCTGGACCTGTTGTACGCGGCGCTGCGCGACGTGGAGGTGAAGGTGACGATGCCGGACGAACTGGGCATCCAGCGTGCCATCACCACCTCGGCCTTCCCGATCCTGTTGGGCGGGATGGTCGTCAAGGCGGTGAACGACGGTTACGAGCAGTACCCGACCATCGGCGACCAGCTCGTCGAGGACCTGGAGGACAGCGCCGCCGTCACGGTCATCGCCGCGCTGCGCGGGATGGACAAGAAGGCGGACGAGGTGAAGGAAGGGGACGACTTCCCGGAGATCAGCGCCTCGGACGAGAAGTTCGAGATCGGGGAGAAGCGCAACGGGCGCACTCTGCGGATCACGGCGGAGACCATCGAGCGCAACCAGATCGGCGACATCGTGCGGCGCGTGAACGCCCTGTCGCGGATTGCGAACGTCTCGGTCGAGAAGCAGACCCTCCTGCGGGTGTGCGACGTGTACGGGTCCGGGACCTCGGCGGCGGCCCCCTACGTCTATCGCCCGAACGGTTCAGGCGCGAGCCTGTTCAGCGCGTCGGCGAACACCCCCGGCACGCGGGCGCCGAGCGGGACGAGGATTCAGAACAACGCGCTGGCGGACGAGACGGACCTGACGGCCATGCGCACGCGGATCCTCACCCTGCGGGACGAGTTCGGCGAGCCGCTGCCGCTGAACTGGAACGAGGCGATTCTGTTGCACCCGGAGACGCTGGGCGAGATCGTGAACAAGATCAAGTCCAGCGAGCTCATTCCCGGCACCACCAGCAGCAACGCGGTCAACCCGTTCGGCCCGAGGGGCCGGTATGCGGGCTGGACGCCGCTGGGGAGCGGGATGCTGGACGCGCACATGGACACCACGAGCTGGTACTTCGGCTGGCCCAAGCGGCAGTTCGTGCGCAAGTGGGCGCTGCGGTACGAGCTCGTCACGCTCGGCATGGACACCCAGGCGTACCTGAACAGCCGGATCGCCTTCCAGGCGCGCATCGCCTGGAACTGCGAAGTCGGCGCGACGGACTACGTGTACTGGATCCAGAGCCTCAGCGGGACGACCGCCCCGTCGGCCCCGGCGATCTAGGCAAACGAACCTATCCCCTGGTCCTGCGGTGGCAGGGCCAGGGGAACAGGTTGGATTGGAAGGATCGGACAAATCCGACCGATCAGACAGGCCGGGAGGGCCGATGGGCTACGCCGAGCAGAAATTGCAGTTCCGCAGCCAGACGCTGGCCGACGAAGGGGAAGCGATCCTCGTCAGCTTGGACGGCACGACCGAACTTGCGCGTGTTGCCGTCGTTCAGCGCGGCATACCCCAACCCCTTGCAGAGACCCCCGGCGTATTGCGAAGGCAGATCACCGTCATGCTGGCCAACGACGCGACGCTGGGCGTTTTGGCGTCGGCCATCATCAGGGGGCAGTTCTACGTGAAGATGGCGCTGCGGCAGGGGGGGACGGCGGAGATTCTGCGGAGCATCGAGGTGGTGAGCCAGGACGAAGCCTGGATAGTGCTGGAGGCGCAGTAATGGCGGTTCTGGAAATCGAGATTGACCAGGAGACGATGCGCGCGGTGGGGGAGCAGTTGAAGGCGTTCCCCGGCGCGATTGCGGTGGTGTTGAAGCGCGCGATTGACCGCGCAGTGGCGCACATCAAGAGCCGCGAGGCGAAGCTGATAGCGGCGCATTTCGGCATCACGCAGCGGCAGGCGCGCGAGCGGCTGTGGATACGAAAGGCGAACACGTTCAACTTGGAGGGACGCGCGCGGACGGGCAAGATCGGCTGGCCGCTGATCCTGTTCGACCCGGAGCAGGGGGACCGCGGCGTCCGGGTGCGCGCGGGGCGCGAGGTGTTCATTGCGCACGCATTCATCCAGACCATGCCCGGGAGCGGGCACGTGGGGGTGTTCAGCAGGTCGGCGAACTGGGCATGGCGCGACAAGAAATCGCCCGGCGGCTGGACCCGGACGGGCCTGCCTATTTTCGAGGAGCGGACGGAATCCAGCGCGGTGGCGCTGATGTCGTCCAATGCGCCGGCGGAACTACTGAAGGAAGCGGAGGAGATTGTGGCGCGGAGGCTGTTTGAGGAAGCGGAATTGATCTGGTCGGGCAAGCGCGGGTACGCGGACCGCGGCGCAGCGTGAAACGGCAACGGGAACGCAACAGAGAAAGGGAAAGCATATGACGACCGACAAATCTGAGGGTTGCCAGTTTGGAAAGGCGAACCGCGCGATTCTGTACAGCTTCATCACCTTGAGCAGCCTGGCGATCATGTGCTTTTCCATTATCGCAGTCGCGCACGCGAACGCCCAGGCGGAGACGCTGCGGGCGATTGTGGAGCGGGCGAAGGACCAGGAAGACAAGGTCGGCGAGGCGGCTGTTCAGAATGCTCGGATGGCGGAGCAGGTGCGATACATCAGCGAAACCGTGAGGCGCATTGAGGGGAAGTTGGACGGTCAACCGAAGGCGGGGGCTGCGTCCGAAATGACCAACCCGCCGGGATAGGAGAAAAACATGCGTAAGATCGGAATCGCCCTGCTGTTGGGCGTATGCCTTGCTTTGGCGGGCTGCACACCCAAGACGGACAGCATCGCGCACCCCGGAACGATGGTGACTGCCGCCCAGTTGCAGCAGGAGATCATCGTCCTGACCGGCGACCTGGACAAAGATGCGCTGGCGCTCAAGGGCGCAGCCGACGCGCTCGCCGTCAAAGTGGAGCTGCACAATATTGCCGTGAAGGTCTTGAACGACCGCGCGGCGGCGGCGCAGGCCGACCTTGCGCAGCAGGAGGAGACGCGCGCGGAAATCTGGAACATCGCAAGCGGGGTTCTCACAGCGGGGATTCCCGCAGCGACCGCCGCGTCCGGACCGCTGGCGCCCATCGTCGGCGGCGGACTGACTCTTGGACTCGCCGCGCTCACCGTATATTTCAGACGCAAGAAAAACCAGGCGCAAGATGTGAACAACGTCCTCGTTCCGGCGATAGAAAAGGTTGAGCCAAAGATGCCCGGCGCCAAACCGTCCGGCCCGGTCAAGGCTGAGATTGCAGCCAACACCACCCCGGCGGTCACGGCTGAAATCGCGGCGATCAAGGCAGGCTTGGGTATCTGAGAAGGGATAGACCATGAGCGCGCCGGCACAACCGACCCTTTCGATAGTGAACGACAACACGGGGACATCCGCGACGGCGACGATCACCGGGACGGCGGGGGTCACGCACGGACTGTACTACCGGAAGGTCGGGGATGCGGCGTGGACGGCGGGGCTGACGCGCGTGGGGAACGGGACGATTGTGCAGACGGGGCTGACGGCGGGGACGCGGTACAGCTTCCTTGTGGTCTCCTCGAACGTGGACGGGAACAGCCTGCCGTCGAAATGCGTGTTCCTGGAAATCTGCGCGGCGACGGCGGTGCGGGAGTTGTGCGCGCTTGAGGTGAAGGCGCTGCTGGACGAGCTGGTGGCGGAGACGCGGCTGTCGGCCGCGCATCGTCCGGCGCATTACGTCCTGCCGACCTCTCCGAAGCACCTGGAGGCGCACCTGTACCAGCTCGACCCGGCGCCGTGCGAGCAGGAGACGGAGAACTTCAGCGAGACGTGGTGGTGGCAGCCGTTCGCCATAGACATTTACGTGCAGCGCGCCGAGTCGGCGACGACGGCGGTGGACCCGGTGCTGACGGAGGTTGAGGCGCGGACGCACGCGAAGCTGGCGGCTGGCCCGCGCCTGAACGGGAAGGCTATCCGCACCGAAGTGCGGCCGCCGCAGTTCTTCAAGCACGGCGCGCAGTACGAAGGAGTGCGCGTGAATTTCTGGGTGCTGTACGGCACCCGTGACACCGACCCGTTCACGAACGCGGCCGGCACAGTATAAAGAGGAGGGACGCAAATGGCGAACGCACCGAGGCTCAAGAGGATCCGGCTGCTGGCGGCGAAAATCGAGACGACCCCCGGCGACATTGAGACGCTGGCAGCGGAGGATGCGGTGTTCCGGGTGTTCAACCTGCTGCTCAACCCTGACACGGAGATGGAGGAGCGGCCCGCGCAGGCGGGGTTCGGGTACGACCCGGCGGTTCCGGGGGCGCGCAAGGGGCGGTGCCGGTTCAGCAGCTACCTGTACGGCGCCACGGCGACCCCGGCATGGGCGGCGACGTTCCTGCCGAGCATCGGCATGGGGAGCACGGGGACGGCGTACAAGCTGGACCCGCGGGTGCCGGAGATATCAGGCTCGCCGCTTCACACCCTGACGCTGGCCGGCTACCAGAACGGGACGAAGAAGGCGGTCTTTGGCGCGATGGGGAACGGCAAGTTCACCTTCCCGGCGGGCAAGTGCGCATTCGGGGAGTTCGACTACCCCGGCAAGTGGGCGAGGAAGGCGGACATCGCCATCCTGGTCCCGACCTACGACGCGCTGCCTCCGCTGCGCGTGGTGAGCAGCGAACTGGCCATCGGGGCGAAGACCCCGAAGGTCGCCCAGGTGACGATTGACCTGGGGAACGTGGTGCATCTGCGCGAGGACACGCGCGACGCGCTGGGGATACACAGCGCGGTGATCGCCAACCGCAAGACGATCCTCACGCTGGACCCGGAGAGCCGCCTCGTGGCCGAGGAGGACTGGTACGGCGACTGGCTGGCGGGGGCCGAGGCCAACCTGACGCTCAAGTGCGTGGCCGGCGACGACCTGCTGACCGTCACGGCGACGAAACTCCAGATTCAGCGGATCGAGGAAGCGGACCGCGAGGGCGTGGAGACGGAGAGCCTCCAGTGCTCGCTGAACGCGGACGACCTGACGTTCACGTTTGAGTGATCGGACGGATTAGACCGATCCGACGGATATCTCAGGTGCGCACAGCGCACCGCTTTGTGACCGGGAGAGAGCCATGTTGAGCACGAAGCAGACGTTTGTGGTGGGGATGGGGGAGAAGGCGCACGACCCCCTCCCCACGGATCCGCAATTCGAGTTCCGCTATCCGACCTGCGAGGAGTGGTTCGAGATATGCGGGCTGGTCAACGAGAAACTGAGCAACGAGGAGTTCATCCGCAAGGTGCTGGACCTGCTGATGAAGTTCGGCAAGGTTGGCCGCAATCTGGACGCCGGAAAGAGCATTGCCGCGCTGCTGGTCCCTGCGGACGCGGTTGAACTTTATCATCGCTTCCGCACGGGGGCGATTATGAGGCCAGAACAGGCAAAAAACTCCGAATCGCCGTCGCCCACGGGTGGCGGCGAATCTGCAACGGCAGATGCCCCGACCTCAGCACAGGCGGAAAGTGCCCCGACGCCCCAAGCGTAGCGGAGCCGTTCGAGTTCGACTGCGTGGAGTGCGATGGGGCCGGATGCGAGGTCTGCAACGGCAGCGGGGTCATGGCGCTGACGCAGTGCCCGCGGATGGTGATTACGGCGCAGAGCGGGCAGATTGTGATGCTGGCGGAGTTGTTCAAGAAGGGATTGCCGCCGGTCCACGGCGGGACGCTGGACCAGACGGAGGCGTTCTTGCAGGCGGCGCGGTTCGTCTGGGCGGAGCAGGCGGCGTGCGAGGCGGAAGCGACGAAACGAAGGGAATGATGGATGGCTGACGAAAGCAAAGGGCTTGAACTGATCGTCCGGGCGCGGAACGAGGTGGGCGTCAGCATGACGCGCCTCAACGCCGACCTGGAGAAGATGCAGGCGGAGACCTACCGGCTGAACCACAGCGCGCGGGAGACGGAGCGGCACGATGTGGACCTGCATTTCGAGGGGTTGCGCGCCAGGCACGAGTCGCAGCAGAAGCTCCTGACGGAGATAACGAAGAAGAGCGCGGACGAGCGCGCTGCCATCGAGACGCGGGCGCGGACGCTGGGCCGGCCATATTCCACAGGCGAAGAGGAGCAGCTTGGGAAGCTGGCGAAGCGCGGCGAGCAGATTGCGGCGATGGAGACGAAGCTGGGGGAGGTGCGGGCGGCGGCCGCGGAGAAGGAGACGGCGCAACGGCGCGTTCAGGCGGACAAGGAATCGGAGCAGGACACCGAGCGGCTGGTAGCGGCGGAGAAGTACGCCGACGCGGAGAGCGCCAGCCAGGAGCGCTACGTCCGGGAGCAGATGGACCGCATCGGCGAGGTGCGCGAGGCGGAGGCGGCGGAGTGGAACAACAGGCTGGTGGATGCGGACAAGTTCGCGCAGGCGGAGCGGGAGACGGCGGAGCGGACGAAGGCGGACAAGGTGCGGCTGGCCGGGGAGATGTACGACGCGACGCACACGGCGCGGCAGAACGAGATCCGCTCGGCGATGGAGCACTTCAGCCAGATGAAGCAGTTGCACCTGGAGGACGGAGAGTGGCGCACGAAGGTTGCGGAGGCGGCGCGGGCGAAAGTTGCGCAGATTAACAAGCGGTACGACGAGCAGGAGGAGGGGGGCGGGGCGGTGATGCGGGGGCTGATGCGCGCGGCAACGCGCATCCTGGGCGTCACCACGGCAGTCCGCGTGGGAATCGGCACGGCCGGTTATTTAATGGGCGTTAGCGAAACCGCGCGAAATTTGCAGGACAGCGGGGGCGGCGACTCGCTGCGGCTAATTCTCCAGCAGCGCCAGGCTGCGCGTCAGGTCGCATGGCAGATACCCATCGTCGGTTTCACCATCGCGCAGTTGATGAAGAACATGTCCGATGATTACTCGGTGGAGAAACTCGCCAAGGGGGTTGATACGAGCGCGCGCGCCTCCGCCGGCGCACGCGAATATGCCGCGCAGCGAACAAGCGGCGCGGGGCGCGCGGCCCTTGAGGCGCAAGGGGCTGGGGCGCTGGAACTGCGGTTTGCCGACCAGGCGGCGGCCGTCAGAAATCAAGCATTGAAACGACATGCCCTGGCGCGCGAGGCGGAAGATGCCGCAAAGACCGCGCGTGACGCGGACGAACGGGTGGGCAAGGCATGGGACTCCATGTACCGTTTCGGATATCAGCGAAACGCCGCCACGAATGAATATGTCGCAAGCGTTACGGCCAGGGTTGAAGCGGGGGCCAGCGCGCACACTGCGATGCTCGCGCTGAACGAGGCCAGAATCGCCGACGCGAAAGAGTCCGCTGAAAAGCAGACGATTCTGGAGCGCGACTTGGAAGATGCCCGCACCACATACACCAAGTCGGGGGTCACGGTGCGAATAGCCGAGGAAGAGAAAGCGGCGAACCAACTGATTCGGATTCTGAGAGAGCGGAACCAGTCTGTGGTGGGGATTGAGGCTGAACTGGCCCGCCGCGTTCGCGCTATTCGGGAAGAAGAACAGACCAACTATAAACTCCAGACGCTGGCCGCGCAGGCGCCGACGCGCTCGATAGTCGAGCAGCAGAGGCGAGACTGGGAAGAGTTGATTACCCGCCAGAAGCTCGATCCGGGGCTGAAGGACAATCCCGCCGCCACGGCGTCGCTCCACGAGAAGCAGCAGGATGCCATGCGGGCGACATGGGCGATGCAAAAAGAGGACGTGGCGCACGCGCTGGATTATGAGCGGAAGATCGCCGACATGACGGGCGGGGCGGCGGTTGCCGAGGCGCGGGCGCGGGAGGTGGAAGCACTCAAGGAATCCTTCCGGGAGAAGGAGCGGGCGTACCAGGACGACGCCTGGATGATGGCGCGGATCGTCGAGACGCGCGACGCGCAGGAACGGGCGCGGACGCGCCAGTGGGCGCGCGAGGACGCGGAGTTCGCCAGAGACCAAGCCACGCAACGGTTCATGCTGGAGAACATGGGCGAGAGTATGGAGTCCGCGAAGCGGCGCGAGCATAAAGCCGCTTACGAAGCCTACAGCGCCGAGTGGAAGACGGCCGACCCGGCAAGGCGGCGGGAACTTGAGCAAACATACTTTGCAGGCGAGAAGGAGCGCAATGCGCGGTTCGGCAGGCAGGAGACGGATCGCTCCGGGTCGCTTCTGGTTGAGTCGCTGCGCATGGCCGGCAGGGGGGCGGAGGCGGAGGCGCTGGAGCGCCGGATGCAGTTCGAGGCGTCCCTGCGCGGGACGGAAGACCCGGCGGAGCAGGCGATGCTGCGTGCGCGGTTCGGCTACCAGGAGGCTGCGCAGGCTGGGCGCGGGCAGGGGCGGTACGAGACGGCCACGTCCGCCAGCCGGTTCCTGACGCACACGCCGGGGTACACCGATCCGATGATGGCCGCGGGCGGGGTAATGCGCAAGGCGGCGGACGATTTTCTGAAAGCGGTGGAAGCCTTTGCTAAGGCGAAGGGGATCACGATTGAGAAGGTGGAGACCTTCCGGGGGAGGTCGTAATGGCGCTGGTGAACGTCAAGGAAAGCTGGAGCAAGGCGAACTGCGCGATAGGGCGCGGCGCCAGCGCGGGGATCATCGAGGGGACGGCGGCGAAGGGGTTCACGGTCCTGTTCAACTCCTGCTCGAACAGCAACGTGCTGCTGGCGGTTTTAGCCAACGACGGGGTGCAGCACGTGCCGGCGCTCGGCGAGGCTTTTGACGTGGCGAATCCGGGGATGTTGTGCCGGCGGGTGCGCGTGGTGAACCCGCTGGGGCCGCTGCTGTATGAGGTGCTGGCGGAGTACGGGACGGCGAACTCCGTGCTGGGCGTGCCGGTGGCTGCGCCGCGCATCCAGTGGGCGGGGCAAAAGGTGATGGAGGCGGTGAACTTCGACGCGGCGGGCGTGGCGTACAAGAACAGCATCGGGGACATCATCACGGGGGTGCAGAGGCCGTTCTACGACCTGGTGTACACGCACACGCGGAACGAGGCGGCGGCGACGTTCGCCAAATCAGGGTATCGCGGGACGCTGAACAGCGGGTCGCAGACGCTTGACGGCACGTCCTACGCGGCGAAGTTGTGCCTGATGGAGAACATCCAGGCGGCGCGCGTGCTGTCCGTTGACAACTGGTACTACTGGGAAGTGACCTACACCATCATCATCCGAAACACGATAGTGGGGGCGACGGATTACGGCTGGCAGCGGCGCGAGTTGAACAAGGGGCCGCGCTATCGCCCGACGGCCGGAGCGGCGCCGAAAATGGTAAAGGATTTGGACGGCCGGAGCGAGGCGCGGCTGGCGGCTGATGGGACGCTGCTGGCGGATGCCGCAGCCGACATAGCGGTGCTGTTTGACGACTACTCGGCGGTGAGCTGGGCGGCGCTGGGGTTGTCAACGTCGTGACGGGAGCGCCGTTGCGCCCCGCTATGACCGATAGGCCCGATAGGACTGATACCGTGGCGGAGAACGACGAAAAAGTTATCGCGCTGGGCGAGGAGGCGGTTGCGGAGATCGCCGTCGTCCTGGCGGAGCACCGTATGCCGCTGCGGCCCGGCGCGCCCAGGCCGGCCCCGCCGGATGTGTACCTGCCGACTGTGCCGTTCAAGAACGTCAGCGGCTTTGCCTTGCCCGAGGGCGGTATCGGATGGGTTGAGGGCGGGGAGACCGACGGCGTCTCGCACAGCGTCACCCGGCCGGAATATCCGGGGATCAGCCGGTGCATCATCGCGGCGACTCCGGTGCCGGATGGGGAACATGGGCGCGGGTACACCGGCTTTCAACCCTGCTCAATCCTCCTGGCCGATTATGCCGGAACTGATGTGGGGGATTTCGTCGGGACCGGCAAGGACCTCTTCACCGCCGTCAAGTATCCCGGCGGCCTCTTCCTGGTGCTGGCGAAGCTGACGACGCCCTACGCGCGCGTCATCCGCATCCAGAACCGGCTCGATAACAAGATGATCCGCACCGGCGCGGGCGCGGCGGACGGCAGGCCGGTGAAGGTGCTGATACTGAACGCCAGCCACGTGGTGACGCAGACGGCGCCGAACCGGCTCGGGATCGCATCCGCATAGGAGACCCAGGTGATCATTGTCGTGGATTCAAATGGAGTCGTTTATGAGGCCGAGAACCTCGTCCCGGGTGCCGGCGAAGTGTTCACTGACGACGATGGCCTCCTGGACCTGTCCGCATACAGCACGACGGACTACGGAGACGGCGTCACCCTGTGGGGCGGACTCCTGTGAGCCGCGCGGGGCTGGCCCGCGTGGTCCTCAGGTGCGCTCTGTGCACCGCGCTGATCGGATTGCTCATGTTCATTGATGAGTTCAATTATAACTTCGGCGTCACGCTGGACACGACCGGCGCGTGGAGCGCCAGCGGAGCGGCTTGGACGGCGGATGGCGCAGGCGGCGTCACTCCGGCAGCATATTTTGGCGAAAAGCTCGGCGGCAACATCGCCATTTACGGGCGGTCATGCCGCCACCACAATCAGACAGTCCTCATCCGATTTCGCACGCCCACCTTTTACTACGAAGCGGGATGTGTGCTGCGCGCAGAAGCGGGAAGAGCGGCTTATTATTTCGCGATGCTCTGCTATTACGGAGAGGGAGCAGACCCCTCATTTTTGCAGATCTGTAAATCGGTGGGTGGGGTACGTTCCTGCCTAGCAACCGTCCCGGCCCCCGAGGTGGGGGCGGGCGAGGAATGGGATCTGGAATTTTCCATCTCAGGCGTCAATCTGGCCGCGCGGTGGAAACGGGCCGCCGATTCCTGGGATGATGGATTCGGCCCTGTCAACATCCACGACAGCGATATTGGGGATTACGTGCTGGTCGGGGTTGACCTGGAGCCCTGCTTCTACGGTGGGATTTATGGGCAGTGCCGTGATTACCTCCATTTTAACGATCCGACCATTTTGCGGTTTGAACAAACCTGGTCGGATGCGGCGTTTCTGGTCGTGGATTCCAGCGGAACGGTGTATTCGGCTGACGCCATTGACTCCGGCCCGGGCGAATACTTCCGGGATGTGTATGGCGCCCTCGACGCCTCCAGCTACGCCACTACCCATCTGGGCGATTCAGTCATGCTGATCGGAGCGCTGGGCTCCGTGACGACGCTGACAAGCACCACCACGACGACCAGCACGACTACGGCAACGACCTCCACAACCACGACTTCAACCACCACCACGTCAACCACTTCAACGACCTCAACAACCTCAACAACCTCGACCACCACAACGTCCACGACGTCCACCACGTCAACGACTTCAACCACCAGCACGACGAGCACCACCTCGACCACCAGCACCACGTCAACGACGACGACCACAACGACGACGACCACAACGACGACGACCACAACGACGACAACCACGACGACTACCACTACAACGACGACCACCACAACAACGACGACCACCACAACAACGACGACCACCACAACAACGACAACGACTACCACTACAACGACGACCACCAGCACCACCAGCACAACGACGGCGGGCGACGGCCCGCCCATTGAACCCACCAAGTGGTATTGCGTGGAAATGGCCACATGGTCCAACCTGACCTGCACCGACCCCCGCGAATCCACTCTCTACAATTGCACACCGGGCTCCGCGATACCTGCCTGGAAAACTTGTACGATCATCTCTTCGGTCAGGTCGAGAAAATGGATTTGGAAAAAGGGGCCATTCAACTCTTCAATACTCTGCGCAACCGCAGGGTGCCCATAGTGGCGCACAAGCGCCTGAGCGGTGCGCAGTGCGCACCTGTCAGGTCGCGGTACTGCGACAGGGATAAAGCGATGGTGACAGGGACAGAAATGTCAGGGCTTAAGCAACGATTCCCAGGGAACGTATTGGATAACGAACACGGGGGATTTCCCGTTGTTCGCCAGCGGGTGAGTAGTAGAGCTGGTGATATTATAAAGTCCAATGAGATGAAGAGAATGCATTTGACCGGCAGGCAGATTCTGAAGCCAGAGGAATTTGCCGTCCCATTTGACAAGCGCAGACGTGTCGTCAAACTCCTTGACGGCTGCGAAAGGGGAGCATGTTATGGAAACGATTTTGCCTTCTGCGTTCCTGCCGACAATCGAGGGGAACATCCCCACATTCCCGACCTTCAGCGTCGCCGCGTCAATGCGGATCGTCGCCTCAAGCGTAAGGCGCTTTTCAGGGTCGCCCGCGGCCTCCTCGTTGGCGTAGTACTCCTTCACGAATGTCCGCAGCTTGGCGCTCTGCGCCTCAGTGAGAGGGACAACTGGAGTGCCAGCCAGGAGCTTCGCGGTGAGAACCAGCGATATCAGAACCGTCAGGGCAAGTTTCATAACAGCCTCCCTTCTGAGGATTCGTGGGCTGAAGCCCGCGCTACACTAAATAGTATGAGGCCCTGGCGGGCCGCTGTCAAGGAGAAATGCGATGCCGCTTGACTGCCCGCACGGCGGGCCGTGGATGGATGAGGAGCGCCGCCCGTTCGGCGGTGTGCTTGGTCGAACCGCGCAGGGTGGGCCTGTGGGCCGAGAGAGGGGCGCGCAAGCGCTCCCGATGCGCACCTGCGCCTTAATCAAGGGCGGGTGCGCGACGTGTGGACCAGCATATATCCACTATGACTCCTGCAAGGATTGCTCAGGCAGGGATGATGGAACTTCCGTAGCGTCTTGGACCTTGAATGACCAAATGGCAACACTCTTTATAGGTAATCCCCTGCTGGAAAACCTTGAACCGCTGGTGAAGCGTTCCAGAACCGACGCGGAGGATGCGCTGGTAAGGGCCGTAAGGATCGGATGCCTGACCACAATGCAGGCCAAAACGCTGGCGGCCGCCCTGAGTGCCGCCGAACGGGCGGAGGCGATATGACCGTTATTGACGACAGAATAGACCAGGCGGCTGCGGAGCTGGAGGAGAAAGGCCCCCCGATCTGCCTGCCGTGCGAACAGGCCGCGGCGCACATGGCCTCGCTGAAAAACGCGCCGGGGATCACCAACGTCCGGCTGCGTCCTCTTGATGTCTCCATCGTCATCACCGCACTCAACGAGCATGAGTGGCTGCCCCGGACGCTGGCCAGCATCAGGGAAACGGCCCCGGAGGCTGAGATCATCGTCGTTGACGACTGCTCCGATCCCCCGCTGGGGACCCTCCGTAGCTCTCTGCCGCCGAAGGCTAAGGAGAGCGAAGGAGGGCCGATCCGCCTTTTCCGCAACGAGCGACGCCTCGGCATGGCGCGCAGCCGGCACATCGGCTGCCGCCTCGCCACGCATCCGCGCATCATCCTGGCCGATGCGCATGAGCTGTTCAAGGCCGGGGACATTGCCACGATGTCCCAGGCGATTGAGCTGCTTGGCGGGTTCATCTACGCGACGCCGAACGACTACCCGCCGGTCGAACTGCGCGACTACGAAGGGCTGTACCGCAACAAGTGGATGGGCTTCCGCCCCCACGGCGACAAGGCTATGCCGGAGACGGGCATAATGGGGGGCCTCTATGGCTTCCGGCGCGAGCTGATTGACCGGATCGGCGGCTGGCCGGCGCTGCCCGGGCACACGTACTGGGAGGAGGCGTTCTGGGCGATCTACTGCCGCAAGGCCGGGGTGCCGATCCACTGGCTGCCGACGGTGAACCATTGGCACCTGTTCCGCACGTCAATCGAGGCTGAGGCGACCGAGTCGTTCCCCATGACGCCATACCGCACCGACGACGACATGTACCTGGTGAACCTCGCGGCGATTTACCGCCTGCTGCACGACGACGCGGACTGGGCGAAGTGGCGTGCGAAACTGCTGGCTGGCGTGACGTTCGACAAGGGCACGCTGCAGGAGCAGACCTACCAGGTCCCCGAACACGTGCTGCAGATGGTCGAAACGCCGGAGATGGAGGAGTACGGGGAGAAAATCAGAGCAACGTTTCGGACAAGATGAACCAGATTACATAGATATCTTTGTTATCTCGTTATCTTGTCAAAGTAGTTTTCATAAACCGGGAGGAGGAAGAGATGAAGGTATGCCTGCTGTTGACGAGCTGCAACCGCGCGGCGGAAATCGTGGAGGCGACGCGCGCGAATTTGGAGGTGCTGGGATCCGCTGCGCTCCCGGTCATCATTGCCGACTGCTCGACGCCCGGCCTGAACTACACTCAGGTTCACGCCCAGCCGAACGCCGGAGGCATCAACTCATGGATTCCCCCGGAGTCGTTCGACACGGATTATCACAAGCTGGAGGCGTTGAACCCCGTCGCGCTCCTCCACGTGGACTGGATTCAGAAGCAGGCGGGTGACATGGCGCTGACGAACCTGGGCTTGCAGGAGGCGCGCCGCCTGGGGTTCGAGGTGGTGATCAAACTGAGCGGATCGCACCGGATCAAGAAGAACGTCCTCCCGATAGCGCAGGAGACGCGGGGGATCCGCACGAAGGTATTCCACGACCGCAAGTACGCCGAGAGCGGCCTATTCATCATCCACGACAGCGCGTTCGATCTGTTCGCCAACCCCGACATGGCAGTGGTGCGCGGCCCGGACCTGCTGTACGCCGAGAGCCGCCTCTACCGCTTCGGCAACGCCGCGCTGGAGGACTGGCCGGACTTCCTGGACTATTACAACTACCGCGCCGCGCGGGCCTGGGACTGGTCCTGCGTGGCGGATCAACTTCCCACCGTTCTGCACCTGCTGGAGCACATCATCGGCGGCGACATGCGCGGCGACGTGCTGTGGCTGGCGGAGCAGTTGAAGGCCGCAAATCCTCGCAACGTGCTGGAACTGGGCGTCAGGGACGGCGTCTCCACCCTCGCGTTTCTGGTCGCGCTGAAAGAGAGCGCCAATCCCGCGCCGATGGACAGCGTGGACATCGTGGAGAATCCCGAATGCACCCGGCGGATCCAGACGCTGGGGCTGGCCGGGAACTGGACGTTCATCAAAGAGGATGACCGGGAGTTCCGGAAAGGGTGCAGGGCGGGGATTGACTTCATCTTCCTGGACACCAGCCACGAGTACAAGCACACGGTTTGGGAGCTGGAGAACTACTGCCCGCTGCTGTCGGAACATGGGCGGATGATATGCCACGACGTGAAGAGCCATCCGGCCGTGCGCCAGGCGCTGGATGAGTTCGCCGCGGCGCACCCGGAGTTCGACGTGAACTATCGGCTGGACCCGTCGCAATGCGGAATGGGGATCGTGACGCGCAAGGCGAGGACTGTCACCACCACAGAGGATACAAAAATGCAGAACGCAGAGTGCAGAGCGCAGAGCGCAGAAGTAAAGGACCTGAAACGGCCATTGGTCAGTTGCCTGACGGCTACCGCCGGGCGCTTCAGCGTGCTGCGCGAGGCGCTGGGGTGCTTCCTGGCGCAGGACTATGAGCCGCGCGAGATGATCATACTCAACAACCACCCGACGCCGATTGTTCCAGAGGGAAACCCTCCGAAATGGACGGACGGTTCCTATCAGGTGGAGCTTGGAGGGGCTGGCGTGCTGCTGCGAATATACAACGAGCCGAAGTACGCCACGCTGGGCGACTGCCGCAACCGGCTGCTCGAGCTGGCGCGCGGCGAGTACGTCCGGACATGGGACGATGACGACCTGTATCTCCCCTGGGCGATCAGCCAGGGAGTGGAGATAATCAAGACAGCCCACGCTCACGGCAATTTCAATACGGCCGCCAAGCCGTCGCGTAGCTGGGCGTGGCGCGTGGACAAGGACGAATGGAGCCTCGATGACAACGTGTTCGAGGCGGCGATGACTGTCGAGACATTTGTGGCTCGGAGGTATGGTTACAAACCCGGCGGCGGGGATGAACATTTCCCGCTGCTTGACGGTATCCAGAGGGAGGGGGGATGTAGACTCGTAGATGTAGGCTGGCGCGCCTCCTACGTCTATCGCTGGGGAACGAATCTTCAGCGGATCTCCGGCACGCTGGGGCTAAAGGACGCAGAGGGCAAAGAGCGCACCCTTGCTGATCGCACGGCGGAATGGGTGGAGAAGAATCAGGACGACGGCGCTGGGCAGGTGCTCACTCCCGCTGACATTCGGCCCTATATCCTTGCCTTCGCGCGCGCGTCTGCCGAGAAGTTCCCCGAGAACAAGGCTGAGATCTTCAGGATGCCCGGCATCCCGGCGGAAATCAGGACTCCCCCGGAGGAGTTGCGCATTCCGGGCATGGCCGAGCCCGCCAAGCTGGTGTCGCCTGGTGAAAATAGGTCCAATCCGTCCACTCAGTCCAAGCCATCCACGGACGTCGTTGTCATCGCCGACTGCTGCGGCGTCACCGGCTCGTATCTGTATGTTCGCGTGAAGGGCCAATGGCACCATCTCTCGTGGGTGCATTGTGATCAGAAGAAGGGCGCGATCCACGTCAGCAGCGACCCGGCGAAAGCTTGCCACAACTGCGGACACCTGTTCAGCGGCGAGACCCCCGCGCGTCGCTACCATCCCGGCGCGCAGAAGTGGATGGATAAACACATAAAGGCGCTGCCATGAGCGAACAGCACGTCGTTATTCTTCCACCCTGCGCCGAACGCGGAGAGTGGCAGGATCGTCACGGCGGGACGGTTGGCGTTTGTGCGCCATGCCGCAAGCACAAGCGCTACATGACCCCCAGCGAATGCCGAGTCTGCCTCGCAGAGAGGCTGCACGTGGCGCCTCTAGCAGCAGGCTGATATCATCCCGGCGGCGCACCACACACCGTCGCCGGAGCCGGGCGGAGGAGGAACTCCCGGTCCTCCCCGCCCGGAGTGTTTCAAGGCTTCCTTTCTGGTTCCAGCGACTCACCTTCACGGCGAATCATGCGCGCGAAGAGTTCCATCTCCTGCGCCGTAAGTTTCCCACCGTTCAGACGGACATCCCTCCAGTCAATAGCTCCCGCACGCGCGGGAGTGGAGGCGTTATCGAGCAATTGAACAGGTCGCGCGCAGTGAGGGCAGAACTTGAATTGCTCTTGAGACGTGGGGCCGCAGCCTGCCTGGTAAGACTCCCCCTGTTTCTTGGTCCAGACGCAAGGCTTCTTCTTTTCGGATTCCCGCCTTATCGTCATTCGCATAAATTCCACAAGACTCTGCCGCTCGACCTGTATTCGGGCCCGCGCTTGATCGCGCTCCAAGATAGCTTGGTCGCGCTCGGTACACAGCATCATGATCCTGTGGGTTTGGGCCGCTACGAGTTTCTTCCGAGTCTCTTCGAGGTTCGTCGTCGGTTGCATCTTCATTCCCTCCACCCGGAACCGCCGGGCACGGCAACTTGACCTTATCTGCTTCCGCGCGCTTGCCGGTTCCACTGACGCAGCGGGATACCGCGCGGAAGATTGGTCTGCGGGCGTTTGTCTTGAGTACACGCTGGCCCGTAGTAACGATTGCTCGGCCACGAATGCTTTCCCACTTTCTGTAATCCCTTCAGCTTCATACCCAACTCCTTCAAGAACTGGATCGCAGGCAACCCGGCACATCCGAGGTGTCACTTAATGATAACTGCGCCCAGCCCACAAATTCAGTGAGCGCAAGCGGATTTTTTTCACCCCCCCCCTCGCCTTGGGCGGTTTTGGGCTGCGCGCGCCCGCGCAGAGGTCGAAAAACGTGTCTAACCGTGTTTTTGGGGGTGTCCTGCCGCCTCGCTCCCGGACGAGCATCCGAAAAGCATCAAACGCGATTCCCATTTTGGGATTCTCCTAAGTCATGCCGTAGCAACATGATACACTTTTATGATAGGCGCGCCTATCATAACCTGCGATTATGGGAAAATACTTTGCAGTCCGGCGCGCTGGAACGCCACCATTCCGGCGCGCTGATCTCCTCCGGCGCGCGATCTCCTCCGGCGCGCTGATCTCCTCCGGCGCGCTGATCCTCCGGCGCGCGATCCTCCGGCGCGCGATCCTCCGGCGCGCGATCCTCCGGCGCGCTGATCCTCCGGCGCGCGCTTAAAAAGAAAATGGCCATAGGATGATAGGACCGTCCTATGGCCATTGAAACTCTAGCGCTGATCAGGCGCTAGAGTACGCCGAATTATGGCGCCGTCCTATGGCGCCTTGCGGCGCGCGCTGATCAGGCGCGCTTGCTACTGACGTTCCCTTAATAAGCGGGATAAAAGTATCCTAGAGACTCCAGACCGCGCGCGATCCGCTTCTTTGCATCCTGAA
>Ga0315287_10001392_pt1 | contig 22179 bp, 16 predicted proteins | sample YL17G11_0_MG_FD_205037 | JGI IMG/M metagenome (GOLD analysis project Ga0315287, IMG submission 205037) | Sediment microbial communities from Yellowstone Lake, YNP, Wyoming, USA - YL17G11_0 | ecosystem: Environmental > Aquatic > Freshwater > Lake > Sediment | place: USA: Wyoming | collected...
GCGGGCGGCGCCCCGCGGCCGGCGCGCGCGGCGGGCCGCCAACTGGCCCCCCCCCCCCACGCTTTCAACTGGGGTCCCGCCATGGGCCCCCCGCCCCCCCCCCCCCCCCCCCCCCCCCACACACACGGGGTGCGTGGCTGGGATGAATTTTTCATGGCCCTCCCTTGCGGGGTGTGTGGAGAGGCGACGGCGCGGGCGGGGCTCTCGCATCAGAAAAAGGCCGGGACGCGGAGAGCGAGCAGAGGCGGCGCTGCGCCCTGTCTCTCCCTCTCTCCCTCTCCGAAGCGCGCGCCGCACCTGTGAGCGTGAGAGGGGACGCTACGCACTGACTGGCCGCGACTGGCGCGCGCTGGGCGAGAGGCGAGGGCCAGAGCGCAGCAGGGAGGCGCGCAGGAGAGAGAGAGAAGAAAGAAGTAAAAAAAAAGGAGAAGTGACGCACACATAACACAAAAAATTCCCCACCACCTCTCCCTCCTCCCTCCTCTCTCTACAATTTGCTGCTGTCCTTTGGCGCGTTGAACGCGTGCACGCTCCCGCTCTCCTCGCCCGCCATCGGGTCAATGATCACGTCCACCAGTGCGGGGCCGCCCACCAGCGCCAGCCCCAGGGCGGCCTCCAGGCACGCCGCGTCGGCCGCGCGGAAGCCGCGCCCGCCAAACGCGGCCATCACGAGGTCGTGGCGGGCGCCGGCCACAAACGCCGTTGGCGGCGGGTCGCCGCCAAAGCCGCCGGCCTCGCTCCCCGCCGCCGCCGCCGCCGCCAGGGCGCCCGGGCGCCGGTCCCCGCCGTAGATGCCGCCGTTGTTGAGGACGATGACGGTCAGGGGCAGGCCGTACCGGCACGCCGTCTCCAGTTCGGCCAGCGAAAAGCCGAGCGCCGAGTCGCCCTCCACGCACACCGCCCGCCGCCCGGCCGCCCCCTCCACCGCCGCCGCCGCGATGCCGGAGCCCAGGCCCACTCCCATCGTCCCCCACGTGCCCGCGTCCAGGCGGCAGCGGGCGTGCCTGGCCGGGCCCAGGCAGAGGCGCGCCATGTCCATCGTGTTGGCGCCCTCAGACACGATGACGGGCGCCACCGCCAGGCGTCCCAGGGCCCGCCGCAGCACGCCCATCGCCGTCCAGTAGTCCAGGGGGTGGGCGGCCGCGCTGGCCAGGCGGGCCTCCAGTTTGAGGCGGGCGGCGGAGGCGCGGGCGGCCAGGGATGCCGCCCAGGCGGGCCAGGGCGGCGGGGAGGCGGCCGCCCCCCTCCCCGCTGTGCGCGACATGCCTTCCAGGGCCGCCCCGAGCGCGGCCGCGCCGACGCCCGCGTCCAGGCGCAGCACGGCGACCGCCCGGGTCGCATCGCCCGGGGATGGGGCCGGGTCGACCAGGATGAAGCGGCAGCCGGGCGCCCACCGGGGCGCGTCCCCAAAGTGGAGCTGCCAGTTGAGGCGGGCGCCAAAGAGGACGGCGACGTCCGCGCCGCCTAGGGCCGCCCGTCGCGCCGCGCCCGCGCAGAGGGCGTGGTCGTCCGGGACCACGCCCCGCCCCATGGAGGTCGCGACAAAGGGGATGCCGGTGGACGCCACGAGCGCCCGCAGGGGGCCGTCCGCGCGGGCGTACGCGGCGCCCTTGCCAATGATGAAGAGCGGGCGGGCCGCGCGCCCCAACGCCTCCGCCGCCGCGCCCAGGGCGGCCGGGTCGGGGGCGGTGTCGTCGGCGTCCCCGCCCCCGCCGCCGGGTGGGGGTGTGGGCGCGATGGGGTGGGGGTGAGGGCGGGCTGGAGAGGGAGCGGGAGGGGCGCCGCCGCCGCCACCACCCCCGCCCGTTTTTGTTGTTGAGCGGGCCGCCAGGGACTGGGGGGTTGGTGTCGTCCTTGCGAGCACGCCCGCCGCCGCGAGCGCGCCGGGAGGCACCCCGCCCATCAGCACGTCCGACGGCAGGTCCACGTACGCCGCGCCCGGCCTCCCCCGGACGGCCGCCTTGATGGCGGCCGCCAGGGCGGGCACGACGTCCGCCGCGGCCGCCGCCCGGGCCGCAAACTTGCAAAAGGGCGCGGCCGCCGCCACCTGGTCCAGTTCCTGGAAGCCGCCCCGCCCGGCCTCGGCCGCCGGCGCCGACCCGCTGAGGATGAGCAGGGGCCAGCAGTTGGCCTGGGCGTGGGAGGCGCCGGCGAGGGCGTGGACGAGGCCCGGGCCGGAGACGGTGAGCAGGGCGGCGGGGCGGCGGGTCAGGAACCCCGCGGCGGCCGCGCCATACCCGGCCGCCTGTTCATTGCGGAACCCGATGAACCGGATACCCGCCGCCTGGGCCGCGGACGCCAGCTCGGTGACGGGGATGCCGACCACGCCGAACATGAGGCGCACGCCCAGGGCGGCCAGGGCCGTGGCGACGAGGGTGTAGCCGTTGGTGGGGGGGGGAGGGGGCGGGCGGGCGGGCGCGAGGGGGGCAGGGGCGGGTGGGGCGGCGGTCACCACCGGGCGCGCGCGCGCGGCGGTGGGTGCGGGGGCGACTGTGTGTGTGCGTCGGGAGAGGGGGGACGGGCGTTTGGTCAGTGAGTGAGAGAAACCGTGGCGCCCCACGCACACAGTCGCCGTCGCGCACAACCCTGTAACCGATGCGGCCTGGTTACAGGGGGCCGGGCGCGGGGCGCGCGGCCCGGGCGGGGGTGGGAGAAAAAAAGGGGAGAGAGAGGCCCGCTGCTGCTCTCTCCTCGCCACCTCCACCTCCACCTCCCCATCTCTCTCTCTCAAAGCTTCGACCGCGCACCTGAGGCCGCCCCTCCCCCCCCGCCGCCCCCCGCCTTGCAAAAGTGCTCAGCCACAAAGCGGCGCTGCACTTTTCCCGTCGCGGTCTTGGGGACGGAGGCGGTGATGAAGATGCGGGTGGGCACCTTGAAGGCCGCGAGCGATGTGGCCGCGAGCGCGCGGATCGAGTCCGCCGCCCCCTGCGCGTCCGCCCCGGGGACCAGCACCACCGCCGCCGCGACGACCTCCCCGTACTTCTCGTCGGGCGCCCCAAAGGAGACGGCCTCGGACACGGCCGGGTGGGCCAGGAGCGCGGCATCCACCTCCAGGGGAGAAATCTTTTCGCCGCCCCGGTTGATCAGCTCCTTCAGGCGGCCCGTCAGCGTCAGGTACCCGTCCGCGTCCAGCGAGCCCTGGTCGCCCGTGTGGAACCAGCCGCCCGCGTACGCCTCCGCATTGGCGGCCGGGTTGTTGCGGTAGCCCGCCGTGACGTTGGGGCCCCGAATGCACACCTCCCCGATCTGGCCGGGCGTGGTGATGAGCGCGTTGTGGCCGTCCAGCACGCCCACCGCCACCGACCCGGCGGCCTTGCCGACCGTGCCCGGCTTGTGCGGGCCGTGGCACGGCAGCGGGTTGGCGGTCATCTGATGGGACGCCTCGGTCATCGCGTACGCCTCCAGGACGGGCGCCCCAAAGGCGGCCTCCAGCTTCACCAGCGTGGGCGCCGCGAGCGCGGAGGAGCAGGACCGGATGAAGCGCAGGCGGGGGGCGCCCGCGGCGTCGCGCTCGGCGTGCCCCCGCGCCAGGAGGACCTGGTGCATGGTGGGCACGGCCGTGTAGAACGTGGCGCCGCACTGCGACACGCCCGCCCAGAAGGTGGAGGCGGCGAAGCGGCCCTCGGGCGGGAGGCCGACCGCGCCGCCCGCTGCCAGGGGCGCGAGCAGGCCGGCCATCAGGCCGTGGACGTGGAAGAGGGGCATGACCAGGAAGGAGCAGTCGTCCGGGGTCAGCTCATAGGTGGCCGCGATGTTGGTGAGCGAGGCCGCCAGGTTGGCGTGCGTGAGGGGGACACCCTTCGGGCGGGAGGTCGTGCCCGAGGTGTGCAGGAAGAGGGCGGCGTCCGACGTGCGGGGGGGGTCGGCCGCCGCGGCGGCCGCGTTGGCCGCGGCCGGCGCCCGCGGCGGTAACGGACGCAGGGAGGGCGACTGCGGGGTCACGCGCACGGCCAGGGCCCCGCCAAAGGACCAGGACGTGGCCAGGGCGGCGACGGGGACACCGAGCCGCGCCGCGGCCGCGCGCGGGCCCGGGGCGCCGGCCGGGCCCGCCCCGCCGGCGCCGGGCAGCAGCACCAGGGACGCGCCCGCGTCCTCGATGTAAAAGGCAAACTCGGCTTCCTTGTACGCGGCGTTGAGGGGGGCGGCGACGGCGCGGGCGCAGGTGACGGCCAGGAAGGCGACGATGAAGTCGACCTGGGGGAGATGGACGACGGAGAGACATGAGGAGTGAAAAAAAAAAAATAGTCGAGTTGCGCACGCGTCGAGAGATCGGCGGTGTGTGTGTGTGCAATTTGCACGCCCTCTGCTCCCCGACGCCCCTCGCCAATCCTCGCCCTCTCTCTCCACACATGAGCAGGCGGAGACCAGGCACCACGCTCTCGTCTCCTCTTCTTACCGTGTTGACGTCCACGATCGTCACCACGTCGCCCGGCCCCACGCCCAGGGCACGCAGGTCGGCCGTGGCTGCCGCGACCGCACCGGCCAGCGCGCCCCGGGTGAGGGCCGGGCCGCCGCCCGTGCAGACTAAGGCGCGGGCGGTTGGCGAGCCGGCCACCACGTCGGCCAGGGTGGCCGGGGTGGGCGGCGTGTAGGGCATGCTTGTGAATAAGGCGCGGGGTGTGTAAAAAAAATCCTCTCCAATAGGAATGATGGAGGTGGGGCACGCCAGTGCACAGCTTGGTTTCATTTTTCACTCTCTCCAACGATGGCCCAAAAGCCGCTCTTCAAGTCCGGCAAGGGCGTCAACAAGCCGCCCCGCCGTAAGGGGCTGGGCGCCTCCAACCGTCATGGCAAGGGGGTGGTGACGAAGCGAGGTGAGGGAGGAGAGGAAGAGGAGAGAGAAGAGAGAATTACACGACGCAGCGAAGCACGGCGGCCCGCACCCACCCCCGCCCGCCGTCCCAGTCCCTAGCCCACACCCCATCCCTTTTTTTTTCCCCTTGCTCTGCTCTCTCCCCTTCCTTCTTCAGGCACCTTTGTGCGCCCGCCCCGCAAGGCCTCCGTCCTTGCCGCCACCGCCGAAGACACCGCCCTGACCGCCACCATCAACGCCCGCAACGAGGCCAAGGCGGCCGCGTCCGCGGCGGCCGCGCCGGGCGGGCGCTTCACTGTCATCTCCGCGCCCAAGGATGGGGGCGGGGTGGGCGGGAAGAAGGGGGGTGGCGGGCCGCCGCCGCCAAAGGGGGCGCCGAAGGGGGTGTAGGGAGGGGGAGAGGGGAGGAGCGTGAGTTGGTGGTGTGTGGGCTTGTATCAAAAGAGAGGGAGAAAGAGAGGGAGAAGCGAGGAGGTGCCCGCCATAGTCCTTCGCCGACAAAAGTTTGTCTTTTTACCTGCCTTGACCTCCGGTGCGTCAAGAGGGAGGCCCTAGCGCGCGCCACGTCCCACACGCAGGCTGAAGCCTCTCATCAAGGAGGCCCATGTGGAGCCATGCTTGGCGGCGCGCGGGCCCGCCCGCCCGCGCGCGCGTGAGGGGGGGGGCAGCGAAAGCGGGCGCCGGCGCGCTAGCCGAGCGTTAGCGCTCCCCTCGCCGGTTCCGCCTGCCTTGCACCCTGCGTTACACCGCCCCGTCCACCTTGTTCAATGCGCACATGGTTGCAGTCATCCAGGCAGATGAGAGAAAAACAGCGACCTTGCACTGTGTGTGAAGGACTTGCGAAGAGCCCCACAGGGGCGCTCGCATGCCTCCCCGCGGCGCACGGGGCGCGTCTTCTCTCTCGAAAAACCCAACTCACGCCCCGCGCGCCCTCCACCTCCTTTCCAACTCCAGTTCACCCCACGGGGAATACACAGGGCTCTGCACTCTACCCACAGTGCCCCCAGTTGGATCAATTGAATCACAAACAAACAAAACAACACACACACACAAACATGCCGCGCGCCTCTTCCTTTGCGCTGCTCGCCGCGCTCGCCGCGCTCGCCGCCACTCCCTCGGCCACCGCCACCGCCCGTGGCCTGAAACAAATGGTCGCCGTCCCCTTGGGCGGCACGACCTCCTCCCTGGGTGCGGGCTCCATGGTCCTGGCCGGCACGGCCCCCGTCCCGGCGGGCGGGGTGCAGTCCTTCCTGGAGAGGCGGGCGGCCAAGGCCGTCAAACACCCGGGCGGGCCCCACGCGGCTGCGGCGGCCTCCAGCGACGACCTCGCCCCGCTCGCCAACGACGTCGCCCTGGCGTCCGCGCCCCGGGGCGCGGCCCCCAACGCGGCCCGCCCGTCCGTGGCGGCCACCATCCCGCCCGTCGCGCCGGCTTCCGTCCCGGGCGGCATGGCGCAAATGCAGGTGGTCCGCCTGCCCGACCCCCGCCCGCCCCCGCCCAAGCCCGCGCCCAAGCGCGGCGGTCCGGGCGGGCGGCGGGGCGGGGCGGACGCTGGCGAGCCTCCCGCCCAGGCAGCGGGCGATGCGGCCGCGCTCGGGGGCGGCCCCGCCGCGCAGCCGGGCTCGCCCCTGCCGCCCGGCGCGGCCGACACGCTGGCCGCCTATGCGCGCGCCAACGGGGGCGCGCTGCCCCCCGGAATCTCCGTCCCGCCCGGCGTCGACACGCGCGACCCCGCCGCCCTGGGCGCCGCCCTGGCGTCGGGTGCCCTGAACAATGCGGGCGGGTTGGCGACCGCTGCCGGCGGGAGGGGCGCCGCCGCCGCCGCCGCGCCGCCCGCGCCCAAGAAGAAGGGCGCGCCCCCCCTCAAATCGCCGGGCGTGATCCTCGCTCTCGTCCTCGCGGGCGCGGCCGCCGCGGGCGCCGCCGCCGCCGCGACCCTGTCTGTCGCCACCACCCTCTCCCACCGGCGCAAAGCCCGGGAGGCGGCGGCGGCGGCGGCGGCGGCGGGCGCGGGCCACGACAGCGCGGCGGCGGGTGCGGGTGTGGGGGCGGGGGAGGGGGAGGGCGACGACACGCCCGACACGAGCGCGGGCGAGGAGGCGGGCGGGGCGGGGTCGCCCGGTGGTGGTGGCGGCCACCCGGCCTCTGCGGACGCCGACGGCCTCACGACGCCCCTCCGCGGCGTGCGGGCCTCCCTGCGCACGCCCCTTGACACGCCGGCCTCGGATGTGGCGCAACGCACGATCGACCGGGCGCTGTGAGGGGAGAGGGGTGGGGGAGGGAGGGCAGAAGAGAGGGAGAGAGGGAGAGAAAGGGGGAGGGAGAGGGAGGGAGAGATGGGGTGTGGTTGCGGACGTGTTTTGTGTGTGGTGAAGGTTGCGTTTCGTGGTTGTGTGTGTGGTGAAGGTTGCGTTTCGTGCTTTTGTGCTTTTGTGTGTGGGTTGGGAATGTCCCCCAACGAGAGAGAGAAAAAAGCAGCACCCAGTCTCGCAAACGGCAGCGCCCGTCTCCCCCCCCCCTCCGTCCACATCACACCAAATGGCCGCCAAGCAGGCCGGCGGCCTGGGCCCCCGCCTCAAGGCCTTCATGGCCTCGCCCACTGGCCCGCGCACCACCCACTTCTGGGGCCCCGTCGCCAACTGGGGGTTTGTGCTGGCGGTGCGTTGAAAAATGAAAAAAAGGGGAGAAGGGGAGAGCGCGACACGAGGAGAGAGCGCGCCGATGGGGCGCCCCCCCCCCCCGCAATTCGTACGTGTCGTGGCCGGTCCTCGCGCCCCGCCCCGCCCCGCTGGCACGCCAGGCGTGTAGCGCGTTGGGTTTCGCGCACGCGGCGTGGGGCTTGTGTGACGAGGCCTCTCGCTCCCGTCAGCCTGTGTGCGGCTGCGCTGCCGGCGCCCTTAATTTCTTGCCGCCGCCCTCTTGCCCACCGTCTCTCACGCTCTCTCCCCACGCTCACACGCGCAGGGCCTCGCCGACTCGCAGAAGCCGCCCGAACTGATCTCCCCCAACATGACGGGCGGTGAGTTTTGGAGACATGGGAGAGGGGGACGGGAGAGTTTGCGTGCGCTCTCTCTTTTTCTCTCCAGGCACGCCCCCCCCCCCAAAACCCCTGCGGCACCTCCACTTTTTCTCTCTTCTCTCACGCTCTCGCCGCCTCACTCTCGCGCTCCCTCTCCCCTCCTTCCCTTCCCAAGCCATGTGCGTCTACTCCCTCCTCTTCATGCGCTTCGCCTGGGAGATCTCGCCCCGCAACTACATCCTGTTAGCCTGCCACGCCTCCAACGAGGTCGTCCAGCTCAACCAGTTGCGGCGGTGGTGGGTGGGCGGGAGGGGAGGGGTGGGGGAGGGGGTGGGCAGCGCGGCAGGGGGCGGCGTGAAGCCTGCGGGGACTGGTGCGGTCGTGGTGTCCTCCCTGCTGCCGGCCGCGGCCCGGGCGGCGGTGGCTTAGAGAGAGAGCGCGCGCGCGCGCGTGTGATGTGTGTCCATTCTTTTTTCAACCTTGGGCTGTTTCCATGTTTCACCTTTTTTCTCCTACGCGTCTGTCCCCGCCGCCGGGCCCCGCCGCACCTCCCTCCCCTCGCCCCCGCCAGCCGACACGCCGCCCAGGCCCGCCCCGGTAGGCCCGTACAGGCCGTGCGCGGCGGCGTGCTCCAGGACGGCCTCCGGCGCCAACCACCGGACGGGGGCGCCGCTGGCCAGGCCGGCCCGCACCAGCGACGACGACACGCCGCGGAGGTCGGCCGGGTCGGCCACGCACGTGACGAAGGGTGCAAGTGATGCCAGGGGGCCACCAGGGGCGAGGGCGGCTTCAGCCAGGGCGCTGGCCGGCGGGGGAGGAAGAGGCGGGGAGGGAGCAGGCGGCGCCGCAGTGCCGTCCCACCCCCCACCCCCACCCCTTCCCACCGCCGCCGCCGCCGCCGCCCGGCCCACGCACACGATGCCGTGGTCCGGGCCGCCCAGGGCGGCAATGTGGGACGCCTTCCACACGCCGGGGGTGGCCAGGGAGGCGAGGAGGTCGGACCCGCAGACCAGGACGACGCGGGGGGCGGCCTGTGAGGCGCCCTTGCCGCCCTCGCCGCCCGCCACCCTGGCCGCCCGCTCCAGCCCCGCCGCCACCCGTTTCAGCACGTGCAGCGTCCGCGTGGGCGCCCCTCCCGCCCCTCCCGCCCCCTCCAGCGCCTCCCAGGCATCCACCGCCAGGCCCGGGACGCGCGCGGCCGCCGCCTCACACATCGCGACGCGGTGGTGGGCAGGCGCCAGGCTGCACCCGGGCTTCCTGTCCGCGTACCCATCGCCCACGGGGGAGAGGTACGCGCCCCACACGTCGACGCCCTGCCTGCGCAGGGCGTCCGCGGCGACCTCCACCATGCGCAGGTGGGCGATGGTCGGCGGGTTGAAGGCGCCCGCGGCGACGAGGACAGCCGGGCGGGGCGGCGGGGAGGGCGGGGCGGGCGGGCGTGGCCGCCGCAGCGCGCACGCGAGCTTGACCGTGGGCAGGGGCCAGGCATCGAGGGAGGCGGCGACGGCGGCCAGGGCAGCCGCCTCCTCGGCGTCGTCGTCGTCGTCGGCCGGGCGGGCGCCCGGCGCTGGTGGGGACGGTGGCCCCAACCCGGCAGCCGCGGCCCAGGGGGGGGAGGGGGATGGACGGGGTCGCCGCCCAGGCGCCGCGGCCTCCTGCTGCCTGGCCGCCGCGGCCGCGAGCCCGATCGCACACCCGCCAACAACCCCGGCGCTCAGGTAGCCCAAGGCACGGCGGGCGCTCGGCGGGGCGGCCCGCGTGTGGGGTGGTGGGGTGGCCGCTCGGGCGGCGGCAGAAAACGCCGCCGCACCGCCGCGTCCACGTCCCGCACCCCGCATCAGCGACAGCAGGGACCAGGCCCGGGGACGGGTGCTCAGCATGTGTCTTGTGAGATAGAGAGAGAGAGGGCACTGCGCGCCAGCGGGGGCGCGTGCCCACAGAGAAGAGGGGGGAGAAACAAATTGGGCGAGTGCGAGAGCTGACCGGCGCCGTCACGCACACTTCTTTCTATCGCGCCCCACGCACACACACAGTTGAGTGAGTGGCCTCTGCTGCGTGTCGCCACTCCCCTCTCGCACACAGCACACGTGCGCTCCCGCCAAACGGGGCGCGGCACAGCCCAAAACGAGGGAAGGCTCCCTCCCTCCCTCTCTCCCCTGAATGCCTCTGGACTCCTCGACCACCCCACCACCACCCAAACCGAAATCCACGGCCACCGCCCTCAAGGCCGACGGCTGCGCCTCCCTCTACTCCGCGTCCCTGGCCTGCCTGGACCGGGCGGGCTACGACAAGGAGGCCTGCCAGGGCGCGTTCGACGCGTACAAGGCCTGCCGGGCGACGGAGGTACGGGGCAGATTTTTAGAAACCACCTTGCTGTCCTCATTCCCCCTTCCCATCATCATTGTCTCTCACCTTTCCCCTCTCCTCCTCTCTTCGTACCCACTCAGTACGCGGCCAAGCGGCAGGCCCGCATAGATGCGCGGCGCCGGGGCTAGGCTGCTGGCGCGGGTGGCGCCCCGGGGGTGGGGTGCGGGCGTGGGCGGCGAGGCGGCGGCCACAACAACAGTGGCGGCCGCCTGCTTGTTCTCTCGCCCCACCACCTCCCCACCACTACTCCCACCACCGCCCCTCCTCCCGCCCGCCCTCCACCTCCACCGGGCCTGGCTGGCCACCTGGCGCAAGCCCGGCAGCAGCAGCAGCAGCGCCGGGGGCGCCCCCCAGCCCGGGCGGGGCCGGCCACCGGACAGCAGGGGCGGCAAGGGCGGCGGCGGCGGCGCGGCCGCTGCCTTGCTGCTGGACCCGGCCACCGAGATCCGGCTGGTGATGGCGGACGGCACGCACGCGATCACCAGCGCCGCCGACGCGCTCTCCGCTGCGTCGGCTGCCAAGCTAGACCTGGTCCCCGTCGCGGCCGCCGCCACGCCGCCCGTCTACCGCCTGGGGTCGGCCAACGCGGCGGCCGCCGCGGCCCGGGAGCGGGAGGGCGCGGCGCGCGCGCGCGTGGCCGCCGCGCGCCGGGCGGCCGGCTTCAAGGAGATCCGTGTCACCGCGCTCGCCGCCCAGCACGACGTGGACACTCGCCTGCGGCGGGCGCGGGAGCTGGTGGAAAAGGGGCACACGGTCAAGCTGGCGGTGCCCGTGGGGCGGGGCGGCGTGCCCCGGGCGGCCGCCCTGGCGCGCTTGCTCGCGCTCGGGGCGGCCGCCTCGCCCTGGTGCGAGGTGCGGGACCCGCCCGCCCACGCCAGCCGGGGGTCCGGGCCCGCCTCGGTCAGCAAGTACCTGTGGCCGCTGGGGTCGGCGAGCGGGGAGGGGGCGGGGGCGGGTGCGGGGGCGGGGGCGGCGAGGAAGAAGAAGGCGGGCGAGGTGTAGATCGGATTTGTGGCCGAAAAGCGCGGCGTCTCCTGCGCGTCCTCCCATCAGAACCGCGAAATTCGCGCGGCGTCTCTCTCTATCCCCCCCGCCTCTTTTTCGATGGCCTCCCTCGCCAAAGAGCTCAGCTCCGGCGGGGCTCGCCTCCTCCAGATAGCGTCAGCTACCTACCTATTCCGGGAGCACGTGGTGGAACCGACGCTGGTGAGAGAAACAGGAGGGGAGACGCGGTAAAACGAGCGGGCGCTTGTCGCTCTCTCTCTCTCTCTCGACCCCATCTAAATCACATCACCCTCTTTTTCCCCTCCTTTCTCTCTTTTCTTCACCAGTGCGTCGGCCCCTCCATGCTGCCCACCCTGAACGCCCGCGGCGACGTCGTCCTCCTCTCCCCGCGCCCCGTCCGCCGGGGCGACGTGCAAATCGGCGACATCGTCGTCGCCCGCTCGCCCGTCAACCCGCGGCACACGGTCTGCAAAAGGGTGGCCGGCCTGCCTGGCGGGCGCGTCGACCCCTGGGCCGGCGGCGGGCAGGGCGCCGCCGCGCCCGCCCCCACCATCCCCATCCCGCCCGGCCACGTCTGGCTCCAGGGCGACAACGCCGCCAACTCCACCGACTCCCGGGTGTACGGCCCCGTCCCGCTGGCCCTGTTGCGCGGGCGCGTGCGGTGGCGGGTGTGGCCGCCGGCGCAGGCGGGGCGGGTGGATGGAGGGCCGGGCGGGGCGTGGGCGGTGCAGGTGTACAAGGGGCAGCATCGGGGGCAGCAGGGGGGCGACAGGCCGCGGTATTGAGGGCAACGGGGGCGCGCGGGTTGTTTTTTTGATTAGAGAGTGCACTAGGCATGAAATAAGCAAATCAGGCACAACACACACGCCCGCCTCCCCCCACCTCCCCTTGCCCCCATCAATGTCACCTGTCCAGCGTGGCCCGCCGTGTGAAGGCTTCCGCCAGCGCCGCCACGGGCGAGGAGGCTGAGGCCGGCCCCGCCACCGCGGCGAGCGTGACGCGCCCTCCCCCACCACCCCCACCCCCGCTGCTGCTCTTGTCAGAGGGCTCAGGGGCGGCCGCCCCGACCGGCGGGGTCCTGCCCCCGCCGTCGTCGGAGGAGGGCGAGGGCGAGGGCGAGGAGGGCGCGGTGGTCGCCGACGCCGCCCGCAGCAAGGCCCCGGCTGCCCGGATCTCGCCTCGGCCCTCGCCCTCCACCCGGGCGGCGGCAGCCCCGGCCGCGGCCGCCCGCCCCGCCTCGAGCGACGCGCACAGCCCCGCCCGGTCGGCGTCGCGCGCGCAGGCGGGCGACGGCAGGGGCACGCCCCCGCCCAGGGCGGGCACGGCCCCCATGGCCGCCAGCCGGTCCATGAGGGACCGGGCGGTGGTGGGCGTCGCCCAGGGCGGGTGGCCTCCTCCGCAGCCTCCGGCGGCGGAGGAGGGCGGGGGCGGCAAGGAGGCAGCGGGCGAGGGCGCGGGCGTGCATGCCGGCGCCTGGCTGCCGCCGCCCGCCCCGCCCTCCCACCGCCGCCAGTCTTCCGCCATGCCGTCTGCCCAGGCCGCCCACCGGCCGGCTTGAGATGCCATGACGGCGGCGGCACGCCCGCCGGAGGACAGGGCCGGGGCGGCGAGGGTGGCCTCCAGTTCCTTTTGAGATAGATAGATAGAGGGAAAAGGTTTTTTTTGGGCGCGTGAAAGTGCGTGAGCGGGGGGGGGGGGGGCTAGTGAAAGAGAATGCCGCGTGTGGGGCGGCGCGGAGGCATGCTTTTCCGGGGCAACACGCCAGGGCATGCCGTAAGAGAGCATGGCCTGTCAACGACTGACGTACGTGCGTGTTGCGCGGGGCGAGGGAGGGGGCAGCGCGGCGGCAGGCCCCGAGGAGAGAGAAACGCGCCAACCGCCGCCGCCCCCCTCTTTTTGCTTGTTTCTTCGCGCGCTCTCTCTCTCCGCACGCGCACCTCCAGCTTCTCCGCCAGGCTGTCGCGCTGGGCTCGAAGAAATTGAAATACTTCGGGAGCGGAGGGAGGAGGCATGGCCGAAATGGGGGGAGAAAAAAAAGAATGCCCCTCTGATAGCGAGTGAGACGAGCGGGGGCGTGGGTTGCTCCAGCAGAGCAACGTTTGTTCAAGGTGCGTTGTCTTTTTGCGCATCGACCTGGCTGCAGCGACCAAAGCCCCTCCCTCCCCCCTCTGCCTCTCCCCTGCCTCTCACTCACTGCATGCCGCACGCGGCGTGTGTGTGGCTGCTGAGTGGGGCGGGCCTGGACGAGCCAAACATGAAAAAGACACCGCCCGGCTTGACGGCTCTCTCTCTTGCGCTCTCACGCGCGCACACCTCCATTCTCCCACACGTAACCAACGACAGGAGCTAACGCAGAAGCCAAGCCTGCAAGAAAACAAAAAACAGCGCGGAAGGAAGGCGCACGCACACAGAGCGTTTGTTCTCTATCGCATCGCTCTCCTCCCTGCAACCTAGCCAAAAACGCTGTACCCAACTTAAAAAAAAGATGGACTCCTCCGGCGCGGGCGGCCCCAAGGTCACCGAGCACCAGATCATGAACCAGATGCAGACGGAGCTGCAGGTGGCGGCCATGCAAGAATTCTTCCAGGTATGACGAAAGAGTGTGTGTGTGATGTGATGTGAGGGTGGGGGGAAGCATAGAGCGCACCACCCAGTCCCATCCACATTTTTCTCTTTCATTTTTTCACTTCATCCAGACCGTCCGGGACAAGTGCTTCGAGAAGTGCGTGACCAAGCCCTCCTCGTCCCTGTCCTCCTCCGAACAGCAGTGCCTGTCCCGGTGCGCGGACCGGTACGGGGAGGCGACGCAGGCGGTGCTGCGGTCGGTCCTGGAACAGAGCGGCCTGCAATGAAGAAAGGGGGAGAGGGGCGAGAGAGGGGGGTGGAGTGGTGGTGGAAGGCGGTTTTTGTCGTTTTTGTCGTCCGTTCTCCTTTCTGGCCCCATCTCACAAGGGCCACACAGCGGCGCCCCTCGGAAAAGGCCGGGCGGCCGGGCACGTTCCCCGATCACGCCCTCCCTTTTTATTTTTTTTTCTTCTTCTCCCTCTTTCATCACAGCGGCCGCTTCCCAGGCATGCCCGCCCGCCGGGGGTACTTCTCCGGCGTCCGCCCCACCTTCCTAACCACCAGCAAGGACCGGGCGGGGCCGCCCAGGGTGAGGGGCGGCAGCGGCAGGAGGGCCTCCACCGCGCCGCCCAGCTCCCGGATCGCTCCCGCCGCGGCCTCGACCTCGGCCGCCGGGTCGGGCCCCTTGGCGGCCAGCCACAGCCCGCCGTGCCGCACGAGGGGCAGGCACAGCTCCGCCAGGACGCGCGTCTCCGCGACCGCCCTGGCGACGGCGGCGTCGTGGAGCTCGCGGTGGGAGCCTGGCGGGGCAGCTGCGGTGGCGGTGGCGGTCGCGGCGGCGGTGGTCGGACCCGCCTCATCGCGGCCGCCCCCCCCCCCCCCTCCCCTCTTCCCTTTCGCCTTCCCACCCTCCTCTCCTCCCCCCCTCCCCACATCCTCCGCCCGACCCCACACGGGCACCGCATTGCCCAGCCCCGCCTGCCGTGCCGCGCCCACCGCGAAATCGGTGCGCTTGCGCAGGGCGTCCAAAAGGGTGACGCGCCAGGCCGGGCGGGCGGCCGCGAGGACGGCGCCCGGGAAACCCGCGCCCGCGCCCACGTCGATGACCGAGAAGGCGCCGCCGCCGCCGCCGCCGCCGCCGCCGTCAGCACCACCTGCGCGGCTGTTCGCTAAGGCGTCCAGGGGGGGTAGGAAGTCGAGGGAGTCGGCGATGTGGCGGGCCAGCGCGGGGGCCCGCCCCTTCACGGCCGTCAGGTTGAGCGTGGCGTTGGCGGCCAGGGTGGCGTCCAGGTAGGCCTCCGCCTTCGCCCTGCCGGCGGAGTCGATGAGGGGGGCGGGCGGCGGTGGAGGATCGGGCGGGCCAGCGGCAGAGGCGGCGGCGGAGCGGGCCGCCAGGCGCCCAGGCAGCTGCACGGGCGAGGTGGTGGTCGCGGCAGCGAGGCCGCCGCGCATGCCGCCAAGGACCACCGCCGGCGCGCCTGCCGCCCGCCCCGTCGCCAGGGACGCCGCCGCCCGGATGGCGGCCATGGCACGCACACTCAGGGCCCGACACACAGGCGCGTTGAGAATGCGATCCAAGGACGCGCACGTGTGTTGAGGGCGCTCTACAGAGAGAGGGAATGTGTTGAAGGACACTCTGGCCCCGCTGCACCGTTTTTCTTCTTTCTCAACCCTCTCTCTCACTCAAAACACGCGCTCCATCCATCGTCTTGCCTCTTACAAAAACAGGCGCTCATACACGTCCCCCGGCCCGAGCAGCTCGCTACCGCCGACCAGGACGCGGGGCGGAGGGCGGCCCCCCGCCGAGCCCCCACCCCCACCCTCACCCCCGCCAACCGCAGCGTCCGCGGCCGCCGCGGCGACAGCCCGGGCGTCCGCCGCGCACATGCCCCCGATCAGGAAAATGATGGCCGTGTCGGGGGCCGTCGGGTCGGGGCCGCGGGCCGCCGAGGCGGCGGCGGCGCCGTCACCGCCGCCGCCCCCACCCCCGCCAGCCGCGCCGCGGACGGCGCCCGCCAGCCTGCCCAGGCGCCCGGCAATCAGCCCGCGCAGGCTGGTCGCGCACGGGGCGGCCCCGGGCAGGGCCCGCCGGCTCAGCAGCCGGGCCGCCAGGTCGGCGGCCGGGCGGGGCGGCGGGGTGGGCGGGAGCGAGCCGTCCCGCCCGCCGCCGCCCCCCCCGCGCAGGGCGGGCGGCAGGAGGCGGCGGGCGGCCGCGACGGCTGCCAAGGATTCCATGACGGGGCCCAGCGCGTCCTCGGCCTCCAGGCGCAGAGCGGCGGCCTCAAAGGCGCCGGTGGAGGAGGGCGGGCGGCCGGGCCCGGGTCCGGGCGCGGGCGCCCCGCCGCCACTCCCCGCCGCCTCCACCAGGCGGCCGACCAGGCCGGGGGGGACCCACCCCAAGCCGCCCAGCGCGCCCGGCGGGCAAGTCAGGAGGGCGTCCGCAAGGGCGGCCCGCACGGGGCGGGCCACGGCGTCGGGCAGGGCGGGCGGCGGCGGCGGCGTCGCCGGCCCGGGCTCCGGGCCGTCGGGCCCGCGGCCGCGGCGCGGGGAGGGGCGGCCGGCCGGGCTGGGGGCGTCGGTGCCCCCTCCCTGCCCCCCCCCCCCTCCCCCGCCCTCCTCCATTCCCCCTCCGTCCGCGATGTCCGCCGCCCGCGCCGCCGCGCCCGCGGCCAGGAGCAGGGCCGCCCGCAGGGCCGCCGCCCCGGCCTGCGGGTCGCCCGGGCGGGCCGCCGCGCCCGCCGCCGCGCGCGCGACCGCGGACGCGGCCGCCGCGCCGAGCGCGTGGAGCCCGTCCTCCGCGGCCGCCTCCAGGCCGGCCTCCCCCTCCCGGGCGCCGTCCCAGGCGTCCGCGCGCGGCCCCGCCCCCGCCGCCGCCGCGCCGGCGCCTAACGCCCGGGCTCGGCGGGAGGTGAGGCGGGCCGACGGGCCGCCGGCTGCCAGGGCCGCCGCCAGGGACCCGAGCTCGGCCGCCGGCGCGGCGCCCGCCCGCCCGCGGGGCGGGACGGGGACGCCTGCCGCCCGGGCGGCCTCCCGCAACCACTTGCGGAGGAGCAGCCCCGCGTCGCCCGCCCGGCGGGCTGCCAGGGCGTCCCCCCAGGCGCCGCCGTCGTCCAAGGGCGGGGGAAAGGAGGGGGCGGGCGGGCGTCCGCCGGGCTGTCTTGCCTCCCCACCATCATCCCCGGGCACGGTCGCGGGCGCGAGGCAGGCGGCCGGCCGCCGCCGGGCTTCCTCGCCCTCCTCCTCCACCAACGACATGCCCGTCCCGTCCCGGGGCAGGCAGCCGACCATGCGGTCCAGGGCATGGTCCCCGTGGGCGGCCGTGCCGCAGGCGGTGGTGGAGGGCCCGCCCGCGGCTGCCCCGCCCGGGCCGCCGCCCGCGCCCGCACAGGCGGCCGTCGCCCGGCCGTCAATCAGGATGAGGGCCGCCGGCGTCAGGGGGCCGCCCGCGCTGTGGGGTGTGGGCTGGGCGGCCACGGCCGCGCCCACCGCGGCCGCGGCCGGGCTGGGCCCGATGGCGAAAGGCTCCAAGCGCAGGCCGAGGGAGGTGGCCGCACCGGAGACGAGCGTGGCAGCGAGGGCGGCCGCCGCGGCCGCGCACACCCCCTCCCCCCCGCCACGTGCCCTGCCGCTGCCCAGGCCCCAGGCCGCCCGGGTGAGGGCCGCGGCGGCGCCCCGGACGGGCAGCACAAACGCGCCCCCCGTGCCGCCCAGGGCGGGGCACAGGTCCAGGCCGCGCAGGACTCCGGCGCCCAGGCGGGCCGAAAAGAGGCGCACGCCCGCGGCCACCGCCACCGCGTCCGCCAGGGCGCGCGGGTCGCCTGCCGCCGGGGACGCAAGGAGGGTGAAGGCCAGACCCTCGCCTTCCGCCGCGCCCCAGTGCGCACGTAGGGTGGCCCCCGCGTCCGCGACGGACGCCGGGTCAGCCGAGGACAGGAGGAAGACGACGGCCAAGGCGGCTGGGTTGGAGGGCGCGCCACTTTTTGTTTCGCGCCGCCCTCTCGCCAGCACCCTCGCCGCCGCCCGGGCCGCCGCCGACGTCGCCTTGGCCACCTCCCGGTCCCCGCCATCCTCGAGCATGGCGGTCACGTGGGCGGTAGCGGGGGCGCCTGACGGCGAGCCTGAAGCATTGAAATTAAAAAACCAGGCCGGTGTCGCGCCGATGGAGCGGGCCGCCTCGCCGGCTGCGTCGTCCGCGTGGATGAGGAGGGCGGAGTGCGAGCCTGCCGCGGCGGCTAGGCAGGTCGCCAGGGCGGTGCGGGCGGGTGGGGCGAGCGGGCCCCAGGCGCGGGGCGCGGGGACTGCCATCGGACGAGCACGCGCGCAGCGCGTGTTTTTTTTTTTGTCCCGACCCAAAAACAGAGGACTGGGAGAAAAAAGGTTATGTTTCCCCGTCCCGCTCAACCACCCCTCCCATCACTTTTATTCCTTTCGACATCCAGCACAAGCATCCATTGCTACAGCCGTGGCCTGAATGAGGAGGCAGAGCGTGCGTGCGTGTGCAGATCACAAAAAAAGGCAAGCTCTGGAGGCAGCCCGACTCGAGACCCTGCCCTTTTAACCCGTTCATCTGGGCAATACAGACTCCTCCTTCATCGCCGCCCCACGCCCCGCCCGCGCTGCTCCATCAGGCAAAAGGCAAAACGTGCTAGTACTGAGTTTTGATCTCAGGACCTTCCGCTCGTTAGTATCTGGGCGCGCGCAACGCACGGGGGCGGTGGGAGAGAACAGAGCCTTTTTTAACCACTGCCGCACATGTTTGTGCTCGAAAATACTAAACGAATGCTCTACCACTGAGCTATACCAGCGATGCGTGTGGCTGAAATCTAATTTCGGTGAGGCCATAAAGTATAGTAAAACGGTTTGTGACACTGGCCCACAAAACGAAAACACCACCCACCACTTTACCCACCATTGCCCACGACGCCGCCGCTTCCAAGCCGCCCCCCGCCCCACGCACCACCCTCCTTGGCACAGCAGCCCCCAAACAAACATAAAGAAGGTCACAACAGAGCACACACTGCCCCCGTCCCTCCTTCACCCCGTCATCCCTGCCACCGCCGCCGCCTCCACCGCCCGCCGCCCTTCCTCGCCCTCCTCCCCCTCCGCCACCACGAAGAACGTGTACGACAGCGTCAGGCTGTCCACGCCGGCCAGGCGGGGATCGGCCGCCGCTTCCTCATCCAGGTAAAAGAGGACGGGCATGTCGACCCGCTCGCCCGGCCCCAGGCGCTGCTCCTCGAAGCAGAAGCACTGGACCTTGTTGAAGTGCGGGCCAGCGGCGGCGGGGGCCACGTTGTAGGTGGACACGCCCGTGACGGCGTGGGGCGCGGTGTTGGTGGCCGTGAAGAAGGCGAGGGCGGCCTGGCCGGGTACGACCCGGATGGACCGCTGGGCGGGGGCGAACCGCCAGGGCAGGCCGGACGCGGTGTCCGCGTTGAAGGTGACGGAAAACGCGCGCGGGGCGGGGGCGGCCGGCGCCCGGGCGGCGGCGTCGCTGCCGCCGCCACCGCTCGCCGCCGCCGCCGCCGCCCGGGCTTTGCGGGCCCGCAGCTTGTCCTCCACGGCCGCACCCTGCTGGACGGTGCCCCCGAAGCCGGTCGCCTGGCAGAACATGCTGGCGTGAAAAAAAAGAGAGAGGAGAGGGTGGGGGTGGGGTGAGGTTTGGCAGGCTAGGGGGGGACAAGAGAGCCCAGGCGCGCGCGCCTGGGCGGGGAGCTCTCTCTCTCTCTCTATATATATATATGTGTGTGTGTTCGGCGGGCTTTCCTCCTCCATGGCGTGCGTGTCGAAGGATGCGCACCGGCACCCATCGCCCCCTCCCCCAAAATATCTCCACCCCCAACATCATTTCACTCCCCTGCCTTTCTTTTCTTTTCTCTCTCTCTCTCTCTCAAAATACACTCACCGGTACAGGGGCACCGCCCCGTACGTCGCCCCGACCATGCCCACCACCAAGGCAGCCAGGTACAGGCCCTGCTCGCTGGACCGGGCCGCGCCCCGGGGCGGCGGGCGGGGCGGGCGGGGAGGCGGGGGAGGGGGTGGGGTGGTCGCAGAGGACGACCAGGGCCGGCCGCTGGTGGTGCTGCCGCTCCTGCCGGGTGGCGGCGGCGACCAGGCGCCCTGCCGGCCTCCTAGGCCAGGAAACCTGTTGCCGCCTGTCCTCCGGCCAACCGCAACAGCCGCCGCGGCCAGGCTGCGCAGGGCGGACGGCGGCAGCATGTCTCTCTCTCCCACCGCCCACTAACCAGCACCACCAGGTGCCCGGGCGGCCGCTCGGGCGGAGCTTTTGGTGAAGCCCGGGGTTAGAGGTTTGGGGCTGGCGCCACTGCCGCCACCACTGTGGTGTGTCGAGGGCAGGAGGGCGGGCGTGGCGACCAGGGCCAGGGCCACGGTGGCGGCGGCGGCGAGGGCGAGGACCTGGTGAGGAGGAAGGGGGGTGTCGTGGGGTGAGGCAAAAAAAAAAAACGCAATCGAGCGCGCGGGTCCCCTCATCTCTCTCACCTTTTTTTCCTCATGGTTCTCACCGTCAGGCGCGAGGCAGGGGTGGGGGCTGGGGGCATGCGCTGCTGGGGTGAGCGTATGCGCGTGGGTCTGGGGTGAGAGGCGCCGAGAGACGTAGGAGCGCTGTTTTGTTGAAAGACGTCTGAAGAGTGTGGCGCAAGGACGGCTCTTCGGCTCGCTCGCGCGCCCCGACCCGACGACCTCAGCGCGAGAATCGCTTCCTCTCTCGCGCATCCGATTTCCTCCGCTCTGCGCGCCCTCCTTTCCCCTTTCCCCTCCCACCCAGGCCTTTTGTACTTAATTTTCTCTCAAGTAAGTCACGAATTGGATGTGAACCGGCCCGAAATACGCAGGCACGGCCCTTGATGGCAGAGAGGCAAGGGTAAATCCGCTCTGTCTTTTTACGGAACGACTCTACGGCCTCACCCGCCCCTACAACCTCCTCGTCTCCACCCCGATGAGAATGTGCATGCTCTCCATCGTGCTGATGCTTGGCGAAAAATGACAGGGCTCGGCCAACAGGCATGGATATAATTTACATAGAAAACGCGGGGTAGGGCATTAACGCGGGGGGGCGGTCTCCCCCCTCTTATTTTTCCAGCCCCTTGCGCATGTACTCGCCCGCCTCGTCGGTCCAGGACCCCCAAGTAAATTTGCCACCCGAACCATTCTTCTTGGTTTCGGACCCGATGGCGGACGCTGAAAGGGGGAGGGGAGGAAAGGGGGGTGAGTCTTTTTTTTCCTTTCCGGCGCGCGCAGCGGTAGAAAACTCGCTTTTCCTCTCACATCTCACCGCTCTTGCGGTCGCTCCGCTGCTCCGCGTGCTTGCGGGCGATGCGTGAGATATCACGGGGGTGGGCGGGGCGGCCGCGGGAGGGCATTTTTTGGGAGGCGGGTGTGTGTCCGTGGAAACGTGGGTGTGTGTCGGAGAGAAGCGAAAAAGAGGCAGCACAACAGGTGGGATCACAAAAAATCTCCACCCCCACCCACCGCCAACGCCGCCAGCGCTCTCTCGCACGCCCGCCGGAGCGTCCGCCGCTGGCGGGCGTTCAACAGGGTGGATTCAACGCCACCCTCGCCCGCCAACTCCCCACCCCCACCCCCACCACCGCACAGGCCCAGCGCCGCGCACAGGGAAGCGAGGCGGAGGAGCGGCTCCGGCACCGCGGCCCGGGGCAGGAGGCCGACGCCCGGCGCGGGCGGGCGCGGCGCGGGCGCCAACGCCGGCGACGGCGCGCGCGGGGGCAGCGGCGCCTGCGGCGGCGCCTGCGGCACCCACGCCTGCTGCTGCTGCTGCTGCGGCGGCCACCCGTGCGGCTGCTGTCCCCACTGGCGATGATGTTGGGCACAAAAGGTGGGGCCCGGCGGCGTCTGGTGGTGGGACAGGGGGGGCGGGCGGTGGGAGTGGAGGGTGGGCTGAGGTTGGCACCACCCGGGGCCGTGCCCCTGGTGGTAGTGCCAGTGCGGCGGGGGCGGGAAGAGGGGACGGCTGGCGTGCTCGAAGTGCGGCTGGCGCGGGTGGTGGTGGTGGTGGTGGTGGTGGTGGTGCGGCGGGGCCGGGGGCGGCGACGACACGCCGCCGCCGCCCAGAAATGCGGACGCCGGCGGCGGCAGCAGCCCGTACCCGTCTCCCCCTGCCTCCTCCTCTCCCTCTCCCCCTGCAGCGCGCGCCGCCACCGTCAGCGCACCCGCCCAGTCTCCGCTCGCCCCGCGGTCGACCCAGGCCAGGGCGGAGCGGCGGGTCGGGGAGAGGGCCGTGAAGGCGGACGCGGCCGCCGCCGCCGCCGCGACGGCCGGCGAGTGCGGGGTGAAAGAAGCAGGATAATGGGCCTGGGTAGCATCAAGGGGTGGGGTGGACGCGGCGGCGGCGGCGGCCGCCGCGGCGGCCGCCGCCGCGACTTCCACCGTG
>Ga0315287_10001393_pt1 | contig 22172 bp, 19 predicted proteins | sample YL17G11_0_MG_FD_205037 | JGI IMG/M metagenome (GOLD analysis project Ga0315287, IMG submission 205037) | Sediment microbial communities from Yellowstone Lake, YNP, Wyoming, USA - YL17G11_0 | ecosystem: Environmental > Aquatic > Freshwater > Lake > Sediment | place: USA: Wyoming | collected...
CGGGCGAAACGACCCAGGCCATCGAGATGATCCGCAGCGACGCCATCCGCCGCCGGCTGGAAGGCACGATCAGCTGCGTGCTGCTGAGCATCGGCAACGTCATCGCCTTCGCCGACGAGGGTATCAGCCATGCCAAGAAGGGGATGCTGGCGCGCAACTTCCTGGCCCAGGGCGACAGCTACCTGCAGGACGGGCGAGTAGACGAGGCGATCGAGCAGTACGCCCAGGCGCTGGAGATCAACCCCAACTTCGCCATCATCCATCACCAGCTGGGATCGGCCTACATCCGCAAGGGGCTCTCCAGCTACGCGCAAAGCTGCTTCGAGAAGGCGATACTGCTTAACAGCAAGCTCTCGGCGAGCTACGTCGAGATCGCCAAGCTGCTCAGGAATCAGCACCGCGAGAAAGACGTGCTGCCGCTGCTGCGGCGCGCGGTAGCCGTGGGCTGCCGCGACAGCGAGCTGTTTGCCATGCTGGGACATGAGCTGCTGCGCGTGCGCAACTTCGACGAAGCGATCCTGTACGCCAGCTACGCGCTGGACGTCAACCCGGCGCATCCGACAGCGTTCCGCGACCGGATGGTCGCCATGCGCCGCCGCGGGGCGATCGACACGAAGCTGCTGAAGATGTTCTCCGCACGCCCGCGCCTGGCTGACGACGGCAAAACGCGCATCGCCCAGGAAATCGAGATCAAGGAAGAAGAAGACGAGTACAAGCGCTAGCCGCGCTTTGCCAGGCTCAGCGGCGGAATTGGCTCAGGCTCGCATGCCGGATGGCCGGCTCTCGCCGCTATAATTCCGCCGATGACTAACAGTCTGTTGGCCTGGCTGTGGATTGCCGCGGGGTATCTGATCCTGCTTGGCGCGGCGGTGCTCTGCGTGCGCTGCAGCGGTCCCATAGGCCAGGAGATCAAGCAGCCACGCGCCAGAAAGCGCGCGCTGGTGCTGCGGTTCGCGGAGTTCATTGGCGCGGCGACACTCATCTATGCCGCGGCGATCCTGCTCACCGGTTCGCGCGTGCCACTGGGCGTGCCGCTGCCTGGGGTACCGCAGCTGGTGACGACCAGGGGTGTCAGCTTTGCTCAGTCTTCCGCGATCAGGCACCGCATGCCGGTAGATCAGCTGGGGTACCTGGCGCCGCAACCTGATGGCTGGCCGCCGCTGACCTTCGATTACCACAGCGAGTACGTGGACTTCACGATCTGGCATCCGCTGGGAGCGGAGACCCGGGGCCTGGGCGAACAGGAAGCGCTCAAGACCGGCGTGCTGGCGATCGTGGGCTTCAAGCTGGATTACCCGCTGACGCGCATCACCTACTCCGCGCCGATGCACAAGCCGGATGAGCGGCTGACGGTGTACGTTTCGCGCCTGCGCTGGGAGCTGGAGCAGAAAGGCGCGCAGTTCTACAAGACCGTCGATCCGCTGCTGCTGCCGGACTACCGCTTCGAGCACTTCGAACTGCAGATGAAAGATGACGAAGGCAAACTTGCCTCGCACTTCATGTTCTTCGGCCCCTACGGCAACCGCGCGCTGACCGTGGACTTTGCCACCACGCCGGAGCAGCATGAGCTGTGCCGCCCGCTGGTGATGAAGATCATGCGCTCGTTCACCCCCGGCAAGCTGGTGCAGGACATGATGAAACGCGAGTGGCCGGACTACGTCGCCCCGTCGCCCGCCAAGTAGCCCGTCCCCCTGCGATCCTGAAGCCAAACCCGTGGTACTCTATTAATTCGCCCGCGAGAGGCGAGCATGGAATCCAACACGATCAGTATGCGCGTCGAGGACGGCACGGACACACCGCCGGCGGCCGCAGCTGCTGATGCCTTAACCAGCGGCACACTCGCCAGCGAAGCACCAGCCAACGGCAACTCGGCAGTGAAGCCAGTCTCGGCGGCTGTGGAAGCGGCGCACTTCGAAGCGCTCAACCGGCAGATCAAGCTGCTTACCGAAGCCAACGATCGCGTGGTGCGCGTCGTCCGCCGGCAACTGTTTTCCACCAGCCTGTTCATCAGTTTCGTGCGCGGGATGGCCCTGGGCCTGGGGTGGGTGATAGGTACCACACTTGTCGTTGGTATGCTGGTGATCTTCCTGCATCACTTTGACTCCGCGCCCTGGGTTGGCGAGTATGTCCGGCGGATCATCGAATATCTGCAGGGCAAGCCGGGGGGCTAAGCGGCTGTGAACCTTACGTGCGGGAGTGCGTCTTATTTGTTGAGAATGGTGGGAGACCTGAATGCAAATCCTGAAGCTGTTGTTCTGCACCTCCGCTTTGGCGCTGGCCTGCACCGGCGCGGTGTATGCGCAGGTTGCCGAGTCCGGCGACGCGAAGACCGACTACCGCCTCGAGCGCATGCTGGAAAGCACCTTCCTCACGGTGACGTGCGATGTGCCGTCAATCCAACCGAAGGTAGCCAATCTGCGGCGTAGCTGGATGCCGCCGACGGAGGACCTGCTGACGCATTTCTTCGGCGGGCGCGACAACCTGCTGTCCGAAGAGGAGGTCATCAGTCCCCTGTGGGGTGACGGCCGGCGCTACAAGAGCGGCATGGTGTTGCATCTGGCGCCGATCGACCAGCAAACCTCGCAGCTGCGCCTGGACGAGATGTCGGGAGTGGAGGTCGTGCCGACCTTCCTCGACGTCTACAGCACGGGTTTCATCTACGCCAACAACGTCCCGCACAAGCCGGTGTACGCCACGGACGTGAAGGTGCTCAGCAAGCTCAAGGCGGACGTCACCTACCACAACGTCTACGACGAGACCGAGGGCCTCAACGCGGCGGAGAGCATGATCGGCGACATGTTCGGCAAGCTTCAAGTGCCGGCAGGCTTCCAGTCATCGGTACTAACGCTGATCCAGCACTTCGGCGAACGGCAGTTTGTCTACCGCGCCGTGCCCGAGTACCTGACGGAATACAACGCGTACGAATCCGCGTTCGACGTGACAACGCCGGGCCAGCAGTCCACCGAGCCGGCTCCCAAGCCCAAGGTGCTGGCCACGCACAAAGTCGCCGTGCCGGTGCTCGATGTCTATGTGCATGTGATGCTGGACGGCGAGAAGATGCTCACAGGCATGGAGTATTTCTGGGATAGCGGGATTGCCGTGTCCGGTCAGCCCGAGGAATGCCTGCACGCCGGCGTCGCCCTCTCCAAGGCGCGCGAGCAGCTATTCGAGCATTTCGAGGCGCAGCCGCCGCTGGTCACCGTGTCGGGGATCATGCTGGCCTTCATCGAGGACCGCGGCAGCCGCAACCAGCTGGTTCCCGCCTGGATGTTCGATGCCTGGTACCAGGATCGCGTGACCGCCACAAAAGACAACCCGCACACCACTAACAACCAGAACATCGTGCAGGTACCCATGCCATTCGCCATCAACGCGCTCACCGGCGAACTGATCATGCTGTAGGGCGAGCTGCTTTCGGCTCACGCGAGCGTGTCTACGGACTTGGTATGATCATCAGCCTCTAGCGCGGCAGGCTTGTCGCTCTCGGGCGTGTCAGCTGCAGCTTCAGCCGGCTCAGGCTTGCTCTCGGTCGGCGCGGGCGATGCGGGCTGAAGCTTTGGAGTACCGTATGCGCCGCGTGGGACGCCGTATGTGCCGCCAGCGGTTACGGCATTGCGGGCGCCGGCGATGGACACGATATCGATCGATACTGGCAGCGGGCTCTGGAGCGCAGTCTCAACGTGATCGGTTTCGGGCGCGGCGGACTCCTCGGCGTGCTCCAGCTCCTCGGCGAATTCCTGCGCGTTCTCCTGGCGCCGCCGGCGCTGCTGCTCTCCGCCGCTGCGCTCAACGCGGATCGCTCCTTGCAGCTGTATTCTGTCGATTTCCATCTCATTCAGCCGATGATCGGCACGCCTTCCAATGTCTTTCAGCCGGCGTACTCAGACCGAGCTTACTCCGCCGGCTTTCCACCGTTGCTCGTCCTCACGAACACCTCCGCGATGTGCTGCCTGAGCTGCTCCATGCTCACATCACAGCCCAGCTCACGCAGCCCGTTGACAAACCCCGCGTGCGGCACGCCCGGGCGGTTGGGCGGGATCGGCAGGTAGCGCTCGTAGGCCGCCAGCGGGCAGCGCAGCAGCACGGTGCCGTGATGCAGCACCACCTTGGCCGAGATGCGCTGTGCATTACCGCTGATCTTGAACCCGTCCAGGTTGACGTCGCTCACGCTGGTGGTGCTGAAGTGGGTGCCGCATTTTGCCAGCGCGCGGATCACCAGCTCGCGGAAAAAGCCAATGTACAGGGAAGGACTGGGGGCATCCTCGGCGCGGCGCCCGAGCAATCCTTCTAGTATTGATTTCGGCAGCAGGAACGAGTAGTTCAGGCAGTCGCGGTCGTGGTACACCGCGCCGCCGCCGGAAAAGCGGCGGATCAACGGGATGCCGTCGGCCTGCACCGCGTCCGCATACACCCAGTCCTCGAGCCGATTCGTGCGCCCGACGACCACGCAGGGATCATTCACGTAGAACAGGCACACCGGCCGCGGCCGGACTTTCACCGCGGCAAACAGCCGTTCCTCGAAGTCCAGGTTGGCCAGCGGATCGTGGCCATCAAGAGTGATGACCTCCGCCTCACGGCTAACTCGATACTGCACGTCCAACGACATCACCATAATGAGAATACCGGATGGCGCGCAAGAACATCGTCAGCAGCACAGCAGGATCGCCAGCAGGGCTACTGTGGGTCTACCCAGTAGAGCACCATTGGCGACTCGCCGACGAAGACGCTGGCGCCATCCAGCGGCGCCAGATTGAGGGAACCGCTTGCGTCGATGAAGGCGCGGCTTAAGTAGGCGAAATCGGGCGGCACAGCCACCTCGCGCAGGCTGGAGCCCTGGCTGCAGAGGATCAGCACCACGCGCCTGCCATCGGTGAAGCGGCCAAGCTGCACACCCGCCGGCAGCTTCCAGGATTCATCCAGCGCTGGCGCGGGATCGTAGCTCAGGCCTGCCGTCATTTGCCGGAAGAGTACGAAGTCGCGCAGGTTGTCGCTCATCCCGGACCAGCTGCGCGCCGCGCTGAAGAGGCGCAGGTTGCTCGGTTGCAGGACGATGAACACGTTCTGCTTCTGCCGTTTGAGCATGTCTATCACGTCGGCGACGCTCTTAGCCGCCAGGTCGACCCGGGCGTTGCGGTCGATGCTGTCCAGGCGGACATACGCGCCGGGACAGCTCATTTCACATGCGGGCGGCGCTATGCCGAGGCCGCTGGGCAGCACCAGCCCGGACAGCTTCGCCAACCGCACGTAGCTGTCAAGCTCAGTCCAGGTGGCCTGCTCCAGATCGTCCGCCATGCACAGGTAGTAGAAGCTGGCCGGCGGATACAGCCCGTCGGGCGATGATTCTCGTGCAGTGTTGAGGAAGCTGCTGCTGTCGATCGTGGCCGGCGGCGCCCAGGCCATAGCTTCGCTGCTGAAATCCGCCAGGTCAACGATGCGCGGCGGCACAGGCTGGGGCTGCTCTGGAGTGGCCAGCGGCTGCGCCGAAGTCGCCGCAACCGGCAGCGCAGGCGATAGCAGCGAGACGATCTCCTCGCCCTTTGGCAGCGTTGGAAGACGCTCCGCCACGGCGACCGCCTCGTCGGTCACCGCCATCTCCGCAGAGCCGTTTGGCGATCCGAGCTCGGCGGCACCGAAAGCAACCTGCTGCAAATGCTCGGTCTTGCCGGTGCGGAAGATGTCAGTCAAATCGCCAGCGCCAAGGAAGTTGGAGTACACGTTCAGCGCTTCGCTGCTGGCAGCAGCCGGCAGAAGCTGAGGAGCAGACTCGGTTGCCGACTCAGGTGCAGCCTCCGCCCCCAGCGGCGCGCCTGGCTCAGCGTCCGCAGCGCCAGCAGCCTCAGGTACGCTTTCCCCGAATACCTGATAAAAGCCCGGCGACATCGCGTCAGCCGGCGGCTCCGTCGAGGACCCTGGCGGGCTCGCACTTGCTTCGAGCGCCTTGGCCGCCGGCTGCACTTCGGCAGGCGCGGCGGGAATTTCCAGCGGCTTTACGGCTGGCAGCGGCAGCGTCGCCTGGCCGGTGACCACCTGCTCCCACTGGGTCATCGTGACGAAGGTGTAGCCTTTATCCCGCAGCCCCTCGATGATCCGCGGCAGGGCGCTGACCGTCTGGGCGTGGGTGCAGTGCAGCAGGATCACCGCGCCGGGCGTGGCGCCCTTGAGCACGCGCGAGACGATGGTGTCGACGCCGGGCTGCGCCCAGTCGCGCGGGTCGACCGACCACAGCACGGTGGCAAAGCCCAGCGACGACGCGGCCTTGACGTCGGCAGCGCTGATCTCGCCATAGGGCGGGCGGAACCAGCGCGGCGTGACACCGTACTTCTCCAGCGCGGCGTTGGTCTTCTGCAGCTGCTGCTTGAGCTTGGCGATGGACAGCTGGGTGCTGACCGGGTGGCTGTAGGTATGATTGCCGATCTCGTGGCCGCTGGCGACCAGTTGCTTCATCGCCTTGGGGTAAGCGACAACGTTGCGGCCAACACAGAAGAAGGTCGCCTTGATCTGGTACTGGTCCAGGATGGCGCAGAGCTTCGCTGTGTATCCCGCTTCCGGCCCGTCGTCAAAGGTCAACGCGCAGACGCGGCCTGCCTCGCCTTTCAGCGCGGCTCTATCAATGTGGATCTTGCCTCCGGGCACGAGGTAGCTCTGGTTCAGCTGTGCAGCCGATGTCACCAGCACCAGCGCCGCCACCAGCGGCAGCGGCAGCAGCGCAGCAGACGACAGAATTCGCGATACCAGCCCTTTCATCACGCAACCCAGAAGCATGTTTGTATGCTGACAATGCGTGGATACACAAGCCCGGTTGCTCACAGCTTACCAGCTTGTGGTTCTCACTATCAGCACTGGCGCACCGTGATGAGCCGTTTATCCACAGCCAATCAACCGGATTGTAGCATGCGGGCAGGCCACCAAGGCAGTATTGATGCGGCGTAAGACGGCTGGTCAAAAACCAGCGTGCGATCTAGGGCTTAGCCGTGGCTGCTGCCAGCTCGCTGAGCGTCAGGAAAGTGTAGCCGCGCTTCTTGAGGGCGCGGATCAGCTCCGGCAGCATCTCGATCGTCGATTCCACGCTGCTGTGCCCGAGCACGACAGCGCCGGGACCGATCCGTCGCAGCGCGTATTCCAGTTCAAGCTTCGGGTTGAGGTTGCCGGGGTCATCGCGCAGGTTGACGCTGTACATGGCCACGACCAGCCCGCGCTCACGGGCGATGCGACGGGTGGCCGGGTCCAGCTCACCGCCCGGCGGGCGCAGGAAGACCGGGCGGTCTCCGGTGATGCTCTGCAGCAGGTTCTCGCAGCGGTCAATCTGCTGGCCCTTCTCCGCGTCGCTCAGCTTGGGCAGGCGGTAGTGGTCGAAGGTGTGATTGCCGATCTCGTGGCCTGCTGTAGCGGTCGCCTTAACCAGCTTAGGGTACTGCGCCGACATCACGCCGGTGAAAAAGAAGGTAGCCCGCACATCGTTCTGCGCAAGGATATCCAGCAGCTTGCCCATGGCTTCCGGCCTGGGCCCGTCGTCAAACGTCAGCGCGACCAGCTTCTGCTTGGTGCTGCCGCAGTAGAACACCTCCAGGTTGGCGGGGAGCGCAGGCCCATCCGCCGCGCGCTCCACATCATGCTTACCTCGAGGCCGCGCCGGTTCGCTGGGCTGCTGCGGCACTGGAGTTTGTTTCTGCGGCGGATCGGACTCGACCTGCGGCTGTTGCCTGCTGGGGCTGGGCTGCGGCGGGGCGGACGGCTCCGCCGCTGCCGCACTGGCCATCAGTGGCGAGCTGTTCTCGCGGTCCAGGCTGGGCAGGCCGACAATGTCGCTGTAGCTCCCGGCTCCTGCGCCCTGGAGCAGCGGGATGCTAACGGCGCACAGCAAGAGCAAGGCTAAACCAGCCAGCCACAACGCGGCGTGAACGATCTCACGCATGCAATTAGTATCGCACAGTGCAGCGCGGCGATCTTGCCGCCCGCGCTATAATCCGCGGATGCAGAAGGCACCCCGTACGTTCCTTGAAGCGCTGCTCTCGACGCCCAGCCCATCCGGCCATGAGGCGCCATGCGCGCGCGTCTGGCTGGACTACGCCGGCAAGTTTGCCGACGAGACGCTGACCGATGCGTACGGCAACGCGTTCGCCATCGTCAATCCCAAAGGCAGCCCGACGGTGATGTTCGAGGGGCACAGCGACGAGATCGGCCTGATGGTCAGCTACATCGACGACGAGGGCTTCCTGTGGGTCAATCCGATCGGCGGCGTGGATGCCAAGATGCTGCCCGGCATGCGCGTCGTGCTGCATGCGGCGGACGGGCCGGTACGTGGCGTGATCGGCGCGATGGCCCCGCATATGCAGACCGCCGAGCTGCGCGAGAAGTCAGCGCTGATCAGCGACATCTACATCGACATCGGCGCGCGCAAGAAGGCCGAGGCGCAGAAGCTGGTCAGCGTCGGCACGGCGGCCACCATCGACCACGGCCCGCAGCAGCTGCTGGGCGACACGCTGGCCGCGCGCTCCTGCGACAACAAGATCGGCATCTGGTCCGCCGCCGAGGCGCTGCGCCGCGCCAAGGCGCTGAAGTGCGGCGCGCGGATGATTGCCGCGGCGCACGTGCAGGAGGAAGTCGGGCTGTCGGGCGCGGCGATGGGCGCGTTCCGCTGGGATCCTGATGTGGTGCTGGTGGTCGACGTAACCAACGCCACGGACTTTCCCGACGTGGAAGTCAAGCTGCGCAATGAGATCAAGATGGGCGCCGGCCCCTGCCTGCGCGTCGGCCCGAGCTGTCACCCCAAAGTGGTGGAGCGGCTGGAGCAGGTGGCGGAGAAACAGCATATCAAGCTGCAGCGCGTGCCGATCCCCGGCCGCAGCGGCACCAACGCCAATGCGATCTACCCGGCGCGCGCGGGCATCCCCACCGGCATCCTCAGCACGCCGAACCGCTACATGCACAGTCCGAGCGAGACGATCAACCTCAAGGACCTGGACGACATCCCGACGCTGCTGGCGCACTTCGCCGCCAGCCTGAAGCGCGGCGAGAAGTTCACCGTGCATGCTGGTGGCAGGCGCTAGCTCACCTGCCGCGCGATAAAGCTCGCCATGCGAGCTACGCCCTCACGCAGCCGCGCCTCCGGCACGGCGAAGCAGATGCGCACGCAGCGGCGCGCCAGCTCATTAGGCGTGAACGACAACCGCCCTTGAGCATCGCGCTTTGGCACCAGGCCGAAACCGCTGCCGGGCACGACGGCGACGTGTTCCTCCGCCAGCAACGCATCGGCGAAGGCGTCGGCGTCCAGGCCGGTGGCGCTGACATCGATGAAGTAGAACAGCCCACCCGCCGGCGGCTTCACGTCGAAGCCGCTGTGCCGCAAGATGTCGCAGGCCAGCTGCCGCCGCCCGTGCAGGCTTTCGCGGCGTTCGCCGGCGTCATCGATTTCCAGCGCCGCGAGCATGCCCCACTGCAGCGGCGTGGTCAGGCTGCCGGTGAGCGGCTCGTTCAGCAGCCCCAGCTGCGCTGCCACATCCTCCCGCGGCGTGACGGTATAGCCCATCCGCAGGCCGGTCGCGGCGTAGCTCTTGGAGAAGCTGAAGATCGCCAGCACGCGGCGCTCAGCCTCGGGATACTCCAGGTCCACGGCAAGCGGTGAAAGGTGCTCGCCCTCGAAGACGAAGTCCCAGTACGCCTCGTCAGAGATGATCCACAGGTTGTGCTCGCGGGCAAAGTCGTACAGCGCGCGGACCGTCGCCGGCGGGAACAGCGCCCCCGTGGGATTGCTGGGCGTATTGATCAGCAGCGCGCACAGCTTCGGCGTGGCCAGCCCTTCCAGCTCGCTGAGCCGCGGCTGGAAACGCTCATCCAGCTGGTAAAAGCGCGCGTCGATGCCGGCCAGCGCGATCTGCTGGATGTAGTTCGGGAAGTACACCGCCGGCAGCAGCACTCCGCCGCCGCGCTCGCAGCACAGCTGCATGCAGGCGTTGAGCGCCTGTGTCGCGCCCTGGCTGGCCACGACTTGCGCGGCGTCGAACAGCTGCTTACCGGTGCGCTGCTTTCCGCGAGCAGCCTCAGCAGGACTGAGCATCACCTCGATCTGCCGTGAGGCGTGCGCTGCGATAGCGGCCCGCAGCTCGGGGATGCCCGGCATCGGCGAGTAGTGCGTCTCGCCCCTTGCCAGCGCCGCGCTGATCGCCTCGCTCATGCGGTCCGGCATGGTGAAGTCTGGATCGCCGATGTCGAGGCGGTAGACATCCACGCCCTGCGCCTCGAGCGCTTTGGCCGCGTTGAAGAGGCGGCGGATCGAGCTGCGCGGCATGTCGGCGGCGCGGGTGGAGATCCCAGGGATGCGCAGTGGTCGTATCGCTTCTGCGGACATGCGAATATATTAACATGCCCGCTGGCACAGTGAGGCCCAGCTTGCTGCTCTCAGGCTCGCGCGCTCTATACGCCCGCCATGCGGCAACGCACATGGCCGGCGATCGACTTGTGCGGCCCGGGGCGCTTGACCAGGTCGGCCAGCGTCCAGGCGGCGAGAATGCCCGTCGTTGCGGCGTGGATCTCATGCATCGCCTGGTGATAGCCGCAGACCAGGTTCAGCTTGTCGAAGGGCTGGCAGTAGCTGGCGAGGATGCGCCCCTGGCAGGCCTCGACGATCTGCAGCAGCGTGATCGCCGCCGCCGGCGCAGCCAGCGAAACGCCGCCCTGGGCGCCGCGGTGCGAGCGCAGTACACCCGCCTTGACCAGCAGCGCCGTCGTCTTGGCCAGGTACGTGGGCGAAGTGCCGATGGACTCGGCGATCTGCCGCGGCGAGATCGGCTCGCTGCTGCCGTGCACGGCGAGGTAGAGCAGCGCCTTGACCGCGGTCTCAGATGTCTTGGTGAGCATGGGCGTGACCTCTGGATATATTATATCTGTTATATCCGAATTGTCAAACCCAGCACAGTCGAACGCATTCAGCGCGCTGGCGATGCAGTTGCTTGCCACTGTCAAGAATGATGTGCACAGCCGTTGGCGCCGGCATGGAGCCTCTGACTACCGGTACGCTGGCGCTGGCTTAGAACTTGAACAGCCAGTCGACCTGCAGGATCTGCATGTCCTTGCGGTTGCTCGGCACGTCAAAGCCAAAGGCGTTCTGCATCTTATTAATGAAGTACGTGATCCCGAGCTGACAGTTGTCGGCCCACATCCAACACGCGTTGGCCTCCAGGCTGTTGACGTTGGACCCGCCCACGCCGGCATCGCCCAGCCCGTCGATGATCGCGTTGGCGCCGATCTCCTTGTAGCGCACGTAGCTCGCCCAGTCGCCACGCGCCTCGGGCGTCTTGCCCAGCTGCGCGCCGACGAGGAAGCCGTAGTCGTCCGCCTTCTCGAAGAGGATGTCCGGCGTGATCAGCGCGTTAACCGCAGCGATGCGCTCCTCGGCGTCGGAGGCGGTGTTGATCATGTACTCGCTGTAAACGGCCAGCGGCTTATCCCACACGCACTCGAAGGTGTACTGCAGGCCGCCCTTGACCGTGTTGAACTGGCCGCTGACGCGGTCGCTGCTGTCGATCGCGCCGTTGTTATTGAAGTCGAAGCCCTGCAGGCCGTTATCCCGGTAATACGCCACCGGCAGGTTGCCCGGCTTAGTGAAGTTGTAACAGCCCAGCCAGGCGTCGAGTCCGGCCTTGGCGATGTTGTTATAGCGCAGCTCGCCGACCAGCATGTATGTATCATTGTCGAAGACTTCCTCGCCCGGCTGCTGCAGCATCACGCTGGCGCTGGTGAGGATCTGGAAGTCCTTGTTGAAGTGGTAGACCAGCCCCAGGCCCTGAAAGTTGACGTCGGTGTCCAGCACCATGTAGTAGGGGTCCTTGCTGATGTTGGGGAACAGCCCGGCGTAGACCTCCAGGCGCGGCGTGCAGCTCTCACCGTCCGCCGCCAGGTAGCTGCCGAACCAGCTCGGCGTGTACTTGACGTAAGCGCGGTCCAGGAAGATCTGGGCGGTCCTGCCGTCCTGCCCCAGCACCCAGGTGCTGCTGTTGGGCAGGTTGCCGGTGTTCGTCTCCAGCCTGACGCCGGCTTCCAGCGTATCGGAGATCTGTTTGTTGTAGCCAATCTTGAACTGGATGCGGTTCAGAAAGCGATCCTTGTCGTCCTGCGTGTTCCACTCCACGCGGTCGAGGAACGAGCCCTTCCAGTCCGGCCCGGGCTTCAGCCCGTTCACGCGCTCCTCGATGCCGGCGATGTTCTGGTTCTGCTCGACCAGCGATGTTTCCATCTCGCCGATGCGGCCTTCGAGCGCGCCCACCTGCTCGCCCTGCGCGGCAGTCCGGCTGCTCAACTCCGCCAGCTCGGCAGAGAACTCATCGCGCAGCATCGCGGTCATGATGGCAATCGATTCGGCAGAGTCAGTGCTCTGCACAGTGTCGCTCAGCTTGGCTACCGCCTGAGCGAACTCGTAGCGCGTCAGTGTCCGGTCGCCCTGAAAGAAGCCGTCGGGGAAACCCTCGAGAATGCCCCGCTCTGTCAGGTACTGCAGCGTGCCGTAAGCCCAGTGGTCAACTGGAACATCGGCGTACGGATCCGCTGCACGGGCAATGTTGGTGAGCAGTATGGCTGCGCAGACAGCCACGCAAACAAGCAGTCTCATGCCTTCATCCTCCTAACTTGCAGCGCAGCGTGAGGGGCCCCGCACTGCGCGAGGAAAATATTAGCACCAGCGTCGGCTATTATTCCCCCCATGCCGATGCGGTTTCACCCACTAATCACAGGTATTCTCACCGTGGCGGTGCTGTGGGCGGTGGCGGCACCCGCCGCCGACGAGCCGCAGCGCGCCACGCTCAAGGTGATGGGTGGCGTGGCGGTGAACATCTCCGCCTGGGGCATCGGCCAGCCCACCTTTGACCAGGCCGTGCTGAACATCGACGCGCGCTTTCAATACCTGGAAGCGATGATGTCGACGTACAAGCCGGACAGCGAGATCTCGCGCCTCAACCGCGGCGAAAGCGTCAAGCTGCCGCCGGAGTTCATCGAGGTCATCAAGGCGGCCCTGGGATTCTCCAGCCAGACGGACGGCGCGTTCGACGTCACGGTGCAGCCGCTCATCGCTCTCTGGAAGAAGTGCGCCCAGCAGGACCGCCTGCCCACTGAGGCGGAGCGCGCCGAGGCGCTGGGGCGGGTCGGATACCAGCACGTGCAACTGGAGGGTGGCAAGCTGAGCATCGACCAGCCCGGCGTGCAGCTCGACTTCGGCGGCATCGCGCAGGGCTACTTCGCCGACGAGGCGGTGGCGCTGCTGCGCGAAGCAGGCGCCAGGCGCTGCCTGGTCGAGGTCAGCGGCGACATCATGAGCTGGCAGGCGCGTGAAGTGCGACCGTTCACCGTCGGCATCAAGGATCCGCAACACCCCGACGAGCTGCTGGCGGTAGTCAGCATGGACGGCGGCGGCGTGACAACCTCCGGCGACTATGAGCGCTTCTACGAGATCCAGGGCAGGCGCTACTGCCACATCTTTGACCCGCGCACCGGCCAGCCTATCGCGGGCATGGCCTCGGTGACGCTGTTCGCGTCGACGGGCATCGCCGCCGACGCGCTGGCGACTGCCGTACTCGTGATGGGCCCGACGGCCGGCGTGCGCTTCGTCGAGCAGCTTCAAGAGCTGCAGGCGGTGATCGTCTACGAAGTACCTTCGCCTGAAGCTGCACCCTGGAAAGTGGAATATGAGATCTACGTCAGTCCCGGCTTGCGTGATCGCATCAGCTATCCCCAGGCTGAAAACCGCAGCCCCAAGGCCGGGCCTGTCGAGCGGTAGGCGGCAACGTACGCATCGCGTGCTGTGAATCTTCGCTGGCAGGCGACTGCGCCGCGGCTACTCGTACCGCAGCGAGCTGATCGGATCGAGCGCAGCGGCGCGCGTGGCGGGATAGACGCCGAAGAACAGGCCCACGCTCACCGTCACCGCCACGGCCACGGCAATCGCCCCGGTGGTGATCACCGGGTCGGGGATCTGCGCCGTATCCGGCAGACGCGCCATGTAGCGGCAGGCGATCCACGCCCCGCCGGTGCCGATAGCGCCGCCCATCGTGCACAGCATCACGCTCTCCAGCAGAAACTGCCAGAGGATCGAGCTGCGGCTCGCGCCGATGGCCTTGCGCAGGCCGATCTCGCGCGTGCGCTCCTGCACGGTGACCAGCATGATGTTCATCACGCCCACGCCGCCGATCAGCAGCGACAGCGCGCCCATCACGACGAGGAACTTCTGCATCGACTGGGCGGTTTGCTCGCGCTCTTCGCGCCGCTCGGCGATGTTCCAGATCTGGATCGGATCCTCATCCTTGGCCTTCTCCGGGTCCGGGTCCGTAGGCATCTTGAGGATCGGGTGCTGCATATGCAGCAGTTCGCGCACCTGCGTCTCCGCCAGGGTGGAGTACCTGATGTCGCCAACCTGCATCGAGATCTCGGAGACGCCAGGGAAGTCCGGCATGCGGTCCATCGCGGTGTAGTAAGGAATCGTCACGCGGTCATCGGCATGCTGCCAGCGGCCCCCGCCTTTCTCGGCAACCACGCCGACAACGCGAAAGCGCTTGCCGTCGATGAGGATGAACTGGCCGACGGCTTCGGCTTCGAAGAACAGCTGGTACTTGGTGTTTGCTCCCAGCACGCATACGCGCTCGCGCAGCGCGCTCTGCTCATCGGTGAACGGGCCGCCGGAAGCGAACTTGTCGTTGCTGATGATGAAGATCGCCGGCTCCGAGGCCACGATATCCTGATCGGCAAGGCTCTGGTTGCCGTAGCGCAGACTGGCTCTGACGTCAGTCACCGGGACGACATATTCGATCGCCGAGCACTTGTTACGGATCGCATTCACGTCATCGAGTGAGAACTCCTCGGTCTCGGGAGCTGCATTCTCTCCCCACGTCCGCAGGAACGCTCCCATCTGCTTGGCGCCCATCGATTCGAAGCGCTTGAGCAGCTCGCGCTTCTGGCCTTCGGAAAAGGCGATCAGCACGATCACACTGCCCACGCCCACGACGATACCCAGCATGGTCAGCAGCGTACGCAACTTGTTGGCCATCATGCCGCGCACGGCGACCACGATTACTTGGAGTATGAACATGCTTTCCTTGATTACCCGAAGGCTAGGCTTCCTTCTTTATCGGCCGTTCGAGGATCACCGTCTCGCCCTCTGTCAGTCCGGATACTATCTCGTTGCGCAAGCCGTCCGAGAAGCCCACTGTCAGCTCGCGACGCTCGCGCTGCTTCTGATCCTTGGGGTCAGGCAGCACCTCGCAGTACGGCTTGCCACTGTCGTACTTGATGTACTGCGAGGGCAGCACCAGCACGTTGGGATGATCCTCGAGCACGATCTCGACGTTGGCTGTCATCAGCGCATACAGCTCCGGCGCCTTTTCCTTTGCTGGCGCCTGCTCTGCTGCGCCATCCTGTGCCTTGTCCTTGGCAGTCTTGTCCTTGGTTCCCGGCGGCGGCGGTGGAGGTGCAGGTTCAGCGGCGTACGCCCTTGTCGGTGCAAACGGATTTCGCAGCCCGGCTGAGCCGATGCGGATCATCCGCCCGCTGCGCCGCCCGCCGCCGCGGTCGTTTGCGCCGCTTCCGCCCCCGCGTTCGCTCTCCTGGTGCGCGCTTTTCAGATCAATCGAGACGTCCACGCGGAAGCGCGTGCCGCTGCTGCCGCCATTGGTGCTGCTTTCGCCCTGCGGGTAGATCTTGCTGACCTTGCCATTCCAGATCCACCCCGTGTAGGCATCGAAGCTGACGCGGCACGGCAGGCCGACCTGCACCCGCCCGAGGTCTGTTTCGTCGATCTGCGCCTTGATGTACAACGTGCTGAGATCGCCGACCGTGGCCACCACGGTGCCACCCGTATTGCCGCTGACACCGCTGGCCACGGCGGTGCCCACTTCGACCGGACGGGACAGCACGGTACCGGCGATGGGCGAGCGGATCGTCGTGTTCGCCAGCTCGTCGTTCATGTCGTCGACGACGGCCTGCTGGCGCAGCACTTCGGCCTGCGCGACGGCGATGTCCTCAGGCTCGCCGCCTTTCAGATCGAAATCCAGTTGTTGCTGCGCCTGCTTGAGCGCCTCCTCAGCCTGCTCGTATGCCGTCCTGGCATCATCCACTTCTTTCTGTGTGACATAGTCCTTGGCGCGTAGCTCCTTAAAGCGGTCGTACTGGTCCTTGGCTTGATCTCGCGTGAGCTGCGCCTGGCGTACGGCCGATTCGCGCGCGGCTTTTTCTCTGGGCGTCATGTTGGCCTTGATCTTCTGCAGCCTGGCCTTGGAAGCCTCAAGGTCGGCCTGCGCCTGCTTGAGTCGCGAGGTGATCTGCGTCTTGCTCAGCTCAACCAGCACCTGGCCCGCGGTGACCTTATCGCCGGGCTGCACGTCGATGGATTCGACTACGTCAGAGGCCTTGGACTTGACCTCCACCAGCGTGGCCGGCTGCACTACGCCATCCGCGGGCACCACGAGGCGCAGATCCTCGCGCTGCACGACGATGGTTTGCACGTCCATCTCCGGCGGCTTGGACTTCAGCAGCGGCGCGAGGAAGCGGTACGCCAGAAAAGCAATGGCGATGACAATGATCCAAGTGATCGCTGGACGGACGTAGCGCATGTGCATAGTGTAGCGCGCGGAGAGGTGATTTGCCGGGCCGCAATGATCGCTCAAGCCCGATCAGCACTAGCTGCGGAGACGTTCGCGCGTCGAACAAGATGGTGATGTGCGCGCGGCTGTAGTTGTGCACGTGGAACAATGTAGAATTCAGCACAGCCCGAACAAAACGCTTCCCCGCGCAGTCATGGCAGCTTGATCCAGTCCGAGCTGTTCAAGCAGCTTACCGGAAAAGCGGTGTTAGCGGATAGGATGCCCTCAAGGGCTTACCGTAAGTACTTACTAAAGGGAGAAGAACCATGCGTTACTTGATGATCGCCACCGTCCTCGTATGGGCACTTGCGCTTGGCAGTTACGCCAGCGCGATGGATCCTGGATCGTACCAGGGCATCTACTACGGCCAGGCGAATAACGTCGGCCAGGGCTATGCCAGCTCCTGGATCAGCCTCGATGTTGATGGCACGCCGCTGGCCTATGGGCTGTGCCTGACGCCCGGCTTCCTGCAGGGCCTGCCAAGCGAGGATGCCTCGTATGACGTGGCGCTGCCTCCGGCGATGGCCGTTACCGGCTTCGACCATGTCGGCCTGAACTGGAATCCGCACGGCCACGCTCCGGACCCGATCTATGGCGTCCCGCACTTCGATCTGCATTTCTACCTGCTGAGCGACGCAGGTCTGCAGCAGATCAGCGGCATGGGTGATGACAAGGCGCGGACCTACGCCGCACCCGATGCCGACGAGGTGCCAGCGGGCTACATCCTGGCCCCCGACACCGGCGTGCCGTGGATGGGAGCGCACTGGATCAATCCCGCTTCGCCGGAGTTCAACGGCAAGCCGTTTAAGGCAACGTTCATCTATGGCTTCTACAACGGTGACATGGACTTCTTCGAGCCGATGGTCGCCAAGTCATTCCTGGAGAGCAAGCAGCCGGTGACGATCGACATCCCGCAGCCCAACAAGTATCCCAAGGCTGGCTACTATCCGACGCGGATGTCTCTGAGCTATGACGAGAACCAGGATATGTACATCCTGGTGCTCGACAAACTCGTCAAGCAGTAACTACTGGCGACGGTCTACGTGCTGACCGCCTGCTGTGGGCGGCTGGCCAGACGCCACCTGCCAGCCGCCCCTTCACACGCTTTTCGCCTGCTTCACGGATGCGCGCGATGTGGCCCGGATGCCTGTGTCAGGCTCGCTTGCGTGGTTTGACACTGCCGCACGGCAAGGGTATACTTCACGGCCACGGGTCGCTAGCTCAGTTGGTTAGAGCGCATCCCTGATAAGGATGAGGTCGCTGGTTCGATTCCAGCGCGACCCACCACCCTCGCCACTTCTACCAAGGGCTTCCAGCGCGCACATTGAAGATGCTTCCGCGCGCAGCAGCAGCTTAAGCCGCAGAGAAGCTAGAACTTCACGATCAGGTTGATCGCGTCGCGCTCGCTGATCTTCTCGCTGGCCAGTGACTCCGTCAGGTAGCAGGCCAGGATCAGCTTGCCCGCTGCATCCAGCGCGGTGCGCGCGGCCTTGACCTGTCCGGCCACCTTCTCACAGTCCGCCCCCTGCTCGACCAGCTTCTGCACGCCGCGCACCTGGCCTTCGATGCGGCGCAGCCGGTTCAGCACTTCCTCTCGCATTTCTGCCTTGATCTGCACGCCTGAATTATAACGCATACCCTACCCCGTATAGCCACCAGGGCCCGCAGCGCCCGCGCGGCCCCCGCGGCGATCTGATAAGATTGGCGCATCAAGCCTGACAGGCCATCGAGCCGACAACAACCTGAGGAGGCACAGATGTCTGAATATTACAAACGGCCCCAGCTGGCGGATCTGGACTTGCCGCTCGGCAAGCGCGTGCGCCTGCACCGCCTGCTCTATGAGCATGGCATCGGCGGCGGCCGGCTGATGATCCTGCCGATTGACCAAGGCATCGAGCACGGCCCGCTGAACTTCTTCCCCAATCCGGACAGCAAATTCCCGTACTTCCAGTACGAGCTGGCAAGGCGCGGCGGCTTTTCCGCCATCGCGCTGCACTACGGCCTGGCCAGCAAGTACCTGCGCGAGTACGCCGGCGAGATCCCGCTGATCCTCAAGATCAACGGCAAGACCAACGTCACCAGCGATGACATGGCGTTCTCCGCGCTCACCGCCACGGTGGAAGATGCGGTGCGGCTGGGAGCCGACGCCATCGGCTATACGCTGTTCGTCGGCAGCCCGCGGCAGGACGAGGATATCCTGCAGCTCACCGAGGTGCGCCAGGACTGCGAGCGCTTTGGCATGCCGCTGATCGTGTGGAGCTATCCGCGCGGCTCGGCGATCAATGTCAAGGGCGGCCGCGACAGCTTCTACGCCGTGGACTACGCCGCGCGCCTGGCTGAGGAATTCGGAGCGGATATCGTGAAGGTCAACTTCCCGAAGATCGACGCGGAGAAGGACAAGACCGCTCCCGCGCCCTACAACACGCTCAGCGTGGACGAAAACGAGGCGTTCCGGCAGGTGGTGCAGAGTGCTGGCCGCGCGATGGTGCTCGTTTCCGGCGGCACCAAGATGAGCGATGCCGACCTGCTGACGAAAGTGCGGGCCTGCATGGAAGCAGGCGCCACCGGGCTGATCTTTGGCCGCAACATGTGGCAACGGCCGATGGACCAGGCCCTGGCGCTGGTGGAACAGGTCAAGGCGATCATGATGAAGTTCTAGCGCTGCCGTAATCAGAGCCGATAGCAGCCTGGCAGGCTAGCGCGCATGCGCGCTGCAGCAGGCCATGTGCCGCAGGATGGAGGGAGCTGCCAGTTCATCCAAAAAGAAAACCCCCCAACCCTATGGCCGGGGGGTCCTTTGTGACCTGAAGAGTCAGGCAGCGGTCTACGACGAGCCTGCACCCTCGGTGCTGTCAGTATTGACATTCTGCGACTTCTTGTCGACGCCACTGTCGAGCGTGATGACCACGCCATCCTGGATGGTATCGCTACCACCATTGTTGGCGACAATGCTGGGCGGGGAGCCTTCATTGCCGTTGCCGGCGCAGATGCAAGGGATGTCATCAGGGAAGACGTCCCCAGCGATCGTACGGCAGTCCGTCTGGCAAGGCTCGGTACGGCAACGGCCCTTGTAGTTACCGTTGCGGTTGTACACGTCCTGGCCCTTAGTACGGATGGCGCCGTAACCGGCAAGCGTGTAGCCCACGGGATCGCCTGCATCATACAGGGTGAACGCCGAACGCTCCTGGCAGCGCGGGAAGTAGCTGAAGTTGCCCAGCAGCACGCGGTTACCAGAGGCCTTGACCCAGCCGTTAATGGGCTCTTTGTTGATGTCGCCGTCCTGGTCGTAAGGCGGGTTGTTAAAGATGTGGTGGACGCACCAGTCGCCTACCAGTCCCTGCGCACCGCCGAAAATCATGCAGTCGGGACCGAAGACTTCGAACATCTTGTTGCTTTCACGACCAGCGACGATACGAACAAACAGGCCGCCAGCCGCCGGATACGGGAAGTGGTGTAGCCGCGGCGTGATCGACTCGCCCTGGTTCTTCTGGAACGGGTTTTGGGGATACGACGGCAGGAAAGCCTCCATCACCATCGTATCACCAACATCGGTCGGAGCTGGTAGCCAGTTCCCACCGCCACGATCGGGGTTAGCAATGGCGTTGGGATCCATGCCCTGGCTGTCAACCCAAGTCTGCCATACCACATAGCTGTCAGTCCAGTCGCCGCCCATGCTGAATACTGGGTAGGCTTCACCGGGCGAGTCGACGCAGTAGCGCTCCAGCGCAAGCTGGATGGCGTGGCAGTTCTGTTTAACCTCGGCTTCCTTGGCCTTGTCCTTGATCTTGATGAAGTTCGGTAGCGCGATCGCCACCAGGATGCCGATGATTACGATGACCACCAGCAACTCAATTAGTGTAAAGCCTCTCTTGTTCATCCAATAAGCCTCCTAAATCGCTCCGAAACCTGCATTAGTCTAAGAAGCCATATCCAGCGGGTTGCCCGCCTTCTTGTCTAGACCACTGGTCAGGTGGATGATGATGTAATCAGGAATGCTGTCCGAGTACGGACGCTCGGCGTAATCCATGACGTTCGGGTAATCCCCGCTGCGGACCCACGGGTTGCGCTCCTGGCCCAAGGTCAGGTAACCAGTGCGCCAGTAGTTGTTCAGCCCGGCTCCGGAAACGGAGTTATCGATATCCTGGCCCTTGGTGCGCGGTGAACCAACCGCGATCAAGTCGTAGCCGGCGACGTCCAAGCTACCCACATCAGCTCTGTCATCCAGGGGCGGCCCAACCGGTGGATCCGGCATTGCCGAGCCATCGTTGTACAGCGCCTGGTAACGGAAGTGGCCGGAACTGGTCACACCGTCGCTGAAGCGTGCATGGTAATAGAAGTTGCCCGGCAGCGACATGGTGCCGTCTTCTTCGTCCGCGTAGACCTGCATCTGCGGAATCTCGCTCATACCCAGGCTCAGGTCCCACATCAGGTTGCCTTCCGGGCCGCCGTAGCCGGCGAACCAGGGCGACGTGGTGTTCAGAGCCTGCAGGCCGAAGGACAGAGCCTTACGGGACTGCTGGAAGGGGTTTTGCGGATACTTCGGCATATAACCTTCGAAAGCGATGGTATCGCCGAAGCTGCCCTGCAGGCCAGACGGATCGTTGCCTGGCATTGGCTGCCATCCGGCGGCTTCGCCATCGTGGTAGTCCCAGGTATTCGTATCCAACCACAACATGTCGAAGGGGATATGAATCGGGCTGGTCCACGGGACGCCATTAGCCTGTCCGGATGGATTGAAGTAAGCCATGACCCCAATGTTGATCAGGGACGTACCGCCATACAGGAAGAACGGATAGTTACCGTCCGCATCCGTGGCGTAGCGTTCAACGGCCAACTGAATGGAGTGGAGGTTCTGCTTAACCTCGGCCTCCTTGGCCTTGTCCTTGATCTTGATGAAGTTCGGCAGGGCGATGGCCACGAGAATGCCGATGATGACAATCACCACCAGCAATTCAATGAGCGTAAAACCTCTGCTTCTCAAAGCGCTAGCTCCTCCTTTACTGGAATATTGTGCGGGAAACCACAGCGTTGCGTACTTGTAAGCTAGATAGAAGTATACCGAGCCACAAGCTGGTTGTCAATCAAAGTTTAACCTGCTTCACCCCCTCAAAGAGGATGGATTGGCCACTCAGGGAAGTAGACGTTGAGCCGCGGGGATGGTTACATGGTTGGGTAAAATTCGGGTTTTAAGCTGAAACACCCGTTTAGGTGACTTAGCCCCCCGGATTGCCAAGCATCCGGTCCCAGCCGCTGGCGCGTTCGAAGAAATCCAGATCGCTGTGGCACAGCTCAAGCACCTCGGCCAGCCCTTCTACTACATTGGCATCCAGATGGGCGCCGCTGGCCACCCGGTGATGGTCGACATGAGGCTGGGTCATTTTGCGGCACATTTCCAGCGCCTCCAGCGGCGGCAGACCCCTTTTATATGTTCGCGTCTGGATCAGCGCCTGGAACACGTCCGCCACCGCCAGCACGCGGCCTTCCAGCGGGATCTCCTCGCCCTGCAGGCCAAAGGGGTAGCCCGTGCCGTCGAGCTTCTCGTGGTGCATGCCGGCG
>Ga0315287_10001395_pt1 | contig 22157 bp, 21 predicted proteins | sample YL17G11_0_MG_FD_205037 | JGI IMG/M metagenome (GOLD analysis project Ga0315287, IMG submission 205037) | Sediment microbial communities from Yellowstone Lake, YNP, Wyoming, USA - YL17G11_0 | ecosystem: Environmental > Aquatic > Freshwater > Lake > Sediment | place: USA: Wyoming | collected...
TGCCAAGCTCGATCATCCGCCTGGCAGTCTCCAGGCCGCGGATGCCTCCTCCAAGCTGAACGGGAATGTCGACCGTGGCGATGATCTTCTTGACGGCTTCGGTTTCCTGTGGGGCGCCCAGTCGGCTGCCGTTGAGGTCCACGAGGTGGAGGCGTTTTGCGCCCGCGTCCGCCCAGCGCTTTGCCATCTCCGCCGGGTCATCGGAAAACACGGTCGCCTGGTCGAACTTGCCCTGGACCAGCCGCACGCATTTCCCGTCCATCATGTCGATCGCGGGTATGATCTCAAACACCAGCCGCCTCCAATATGCGCCATCCATCCTAACTATATCACAGCAAGGGCTTGTTGCGCTAGGGGCTGCTTGTAAGGTAGACTGGTGGGGAGTAGAAGTCGATGGTCGGTAGTCGATAGTCGGTAGTCGGCACGAAGGGATTTGGTTTATGGCATCCACTCTCCTGAAGCTCCACGTTACCCCTCGGGGATCGAAGAACGAGATCGTCGGATGGCGGGAGGATGTATTGTGCGTCAAGGTCACCGCTCCGCCCGTCGAGGGGGCGGCCAACGCCGCAGCGCTCAAGTTGATAGCGGGCTCGCTGGGGCTCCGAAAGAGCCATGTGAAACTGGTGGCGGGCAAACTGGCTCGGGAGAAGACTGTGAGGGTGGATGGGTTGACGATGGAGGAGATCAGGGACCGTGTCGGTATATAAATGCCGCGTGCCCATGTCGTGCGGACCTGGTTACATGGGCATAGTGTAAGATATTCAACTAGGAGGTTGCTATGGAGAACCTTGAGAAGGTGAAGCTGCTTGCTCGTGATCTGCGGGACGATAAGGAGTTTCCGAGGAGCCCTCGGGAGACCCTGGCGGGTTACGTGCTCGCCGCGCGCGCGCTGGACAAGTGCCGGTCGGCTCTGGTCGGGCTGGAGGGGGAGTACCACTCAAACTGCCCGGTGGATAAGCGCTGGCTGGATTTCGCGGAGATAGAGTATGACGCATTCAGGGCGTTTGTGGCAACCGGGGCGACCGATGATGAAGTGGCCGAGTGGATCACAACAAACGCGAAGCAAAGACCTCGCCAGGAGATAATCGTCTGGAACAACCAGCAGCGAGACGCGCGCATTAGCGATCTGCCGGTGGAAACTCAGGTCTATATGGAGGATTACATCAACAAGTATCTCCCTCGCAATCGTGTGGTCTATCATTGGTTCGACGTGTATGATATCGAGGAAGAGCGGATGTGATGTACCGTGGCCACGCAGAGCGAGATTCAGGCGAAGTCGATACTCACGAAGTCCAGGCTGTCGGACTATGCCGTAAACTGCTACGCCGGCTGCCTGCACAACTGCGTGTATTGCTACGCCAGGTATATGCGCAAGTGGTCGGGGCATACCGAACCATGGGGGCAGTACCTGGACGTGAAGGTGAATGCGGCCGAGCTGATCGCGCGTGAGGTGACCAAAAAGAAGCCCGGGGCTGTGTTCTTTTCGAGCGCGTGCGACGGCTGGCAGCCCGCTGAACGCAAATACGAACTCACGCGGCGGTGTCTGAAGACCCTCGTGGAGGCAGGCTTCAGGGTGTCGGCGCTTACCAAAAGCAGCCTGATCCAGCGCGACCTGGATATCTTCGCTTCGGCCCCCGATTCAAGCGTCGGGTGCACGATCACGACGCTTGATGAATCGCTGCGGCGCAGGCTGGAAATCGCGGCGAGCCCATCGGCCGAGAGAGTCGTTTCCCTGGAAAAGGCGCGTGAGTTGGGGATCAAGACCTTCGCCTTCGCGGGCCCGCTGCTGCCATATCTCACCGCCGAGCCCGCCAACCTCGAACGGCTCTTCACGCGCCTGGCCGAGCTGGATTTGGACTCAATAATAGTCGACAAGCTCAACTTCCGCAGTGGCGTGTTCGAGTCCGTCACCGACGTGCTCCGCCGCCACTTCCCCGACCTCGTTCCACATTACCTGCGGCTTTATCGTGATGGGCAGGAATATGAGGCATACTCGGAGAACCTGGAAATGACCGTGCGGGAGATCGCGCGGGGGCTGGGGATCGAGAGTAAGATCGTGATGGCGATGAGGTGAAACTCCTCGCAGACGCTATGCTCGGCAAACTGGCTAAGTGGCTGAGGATTCTCGGCTACGACACGGCGTATATGCCTGATACGGACGATGACCAGCTCGTGCGCGTTGCCTTGCGTGAGGGTCGGATTCTGCTGACGCGCGACCGGCATCTTTGTGATAGGCGGATCGTGCGGGCGAGGTGCGTTTTCGTGGATTGGGGCACAACCGCCCAGCAGGTCCGGCAGGTGCTCGATGTTCTCGATCTTCACCCGACCGAGGAGTCATTATTCACCCGCTGCGCTGTGTGTAATGGCGAGATCGTGCCGGTCGCCAAAGAGGACGTGGGGAATCGGGTCCCGCCCTATGTTTATAAGACCCAGACGGAGTTCGGCTGGTGCGCGCAATGTGATAGAATCTACTGGCGAGGGACCCACGTGGAGCACGTCCTTGAGGCGCTGCGGGGTGAGTAGCTTCTTCCAATCACGAAAGCGGGGAAGGGAATAATCACGAAAGGCGGAAAGAAAGGAAAGCACGAAAAGGGAAGGGAAAAAGCAGATTCCTCGACTTCGCTCGGAATGACATAATTGGAGGCTTCCACTTCATCACATTCGCCTTTCTGGCTTTCCTGTTTTCTGGTTTTCGCGATTGAAATATGGAGCGAAGCAATGCTGGATGCAATCGGGAATAGGCGGAGTATCAGGTTCTATACTGATGAGGTTGTCAGCGATGAGGATGTCGCGGAGGTGCTGAAGGCGGGGTTTTGCGCTCCGTCGGGGCATAATCGGGCGCCTTGGCATGCCGTGGTTATCAGGGACCGGAAATCGAAGAACGCGCTCTCGACTATCCACAAGTGGTCGAAGGTCGTGGCAAGGGCGCCGGTCGTGATTGCCGTGTGCGTTGAACGCGGCGACTTCGATCACTTCTGGATCGAGGACGGGGCGGCGTTCGTCGAGAACATGTTGATACAAGCCGCCGATATGGGCCTGGGGACGTGCTGGATAGGAATCAGGGGCCTGTCGATGGAGGGCAGGGATATCGACGCCGAGACTTTCGTCTGCGGCGTTCTTGGCCTGCCGGATCATCTGGGCGTGGAGGCGCTGGTGCTGCTCGGGCATCCCAAGCGCGTTCCTGACTATCGTCAGCCCGCGATTCCCGAGGGCCGGGTGCACTATGAGTCTTTCGGGGGGTCACGAGCGTGAAGCTGACTGCGTTTCTGGGCAGTCCGAGGGCGCTTTAAGCGTGGGAGCATTTTGATCGCGAAAGCGCGAAAAGGGCGAAAGAGCGAATGGGGAAGGGGAAAAAGCAGATTCCTCGACTTCGCTCGGAATGACATAATATGTGACGCTCGGAATGACATAATATGTGACGCTCGGAATGACGTAATGCGAAAGCTCGGAATGACGTAATGCGAAAGCTCGGAATGACGTAATGCGAAAGCTCGGAACGACGTAATGCGAAAGCTCGGAACGAGTAATGAACATCCTTCTCGTCAACACAAACCGGATGAAACCGGCCATAGCGCCGATTGGGCTGGATTATCTGGCCGACAGCCTCATCGCGGCGGGGCACGAGCCGAGGCTGCTGGACCTGTGCTGGTCGGAGGACATCGGGGGCGATATTCGGGCCTGCCTGCGCGATTACCAGCCTGACCTGATCGGCGTCACAGTCCGCAATACCGATGACTGCTATTTCAGCGGCGGGGCGTTTTTCCTGCCGGAGATCAAGGGGATAGTCGATGCCCTTCGTGCTCACTCGGATGCGCCGATTGTGATGGGTGGGGTGGGGTTCTCGGTTGCCCCCGAGCAGGTGATGGAGTTCTGCGGGGCGGATTACGGGATCGCAGGCGAAGGTGAGGCGGGGTTCGTGCTGCTCCCTTATGCGATTGGCCCGGAGCCGTGTTTCGAGAACGTGCCGAACCTGCTTTACAGGAAAGATGGGAAGATTGTTTGGAACGCGCCGATGAATGTCGATCTTGCCGATGTCCCCTCGCGCCGCCGCGCGTTTGTCGATAATGCCCGCTATTTCCGCGAGGGCGGGCAGGCGGGTTTCGAGACTAAGCGCGGGTGCGATATGGCCTGCATCTACTGCGCCGACCCAATCTCTCAAGGGCGTACAATTCGATTGCGACCGCCGAAAATGGTGGTCGACGAGCTCAAGGCGCTGCTGGGGCAGGGGATCGATCATTTCCATACGTGCGACTGCGAGTTCAATATCCCTCTGAGTCACGCGAAAGACGTCTGCCGGGCGATTATCGACGCCGGGATCGGCGACAGCATCAAGTGGTATGCGTATTGCTCCGTCACGCCGTTCGACGACGAAGCCGCGGAGCTGTTCAGGCGGGCTGGCTGCGTTGGGATCGATTTCGGCGCGGACAGCGGCAATGCGGCGATGCTCAAGCGGCTCGGGCGGCACTTCGCGCCCGATGACCTCGCCCGCACAGCCGATCTCTGCCACAAGCACGGAATCGCGTTCATGTATGACCTGCTGGTCGGCGGGCCGGGTGAAACGAGGGAGACCGTGCGCGAAACCATCGAGTTCATGAGGCGTATCGATGCCGACTGCGTGGGTGTGGCGATGGGCGTTCGGGTTTACGAGGGCACGCGGATGGCCGATTGGGTCCGCTCTCAGGGTGATATGGCATCCAATCCCGATCTTTACAGGGCAAAGCGGGACAATCCCAACTTCCTGAAGCCGGTGTTTTATATATCGCCGGACATTGGCGAGACGATCACGGCTTATCTGCACGAACTTGTCGGTGATGATCCCAGGTTCTTCCTGCCGTCGAACGAGGAAGTGCGGACAAACTACAACTATAACGACAACAGCGTGCTCGTGAGAGCGATCAGGCAGGGAAAGCGCGGCGCCTATTGGGACATTCTCAGGGAATTGAACCAGCGATGAACTGGAGGGCGAAATGGATCTGGGTGGCCGGGCGCCGAGACACGCCCAATTGCTATATCTATGCGCGCCGGGAATTCGACCTGGAACACGTGGCCGACGCCCAACTCAGCATCGCCTGCTCGTCCGAATACAAGGTCTACATCAACGGCCGATATGCCGGCAGGGGGGCGGCCCACTGTGGCCGCTCGTATCATCCATTCGATCGTTATGATGTCAAGAGCTTCCTGAGGCCAGGGCCCAATGTCATCGGCGTGATATGCCACAATCGCGGTGTGGACAGCGCCTACGGGCCGGCCAAACGCGGCGGGCTGCTCGCGCAACTGGATTTGGTCAATGGCGAGGGGCCGATTCTGGCGACCGGCAGCGACTGGCGGGTGAGCCCCGCGCGGGAACTCGACAGCACTTCACCGAGAATCTCCGAGACGTCGGGTTTCCAGGAGGTCTATGACTCACGACTCAAGCCGGTTGCTTGGAACGTGGTCGGCTTCGACGATCGCACGTGGCTGGAGCCGGAGGCGCTGGGAGAGGCTTCGGCCGCTCCCTGGGGCGTGCTGATTCACAGGACGATCCCGAGCCTTAGCGAAACCGAGATACTGCCCACTTCCGTCGTCATCCGCGGCAGGGCGGACAACCCCAGTGCGATCCGCTACCCACGCAGCCTCTTGAGCGCTTCGGGTGAGTACGCGACTATATCGCCCGGCGGGGACAGGACGATAGTGCTCGACTTCGGCAGGGAAATCGTGGGTTTCCCGGAGTTGAGCGTGCTGGACGGGGGAGTGACCGCGGTGGACATCGGCTATTCGATTGTTCTGACCGAGGACGGCCGCGTGTGTCCGCCAGGGCACGGCATCTCGCAGGCCGATAGAGTCATTCTTCACGGTGGCAGGCAGGAGTGGCAATCATTCGGGCGCAGGACGTTTCGGTATATGCAGCTTGTGTTCCGGGACGTTGGGTCGCCGATACTGGTGGGGGGAGCGGCGGTCAGCGGCATCGGCTACCCGGTCAGGCGGGCATGGGACTTCGAGTGTTCCGATCAGACCCTCAACTCGGTCTACAGCGCGGGGGTGAGTGCGCTCGCCCTCTGTATGCAGGACACCTACGAGCGCGACCCGCTCTATGACCAGTCTTCCTGCCCGTCGGACGCCCGTCTGCAGGCTTTGGCCAACTACTATGCGTTTGCCGACACGGCCCTGGCAGCTTCGGACCTCCGGCGGTTTGCGCGCGACATGGTCGACGAGGACGCCCGTCAGCTTCTCGACTGGGTGCTGATGCTGCATGATTATTACCTGTACTCGGGAGACAAGAGCGTGATCGAGGAGCTTTATCCCCGGGTGAAGTCCGGCCTGCTCGAAACCGACTCCACGCCGGATGGTGTCCTTGGCGCCCTTTACTATCAGGCCCTCAGGGATGCGTCCAAACTTGCGCTTGCCATGGAATCTTTCGACGACGCGAAGGCATGGCACGAAAGGTCACAGACCGTCAAGGCGTCATTCAATGGCTGCTTCCAAGGGGGGATCGAGTCGACAGACATAGGCCTGATGGCGGTTGCGTGCGGGCTTGCTTCCGTGAGCCAGGCGGAATCAGTGAAGGACGATATCGCGCGCCATGCGCCGGACTTGCCGGATGCGATGCTTTTTCACACCCTGCAGGCGATGGCGAAGCTGGACCTTGCCTATGAGGCCCTGGAACTGATCAGAGGCAGGTACGGCGAGGATAATGGACAGATTCCATCCCCGGCGTGGGCGACGGCGGTGGCGGCTGGGTTTCTCGCTTCGGAGGTCTTGGGCATAAAGCCCTACTTCGCACATCCGCTGAGCGTGACCATTCAGCCTCGATTGGGGGGGCTGGAATGGGCGAGGGGAGGTTTCACGCTGCCGGCGATGCAGCTCCATGTTGAATGGAAGCGAAGTGAGGACGAGTTCTCGTTGGAGATCGACGCTTCGACCGGCTGCGTGGTTGCCATTCCCGTGAGTGGGTTCAAGAGCCCGGTCATACACGAGATAGACCTGACTCCCGAGACTCCGGAGCGTCGCGCTCGCAAGACCTACGGCTGGGGCGACGTAATCTGGAGGGCATGCGGGGAGAGAGACCCGTATCTGGACTGGCTCGACGCTCAGGACTCGGAACCGCCCAAGCACTATCAGCCCCGCAGCAGGTGTGACATTGGGGGCGGGTATGTCTGGGTCCGCGAGATGGTCAGCAATCACGTTCGCTACGTCGTCCACGAGCAGTAGAGTAGTGGTTAGGAAAGACGTCCGAGCGGCAATAATCCAAAGCAGGAGGGATAAAGCTATGTCCAAGGGTTTCTGGATTGGGTTATTGGTCGGCGGGCTCGTTGGAGCTGGTGTCGGGATTTTCCTTGCGCCGGCGCCGGGACCCGAAAGCCGCCGTAAGGTCTCCGAGGTCGCGCGCTCGGCAGGTGGCAGGGTGACAGGGCTGGCAACCTCGGTGCAGGGTACGGCCGTCAAGGCAGTGACCAGCATACGGCAGGCGATATAGGGTCTTAGGGGTTAGGTCCGAGATCTTAATGAGTTTCAGTCCCTGAGTTAGCGAACAATCTGCCGCAGACTGTCATCCCGAGCGAAGTCGAGGGATCTGCTTCTCGCTGACAACCCAATGCCGCAATCGGAAAAGCAGATTCCTCACATTCGTTCGGAATGACATACCTGGGGCCTTCTGCCTTGTGCTTTCCGCCTTCCGCCCTTCGACTCCCCAGCCGCCGTTTAGCCGATTCCGGTGGCGGGGTACACCGAATATAGGGCGATGACGGCCTCACGGCAAAGGAGGCGCGAACGGCCATGTTCGAACTAAGGCGGGTATCGGCCATTCTCGGTCTAGGGATGGCTTTAACATTGCTGGGACTCAGCACATACGGCGAAGGCGAGTCAACGTGCCCGATCAAGGCGGAAGTGGGCAGTGAATGGCTCGCCACCGGCACCATCACGAAAATCGACGGCCCGGCATTCTACTTACTGGGCAAGGACAACCTGGTTTACGAAGTGCGGGCGGAGAGCTCGCAGTCCATTGTCAACGACATCGACAGCACGCGCTACACGCCGGCCATCGGCAATACCCTCAGGGTGTACGGCAAGGTGGCTCGCGGGTGCCTGATCTATGCTTCCAAGGTGAGACTATTGCCCGAGTCGATAGTTCCTCCCACGGACAAGACAGTCTTGCTTACCAACGGGCCCAGCCCCGCGGCCACGCCGCCTTCCAAGGAGATGAAGATCATCATCGAACGAGAGCCTGGTCAGCCGCCCGTGATGGCGCCGCCTCCGGCGACATTGCCACCGGTGGACTGGGAAGGCAGGGGCCTGATCATGGACATCGACTATACCGGCCGCGCGCTCAAGGTGCGCACCACGAGCGGCCAGTATACCATCCATATCAACGCATCGAAGCTATTCAACGGGGCAAGGCCCATCAAGCTGGGCACGCTGAACCTTGGGGACGCGGTAGTCATCTGCGGGAACAGCTGCGGGCCGTTTGAGGTGAGCGCACAACAAGTGCGGGTCACGCGCACCCGCGACGAGGCCCAAAATGCAGTGCCGCAGAGACCGGCGAGCATGGTGGGTATTATCGACAGCATCGATTACCCGTCAATGACATTCAGCATGCAGGCCGCCGGCCCGGCGATTGTCGTGCTTGCCGACAAGGGTACCATCATTCAGCAGCAGATGACCAACATGACATTCCTGGACCTGAAACCGGGGATGCGCATCAAGATGAGCGGATACGGCAACATCGGCAACGGCTACGTTGCGCGGCACATCCAGATCATCAGCATGTAGGGGATTGGGAGTTGTAGGTTGTAAGCGCGGAGGAGTCCGAGACTTACGACCTACAACTTACGGCAACGATTCCGGCAGCACCCTAAATCCCTCGCGCGCGGCAGCGTCGCGCAGGCGTTTGTCGAGACAAACGAATACAGCGCCCGCCGGGTCGTGCCCACTCAGCACCAGGGCGGCTGCGAGCTGGAGCGCATCGGCGGCGCGTAGAGTGTGCACTCGAAGAACGCGGATAGCGGCGGTACGAACCTGATCCGTGGGTTCCACCTGGTCAGTGTCGCTTGCCAGTTGTTCGATCTTGGCAAAAAGAAGCAAGGTCTCCTTTTCGCTCAACTTGCTTTCGCGTTGCCTGCGACAGACACCGGACACAAGCTCCACGCATGTTCCCCACCAGACAACCATACCCTGGCCCTCGTCCATGATTGGCTGCAGTTCGGAACACGAGTCCTCCTCCGCGAGCAACGCCAGTACCGCTGAACTGTCCCAGAATTTCACGCAGTCTCCTCCCGCTCCTCGTCGATGGTGCGGAGGATATCTTCCCTGGAGAGTTTCGCTACAGGCAAACCTTGCAGAGTTTCGCGGCTGACACCCTTACCTGGTCTCAGGATGCCCCGGCGAATGAGCTCGGTTCGCTTTGCATCGTCCTTCTGGACTCCCTGAACAGGAACTATCTTCGCCACGGCCTTCCCGCGCTCCGTTACAAGCACTTCTTCGCCGGCTTTGACGAACGTTATGTACTCACTCAGGGTTGCCTTGAGCTTCGATATAGCAGCAGATCTCATCTTAGACGACCTCCTATATGACTATTATGGTCTATTGGATGTGTCTTGTCAAGTCTGTGCTCCCGAAGTGTCCTCGACCAACGTCGCCCGCTCCTATTCGAGCATCTTGCCATCCGCGAGCGCCTGCTGGATCACTTGGCTTGCCTTCTCGGCATCAGATGCGAGGACAAGGACATCCTCCCGGCTTACGGGCCCGAGTCCCGGTATTTCCGAGACTCCGCCGAATTCGGCCTGGTCCCACGTCTTGATCCCCGCCTCTTCCAGCGTGGATTCGATTATGTTGGCTTCAGCCTGATTCTCGGCAACGTAGACCCTGACGTAGCCTTGCGCAACGCTGCTTTCCTGTTCAGGCGGAAGCTCGGCTACGAGATCGACATCGCAGTCCGGGCAGCGCGTGATTCCCTCGGCATATTCATGACGGCACACTTTGCAGTAAGGCATATTCATCTCCTGGATTTTGTTTGTTGGGAACCAATGAGCAATCGATTACTACTACTTCCCCACTTTCGACCCGTATTCTAACGCTTCCTCGAACAGCGCTTCAAGACTTTCGAGCGTGCAGTCGCCGTTGATGCCGTTGCCGGCGGTGAAGATCAGCTTGCCCTCGGGGCGCTGGTAGGTATCAAGGCGGGGGTCGTGTAGCCGGTGACGTCCAGTGTGTCCCGCTGTCCCTCAAATGGCCCGCCGACGTTCTTTCCCACCCAGCAGCCGATGATTTTCTTGCAGAGTTCGGATTTGTTAGCGATTAGCTTGGGCACGCCACCTACTCCTCTTGTTTCAGTTCTGCGGTAGTCTGGCCCCGCACCAGGGGCAGAACGTCCATTTAGCTGACACCTGCTCATTGCACTTAGGGCAGGGCGGTACACTTTTCATTGCGTCGAACGGCGTCTTCCACACGAAAGTGGAATCTTTGAAGTTGCCGCTTGCTTTCAGAACCAGCTTCAGCGAGCCCTTCCTATTGGCGTCGATGAGAGCCTTGCCATCTTTGGTCTTGTTTGGGAATACCAGAATGTGCATATTCTCGCCGCCTGCATCGCCCTCGGCAGCCATCATTTGCTTCATGGCGCTAACTGCGACCGACAGCATCGGTGGGACTGTCTTCAGTGGCTCCAAGGTAGTGCCGTCGGAAGCTTGCAGCACCGCCCTTGCCGCGACCGCTTTCTCATTCGCGTAGATGGAAGTGCCGTCCGGCTTATCTGTGCTGCATTGAACGATGATGGTGATGTAGGGTTTGAGAAACGCGAGATCGCTCTCGGCGCTAGCTCTGTTGGATTTGCGATCCTGCAGATCTGCTTCCACAAAGAACTCGAACGGAAACCACATGGCAAGCTGAGTTTGGTCACCATCTATCTTGATGATCATCACTTCGGTGGTGAACGCGCCCAGGTTAACTTCTTGCTCCGATTCGGTTCTTGTTCGGGTTAGAATGCTTACAGCCAGAACCAAGCCCAGAGCGATACAGATGGCCATCATAGCTTTGCGCATGTTATTAACCTCTCTTGATTGTGGACCCGTATTCTAACGCTTCCTCGAACAGCGCTTCCAGACTTTCGAGCGCGCAGTCCCCGTTGATGCCGTTGCCGGCGGTGAAGATCAGCTTGCCCTCGGCGCGTTGGTAGGTGTCCATCATATAGCGCACTTCCGCGCGGACCTCGTCGGGCGTGCCCCACGGGATGACCTGCTGGACATCGAATCCGGCCCAAATGCAGATGTCCTTGCCGTATGTCGCGGCTATCCTTCTCTCATCCATAGTGTGTTTTTGGATGGGATGGATGACATCCAGGCCCATTTCGACGAAATCCGGCAGGAAATGCTCGATATTGCCGCACGCGTGCAGCCAGAAGTGCATTCCCAGTGAGTGCGCTTTGTCGATGAGCTTCTTGTAGTAGGGCTTGAAGAACTCCCGGAAAATGTCCACCGAAAAGAACGGCGCGGTCTGAGTGCCGATGTCATCCGAGGTCATGACGCCGTTCGCCCCGAGTTCCCTGGCTGCCCGTTCGATAGCGACCATGTAGAAGTCAGTCAACGCCCCAAAAAGCCTGTGGACTGATTCCGGGTCGGTGTAGTAATCCATCAGCGCGTTGGTCATGCCCCGCAGCATCCAGTGGCGCTCGAAGAAACAGAACCAGAACTGCCCGAGCCTGTAGCGATCATCCGCGGGATTGGCCCACGCAAACATGCGGGGATAGTTGGGGTCGGGCCAGTCAGCCAGGATTCCGTCCAGCAAGCTCCAGTCGGGTATTACTATATCCTCATCGAGGCCCGTGACCTGCGATCCCTCGGGCTTACCGTAGTTTACCCAACGGTAGGATGGGTCGTCCTCGGGAGCGTCGTGGTTATACGGAAGCCTGATGTAAGACTCATTGACATCGGACGGATAGCGCTTGAGCATCTCGATCACGGCCTGCTCGCGGTCTCCGAACGTATCCGGGTGGACCCACATGTGTATGAAAATGGGCACGCGGGATGCCGCTTGCTTGCCGTCGATTACGTCGATCAATTGCTGAGCGGGTAAGGGCCGGTATTTCACTATTTGATCCTCCAAAATAGGTCAGGGTAGAATGGTCGGTTGAGAACCACGGCAGTCATCACTCGATATACGCCACGTCCACACCGCTTCCGGCAAGAGATACTCGCAGGTTGTCGGCCAGAACACGCATTCCCGGAGTCTCGGTGTCATAGTGGCCTGCGTCGATAATCGCCAGGCCCGCGGCGTTGGCGTCCAGAATGTCGTGATGCTTGGTGTCGCCGGTGAGGTAGACGTCCGCGCCGGCCTTCACAGCTTCGTTCCAGATGCCGGACCCGCTGCCGGAACACAGGGCAACTCGCCTGATGGGCTTGGCCGGATCACCTTCGACCTTCATGTACTTGGGTTGGAGGGTGGAGCGGACCAGTTCGGCGAATTCCGGGAGCGTCATCGGGGACTTGAGGTTCCCCACACGGCCGAAACCGTAAGCGATGGGCTCGTTGGCCAGTTCATAGACGTCATAGGCGACTTCTTCATAGGGGTGCGCCACGAGCATCGCCGACAGGATCTCATCCAGCCACGAACCGGAGCATATCATCTCCAGTCTGTGTTCCTCCACCTCTTCGAGCTTGCCCACTCTGCCGATGAACGGCTGAGCGAGAGGCAGGGGCACGAACGTGCCGATCCCGTGCATACGGAAGCTGCAGTGCGTATACATCCCTATGCGGCCCGCGCCGGTTTCCGCCATCGCGTCCCTGACACGTTCGACGTGATCTCCTGGCACGAAAACGGCGATCTTGTAGAAGGGGTCGCGCCTGCTCACGTCCAACGGGGAACGGTCGGTAAGACCCAGGAGGTCGGCAAGGACATCATTAGTGCCCCCGGGCGCACAGTCGAAATTGGTGTGCATGACATAGAGCGCGATATCGGACCGGATCAGCTTCGTCACGCGGCCCCCGACGGGGCAGTCCTCCGAGACGGCGGTGAGGGGAGTGTATATCAGGGGATGATGGGCGACGATGATGTCGGGGGCGAGCGAGACGGCCTTGTCGATGATATCCTGGGTCACATCCAGTGTCACGCAGACGCTGTGGACCTCACGGCCGCGGCTCCCAACCTGTAGGCCGATTGTATCACCATCGGCGGCAAGGTCCGGCGGCGCGATATTTTCGAGCATGGTAATCAGATCGGATATGAGCATGTTTCAAGCATCTCCAATGTCGAGTTCGCCGTAAACACGTCTTGCTCCTTCTCGGCGGCGGACCTCAAGGCCGAGAGAATCTACTATGGCGCGCACGGCGATAAATGGAATAGATGTTTAGTGCACTGTGTTCTAGCTAAACTGTGTGAAGGGTCCGTCACCACTTGGTGTAGGTCGCATGGCAAGACACGCAGGCGATTCGGCGCGTCGGGTTAGTTACGGAAGAGGTCCGGTTTCCTATGTTCGTGATCGCAGGCATAGGCATTGTTATTGGAAGCGTACTGCTTGGCTTCGTATTGATGGGGGGCAAGATTGCCGCCCTAATGCAGTTCAAGGAATTGCTCATAATCGGTGGGGCGGCTGTCGGCAGCATCACGATTGGCTATGGTGTAAAGGGGGCGATAAGCATGCTCATGGCCCCCCTCACCCTCCTCAAAGGCAATCCCTACACAAAGAACAACTACCTCGAGCTTCTGCAGGCAATGTATGAGCTGTTTCTGATAGGCCGCAAGGGCGGGCTGATCGCATTGGAGAATCACGTGGAGAACCCGAGGGAATCGGAATTCTTCCAAGGGTACCCGTTCTTCCGCCATCACCATCACGCAATCAACCTGTTCGCGGACACCATGAAGCTAGTCATCATGGGCGGCGTGAGTGTGTTTGATCTGTCCGAGATGATGGATATGGACATCGAGGCCCAGCGCGAGGAATCGCTCAAGCTTTACCAGATCCTGAGCACCGTGGCGGATTCCATGCCTGGTTTCGGTATTGTCGCCGCGGTCTTGGGAGTCGTTGTCACGATGGCGGCGATCGGCGGCCCCCCCGAGATGGTCGGCGAAAAGGTTGGCGCCGCTCTGGTCGGGACATTTGTCGGCGTCCTGGCCGCATACGGAGTGTTCGGGCCACAAGCCAAGGCCGTGGAGGCGATTGCCCACGCCGAAATGCAGTATATGGCGTGCATCAAGAATGCCGTGGTGGCATTTACGCGCGGTGATGCCCCGCTGATCTGCGTCGAGTTCGCGAGGCGGAACATCGAGCCCGAAGTCCGTCCGGGGTTCAGCGAGCTGGAAAACGCGTGCAGAAACCGCAACAAGGGCACTCCACAGCCACAGGCAGAGGCACAGTCGGAAGCCGCATAGTCGTAGGTGCTTACCCTTGGCCAATTACCACGTCATGGTAACGTGGAGCTGGAGAGAAGCGGATTGGCGGACAAGAAAGAGAGCATAACCGAAGTCAGGATCATCAAGCGCGGCCGGAGCGGCGGGGGCCACCACGGGGGCGCGTGGAAGGTTGCCTTCGCCGACTTTATGACCGCCATGATGGCATTCTTCCTGGTCATGTGGATAACGGGGCTCAGCAACGAAGTCAAGCAGTCGGTTGCCGCGTACTTTAAGGACCCCGTCGGGTTCATGGCCGCTGTCCAGGGCGGCAAGTCGCCTTTCAAGAACCCAGGCGTGACTAACAGCGGCGGCGGCAAGGGTATGCAGAGCAAGGCGACCGTGACCGAAGTCGACGATCTCGCCAGGGCGAAACAGTCCATCGAGAAGATGATCCAGGCCAGCCCGGAGTTCAATAAGCTGAAGGACTCCATCGACGTGCACTTGGAAGACGAAGGCCTGCGGATCGACCTTATAGACGGCCAGCAGAACCTGTTTTTCGACCCTGCGAGCGCGAAGGTCAAGGCGGCAACCCAGCGCCTGCTGAGCAAGATCTCCGTCCGGCTATCCCAACTGAGCAATAAGCTGATCATCGAAGGCCACACGGACAAACGGCCTCTGAGCACCAGAGCGGGATACACGAACTGGGAACTGTCCGCCGACCGCGCGAACTCCGCGAGGACCCTGATGGAGAGAGACGGCCTCAGGCCCGGTCAGGTAGACCAGGTCAGGGGCTACGCCGCCACACATCCACGCAACAAGGACCCCTACCACTATTCCAACCGCCGCGTGAGCATCATCGTCATGTTCAACCAGAAGTCCCCTAAAGATCGGATCGCCGTCGGCCAGGATAACTTCTCGGCCGCTATAGATGCGGGTGTAAAGAACACAACGGCAACCGAGCCGGCGGCGCCGCTCGATCTGAAGATCGGGCCCAGATGAATCTTCTCCTGACTGCAATTCCCCCTTGTGCCATGCCGGCCATTGGTGCTATTCTATAACTACTGATTGTGAACGGAGGCTGGCTTATGAGCAAAGTATCAAAGGCGTTCGGCAAACTCATCTCGGATTTCATGAAACGGAACTCGCTGACATTCAGGGCAGCGGCTTTGCAGACTAGCGTGAGCGCGGCATACTGGAAGGACATGTCCGACGGCAGAGTTCCATCAGAGGACATCATAGCCCGGATATCCGCGTGCTTTGAAGACCTCGACGAGAACGATCTGAGGATGGCTGCCGGATACGCTCCGAAGATGGAGAAGATGGCTGCCGTCAAGGCCGTCGAGTTCGCGCTGCGTGGAAACGACAAGATTCCGGCGCAAGGCAAGCGGCAGATTATCGAGTTCGTCAAAGAAATGGAAGAACGCTACGCCAAGAAGGGCAAGAAATAGTGGCGAGGCTCCACTTCGAGGATGAGGCCGAGCGCTTCGCGCACAAGGCGTGGAAGACGCTGGGGCTGGAACTCCCCGTGGATCTGGGGAAAGTCGCGCGGAGACTGGGGATAGAGGTGCACGAAAGGGAGTTTGTCGAGGAAGTCGATGGGCTCTACCTGCGCATCGAAGGCGCTCCCCCGGTCATAGCCGTGAACACGTCCTACCTTAGACCGCCGGCCCGAAGGCGGTTTACCATCGCGCACGAAATCGGCCACCACCTGCTGGCGAACCGGATCGCGTCCACGGGCAGGCTCTTCTTCTTCGATGCCGTCAAGACCACACGCACCATTATGGAACGGGCCTGTGACAGGTTCGCCGTGCTTCTCTTGATGCCCGAGGACCTGGTCAGGCGGCACTTCGAGGAATTGCGCTACAACCCAGCCAGAAGGGTGGGCATCATGGCCGAGAGGTTTGGTGTGTCCGGTTGGGCGATGAGGCGGAGGCTGAGGGAACTCGGACTGGTGTCCAGACCACCCAGGCGGTGAGCCTCCGAACACAATTCGATTGCCTGTTCGTGTTGCTCATGGTATATTGCAGGTCAATCGGCAGTCACAGAACCTCTCGGACAAGAGACCGAAAGTGAGGTGATGCAGTTCCCACAGACAAGCAGCTATGAAGTCTTCTTCTCAGTAGTTGTTATGCACAACCAGACAGACGGGAGTTCGCCACTATGGATTATCGCTCTAAGGCAGTAGTTGTTAGCGTGCTCGCATTGGTGGTTGCGCTCTGTCCACTTATGGTGTCCGCAACCCCTAATTGGATGGAGAGAGTTGGGACGATAAATCACGCGGTATCGTTACCAGACAACTCACACGTATATCTTGATGCAGTAGAAATCTCCAAGATCAAGGCTCAACAGAACCCAGCATACTGCGTGATACGTGAGTGCTTTGATTCAAAATCACGCTTGGTTGTGTTCACACAACCATCACCAGAGCTTAGCCTGGGACAAACCGTTGATGTCGAGGGAACCATAACCACGGCGCCAGACGGCCAGAGAGCAATCGTCAATCCCACGATATACCGCATCAACAAGATAAGCGGCCAACTTCACTACGAGGGAACCGCCCCCGTCCTGTGTGTCGATTCGGGGCCGGGCTACGATCACCAGGTCTATGCAGGCCGCGCGGATATTGCTGGCAAGGGAGGAGTGGGCGGAGGCGAAGTTAGAGTTCTCACTGACGACCCTCCAGCCGATTCCATTGCATACGCGAAGACCTTTGCAGATACGGAGTCCGTCACGATCACTGGCAAGGTGGTCTCTGCGACCCGCACCGACTTTCCAAATGCGCTGTATGTTCAGGAACCAGACCGAGCGGGCGGCATCCGTGTGCTCTTTAGCGGCAGCTTGTCACATGAGCCTGTCAGAGGCGACACGATAAGCGTCACAGGAACAATCGGAACGGGCGCTGATATAGAGCGCGAGATCGACGCGGACACCGTAACCTATGTCGCTCACCCAGGCGAGCCTAATCCACTGGGCATGCCGAACCGCATTCTTGGTGGATCGGATTTCAACATATATACCCCAGGCGTCAATTGGCCGGACGGTTCCGGCGTCGGCTTGTACAACAAGGGACTACTCGTCAAGATTTGGGGCAAGGTAACGTTTGTTGACACTACGAACAAGTGCTTCTACATTGATGACGGCTCGGGCTTCGATGATGGCTCCGACCACATAGGAGTCAAGGTAAGCTGGAATTGGCCGACCAGTGGAAAACCTTCCATATTGCCGCCGCTTGCGGACTGGTATGTGTCTGTCACGGGAATCAGCGGCAGTGAAGACTTCGGAAGCAGCAGGATAATCCGCACGCTTCGCCCACGCGACCAGAGCGACATTGTAGTTCACAAGGGCGGGACGCCGATAGTCTACGATCCTGCTGAGGCGTGGCAGGACGAATTCGCACCGTCAGACTCCTTCGACTCAGGCGGGACTGGTCCATCTTCGGCCGACTCCGTGGACGTTGCGACTGGAGCTTACAACAACGACCCAGAACCGGACATCGTTGTGACTAACCCGTCAGGCCCCGATGGCGCGTTCTCGCGTATCTACCGCAGCAAACTCGCGGAGGCCGGGACGTATTCGGTGGGGCTTGCCATAGGATGGACCCACGGCTACGACGTCAAGATAGTGCGCGTGGAAGCAGGCTGGGGCGATCTGAAGCTGGTATTCCCGGACGGCGCTGCAGATACACTTCGGCCCGCGATCGACGGTGGCACACCGACCGGCGCGTTCACTCCGATGGGCCCATCGTATCTGGTGACCGGCGAAGCTTCGGGCACGCCAGGACTGTGGAACTGGATCCGTGTCACCTTCCCGGATGAGACGAAGTGGGAGTTCACATCCGCTTCCGGTTCACCTTACCGTCTCAGGAAGATATCGGACATCCGAGACAACCCCATCTTTGTCAACAGGAACGGCAACACCAGTCTCCATAGTGTATCGACTGATACGGCGGGGCTGAACAAGCTCCTGGATTTCAGTTACTCTACGGGCAGCCTCATTGTCACTGATGTGCCGTCTTCCAGGACCGTCACGCTGAGTTTCGTTACAGAGGTTGGCGCTACGGTACTGAAGTCCGTGTCTCAGGTGACTCCGGCAGCCAACCTAAGATGGCGCTATACCTACGAACAGATCGGCGGCATTCCTTATATGGTTCAGGTAGAGGTGCCCGACCCAGCCGATCCCACAGGCAACTCCTACCGTGGACATCCGATCATCTATGACAGCGAAGGCCGGGTTCAGGAGATCAAGGACGCGAACCTCAACAGCCACGCCTATGTTTACGGCCAGGTAGGTGGGCAAAGCCGCACGCAGGTGTTTGTAAAGGATCCGGACGGGCGTGTGGTTGAGTGCTGGACCCATAAGATAGGCAGCAACAAAGAGGACCTCGGTGTTATCGACGCCAATGGCAAAGAGACCGGCATCGAGTACAACACCGCCAAGCGCCCGTGGAGATTCACAAACAAGAACAATAAGCAGACGACTGTTGTCTACGACGACTATGGCAACGCCACCCAGGTGACGGACGAGACGAGCCTGGCAACAGCATACGGCTACACCGATGCCGGGGGCCCGTTCAGAGTAACCTCAGCCCAGACTGCATCGAAAACATCCACTACATTCGATTACGACGCGAACGGTATGTTGTGGCACGTCAACTCTCCAAAGCCGGGTACTTCCGGGACGGGTCAGCGTGTTACCACAACCTACACTTACACCGCCATGGGGAACGTGGAGACGATCACTACCCCGCCGGGGTTGGGAACAGACACGAATCCTGACATTCGTGAGGCAACCACAACCGTCTACAAGTACGAGCAGGACGCGGATTACAGCTATTCCACCACCGAGAAGCTCGGCCAGCCGATAGTCATCTCTGTCTATCAGGGCGACCCGGCAAATGGTAAGCTGCTCACTCGCACGCACCTGAGATATGACAGCCGTGGGCGACTCGTCGAGGTGGCAGACCCACTGATCGGCAGCCCGCCCGATCCCAGCGACTACTACCTGCGTCACAGAACGACTCTAGCTTACAACAATGAGGACCAGATTACAGACATCTGGTATGCTCCGACCGGAAGCAATGTGAACCAGCGCACCCACAGGCACTATGACTACAACTACCTCGGCGGCGAGCTGACACAGATCAATCTGTATGGCGAAACGGGGACTCTCTTCCGCACGATTCAGACAGTCTCAGGAAAAGAGAGTGAACTCAAGGAAGTGCTTGGTGATATCCTCAAGACCAGCCAGGCTTATGATGCTCTCTACCGGCTAAAGGAAGTCAAGGACATCAACAACCACGCGACTTCCTTCGGCTATGACGCCGTGGGCAACGTCTCCAGCATGCGCTATCCGGGCAGCCAAACCTATCAGTGGCGATATGACGCCGACCACAATCTGGACATGCGCATCGATGCGTTGAGCAGGACCACCAACTTCGGCTACGACAGCACCAAGAGCTACCTGACCTCTATCGACTACCCGACCGGGACGGACGTAAGTCTCACATACGACGGCTACGGTCGTCTGCAGAGCACGACCGACGCTACCGGCATTGTCAGCTACACATACGACGACAACGACCTCGTTATGAGCGTCACGACCGACTATGCCGGAAGCGCGCCGTCAAAGACTATCTCATATGCCTACAATCCCGACGGCAGCCGAAGGTCGATGACCGTTGACGGTGTGAGCGCGGCATTCAACTACTGGTACTCACACAATGCCAGTCCCGGTCCCGGCCTGCTGGTCACCGTCTCGAATCCTGGGATAGGGACCCCAGTCAGGTGCTACTACAACCTGAACGGTCAGGTCATCAGGCAGACTCAACCGAGGCTTCTGACGGACTACACCTACGATAACCGCGGACTGCGCTCCAGCGTTTACAACTTGGCGACTCTTCGGAATCCAGACGATCCTGCGTCCAGTTTCTACAACATGCAGTATGATCCGGCGGGGAACCTGCTTCAGACGTCAATCTACATTCCCTCGGTAGGCAGCTCAGACGACAGGAGCGGAGTAGTCTACTACGAGTATAACGACAGCAAAGACCGGCTGACCCGAGAAAGGAGAACGATCTCCGGCGGTTCGGACCTTTACGATGTCTGGTTCGACTATGATGACGCTGATAACATAACTCAGGTTCGGGACCTCTACTTCTCGACATACAATGAGAACAACCAGATCGATCAGACCGGGTACGCCTACAATGCCAACGGCAACGCGACCAGCTATCACGGCTTCGGGTTCGGCTATGACTACGAGGACCTGCCCGCCGAGATAACCGGCGGCGTGAACAGCCCGATCTCGCTTGCGTTCCGCGGCGATGGCCTGAGAGCCTGGCGCGAGACGACGACTTTCGGACGTGACTACTTCCTCTATGACGGCGAGAAGGTCGTCTGCGAGTTCCGCGATGACGGCAGCACCAGATGGTACTACAACTACGGGCCGAACGGGCTGGCAATGCGCAGCTCGGCCCCGACTACCTACTACGTCTACAGCTTCGACCACCTCGGCTCACTCGTGCAGACATTCTACAGCGGGACACCCTCCCCTGGACTTGCTCTGAGGACGGTCGTCTATGACGCATTCGGCAAGCTCTGGTGGGACAAAACGGCCTCGGGCTCCACGTTCACGATGCCCGACCCGCCAGGCTTCGCCGGCCAGTGGGGAGCATATAGCGATCACGAGACAAGGCCGTCGACCGAGCACACACCTCTTGTCCTGATGGGCATCAGGTATTACGACCCGATAACCGCTCGGTTTGTGACACGTGACCCGGCGCTCGGCATCAACGACTACGCCTACTGCGGGAACAACCCTGTCGGTAGAGTCGATCCCGACGGGCAGGTGCTTGAGACCATCCTGGATATCGCCAGCATAGGCTGGAGCACCGTCGATCTCATAAAGAACCCGTCGTGGGCGAACGTTGGGTATCTCGCTTGGGATGTCGGCGCAACCGCAGTGCCTTTCGTACCGGGTAGCTATGTAGCCAAGGGTGCGAAGATCTTTGCCAAAGCAACACACGCGGTAAGAGGCGCAAAGGTAGCAAAGGCCGGCTCAAAAGGCATTAAAGCCGCCCGTAGCGCCATAGAGACGCACCATCTGCTGCCGAAGGAGTTCAAACACCTGTTCGCAAAGCCAAAGGTAGGTCTGGACATCGAGAAGTTCAAGATTCAGATGTCCAAGGCAGGTCACAGGCTGAAACCCCGGGGGCTGCATACAGGCCCTGACAACTGGAACAAGATATGGGGTGATTTCTTCAACAAGTATAAGAACCCAACAAGGAAGCAGGTTCTTAACCAACTGGAATACATGAAGGGTAGGTTCGGAATCAAATGAATGAATCAGCCCCAGGAGGTATGACTGGTCATCTCGGAGTTCAACCAATGGATATTCGCCACATAGCTGTATCTGAATCGACTCCGGTCTTTGCTGTAGGTGCTTTCGAGCATGATGTGACCGTATGGGATTACTCGCAACGCCGGAAAGTGGCGGAATTCAAGACTATTCTTGATTTTGGAGGGGAGCGACTAGCCATATACAATCGGGAACCTCCACTGCTGATAGCTGGTGCCTATAACCGCTATGGTATCTGCGCGTATAACCTATCCCCGCTTGATGCCGTAGCCTGGTGGCGTCGTGATCTGAAAAACCCACAGATGATAAATGTCAGTGAGCGCCTGGGGCTGATGTCTTCTTCCTTTGGTAACGCAGCGCTTCATATCCTCGACGTTACTACCGGTGATACTATTCGCAAGTTCCCCCGGAAAGCCTTCGAATGCTACTTCGGGCCGCTCGATGATGAGATCATTCTCGCGGAGAGCTTTGGCGAGGTGTGGTCGGCCAGCATCAAGTCTGGACGAACT
>Ga0315287_10001397_pt1 | contig 22120 bp, 19 predicted proteins | sample YL17G11_0_MG_FD_205037 | JGI IMG/M metagenome (GOLD analysis project Ga0315287, IMG submission 205037) | Sediment microbial communities from Yellowstone Lake, YNP, Wyoming, USA - YL17G11_0 | ecosystem: Environmental > Aquatic > Freshwater > Lake > Sediment | place: USA: Wyoming | collected...
GGACATGAAGCTGATGATGATCGCGGTGGTGACGGCCGTTGGACTGACCGGGGCCGGGTTGGCGCAGGCGCAGGCTGGCGCGGAGCTGGCGCAGAAGAGCGGTTGCATGACCTGCCATGCGGTGGACACGAAGAAGATGGGCCCGTCATTCAAGGAGGTCGCCGCCAAGTTCAAGGGCAAGTCGGATGCCGATCTGGTCGCCGCGGTCAAGGCATCGAAACCGCACGCCGCGTCCAAAGCGTCGGACGCCGATCTGCAGGCGCTCGGGAAGTGGATCCTGACGCTGTAGGCCGTTCGCTCGCCTGAGGAAAACCCGGGCGCAAACGCAGCGCCGCCAGCCGTTTTCGCCGGGCCGTGCAAATGGGGTCAGGCCAACATTGCTGAAATGTTGACCTGACCCCATTTTCGTTTCGAGGTCAGAGCGTCGGAGTTGCCTCGTGCGCGTAGGTTCGCTCGCGCTGCTGCTGGCAGACGAGGCAACGCGTCGCGGTGGGCCAGGCGAGAAGGCGCTCGACGCTGATCTCTTCGCCGCAGTCGTCGCAGCTTCCGAACAGGCCTTCCTTGACGCGCGCCCGGGCCGCTTCGATGTCGCGAATTTCGTGGATGTGCCGGTCGATGAGCGCAAGGCTCAGGTCGGCCAGCATATCGCCGATCGACTGATCGCCGATGTCTGCGGGCGCATGATCGATCAGCTCCACGTACTGCTGGTTCTCGCTCTTCTCCAGCGCGTCGCGAACCTCCTCGAGCAACGCGTCGTGGCGTCGCTGGAGCGTCGCCGTTATTTTTGCCAACTGCGCCTTGGACAAAGCCATGTCTGCTCCTGCCGCCGGAAGGGAGTGACCGATGTTGGAAATTGTAGGGTCGATGGCTCCCCGCAGTTTGACCTGGCGCAAGTGACGGCACATCAGCCGGGTGGGCGATGAAGATTCCGCGCACCCCCGGCATCCCGCTGCCAACGGACAAGGCCGCTGCGCGAACCGCCATTCCTTGGGTGCCCGGGTGCAATATCGCCGGTATGTGACCTCCGTCAACGCGCCCGATCGCGATGGGTATACGGTGATGTGCGTGAACAGTTGAATGCGGACCGGCGTGTCGATGCCGCAGGCGCGGATCGCCCGACGCAGAAGGGGGATGTATGCACAAGATCCTGTTTGCCGTGGACGGCTCGGAGGCTTCGCTGCGCGCGGCCCGCGGGCTGGCCGGGATCCTGCGCTGGTCGAAGGCGACCAACGTGGAGATTCTCAATGTCCAGACCGAGCCGTTCATCCTGCGCGAGGCGGTCCTCAGTTCGTTGCGCGAGCGTGCCGAAAGCCGGGCGCGGGAAGAAGGCGAACGCGCCTTGGCGATGGCCGACGCGCTCCTGCGCGAGGTGGCTGCCCGGACCGCGACGACGGTGCGGTTCGGCGACGCCGCGACGGCGATCGCCCGCGCAGCGGAGATGCTCGATTGCGCGATCATCGCGATGGGCTCGCATGGCGCCGGCGCCGTCGGCAGCCTGCTTACGGGTTCGGTGACGACGAAGGTGATCCACATCGGTGCGCGGCCGGTCCTCGTGATCCCGTCGGCACAGCTGCTGACCGGCGCTGCGTACGCGCCGCCGCAACGCGCCGGCAGGGTCCTCGTGCCGGTCGACGGCTCCGCCGGCGCGACGGTGGCGGTGCGCGAAGTCCTCCGCATCGCGTCGTGGTTCCGCGATGCCCCCGAGATTCACCTGCTCGCCGTCTACGAGGGGACTCCGCTCGACGTCGAGATCGCGGCCATGCTGGATGCGCAGGCCGTGCGCGACTATCAGCACAAGCAGTTCGAGGCCGCGCTCGTGCCGGCGCGCGAGGCGCTCTCCGGCACCACGCTCCAGGTGATCGAGCACACGGCCATCGGCCCTCCGGTCGATGCCATCCGCGCGGCCGTCGCGGCACACCGCTGCGATCTTGTCTGCATGGGCACGCGCGGGATGGGTGCGGTGCGCAACCTGATTCTCGGATCGACCACCGCGAAGGCGCTGCGCGCAATCGACGTCCCGGTCCTGGTCGTCCCTCCGGCCGCGTCCTGAGCGCCGGCTTAACGCTCGTTGCGCATCGCCCGGAACGCCTCGATCAGTTCCGGCTCGTCCCACGGCACGTCGACCGGGTAGTCGCGCAGGTAGCGGCTGCCGGGATCGCGCAGCCATTCCTCCGGGAAGTAGACGGTAAGGCCTTCTTCGCCGGGGTCGAGATCGGTCCGCGACGCATAGGGTGTCCCCTGCAGGCGCGCGTGCAGAGCCGCCCACTGATCCACGCCGCGCGTCGCGCCGCGGTGGCTTCCGGGCGTCGTCCGCCGATTGATTTCCAGCGCGTGCGGTTCCGCGGTGCCGTCGGCGATGATGAACTCGACGAAGAAGTGCCCGCTGATGCCGAGCCCGCGGACGAGCGTGGCCGTGATCTCGCGCAGCCGCGGCGAGCGGAAATGACGGGTGACGGTGGGGGGCCCGGTCGGCTCCGGATTGGCCACGACCTTCTCGCTGGCCCACCCGGCCAGCAGGTCGCCTTGCCAGGCCGTCGCGAGGTAGTAATTGATCCGGCCCGGAACGTGCGCCTGCACCAGGTGCCGATTCGCGGTCGAATCGCCCAGGTCCTTCGCGTTGGCTACGGTGAATTCGGCGAATGCCCGCGTGAGCTCGTCGCGATTGGCGCAGATTGCCACGCCTTGGCCCGCGAAGCCGTGTCCCCGCTTCAGCACGACCGGGTACCCCTGCGCCGCCGCGAACGACACGGCCGCCTCCGGCGCGCTCACGATCGCATAGGGCGGCACGCGGATCCCGAGCGCCTCGGCCGCGGGCGGAAAGAGCGTCTTGTCGACGCTGGTGCCGTACCAGGCCGGGTCGCCGAGCGATTCGCGAACCAACGCCCCCAACCGCAGTTGCGTCGCCGGCTGCAGCGCCGACGACGGCGACACCGCCAGCATCCGCAGCAGCCGGAAGGCCATGTCGTCGCACGGAACGACCAGCCGCGGTGCCGTCGCCTCGACCGCGTCGGCAAACGCAGCGATCCATTGCGGCACCGTCGCGTTGTCGGGCAAGTAGCGCACCCGGGACACGTACGGGCTCTTCTCGGCCAGCGAATTCGGCGGCGTCAGCAGCGCCACCTCGAAGCCTGCCTTGGCGAGCGCGCGCGGGACACGTGCCGTTCCGATCCAGCGCGTGGCCGTGGAAACGAGCAACAGAGGAATTGTCATCCGGGGTTAGGGAACCATGATCGCTCAGGGGAAGGCGGCGGCGGCAAACACGGCGCGAACGCACTGCCGCATTCTCCGATGCTCTACGGAGATGATGGTAACAGGCGGCGCGGTGCTTCCGCATCCGGACCGCGGAGCCTGTAACAATCGAATCGCCGGGTTGCGGTACGATGCCATCGTTATCTCATGCGGAGACCGCGCAATGGCCGACAGCAAGAAGAAGAAGTTCGATCTTGGCAGGAGCGGCACCATCACCTGCCACGTGTCCGAGGACGCCCGGAGGCTGCTGATCGAGTTCGATACCGATAAGGAAGGCCTGAGCAAGACCGGCGTCAACGGCCTGATCGACGCCCTGAAGAAAATTCGGGACAAGATGGTGCGCTAGCGCGCGGACGGGCCGCCCGCCAGCGGGCATGGCATTCGGCGAGCAGGCCGGCGATTTCCCGGCCCTTCGGGGTCAGATACGTAACATCGCCGGCCGCACGCCGCTCACGCGATGACATCGGGCTCGCCGCAGACCGCGAGAATTTCCGCACGGGCGCGATCGCGCAGACGGATCGCGGCCGCCCAGTCGCTCCCGTCGGGCGCGAGCGCCGGAGTGACGATGATCCGGACGAGGCCGCGACGGGGCCGCCACTGCCCGTCGCGCAGCACCGAGCGGGTCCCGCGGATCGCCACCGGTATCACCGGCGTGCCTGCGCTTGCCGCAGCCACGAACGCGCCCATGTGAAACGGGTGCAGCCCTGGTTCGCGCTGCAGCGTCCCCTCCGGAAACACGACGAACGACGCACCCTGCGCTGCGTGCACCGCCAGCTCGTGCGCGGCGCCGACGCTGCCTTCGATGTCGAAGCGCTCGACGAAGCGGGTGCCGATGTTGCGCAGCAGGAGCCGCAGCGCGAAGCTTCCGGCCAGCTCCTGCTTGGCGACGAAATCGCAGCGCTCGGGGACCACGGCGAGGACGATGAGTCCGTCGATGTAGCTGGCATGATTGGCGACGACGATCAGCGGCCCCGCCGGCGGGAAATGGCCCTCGCCCTCGACCTGAACAGGCACGCGCGACGCGGTCACGAGCGTGCGCGCGAGGACCGTCGCGGCATGACGTCGCCAGGCAGGGCGCGGCAGTGCGGTGACCAGAATGAGCGCGGCCAGCACCAGCGGCACGGCCAGCGTCCACGCATACGCGGCGAACAGGTATTCGCCGGCGCGCTGGAACGACCTGCGCACGGACGCCGCCGCGCCGATTGCGCCCAGGCGGACGAGTTGCGGCCACAGCCGGAGCGACCCGGGCCGCAGCATGCCGCGCTGATAGAGATCGCTGCAGGCGGCGCGGCGGATCTTGCCGCTCGAGGTCTTGAGCACCGTATGGGGCGGCGCGAGGACGATGTCGTCGGGCGGCGCGCCGAGCAGCGCGACACCCAGCGTCGCGATCGCCACGCGCAACGACTCCCTGCGGCCGGGATCGGTCTCGCGGGTCTCGGCGAGCACCACGACCTTCTCGGTTCCGGCGGCGCGATCCGGCGCGCCGAACACCGTCACGCAGCCCTTGCGCACGCCGGGGATGCCGCCGATCGCCGCTTCAGCCTCCTGCGGATGGATGTGCTGCCCGCCGCGGATGATGAGATCCTTGGCGCGGCCGGTGAGATGCAGTTCGCCGCCCGCGACGTAGCCCAGATCGCCCGTGGCCAGCCAATCGCCGTCGAACAGCGCGCGGGTCGCCTCGGGATTGCGAAAGTAGCCGCTCGTCGCCGACGGGCCGCGAAACTCGATCCCGCCCTCGTGCCGCTCGGGCAGCTCGCGCCCGGTCGCATCGACGATGCGAATCTCGTGCCCGGGCAACGGTTGTCCGCAGGCGACGATGCGCAAGGCCTCGCCATCGTCGGCGCGCGCCGGCGTGGCGATGCCCGTGCTCGCCAGCAGCCGGCGATCGACGCGGTCGACGGCGGCCCCGCGAAATACCGGCGGGAAGGCGAGACCCACCGCGGATTCGGCCAATCCGTAGACCGGAAACTGGGCCCGGGCGTCGAAGCCGTACGCGGCGAAGCGTTCGTTGAAGCGGGCGATCGTGTCCGGGCTCACCGGCTCGGCGCCGTTGAAGGCGACGCGCCACGACGAGAGATCGAGACCCGCGAGCGCGCGCGTGTCGATGCGTGTCGCGCACATTTCGTAGGCGAAGTTCGGGCCCGCGGACAGCGTGCCGCGATGGCGATGCATCGCCCGCAGCCAGCTGTCCGGCCGGGCGAGAAAGTCGGTGGGCGACATGACCATGAACGGCACCGCGAAATAGAGGGTGCCGAACCATGCGCCGATCAGGCCCATGTCGTGGTAGAGCGGCAGCCAGCTCACGAAGACGTCGGACGGCCGGAGCCCCAGCGCGCGGCCAATGGCCCGGATGTTCGCCAGGACGTTTGCGTGGGTCAGGGTCACGCCCTTCGGCTGGCCCGTGCTGCCGGACGTGTACTGCAGGAACGCGATGTCCCGCGACGTCGGTCGCCAGCGCAGTGCCTGCGGTGTCTCGCGCAGCTGCGGCACCGAGACGATCTGCCGCAGCGAGGGCGAGACGGCGCGCAGCAGTCGCGCCACGCCGCGCGCCTCGGGCACGGTGATCAGCACGGTGGCGAGCGCGTTGGCGACGATCCGCGACTGCCGGCGGAAGTGCTCCTCGAGTTGCGAGCGGCGCGCGGGAGGATAGATCGGAACCGGCACGCCGCCGGCGAGCAGAACGCCGAAGAACGCGGCGAAGAAGTCGAGCGCAGTCGGCAGCATGATCGCGACCGTCTGCCCGGGCTCGAGGCCGCCGCGGGCGAGCCCCGTGGCGACGGAGAGGGCGTCCTGGTGCAGCTCGCCGTAGGTCAGCGTCCGTTCGGTGGGGCCCGCGTCCATTGCCGCGAGCAGCGTCAGATGCGTGCGCTCCCCGTGCACGCGCGCATGCCATTCCAGCACCTCGACCAGCGTCTCTGCGCGATCGGGAGTCGCCGCCTCCGGCTCCGGCATCGGCGTCGCGACGGTGATGGCGGCGGGCAACGCCTGCGTGCTGCCCGCGAGCACCGCGCGCACCAGATCCCGCGGCGTTTCCGCCTCGACCAGCGTGCGCGCAGGCAGGCGCACGCGGAACGCGCGTTCGAGCCGCAGCAGCAGCTCCGCCCGCTCGAGGCTGTCGAAGCCCAGGTCCCGCTCGAGCGCGGTGTCGAGTCCCGCGCGCGGCGCGTCACCGCCGGTGGCCCGTGTTTCGCGGGCCAGCGCGGTGACGATCTCGAGAACCGTGGTGGCGGTGCCTGCACCCGGCGCGGCCAGGGGAGAGGAAGAGTCGGGCATCGATGGCCTCGCACACACGGCGCGGCCGATGACATGTATGCTCCGGCCCCATCACTCGAACCACGTGATGGACCCGTATAACGGGCCACACCCGGTTTGATTCTGCTCCCGGCAACGGTCGGGTGTTTGATTGAGGTCAAGCTCGCACCAAAGGCACGTTCCGCCGCTGCGCGGCACGCCGATTGCGGGCCCTAGGGGAAGGAAAGGGAAATGGACGTCTGGCGCAAGGAGGGCACGTTCAACGGTCGGCTGGTCATGGTCGGCTTCGGCTGCATCGGGCAGGCCACGCTGCCGCTGTTGCTGCGGCACATCGACCTGCAGCCGGCGCAGGTGTTGATCGTCGAGCCGCAAGACACGGCCGCGGGGCTGGCGCGCGCGCAGGGCGCCACCTTCCTGCAGCAACGGCTCGATCCCGGCAACTATCGGCGATGCCTCGAACCGCTGCTGGGCGCGGGCGACTTCCTGCTCAACCTGGCGGTGGACGTCAGCAGCACGGCGCTGATCGAGTTCTGCCACACCCAGGGCGCGCTGTACCTCGACACCTGCATCGAACCCTGGGCGGGCGGGTCGTTCGATACGTCGATCTCGCCGGCCGGGCGCACGAACTATGCGCACCGCGAAGCCGCGCTGGCGTTGCGGCGCCCCGGGCGCGACGGTCCGACGGCCATCGTGAACCACGGCGCCAACCCCGGCCTGGTCTCGCACCTGTTGAAGCAGGCGCTGCTCGACCTCGCGCGCGACACGGGCATCGAAACGGAGCGGCCGCGAGCCCGCGCGGACTGGGCACGGCTCGCGGAGCGGCTCCGCGTGCGCGTCATCCACATCGCCGAGCGCGACACGCAGGTCGGCCGGCAGCGCAAGAGGCCCGGCGAGTTCGTGAACACGTGGTCGGTGCCCGCCTTTGTCGAAGAGAGTTGCCAGCCGGCCGAACTCGGCTGGGGCAGCCACGAGCGCCGGCTGCCGGCCGACGGCGTGCGGCACGCCGCCGGCTCGCGCGCCGCGATCTACCTCAACCGGCCGGGGGCCAGCACGCGCGTGCGCAGCTGGACGCCGCGCACCGGACCGATGCACGGCTTTCTCATTACGCACGGCGAATCGATCTCGATCGCCGACCTGCTGACACTGGGCGATCCCGGAGCGCCGACCTACCGGCCGACCGTGCACTACGCCTACCACCCCTGCGATGACGCCGTGCTGTCGGTGCACGAGCTGGCGGCGCACAACTGGCGCATCCAGGAACGCGAGCGGGTGCTGAAGGACGAAATCGTCTCCGGTATCGACGAGCTCGGCGTGCTGCTGATGGGCCATGCGCGCGGGGCCTATTGGTACGGCTCGCAGCTGTCGATCGACGCAGCGCGCGCGCTGTGTCCCCACAACAGCGCCACCAGCCTGCAGGTCGCCGTATCGGTGATGGCCGGCGTGCTGTGGGCGATCGCCAACCCGGCCCGCGACGTGGTCGAGCCGGACGATCTGCCGTTCGACGAGATCCTGCGCGCTTGCCGGCCCTACCTCGGCGACGTGGCGGGCGCCTACACCGACTGGACCCCGCTCGCCGATCGCGAATGGCTGTTCGCGGAAGACGTGGACCGCGACGACCCCTGGCAGTTCAGCAACTTTCGCGTGACCTGAAGGCCGCGCCCGCAGACCGCCGCACGCGCGCAGGCGCCACGCGGCGCGCGGCCACCCTCGTCATCGCAGATGGTGGACCGGCGTCCCCAGCATGTCCGGCGTGACCAGCGTGACGCCGTTCGCGGTCACGTGGAAGCGGCGGCGATCCTCGTCGGGATCGACCCCGATGCGCGACCCCGCCGGCAGGCGGCAGTGCTTGTCGATGACCGCACGGCGAAGCACTGAATTGCGGCCGATGTCGATGTCGCTCAGGATCACCGAATCCTCGACCGTGCAGTAGCTGTGGACGCGGACGCGGGAGAAGAGCAGCGAGCGCCGGACGGTCGCGCCGCTGACGATGCAGCCGTTCGACACGAGAGAGTCGATCGCCGTGCCGCGGCGGCCGTCGTCGTCGAACACGAACTTGGCCGGTGGCAGCTGCTCCTGGTAGGTCCAGATCGGCCACGTCTCGTCGTAGAGATTGAGATCCGGCGTGACCTGGACAAGATCGAGGTTCGCCTCCCAGTACGCGTCGAGCGTGCCGACGTCGCGCCAGTACGGACGCTCTTCGATCATGTTGACGCAGCTGTCGGCAAAGCGATGGGCATTCACGCGATACCCGCGCTCGATGAGGTGGGGAATCACGTCGCGCCCGAAATCGTGCGTCGACCGCGGCTCGTCGGCGTCGCGAATCAGCTGCTCGTAGAGGAACGGCGCGTTGAACACGTAGACTCCCATGCTCGCGAGCGCGACGTCGCCGCGGCCCGGGGCCGGCTGCGGGTGCGCCGGCTTTTCCTGGAAGCCGGTGATGCGGCCGGCGGCGTCGACCTGCATGACGCCCAGCGCCGTGGCATCGGCGAGCGGGACCTCGATGCAGGCGATCGTCATGTCGGCGCGGCGCGCGGCGTGGTCGACCAGCATCCGCGCATAGTTCATCTTGTAGACGTGGTCGCCGGCCAGCACGAGCGCGTACTCGGGCGCGTGGCGGCGCAGCAGATCGAGGTTCTGGTAGACCGCGTCGGCGGTGCCCTTGTACCAGTCGACGGTCACGCGCTGCTGCGCGGGCAGGAGCTCGATGAAATCGTTGAAGCGGCCGTCGAGGAACGACCATCCGCGCTGCACATGGCGAATGAGGCTCTGCGCCTTGTACTGCGTGCAGATGCCGACGCGGCGGATGCCGGAATTGACGCAGTTCGACAGCGAAAAGTCGATGATGCGGAATTTGCCTCCGAACGGCACCGCGGGTTTGGCCCGCCAATCGGTCAGCGGCCCCAGCCGCGTGCCGCGGCCGCCGGCGAGAATCAGCGCCAGCGTGCTGTGGGCAAGCCGGGCGCCGGTCGGGCCGGCGGCCTCGTCCTTGTACGGGCATTGGCCGTAGTGCGGGCATTCCGGAATTGCCATGATGAACTCCTTGCGCGCCAACCCGTACCCGGTTTCCGACGCCCCCTGTCGCTGCGATCACGGTGGCGCCGGCGCAGGACATGACGGCGCCGCCCGGGCAGGCTCCTAGCGCCGGGCGCGCTGCTCACGGCTCTGTTCTTTCGACACGATGTCGGCCAAAGCGGACGCCTGCGCAGCGTGCAGCTTGAGCATGTCGTCCAAGGTGACGATCCCCAGCAGGCTGCCATCGTGATCGACCACCGGCAAGCGCCGCACGCCATGCAGCCGCATGCGTTCGATGGCCTCCGAAATGTCTTCCGCAGCGCCCGCGCTCACGAGCTTGGCGCACATGATCTGGGCCACGGTCGTTGTGGCGAGGTCGAGTTCGTTGGCCAGCACTTCGACGACGATGTCGCGGTCGGTGACGATGCCCACCGGAACCCGGTCCCCATGAGGGTCGTCGACGACGATCAGGTCGCCGGTATGGTGCTGGCGCATCAAGCGGGCAGCCTCGAGAATGCCCGCATCCCTGCCGCAGGACGCAATGTCCAGTACGCAGACTTCCTTGAGTAACATGTGGCACCTCCGTTGCGTTGTCTTCGCTGCTCCTGCCGGGCCGCCCGGCGCCGTGCTCGCGAGCGCGCGCGCCCGGGCGCTCACTGCGCGAGGATGCGCGCGAGTTCGAGCAGGCTCATGTCCAGTGGCTTTTTCCGATCGACCACGTCGGCCAGCGGCGTGCCGGCCACTTTGCCATCGATGATGCCGAGCAGCACACCGTCGTGGCCCGCGGCGAGATGTTCGATGGCGGCAGCGCCCAGCCTGGTGGCGAGCATCCGGTCCGCCACACCGGGGGCGCCGCCGCGCTGCACATGCCCCAGCTTGCAGACCCGGAGCTCGAAGCCCAGGCGTGCCTCGTGGGCCTTGAAGTATTGCGCCAGCGCCTCGGCATTGTGCCTCGCCCCTTCGGCCACCACCACAATCGCGTGGGTCTTGCCCCGCTCGTAGGCCTCGCGCATGGCCATCGCAATGGCTTCCGGTTCCGACTCGGCCTCGGGGATGACGATGGCTTCGGCGCCGCCGGCGATGCCGACCATGGTGGCCAGGTAACCGCAGTCGCGCCCCATGACTTCGACCAGGAAACCGCGCTGGTGCGACGATGCGGTCACGCGCAGCCGGTCGACCGATTCGAGCGCGACGTCGATCGCGGTGGCCGTGCCGATCGTGATGTCCGATCCCACGAGGTCGTTGTCGATCGTCGAGGCCACCCCGACGACCGCGAGACCCTTGCGCGACAGCGCATGCGCACCGGCTTGCGAACCGTCGCCGCCGATGACGATGAGCCGCGAGATGTCTCGACTGCGCAACTGGCGCAAGGCCTTGTCCTGCCCCGCTTCGGTCTTGAGCTCGACGCAGCGGGTCGTGCCCAGGATGGTCCCGCCACGCTGCATGATGCCGCCGACGTTTCGAAGGCCGAGCGGCACGAACTCGCCGGCAATGAGCCCGGTGTACCCATGGCGCACGCCGAACACCTCGAAACCGCGCGCAACGCCCATGCGCACCACGGCGCGGATCGCCGCGTTCATTCCCGGGGCATCGCCGCCGCTGGTCAGGACCGCCAAACGTTTCATGGTCGCAACCTCCACGTCGCTGGCCCAGTGCATCCACCGGCGCGACGAACGCCGCTCATCCGGTGTCTTGATCCTGAGCCCGAACGACGCCCGTCGGGTTGACATGCGTCAATGGTGCGGGGCGCGCGGCCATGCTCAGCCCGGTCGCCCGGCGCGTCATCCCTGCGGCGCATGGCCGCGAGGATCTCGTCGATGGGCGCCACGTCCGGGGACACCAGCGGGCACGTCGAACGCGGCCGCGGTCGCTCATCGAGGACAGCCTCGTTGATCCAAGTTAAGAATGGTGCAGGCGCCTGGCGTATAAATGGGAATGCATCCTGCGCTCGAAACCGTCACCGGAAAGCGGGGGGGGTTGACTTGCCGCCGCCGATTTTTCGCCGTTCGGCCGGGCGGGGTGCCCGGCAATCGGGGAGGATTCGGAGTAGCCCATGATGGAGCACGTCGACCGCTTCACCCACCAATCGCGAATTGCCTACTTCTCGATGGAAATCGCGTTGCGGGCCGACGTGCCGACCTATGCCGGCGGATTAGGAGTGCTTGCCGGCGACATGGTCCGTTCTGCCGCCGATCTCGAGGTTCCCCTCGTTGCCGTAACGCTGGTGAGCCGAAACGGCTACTTCAGACAGGAACTCGACGCGCAGGGGCGGCAGATCGAGCAACCCGAGCGTTGGCATCCCGAAACGTACGCGACGCGCCTGAGCGCGGGCGTCGCGCTCACCATCGACGGGCGCGATGTCTGGGTCAGCGCCTGGCTCTACGTCGTCCCGGGTCAAACGGGCGGGCAGGTGCCGGTCATCCTGCTCGATACCGACCTGCCCTTCAACGCAGAAGACGATCGCGTGATAACGGATCGACTCTACGGAGACGATGCGGTCTACCGGCTCAAGCAGGAAACCGTCCTCGGCATTGCCGGATTCCGGATGCTGCGGGCGCTCGGATTCAACATCTTCAAGTACCACATGAACGAGGGCCACTCGGCGCTGCTGTCGTTGGAGCTCATGCGCCGTTTCGCCTATCCCCCCGAACGCGTGCGCCCCGGCGAGCCCGGCTTCGACCTGCCGCGGGTGCGCGGCATGTGCGTGTTCACCACGCACACGCCGGTCGACGCCGGCCACGACCGATTCCCGTACGACGTGGTCAGTCGGGTTCTTGGCGAATACGTCGACGTCGCCACGTTGAAGGGGCTGGGCGGCACGGATGTGCTCAACATGACGAGGCTCGCCCTGAGCCTCAGCGAGTATGTGAACGGTGTCGCCCTGCGCCATGCCGAAATCACCGGCCGGCTGTTTCCCGGCCAGCCCGTGCACTCGATCGCAAACGGAGTGCATGCCTACACCTGGACCGGCGCGCGCTTCGCGGCGCTCTACGACTGCTGGATTCCGGGTTGGCGGCACGAACCGCAGCTGCTGCTGCGCGCCGATCGCATCCCGGATGAGGCGGTCTGGGCTGCGCATGGCGCCCAGAAGCAGGCCCTTCTCGACCGGATTCTGGCGCAGACCGGGATCACGCTGCGAGCCGATCTGCCGATCATCGGGTTCGCTCGCCGCATGACCGCATACAAGCGTCCCGATCTGCTGTTCGCCGACGCCGAGCGCCTGATGCGCATCGCCCGCGCCCGCCCGTTTCAGCTGGTGTTTTCCGGCAAAGCCCATCCCAGCGACGAGCCGGGCAAGGGCCTGATCGCCTTCGTGAACGAGCGCCTGCGCCGGATCCGGGACGACGTTCCGGCGGTCTACTTGCCGGACTACAACATGGATCTCGCGCTCGGCCTGGTTTCCGGGACGGATATCTGGCTCAACACGCCCCTCCGCCCCCTCGAGGCATCGGGCACGAGCGGCATGAAGGCCGCGTTCAATGCGGTCCCGAGCTTGAGCGTCCTCGACGGGTGGTGGGGCGAGGGTTGCATCGAAGGCGTGAACGGCTGGGCGATCGGCGATCCGGCAGAAACGGCGCCCGGTCAGGAACAGGAGTCGCTGTACCGGAAGCTCGAAGACGTCGTGTTGCCGCTGTATTACGAGCATCGGCCGGCCTGGATCGCGGTAATGAAAGGCGCGGTCTCGAAGAGCGCATCCTATTTCAACAGCCATCGAATGATGCGGCGTTACGTCACCGAAGCGTATCTGTAAATGGGGTCAGAAAATGGGACCTGACCCCATTTTCACTTGACCTTCGTCAAGGGCCGGATCGCCAGACCGGCCATACTTTTCGAAGGCGAGCGGCAAGATGCGCCGAGGGAAAACCGGAAGGGGGTACGCGCATGCGGCCTGCAATCATCCGCAAGTCGGTTTCGGCACTGCGGCCGCCTCCGTATCTCGCCGACTATGACGCGCAACGCCGCGACTTCTCCTGGGACGCGGTCCGCGCGGAGTTGTGCGGCACCCCGGCCGGCAGCATCAACATGGGCTACGCCGCCGTCGATCGCCATCTCGCGAGCCCGCTGCGCGACCGCGTCGCGTTCCGGTTCATCAGCCGCACGGATCGCAGGCGGGACGTCACGTACGCCGAGCTCGCGCGCCTGACCAACCGCTTCGCCAACGTGCTGCGGGCGTTGGGCGTCGGCCGGAACGACCACCTGTTCCTGCTGGCCGGCCGGATCCCGGAGCTCTATGTCACCGTGCTGGGCGCGCTCAAGAACGGCACGCTCGTGTGTCCGCTGTTTTCCGCATTCGGGCCCGAACCGATCAGGACGCGCCTCACGCTTGGCGAAGGCAAGGTGCTCGTCACGACCGAAGCGCTTTACCGGCGCAAGGTCGCCGGGATTGCCGCGGACCTTCCCCAACTCGAGCACGTGCTCATCGTCGGCGCGAACGGCGAGCGCAGCTACGTGCCCGGCACGCACGATTTCGCCACCTTGATGGACGAGGCGTCGGATCGGCTGGAGCCGGAGCCGACCGCCGCCCTGGACCCGGCGCTGCTCCATTTCACGAGCGGCACGACAGGGACCCCGAAGGGCGCGATCCTCGTCCATGATGCGGCGGTCATGCATTTCGCGACCGGCCGCTATGCGCTCGATCTCCATCCCGATGACATCTTCTGGTGCACGGCCGATCCGGGCTGGGTGACGGGGACGTCGTACGGCATCATCGCGCCGCTGCTGCACGGCGTGACGAGCCTCGTCGACGAAGCCGAGTTCGATGCCGAGCGCTGGTACGGCCTGCTGCAGGATCACGGCATCACGGTCTGGTACACGGCGCCGACGGCTATCCGCATGCTGATGAAGGCGGGCGCCGACACCGCACGCAAGTATCAGCGTCCCGCGCTGCGATTCATCGCCAGCGTCGGCGAACCGCTCAATCCCGAGGCGGTATGGTGGGGCGTCGAAACGCTGGGACTGCCGATTCACGACAACTGGTGGCAGACCGAGACCGGCAGCATCATGATCGCCAACACGCCGGCGATGGACATCAAGCCCGGTTCGATGGGCAAGCCGCTGCCGGGTGTCGATGCCTTCGTCGTGCGCAAGGGCGACGACGGCACGATCGAGGAGGTGCGCGAGCCCGACGTCGAAGGCGAGCTCGCGCTCTCCCCCGGATGGCCGTCGATGTTCCGCGGCTACCTCAACCAGGAGGACCGCTATCGGAAATGCTTCGCGGGCGGCTATTACCTCACCGGCGACCTCGCGCGCCGCGACGAGGACGGTTACTTCTGGTTCGTCGGCCGGGCCGACGACGTCATCAAGTCTGCCGGCCACCTGATCGGTCCGTTCGAAGTCGAGAGCGCGCTGATGGAGCACCCCGCGGTGGCGGAGGCCGGGGTCATCGGCAAGCCGGATCCGGTCGTCGGCGAGGCGGTGAAGGCGTTCGTCTCGCTCAAGTCCGGGTTCCTGCCGACGGAAGACCTGCGGCTCGCGCTTCTCGGTCACGCCCGCAAGCGCCTGGGCGCCGCGGTCGCCCCGAAGGAAATTGCGTTTCTGCCCGCGCTGCCGCGCACCCGCAGCGGCAAGATCATGCGGCGGCTCCTGAAGGCGCGCGAGCTCGGGCTGCCGGAGGGAGACACCTCGACGTTGGAAGGTGGTGCATGAGCAATCGGACAGGGAGGCCGGCGCATGAGTGATCCCGCGCTGCAACCCGTTGGCGTTCCCGACGAACTCGCGCTCGGCATGCTGCGCGACATGGTGCGCATCCGGCGCTTCGAGGAGCGCTGCGCGGATCTGTACGGCCAGATGAAGATCCGCGGCTTCCTGCACCTGTACATCGGCGAGGAGGCGGTCGCCGTCGGCGCGATTCGCGCGCTCCAGCCCGACGACAACATTGTCGCGACCTATCGCGAGCATGGCCACGCGCTCACCCGCGGCGTAAGCGCCAACGCGGTGATGGCCGAGATGTACGGCAAGCAGGAAGGTTGCTCGCGCGGTCGTGGCGGCTCGATGCACATCTTCGACGCGGCCACGCGCCTGTACGGCGGCAATGCGATCGTCGGCGGCGGACTGCCGCTCGCGGTGGGTCTCGCGCTCGCCGACAAGATGCAGGACAGGAAGCGCGTCAACGCCGCGTTCTTCGGCGAAGGCGCGGTCGCCGAAGGCGCGTTCCACGAATCGATGAACCTCGCCGCGCTCTGGAAGCTCCCGGTGGCGTTCTTCTGCGAGAACAATTTCTACGCGATGGGGACGGCGCTCGCGCGCTCCGAGTCGCAGACCGACCTCTGCGTGAAGGCCGCCGCGTTCGGCGTGCCGACGAAGAAGGCCGATGGCATGGACGTGGTCGCCGTCCACGAGGCGGCGAAGGCGGCCGCTGCGCACGTGCGCAGCGGTGCCGGCCCATTCTTCGTCGAGTTCCAGACCTACCGCTACCGCGCCCACTCGATGTTCGACCCGGACCTCTACCGCGACAAGGCCGAGGTCGAGGAATGGAAGAAGCGCGGGCCGATCCACAACCTCAGCAACCGGCTCAAGGCCGAGGGCCGGCTCACCGAGGAACAATTTCTCGCCATCGATGCCGACGCGGTGCGGGAAGTCGAGGCCGCCGTCGCGTTCGCCGAGGCCGGCACGTGGGAACCGGTCGAAGCGCTCACGCGCGACGTGCACACGGAGGCGGCGCGATGAAGATGACGTATCGCGAGGCGATCCGGCAAGGGCTGCACGACGCCCTCGCGGCGGATCCGCGCGTCTTTCTCATGGGCGAGGATGTCGGCAAGTACGGCGGTTCGTACGCCGTCTCCAAGGGCTTTCTCGACGAGTTCGGGCCCGAGCGCATCCGCGACACGCCGCTGTCCGAACTCGGGTTCGTCGGTGCCGGCATCGGCGCGGCGCTGGGCGGCATGCGGCCGATCGTCGAGGTGATGACGGTCAACTTCAGCCTGCTCGCCCTCGACCAGATCGTGAATACCGCTGCGCTCTACCGGCACATGTCCGGAGGGCAGTTCAGCGTGCCGGTCGTGATCCGCATGGCGACGGGCGCCGGCCGCCAGCTCGCGGCCCAGCACTCGCACAGCCTCGAAAACTGGTATGCGCACGTGCCGGGCATCACGGTGCTGGCGCCCGCCACGATCGACGATGCGCGCGGCATGCTCAAGCCGGCGCTGGCGGATCCCGATCCGGTGGTGATTTTCGAGCACGCGCTGCTGTACAACTTCGAAGGCGAGCTTACCGACACGGCGCGCGACGTGGACATCCGCTCGGCGAAGGTCCTGCGCGCCGGCAACGACATCACGCTGATCGCCTACGGTGGAACGGTGTGGAAGGCGCAGGAGGCGGCGAAGGAACTCGCGGCCGAACGCATCGACGCCGAGGTCCTCGACCTGCGCGTGCTGCGCCCGCTCGACGATGCGACGATCATGGCTTCCGTGCGCCGCACGCGCCGGGCCATCGTGGTCGACGAAGGCTGGCGGACCGGCAGCCTCGCCGCGGAGGTCATGGCGCGGATCACGGAACAGGCGTTCTACGATCTCGACGCGCCGCCGGCCCGCGTCTGCAGCGAGGAGGTGCCGATCCCGTACGCGAAGCATCTCGAGGACGCGGCGCTGCCGCAGGTGCCGAAGATCGTCGCCGCGGTGCGCCGGTTGCTAGGCAAGGGGTAAGCGCATGATCGAATTCAAGCTTCCTTCGCTGGGTGCCGAGATGGACGAGGGCACGCTGCTCGAATGGAAAGTGAAACCCGGCGACCCGGTGAAGAAAGGCGATGTCGTCGCGGTCGTCGACACGAGCAAGTCGGCGATCGACGTCGAGATCTGGGAGACGGGCACGGTCTACGAGCTCGTGCACCAGCCGCCGGAGGTTCTGCCGGTCGGCACGGTCATTGCCCTGCTGCTCGAGCCGGGGGAGACGCCGGAACACGCCGAGATGGAAAGGCGGCGGATGGCTGTCGCGATGCCGCCACCGGCGCCTTCCGCGCCGGCGCCGTTGCCCCCGGGGAGCACACCGTCGCGTCCGGCGGCGGAGGCCCCGGCAGCGCGCGTACGCGTATCGCCGGCGGCGAGGAAGCGCGCGGCAGACCTGGGACTCGACGTTGCCGTCATTGCCGGCACCGGCCCGCAGGGCGCCGTCACGATCGAGGATGTCGAGAAGGCCGCCGCCAGGCCAGCGCCCAAGGACCGCGCCGCCGAGATGCGCCGGGCAATCGGCGCCGCGATGGCGCGCTCGAAGCGCGAGATTCCGCACTACTATCTCGCCACCGACATTCCCCTTGCGCGGGTGACGCAATGGCTCGCGGCGCGCAACCGGGATCGGCCCGTCACCGAACGTCTGCTGCTGGCGGTGCCGCTGCTGAAGGCGGTGGCGCTGGCGCTGCGCAAGTATCCCGAGTTCAGCGGCTTCTTCCGGCAGGATCGCTTCGTGCCCGGCGCCGGCGTGCACCTCGGCGTGGCGATCTCGCTGCGCCAGGGCGGCCTGATCGCGCCGGCGCTGCGCGATGTCGACGTGCTGAGCCTCGACGCGCTGATGCGCGCGCTCGTCGATCTCGTCGCCAGGGCCCGTGCGCTGACGCTGCGCAGCTCGGAGATGACCGATGCGACGATCACCGTCACCAATCTCGGCGACGAGGGCGTCGAGCTGGTGCAGGGCGTGATCTATCCGCCGCAGGTGGCGCTCGTCGGCTTCGGCAGGGTGACCGAGCGGCCCTGGGTCGAGAACGGACAGGTCGTGGTGATGCCGGTCGTCACCGCAAGCCTCGCGGCCGACCATCGCGCGAGCGACGGCCACCGCGGTGCGCTGTTCCTCGCCGAAATCGCGCGGCTCCTGCAAGCGCCCGAGACGCTCGACACGGCCAGCCCCTCATACCCGGCAGCGCGATCATGAATGACCACGACCTCCGCGAAGTTGTCATCGCCACGCTGTGCCGGATCGCACCCGAGGTCGCGCCCGGCGAACTCCGCTCCGATGCGCCGCTGCGCGACCAGGTGGATCTCGATTCGATGGATTGGCTCAATTTCCTGGTCGGGTTGCACGGCCGGCTCGGGGTCGACATTCCCGAAGCCGACTACCGCAAGCTCGTCACGCTGGACGACGTCGTTGCCTATCTCGCGGCGCGCCGCGGCGGCACGCCATCGATGCCTGCCCCTTGACCCGCGCGTCCGAACCCCGGAGTGCTCCGGCGGGTCTCGCGGCCAACGGATAGCCATTTCAATCGCGCGAGCCCGAGCGTGGGGGAGCCGATCGGTCGAGTCCAACGTCGATTTGCAGTGGCAGCGGGCTGCTCTGCACGCACGGACTTATGATCACGGGCCTGGGCCTATTCATGTTGGCGGTCCACCGACTCTCCAGCAGAGCAGTTAAAGAGGGATAAACCAGGCAGGATCGCGCCAAGGAACCAACCCCATTCTTCTTCTGTTCGACTGAGCAAATGGTTTCATGCGGCGCGGGGTGCGCCGCTTGGCACGGGCTTCAAGTGCCGCCAAGCGTGTGGGGCGGGCGCGTGGGTGCCCGTGGGTCGCGCCGCGCGGCAGCGGGGGCGAGAGTGGGGGTCAAGCGCCGGGCCGGGGAGAGCGCAGCGGCGCGGTATCGGCGGCGGCGTCCGGAGCACAGCATCCTCTATCGCACCGTCCAGCTCTGGACTACCTCGGTCGCGCCAAAGGCTGGTCAGTTTGCTCGGCGACCAAGCGGCTGATGAGCCGAGCGAATGGCTCGATGTTGCGCAACGAGCTGGCCTGCTCGAGTGCTGCCATATAGTCCGGTCGCTGCTCTACTGGGATGACCGTCCAGGCGTAGCCACCGGAGGAGTGCATCAAGTTCATCAAGAACCTGGCGAGGCGACCGTTTCCATCCATGTATGGGTGGACGTAGACAAATGCAAAGTGCCCCAATACGGCGCGTACAGCGGCGCGCTCTTCCTTCTCCAACAACTCGAAACGCACCGGCATACATTCGCGCACGGCTTCTCTTGAAACCGGCACGTGCCGCGCACCTCTGATGAAGACTTGGGCATTCCGGTAGCCAGCCAAGTCCGTCGGCCGCAGAATGCCCGCCTGGACGCTCGGACCAAAGAGCGCGCGATACCACTCCCCAAGCCTCATTTTGAAGACCGTGCCGGGGTTCTCGCCTCTGACGACCTTGACGGCATCGTTCTTTACAAGGTTGTGCGCCTCGAAATAGCCCCTGGCGGCCATCGCGTCTTTGGTATCGCGGTCCGCCCCTTCGGGGTCCCCAGTGCCATTTCCTATCTGTTCGATAAGTTCGGGGGTAACCGTGTAACCCTCTATGGAGAGTGAGTGGTAGGCATCCGCGACATAGCGAGCCTCGATGTCTTTGCGCAGGCGCTCGCCATCAGCGGTTATCCGACGCGGCGGAGGAAATACCAAAGCCACCCCATCCCGCATCTGCGCCCACATCAAGCGCAGCCTCTGGGCATAGGGGGATTCCGGCCTGCCCCCTGGCAGTTGGAGGGGCACTCGCACGAAGGGGTTCGATTCGTATACCGTGTAGCCGGCGCTCCGCATCGCATTGAGAACGTCGCCGGCGAGAGCCCCGCGACCTGTGGCTCGAAGAGCGCCCGCTAAGCGCCCCGCGATGACGGAGTGCTCGCCACCCTAGGTGCCTGTCGGACTTAGGATGATTCGGCTGCAACGGTGGGAGAACGGTCCATATTTCGCCGATTTCTCCTTACCTATTCCCGATAGGTGCGTCGAAATCGTCAAAATCTGTCCTCGCTCTCCCACCGTTTCGCTTTCGAACCCCTAAGTCCGACAGGCTGCTAGAGCACGCGTGTGATGTCCGACGCATCAGGGAGCATTTGAAGCGCGATTTGGCCTTCGAGTGGTCGCTGGGCGAAGAAACTTGGGCCGACCGCAACCAACGCCTCCGCCAGCTCCACGAGGCGCATGCCGCCAGTGCCCGATCGAGCTCGCCGGCGGGTGGATTGGCGAGCGGCGCCATCCAGGCCTCGGTGATGGCGATCTCGCGCTCCCCCTCGGCGATCCGCAAGGATTCCCAGATCTGAAACGCCATCATGCCGGCGGCGGCACCGACGATCAGGACAACGACGCCCCACAGCAGGTGCCACGCCACCTGGCGCACGATCGCCCGCTTGCGGTACCCGATGATCGCACCGGATATCACGGCGATCGCGAGCACCGCGATGATCGTCCAGGCCACCCGCGTGTAGAACCACACGAGGCCATCGGCGATGGCCTGGCCTTCGGGCGAACAGGCAACGGCGGCCGACGACACGAGTAGCGACAGCTTCATGCCGCCACTATCCCGACGGTCGGGGCGGGATGCAATCGGCGCCTGCCTGCGGGCTTGGTGCGCCGCTGCGCGAGGCGCTCGGAAAAACCCGCGCCGGCAGTGTCATCATCGGGCCCTGCATGCGTGCGTTCCATCCTGCCCCATGGGCATGCGCCCGGCCGTTGAACCTGAATGACCCAATACCTGCCGTCGACCCAAAGCTGCTCTTCATTGCCGTGGAACCGGGACTTCGCGGGCGGTGCCAGTCTGCCCTCAGCCCTTATGCATGATCCCGCGATGGCAGCGGCAAGACCTTGCTTTGACGGGACGATCAGCGCGGTGATACCGTTCCTTTTGCCAAAGACGGACGTTTGAATTTCCAATTCACCAGACAGGCTCGGGCCCAGGTGACGGGGCCGTTGCACTGTAACCGGAAGCCCCATGACAACGAAACTCGATATCTCCAAACTCACACTGATGGACGCCATCGATCTCGCCGCCCTGATCGAGATTGAAGCATATAAGCGGTACACGCTATTCGCCCAACAACTCGGAAGCCGTGAATCCGACGATGCCGGAGCGGTATTCAAATCGATGGCCGTCAACGAGCGTAAGCACGGTGAGCAGCTCGCCGAGCGCCGGCTCGCACTATTTGGCGATGTACCCCCAACGGTCAAGCTCGACGACATCTTCGACGTGGAGGCACCCGATGTCGGCGCGCCCAGTTCGAACATGTCCCCGCTGAAGGCGTACCAGGTGGCGTTGTCCTCCGAACGGAAGGCCTTCGCGTTCTACGACGAAGCCCTCCACTACGTGAACCAACCGGACGTCAAAGCGCTGTTCGAGGAGCTGCGGGGCGAAGAGGCCGAGCACGTTCAAATGCTCGAGGAGATCATCGCGAAGTTGCCGCCGTCGGCTGCGATCGACCTCGTGGACGAGGACACTTACCCCAACAAACCGGTTCGCAGTCACGGATACGAGTAAATCGAGCGAGGGACGGCAACGCTACGCACAAGGACCCGCGCAAAGCACAAGTTGACCATTCCGTGGTGATTGCTCATTTTCAACCCGTGGGCTGCTCGGCGGGTACCGGGTCAGCGTCGCCCTGGCCGGCGAGCGCGAGCCAGGTCGCCAAGTGCGCCTGCACGGTGCGGTACAGCAGGCTGCGCTCCGGCCGCCGCCGCCGGTAGGGCGCCGTGCCGTGGTTCGCCGTCGTGCCCCCACCGCGTACCATGGCTGCCCCCGGCGCCCGCTGCAGCGGGCGTACGACGCCCGCTTTCTGGGCGCCGCGCAAACGCTGGGCGCAAGACTCGTCACCGAAGACACGCGGCTGCGTGCGGCGGCGCCCGCGCTCACGTTATCGCTTGCCGACGCACTCGGGCGGTGA
>Ga0315287_10001400_pt1 | contig 22111 bp, 19 predicted proteins | sample YL17G11_0_MG_FD_205037 | JGI IMG/M metagenome (GOLD analysis project Ga0315287, IMG submission 205037) | Sediment microbial communities from Yellowstone Lake, YNP, Wyoming, USA - YL17G11_0 | ecosystem: Environmental > Aquatic > Freshwater > Lake > Sediment | place: USA: Wyoming | collected...
CGCCTCGGCGAAGCGCGCGCCGTCCTCTCCTCGAACCGCGAGCCGGAGGTCGCCGAGCGGCCGGAAGGCGAGGTGGGGGTAGAGCCAGTCGACCGCGGCCAGGCCCCCCAGGACCACCACCGGGACCTCCGACGCCTTGAGCGCGCCCCGCAACGTCATCATCCGGTAGACGTTGTCGTTCACCACGCCCTGGTAGAGGGCGAGCAGCTTCTCCCGGAACTGGGCCGGCAGCCCGGCGCCGAGCGGCCGGGTCTCCAGGTGGTAGCTGGCGAGGGGGGCGAGGCCATTCGCCTCCAGCACCTCGGCGAGCAGGGCCAGGTCGACCGGAGGCAAGGCGGCCGGCGGGTCGAAGGAGGAGAGTGCGCGGATGGCGTCGGAGAGGGGCACCGCGACGTTCTAATCCGGCCGGCGCACCATCACCGCGATGAGGGAGAGCGGAGGGAAGGGAAGGAAGCGGTCGAGCACCCGGGAGATGGGGGTGATCCAGTCGACGATCTTGATCTGTACAATTCCGAAGCTCTTCTTGCGCATCACCCGGCCGTTCAACCACCAGGGCAGGGAGGAGACGCGGTTGAACCGGATGATCTGCTCAACCTCCAGTCCGGCCTCGGAGGCCACCTGGCGCAGCGACGCCTCGGTGTAGCGCCGCTTGTGGCCGAGAACCTCGTCGAGGGTGCCGAAGTTCCACGGCCCCTGCGGGACGAGCACCACCGCGCGCCCACCTTCGGCCAGCACCGATCGGATGTTCCGCAGCGCGCCCAGATCGTCGTCGACGTGCTCGATGACGTTCAGGCAGACCACCGAGTCGAAGCCGCCCGCCAGGTGCGGATAGGACGCCAGGTCGGTCACGTCGGTGTACTGCGCGGCCAGGTAGGGACGGTCGGAGGTGAGGTTCTCGAGGGTCTTCAGATAGAGCGGGTTCACGTCGCTGGCGACGTAGACGTCGCGGGGGACGAGCCGCCTTGTCAGGTTTCCCGTGCCCGAGCCGATCTCGAGCAGGCGCGTCCCCAGGAACGGACGGATGATGTCCGCCATCCAGTTGTTGAACCGCTCGGCGCGCGCCAGCCGGCCGAGCATCTGCGACCCGTGCTCGTCCCGGACGTAGATGTTGTCCGAGAACATGAAGCGAATGATGGCGGCGAGCGCCCGGAAGCCATCCCGCCAGCCGATCTTCTTGCCCTCCTGGTAGGTGCGCCCCGAGTAAGAGATGGGCACCTCGAAGATCCGCGCCTCCCGCTTGGCGAGCTTGATGGTCAGTTCGGGCTCGAGCCGGAAATCGTTGGACACGAGCGGGATCGACAGGAGCAGGTCGGTGCGGACGGCCTTGTAGCAGGTCTCCATGTCGGTGAGGTTCAGGTTGGTCGCGAGGTTGGTCAGGAAGGTGAGGAGCTTGTTGCCGATCTGGTGGCGGAACAGCAGCACGCGTCGCGACTCGGCGCCGGCGAAGCGCGACCCGAAGACGGCGTCGGCCTTCTCCCGGACGAAGACCTCCACGATGCGCAGGATGTCCCTCGGGTGGTATTCGAGGTCGGCGTCGTGGATCACCGAGTACTCGCCGTCGGCCCGCGCCAGCGCGGTCTGGATGGCAGTGCCCTTGCCGCCGTTGCGTGTGTGGCGAAGGAAGACCCAGTCGATCTTTCCGTGTCGCCCCCGGCCCAGCTCGACCGACGGGACAGGGCCGTTGCCTTCCCGCGGCGCGGCCGGGGGAGAGGGCGAGAGCTCGATGCCACGCGCCCGGGCGAAGGCGGCGAGGGCGCCCGGCGTGCCGTCCCCGGACGAGTCGTCCACCACCACCACCTGGATCCGGTCGAGGTGGGGGCTCGCCTCCAGGATCGCGAGGCGCTCGAGCGAGGCAGCGACGAGGTGCTGCTCGTTGTAGGCGGGGACGAGGACGGAGAGGGAGGCCACGGGACCAAGTTCTACCGCACCAGGGGGCGAAACAGGCGCCAGACGACGCGCAGGACCGGGTTGGCGATGCGGTCGAGCCAGGGTCCGGCAAGCCCCTCGAAGACCACCTCGCCAGTCCAGAGCCGGGCGATCTCCGCGTCTTCCACCCGCCGGATGGAGCGCTGGGCCGCCCGGCCAGCGCGGATGTGGCGCCAGGCGGCCGGAGTGAGGAGGTGGCCCCAGGCGCGAACCTTCTGGCGGAACCAGCCGCCACGGAGGGCGACGGCCGCCAAGCCCACCTCGCCGGCAAGAAGGGCCGGCGCGAGGAGGAGGAGGTTCCGCAGTCGAAGGTTCTTGAGGAGGACAAGCGCGCGATTCCGCTCGAGCAGGTAGTACTTCTCCGGGTTCCGGGAGAACTCGTACTTGTGGAAGACGACGGACCAGGGGGCCAGGAGCGACGTCCAGCCCGCCAGGCGCAGACGCCAGCCCAGGTCTAGATCCTCCTGGTAGAGGAACAACTCCTCGTCGAAGAGACCGGTCTCGCGGAGGGCCTTGGCCCGGAGCAGAACCGCCGCGCCCGACGCGAAGGCGATTTCTGCCGGCGCATCCGGCACCGACGTCGCCGGCTGGCGGAACCCAGTGCAGTAGCCGAGTCCGAGGAACTGGATGGCGTTCCCGGCGGTGTTGACGAGGTCCCGCTCGGTGGCGAGAAGCAGGAGCGACTGCACCGCTCCCGTCCCGGGCCGCTCGCGTGCGACGGATAGTGCCTCGAGAAGAAAACCCGGCGTGACCTCGGTGTCGGGGTTCAGGAGGTAGACGAAGTCGGCCCCGTGCTCCAGGGCCAGCCGGATGCCGACGTTATTGCCCGCCGCGAAGCCGAGATTGCGGCCGTTCTCGACGACCGTGACCTCCGGGAAACGTTCATGGATCCCGCGGACCGTTGCATCCCGAGAACCGTTGTCGATCGCGATGACCTCGAGGTCGAAACCATCGGTTTCGCTCAGACGCAGGCTTCCGAAGCAGTCCTCGAGGAACGCCTCGGCCTCGTAGGTGACGACCACGACTGCGAGGCGGGGGCGTTCGGGGAGAGCGGATGCCTGGATCATCACAGGAACATGTCCTTGAGGACGTGCGAGAACGCTGGGGAATAACGCGCGTATCGTCCGTGCAGGAACTCGTCGAGCGCCCAAAGGATCCGCCGCGCTCGGGACTGGCTCTCGGAAATGGCGAGCCGACGGGCCTGGTGGGCGAGCTTGCGGTCCAGCAGGGCGAGCGTGGCGGCCTCCTGGACCCAGCTGGCGAACGCGCGCAGCCGCTCGTCGGCAAGGCGGAAACGTTCGTGGTCGAGCCTGAAGTAGGCTGGGCCCATGGATCTGGCCGTCAGATAGAGCCGCCTCCAGTCGAATCGGGTCCCACCGATCTGCTGACCAGGGTGCTGTCGGTACATGACGGTAGGACGCTCCACCATGCCGAGGGGGGCCATCGCGCCGACGAGAAACGCGATCCACCCGTCGTGAACCCAGATGTCCGGTATGGGCAAAACGACAACGCGGTACTCTGCTCGAAATATCATGGTCGCACCCGTGACCAGCCACTGACGAAGGAGGACCGGGAAGGCCTTCCCACGAGCGACGTGGCGTCGCGAGGGTCTGCCGAAGTGGATCGACTCCCAAAGGCGATAGCCCAGCGGGCGAAGGGATTCGTCAACTATCTCCGCGTCGGTGAAGACGAGCCCTAGTCGGGGATCGCGGTCGAAGGCCGCCTCGCACAGCGCGAGCTTCTCCGGCAGCCAGACGTCGTCCTGGTCGCTCGTGGCGATGAGGTCGCCGGTGCAGAGCCCGATCGCCTTTTCGAAGTTCTTGGTGGATCGCAGCGTGACGTCGTTGACCTCGATCCGGACCCGGAAGGGGGCTCGCCGGGCGAAGGCCTGCAGGATGGCCACGGTGTCGTCCGACGACCCGTCGTCGCAGACCACCAGCTCGTCGGGAAGGCGGGACTGGACGACGAAGCTCTCGAGCTGGGGCGCCAGGAAGTGGGCGCCGTTGTAAGTGCACATCGCCACCGAGATTCGCGGACGCGTCACGGCCATTGAGGGTCTTGTACCAAAGTCCTCTGGAGCGCGCCGCGGCCCCGCAGCGACCGCGGACCGACCCGTGCTATAGAAGCTCCGCACCGTGGCCCCATCGAGCCCGACCTACGACCTCATCGGATTCCTGGGTAGCGATCTCGGGCTTGCGGTCGCTGCGCGAAACAGCATTCGCGTGCTCGAATCCACGGGGCGCCTTGGAAGGACGGTGTCCGCCGAGTTGCCGAGCCGCCCGTATTTCCTCCAGCGGGTCCTGGCTGGATTTCGCCGCAAGCCTGCGGGGGACCTGCCCGGGAGAGGAAGGGAATCGGCTTCAGCACTGGGCCGCGTGAACCTCTTCCAGATGAATCCGCAGGAGATCGCCCTTTTCTTGCCGGACTGGCGAGACACGGCGGACCCGTCGGTGAGGAACGCCTGCGTGCCATTCTGGGAGCTTCCGGTCCTGCCCAGGAGCTGGGAGCCGGTTCTCCGTGCCATGGACGTGATCATGGCGCCCTCCCGGTTCGTGCAGTCGGCTTGCACCAGAGTGGTCGACCCGAAGCGGGTGGTCCACTATCCGCAAGCGGCCTTTCTTCCCGACGGGGTCCGTGCCTCGAGGGAGGCATGGGGTATGTCTTCGTACCGGACCGTGTTCGCCCTTTCCTTCGACTTTCGCAGCGACATCGATCGAAAGAATCCCTGGGCAGCCATCGAGGCTTTCCGGGCCGCTTTTCCCTCGGACCAGGATGTTGCCCTCGTGGTCAAGACGACCCACGCGAAGGATCCGGTCTTCGCGGGGCACGCGGAGGAACTCGGGGCTCGAATCGGATCGGACAGGCGCATCTGGATGGTGGATCGGACTCTCGCCTACGAGGAGGTGTTGAGCCTCTATGCAAGCTGCGACGTCCTGCTGTCCCTGCACCGTTCCGAGGGGCTCGGGCTTCACCTGATGGAGGCCATGACTTTGGGGAAGGTCGTTGTCGCCACGAACTGGTCCGGAAACACCGACTTCATGAGGCCTGGCAACTCCATTCCGGTCGGGTACCGGCTCGTCCCACTCCAGGCGACCCACCCCGCCTACCGTATGGAGGAAGGTCGCCATGGCCAGGTGTGGGCCGACGCGGATCTCCGCGAGGTTGTCCAGGTCCTGCGCCGCCTCCACGCGGACCCCGAGCAGAGAGTGGCCATCGGACTCGCTGCGGAGAGGGACATGAAGGCCCGCCAGCGACAGGTCTTGTCGGGCGCCGGCTTCGACGAACTGGAACTTGCGCTGGCAAGCGTCCCCCGACAGGGATCGGCCCTATCGAGGGCGGTCCTGCGCACGCTAGGCGCGATCGCCACCCGGCAGATTTTCGAGAAGCCCATTGCTCGGACGTCCAACCGGCCGCCCCGGACATGACGGTCCCGCGAATCGCGGAGATCCCGCCGCGAATTCCCGTGCGAAGCGAATCGGCTAGATGGTCACGAGTCGGCCATCCGCGATGAGGTCGAACTGCTGGTCGTGCGGCTTGCGGAACTTCAGCAACTGATAGCGGTTCTCGGCGAAATCCAGCGGCCGGATTCCATTCAGGAAAGCCGGGTCGAAGCAGGCACGGTCGGCGAAGAATGCGTTCACTCCGTTGCGATCGACGGTCACGAAGGAGTATCCGTGGCGCCCGAAAAAATTGCGCCAGCCGGTGACCGATACGCCGTAGTAGAGATGGGTGGGGTGCGCCTTCGTGCACACGAAGTCGTCTCGGTACTCGATCGTCACGCTTCGTTCCGGGCCGAATGCAGAGTTGTACTCGACGGCGATGATCTTCGGACGGAAGCCGTTGCCCAGCAGGGCCTCCGCGATGTGCAAGTCGTTTCCGTCGATGTCGAGCGAGAACACATCCGGATCGAGATGGAATGCCAGTGCCTTTAGGCTGGGCGCCGCGCCCTTGGTCACGAACAGGGCGTGGCACTCCGCTCCGATGCTGTAGCCCAGGACCGTCCGCCGGGCCCGCTCGACCAGACCCGGGTCGCCCTCGATCATCAGGCCGTCGTACTGCTCTGCAACGACCAGCCAGGCTGAATTGTTCTGAATTCCGTCCGACGCCCCGATCTCGATGAAGTAGCGGTTGGAGGACGTCAACCGGCTCCGAAGGACGTCCAGGATTCCGTCCTCGCCGTTTTGGCTGAAGCCGGAGAACTCCCAGGTGAACGGCCGTGTCAGGTCGATGGTCCTGGCCTGCTTCATCAAGGCGCCCCTGCTCAGGGCGATGCCGATCCGCTGTCGGTCGTATGCGTCGAGAAAATAGTTCTGGAGCTTCCGGATCATGGCCATCGGTCGTGGATCTTGTGCGAAGACGGTCCGCTGCGAGAGTCCAGGGAGTCGATCGGGCGATGACCCGGAACGGCGCTCCCTCGAGTACGGGCGGGGCCGTCGAGGCTCATTCATGCCAGGGAGGCTCCCGGAGCCATGGAAGCACGAATGAACGCTCCTGAAAAGCCACTCGCAGTGGCGGCGATGGCGTCTCACGCGCCGTGAATGGCGGAAGCGCCTGGACTGGCGCTGGGGGCCATATCGCGACTTGCCAGACCGAATAAACCACAGTAAAGAAAACCCCTTAGGCCGCCTGGTCCCTCACAGGAAACCTCGACAAGGGCTTATCAGCAGACCTTGGCCCGGGAACGAGCAAGGAACCACCCGCATGTATTCGGACTCCTCCATTCTCATCACGGGCGGGACGGGCTCGTTCGGAAAGGCGTTCGTCCAGACGATCCTGGCCCGCTATCCGCGGATCAAGCGCCTGGTCGTCTTCTCCCGGGATGAACTGAAGCAGTACGACATGGCCCAGACTTGGTCCGAGTCCGAGTACCCTGGGCTCCGCTTCTTCCTGGGCGACGTCCGCGACCAGGACCGGCTCACCCGCGCACTCGAGGGGATCGACATCGTGGTGCACGCCGCGGCCCTGAAGCAGGTGGTCGCAGCCGAGTACAACCCATTCGAGTTCATCCAGACCAACATCATCGGCGCGAACAACGTCGTCAACGCCTGCCTCCAGGCGGGCGTCCGGCGCGTGGTGGCGCTGTCGACGGACAAGGCGGCTGCGCCTATCAACCTCTACGGGGCCACGAAACTCGCCTCGGACAAGTTGTTCATCGCCGCCAACAACATCAAGGGGCACCGGGACATCCGCTTCAGCGTGGTCCGTTACGGGAACGTGATGGGGAGCCGCGGGTCGGTCATCCCCTTCTTCATGAAGAGGCGAGCCACCGGGGTGCTCCCCATCACCGATCCCACGATGACCCGCTTCAACATCTCGCTCCAGGAAGGGGTGGACCTGGTCCTGTGGGCGCTCGAGAACGCCAAGGGCGGCGAGGTGCTCGTCCCCAAGATCCCCTCCTACCGCATCCTGGACGTGGCGCGGGCCATCGGCCCGGAGTGCCGCCACCAGGTCGTCGGCGTCCGGCCCGGCGAGAAGATCCACGAGGAGATGATCACCATCAGTGACAGCTCGAACACGGTGGACCTCGGCCCCTACTACGCCATCCTTCCCGCCGGTCCTGGCTACACGGTCGACGAGTACTGCGCGAAGGCCAAGGCAAGTCGTGTGCCGGAAGGGTTCAGCTACAACAGCGGAACGAACCCCCGGTTCCTCAACGTCGAAGAGATCCGGACCCTGATCCAGCGGCATGTCCAGCCCGATTTCGTAGCTTGACCGCCATGCAGCCAATCCCTTACGGGCGGCAGCAGATCAGCGAGGAGGACATCCAGGCCGTCGTCGACGTCCTCCGGTCCGATTTCCTCACCCAGGGGCCTGAGGTCCCGGCCTTCGAGAAGGCGGTGGCGGCCCGCTGCGGTGCGGCGCACGCGGTGGCGGCGAACAGCGCGACGTCGGCGCTTCACCTGGCCTGCCTGGCGCTCGGCGTCGGTCCCGGGGACCGCGTCTGGACCTCGCCTGTCACCTTCGTGGCGAGCGCCAACTGCGCTCGCTATTGCGGCGCGTCGGTGGGCTTCGTGGACATCGACCCCCGGACCAACAACCTGAGCGCCCCAGCCCTGGGGGAGAAGCTCGCGCTTGCCGAGAAGGCCGGGCAGTTGCCCAAGGTCGTCATCCCCGTGCACTTCACCGGGCAGTCCTGCGACATGGAAGCGATCGGCGCCCTGGCGGGGCGGTACGGGTTCCGAGTGATCGAGGACGCCTCGCACGCGATCGGCGGATCGTACCGGGGCGCACCCATTGGCAACTGCCGCCACTCCGACATCGCCGTCTTCAGCTTCCACCCCGTGAAGATCATCACCACGGGGGAAGGTGGCCTGGCCACCACGAACGACCCGGCGCTGGCGCGGCGAATGGACCTCCTGCGAAGCCACGGGATCACGCGCGACGCCGGGGAGATGACCCGTGAGCCCGATGGGCCCTGGCACTACCAGCAGGTCGCGCTGGGCTTCAACTACCGCATGACCGACATCCAGGCGGCGCTGGGCCGCTCCCAGTTGCAGCGGATCGACGAGTGGGTCGATCGCCGACACCAGATCGCCGACGCCTACGATCGGGATCTCTCGGCGTTTCCCGTCACCACGCCGTTCCGCTCCCCCGAGGGGCGCTCTGCCCTGCACCTCTACGTGATTCTCCTCCGGGACGGATCGGGGAAGCAGCGCCGCCAGGTGTTCGACATCCTTCGCGCCGGCGGGGTGGGCGTGAACGTCCATTACATCCCGGTCCACCTGCAGCCCGACTTCGCGCAGTTCGAGTTCCGCGAGGGGGACTTCCCAGTGGCCGAGGACTACTACAGGCGCGCCCTGTCGCTGCCGATGTTCCCTGGGCTCACGGAGGAGCAGCGCTGCCGGGTGGTGGGACTCCTCCGAGGCGCACTTCCATGAAGGTCGCCATCATCCCAGCACGAGGCGGCAGCAAGCGGATCCCGCGCAAGAACATCCGCGATTTTCGCGGGAAACCAATGCTGGCGTGGTCCGCGGAGGCGGCGTTCGCGTCGGGGTGCTTCGACCGGGTAATCCTCTCCACCGACGACGAGGAGATTGCCGCGGTCGCCGGCCGGTACGGCGTGGACGCGCCCTTCCGGCGCCCCCCGGAGCTCGCGAACGACCAGGCCGGCACCCTTCCGGTGATCGCCCACGCGGTGGCTTGGCTCCGGGCCCAGGGCGCGAATCCCCGGCTGGTGTGCTGCATCTACGCCGCGTCGCCGTTGATCCGGGCCGAGGACCTGCGCCAGGGCCTTCGGCGTCTCGAGGAGACGGGGGCGGACTACGTCGTCGCCTGCACGACCTACCCTTACCCAGTGCAGCGGGCGCTTCGCGTGGACCCCGCCGGCCGGATCGCCATGTTGAACCCGGAGCACGTGAACACCCGCTCCCAGGATCTGGCGGAGGCGATCCACGACGCCGGCCAGTTCTACTGGGGGCGGGCCCAGGCGTTCGCGGAGGGACGACCCATCCTCGGTCCTGGTTCGGAGCCCCTGATGATCCCGCGATACCGGGCCCAGGACATCGATACGCTCGAGGATTGGACACGGGCGGAGTTCCTGCATCGCGCGTTGACGGAGGGGGCGCCATGACCGACGAGACGCGGTTCAAGACGGAGCAGGAGGCCTTCTGGGCCGGCGACTTCGGCACCGAGTACATCGGGCGAAATGAGGGGCCGGCGCTCCTGGCGTCCAACCTGGCCTTCTTCTCCAGGGCGCTGGCGAGCGCCGGGCGGCTCGGGTCGTGCGTCGAGTTCGGGGCGAACGTCGGAATGAACCTGAGGGCGCTTCGGCTCCTCTACCCGGCCGCAGAGCTCGCCGGCATCGAGATCAACGCCGCCGCCGCCGAAGTGCTCGGCAAGTACATCGGACCGGACCGCGTCTTCCAGGGTTCGATCCTCGACTACCGGCCCTCTGCCCGGTACGACCTCGCACTCATCAAGGGCGTGCTCATCCACATCGATCCGGAGCAGCTTCAGGCGGTGTACCGGAAGCTCCACGAGTCGACGAGACGCTTCCTCCTGGTCGCCGAGTACTACAACCCCACTCCGGTGGCGATCCCTTACCGTGGCCACGCCAACCGTCTCTTCAAGCGGGACTTCGCCGGCGAGATGATGGAGCTGTTCCCCGACCTTCGGCTCGTGGACTACGGGTTCACGTACCGCCGGGACCCGGCGTTCCCGCAGGACGACATCACCTGGTTCCTCATGGAACGGAAAGCCTGACATGCTCCAGTTCTGCACGCGGTGTGTGATGCCGCACACCAAGCCGGATCTGCACATCGACGAGACGGGCGTCTGCAACGCCTGCCGGTCCTACGAGGGCCGCAAGCTGGTGGACTGGGAGCAGCGGAAGCAGGAGCTCCTGGCCATCGTCGAGAAGTACCGGCGCCACGGAGCGAACTGGGACTGCATCGTCCCGGTGAGCGGTGGGAAGGACAGCACGTACCAGGTGATCCGGATGCTGCAGATGGGCCTCAACCCCCTCTGCGTCACAGCCACCACCTGCGACCTCTCGGAGATCGGCCGCAAGAACATCGAGAACATGAAGCACCTCGGAGTCGACCACGTGGCGTTCTCCCCGAACCCGATCGTCCGCGCCAAGCTGAACAAGATCGGGCTCGTCCAGGTGGGCGACATCTCGTGGCCCGAGCACGTGGGGATCTTCACCATCCCGGTGCGGGCGTCGGTCCAGTACGGCGTCCCGCTCATCGTCTGGGGGGAGAACTCCCAGCACGAGTACGGCGGACCGGCGGCCGCCGCCGGCAACAACGTCCTCAACCGCCGCTGGCTCGAGGAGTTCGGCGGCCTGCTGGGCCTCCGGGTCTCCGACCTGGTGGGGCTCAACGGCATCCGGCCGGAGCACCTCATCCCCTACCAGTACCCCACCGACGAGGATCTGCAGCGCGTGGGCGTCACCGGCCTGTTCCTCGGACACTACGTCCCCTGGGATGGGCTGGCAAACGCGCTCATCGCTCAGGCGAACGGGTTCTTCACCTTCGACCAGGCCGTGGAAGGTTCGATGGTGAACTACGAGAACCTGGACAACCATCAGACGGGCATCCACGACTACTTCAAGTTCCTCAAGTTCGGGTTCTCCCGCGCCACCGACATCGCCTGCCTTCACGTCCGGCGGGGACGGATCTCGCGACGGGACGCGCTGGAGGTCGTGCGCAAGCGGGACGGCAGGTTCCCGTGGACCTACCTGGGTAAGCGGCTGGAGGACATTCTTGAGCCCCTCGGCGTGACCGTGGACGAGTTCGTCCGCGTTTGCGACCAGTTCACCAACAAGAAGATCTTCAAGCGGGACGGGGCGGGCGCCCTCCTGAAGGACCGGCACGGGAACCTCGAAAGGATGAACTTCGACAACGCATGAAGGTGGCGATCGTCAACTACGGGATGGGGAACCTGGGCTCGGTGCGCAGAGCACTCGAGGATCTCGGCGCCGTCTCGTCCATCGCCGACCACCCGGGCGCGCTGTTCGAGGCCCACCGGATGGTGTTGCCGGGAGTGGGAGCCTTCGCGGAGGGCATGGAGCGGCTGCGCTCCGGCGGCTGGGTGGAGGCGATTCGCTGGCAGGTGAAGGAACTTGGGAAACCGCTGCTCGGAATCTGCCTGGGAATGCAGATGCTCGCCGACGGGGGCGACGAGGGCGGCGCGACGGAGGGCCTGGGACTGGTGGGCGGGCAGGTGCGCAGGCTCGACCTCCTGGGCTGTCGCCTGCGGATCCCGCACGTGGGATGGAACGACGTGACCCACGCGGAGGCCGACCCCCTCTTCGCCCACGTCGCCCAGGGGACCGACTTCTACTTCGTGCACAGCTATGCCCTCGACGGGGCGGACCAGGGCGTGGTGTCGGCCACGGTGGAGTACGGCGCGACGGTCGCCGCGGCGGTGCGCGCCGGGAACGTGTTCGGCGTCCAGTTCCACCCCGAGAAGAGTTCCCTGGCGGGTCGCCAGCTTCTCCGGAACTTCCTGGACTACGTGCCATGCTGAAGATCCGCGTCATTCCCACCCTGCTCTGGAAAGACCTCGGGCTGGTGAAGGGCGTTGGGTTCGACAGCTGGCGAAGGGTGGGCTCGGTGTTGCCCGCGGTGAAGGTCTACAACACCCGCGACGTGGATGAGTTGATTCTGGTGGACATCACCGCCTCACGAGCCCACACCCCGCCGGACCACGAGTCGGTGTCCGAGTTCGCCGACGCATGCGCGGTTCCCATGACCGTCGGCGGCGGCATCGACGACCTGGAGCAGGTCACCCGGCTGCTCCGGGCCGGCGCCGACAAGGTGTCCATCAACAGCTCGGCCTTCACGACCCCGGACCTGATCGACCGGGGCGCGCGGCGCTTCGGGGCGCAGTGCATCGTGGTCAGCATCGACGTGCGGCGCCATGCGGACGGCGCCTGCGAGTGCTTCAGCCACGCGGGAACCCGCCCGACGGGGCGCGACCCGGTGGCGTGGGCGCGCGAGGTCCAGGACCGGGGCGCGGGGGAGATCCTCCTCACCTCCGTGGAGCGGGACGGGACCATGGAGGGATACGACCTTCGACTCGTCGATGCGGTCGCGCGCGCCGTCGATTTGCCGGTGATCGCCTCGGGGGGTGCGGGCAGCTACCAGCACATGGTGGAGGTGGTCCGCGACGCCGGCGCATCGGCCGTGGCCGCCGCGAGCGTCTTCCACTTCACGGAGCTGACGCCCGCGGGTGCGCGCCAGGCGCTGCGCCGGGCGGGCATCCCGGTGCGCATGGACTTCGTGACGTCATGACCGCAGGATCCTGGATCGCCTTCCGCGTCGACGCGTCCAGCCGCATCGGCATTGGCCACGTGATGCGGTGCCTCGCGCTCGCGGACGAGCTCCGGTCCCGGGGGGCCCGGACCCGGTTCTTGAGCCGCCCGCTACCGGATGCACTGGCCGCGGCGATCCAGGCGCGCGGCCACCAGCTCTCGACGCTTCCGGACGCAACCGGTCCGGACCTCGACCCGGAGGAGGACGCGGTCGCCGCGATGGAGGCGCTCGCCGACGTCCCGGCCTGGGACTGGCTCGTGGCCGACCACTACGGGATCGACGCGCGGTGGGAGACCCGGGCGCGGGGCGCGGCCAGGAAGATCCTGGCCATCGACGACCTCGCCGACCGGCGCCATGAGGTCGATGCGCTCCTCGACCAGGGCCTGCGCCCCGCCGGCGCCAGGCATTACCGGGACCTGGTTCCTCCGTCGTGCCGCCTGCTCGCCGGGCCAGCCTTCTCCCTTCTCCGCCGGGAGTTCCGCGCTCCGCCGGGACCGATCCGGGACCCGAAGAGGTTTCGCGTGAACGTCTGCTTCGGGGGGACCGATCCGGGAGGTATGACGCTGCGAGCGCTCCGAGCCCTGGAGATCTGGAACGATTTCCGGGTGGACGTCGACGTGATCGTCGGATCGGCGAGCCCACACCGGCAGGACGTCGCCGATGCCTGCGGGAAGCTGCCTCGAACCACGCTTCACGTGGACCCGGCGAACGTGGCGGAGCTTCTCGGCCGGGCGAACCTGGGAATCGGCGCGGGCGGCGCGATGAGCTGGGAGCGTTGCCGGATGGGGCTACCCTCGGTGGTGGTGAGCGTCGCGCCGAACCAGCGCCCGAATTGCCAGGCCCTCGCGGCGGCCCGCGTGGCGGTCGATCTGGGCGACATGGAGGGAGTGGCCCCGGAGGCGCTGGTGTCGCTGATCGGCGACCTGGCGTGGCGCCCGGGCCTTCTCGAGCGAATGGGCCGGAGGGCCGCCGCGCTGGTGGACGGCCGTGGCGCGGAGCGGGTGGCGCTCCTCCTTCTTCCCGGCCCGATCCAGTTCCGCCGGGCGCGCCCGGAGGACGCCCGCCTGGCCTGGACGTGGCGCAACCACCCCTCGACACGCCGCTTCTCGGTCGATTCGGCTCCCGTGCCCTGGAGCACGCATCAGAGGTGGTGGGCCGGCTCGGTCTCGTCCGGCCGCCGCATCCTGCTGGTGGCCTGCTCGGGAGAATCCGACCTGGGGGTCCTCCGGTACGACCTGGACGGCTCGACGGCCACGGTCTCGATCTACCTCGACCCGGGGCTCGCAGGCCTGGGGCTCGGATGCGTCGTCCTGCGGGAGGGAACCGCATGGATCGCCTCCAACGCGCCCTCCGTCGACCGGATCCACGCCGTGATCCTCCCGGAGAACGTGGCCTCGATCCGAAGTTTCGTGGCGGCGGGGTTCAAGTCACTGGGCACCGGCCTGGACTGGTCGCTGGCCCTGAGGGAGTCATGAAGATCGGCACTCGATCCATCGGCCGGGACCATCCGCCGTTCGTCATCGCGGAGATGTCCGGGAATCACAACCAGTCCCTCGACCGCGCGCTCACCATCGTGGAGGCGGCCGCTGCTGCTGGAGCGCACGCACTCAAGATCCAGACCTACACCGCGGAAACGATGACGCTCGACCTGCGGGAGCCAGGGTTCGTCATCGAGGACCCCGCCAGCCCCTGGCACGGGAGGTCCCTCCACGACCTCTACGAGGAGGCCCACACTCCGTGGGAGTGGCACGCTCCCATCTTCGAGCGGGCGCGTTCCCTGGGAATGATTCCGTTCAGTACACCCTTCGACGACACTGCCGTGGACTTCCTGGAGACGTTGCGACCCGAGGTTTACAAGATCGCTTCCTTCGAGCTCACCGACCTCCCGCTCATCCAGCGGGTAGCCAAGACCGGGAAGCCGATGATTCTCTCCACCGGGATGGCCACGGTGGCCGAGGTCGACGAGGCGGTACGCACGGCCCGAGAAGCGGGATGTCCGGGCGTGATCTTGCTCAAATGCACGAGCACCTACCCGGCGACCCCGGAGGACTCGAACCTCGCCACCCTTCCCCACATGAGGGCGATGCTCGGCTGCGAGGTTGGCCTGTCCGACCATACGGCGGGGATCGGGGCGGCCGTCTGCTCCATCGCCTTCGGCGCCACCGTCATCGAGAAGCACTTCACCATGAGACGAAGCGACGGGGGGGTCGACTCCGTGTTCTCCCTCGAGCCCGAAGAGATGAAGGCGCTGGTCGAAGAGTCCCTGCGGGCATGGAAGGCGATAGGAGCGGTGCGCTATGGGCCCACCGCAAGGGAGAAGTCGTCACTCCAGTTCAGACGGTCAATCTACGTGACGCGCGACCTGGCCGCCGGGGACACCCTCTCGAGGGAAGACATCCGGATCATCCGGCCTGGGTTCGGGCTGCCGCCGTCCAATCTGGACATCGTGCTGGGCATGAAGGTGACTCGAGCGATCCGAAGAGGAGAGGCGTTGACGTGGGACAAGCTGACGTAAAATGGGGTCCCTACGTTGCACGACTCGACAGGCGAGTCGCCATAGCGGCGCCCCTGGGCAGCGCGTCTTCGGGGCAAGTCAGCGCGTTTCGGACGGGCCGGTGTCGATGAAAGCACTTCTCGCTGCGCTCACCGCGTGGCGTTCATTGGCGAATCGCCCAGCAACGTGCAGGCAGACTTGATGAAGCGCGTGACGTTGGCGAAGTAGTGCCATCCAACAGCGACGACTGAGCCCCGGACGATCGCCGCCTGGAGAGCGAAGCAAAGGCGTATTCGCAAACGGAAGTCGGGGGGGGTGACAGAATCACTGAGCGTTGACAGGTCGGCGACACAACCTTGACAAGTGATGGAACAACCTTCCGCCCGGGAGGAGGGGTATGGAGCAGCTAAGACAGCGAATCGTGGGTGGTCTGCGAGCTGCACGCTTGCTCAATGCCGTGGATCGAACACTCTACGCCGTAGACCTCCTGCGCCACTTCCGCGACAACCGAGCCATTCGGGAGGAGTACCCTGAGTTGCCCTTCCCGCCTTACCCGCTGATGTTCGACGCCTTCGGAAACTGCAGCCGGCGTGGATACCACGATGGCGGTGTTGCTGCTGCGAGGTTCATAGCCACCACGATTCGGCGCTTCATGCCGGGCGACCTAACCGTCTGCGAGTGGGGTTGCGGGCCAGCCCGAACGCTGCAGCACATCAGAACTGTCGATGCGGGGTTCACTCGGGTGATCGGCACCGACTACAACCCAGACACCATCGCATGGTGCCGAAAGGTTTTCCCGCAGATGGAATTCGCGGTCAACGGTATGAGCCCCCCGCTACCTCTGCCTGACTCGTCGGTCGACGTTCTCTACGCCATATCCGTATTCACGCACCTTTCCAAGCAGAGGCAGCTGGAGTGGATCGGGGAGATCGGGCGGGTACTAAAGCCGGGCGGAATGCTCTTCTTCACCGTGCACGGAGAGAGGTGCGTCTCCAAGCTCCTTCCCGTCGAACGGGTGCAATTCGACCGGGGAGAGTTAGTGGTGCGAGCGGGCGTCCGGGAGGGCAAGAAGCATTTTGTCACCTACGAAAGCGAGAGGTTCGTGCGAGAGGGGCTGCTCGCCTCGTTCGCGCACATCGAGCCGATCGACTGGCCCAACCTTGGCCAGGACGCCTGGGTGGCCAGGGCCCCCGTCCAGAACACAGGCGCCTCGGAAGTTCACGCACAACAGTTGTGATGTGATGACGTGCCCGATCGCTCCTTGCTGGTGGACGGCCGTGGTTCGGAGCGGGTGGCGCTTCTCCGTCGACCCGTCGCCGGTGCCTTGGAGCACGCACGAGACCTGGTGGTCGAGGTCGATCGCGTCGAACCGGCGCATCCTGCTGGTGGCCTGCTCGGGAGAATCCGACCCGGGGGTCCTCCGGTACGACCTGGACGGCTCGACGGCCACGGTCTCGATCTACCTCGACCCGGGGCTCGGAACCCTCGTCCTCCGGGAGGGAACCGCCTTGCTCGCCGCCAGCGCCCCCTCCATCGACCGGATCCACGCGGTGATCCTCCCGGAAAACGTGGCCTCGGTCCGACCGACGCGAAAGTCGCAACAGGTCGATGGGAATTTTCGGGACCGGTCAGGCAAACCGACCGAGGTCCGCCCGACAGGCGACGACTCTCTCTTCGGCGGCGCGGCGACGCTCGATCACGCTGTGGCGTGACAAGGCAGGGCCACGCTTGCCGAGAAACCAACGGACGGCCATCCAGGTGGGGCTTGCGACCGGCCAGAGCCAGTCCACGAGCCGCCAGGAGACCGAATCCAACTGGGCAGACGACAAGGCCCTACGGCACCGGGCGGGGGCCTCGAGGGCCAACCTGCGTCGAAGAGAGAGCGCTGGAGCCTCCACTTGAGTCGCATGATCGGCAACGCACTCCTCGATGAGCTCGATGCACCGCTCGGACGCGTGGCCGTCAACGGGCCCCAGCTGTTTCTCGATCTCCAGTGATCGACTGCGTGTCCTGGCCTCCGTCAGCAAGCTCCCGGGATCGGACAGAACGTGGGTCTCGAGCTCCCGCTGCGAACGAGCCACCAGAAGCGCATCGCCCATCTCATGAAAGGGAACCACGGCATCACCGAGCCGTGCCGTGGCGTCGGTCCAGAAGGTGTAGACGACCCGCTTGCCGGCGGCCATCGCCTCGAACATCGCCGTCGTCTGGAAGCCCACGACGGTCTGCGCGTTGACGATCAACTGCCGGGTATCCAGCCCCCCGGGCAGCCACTGCACCAGTTTTCCCCAAGCAGGTCCGGCCAGCGAGCTCAACCGCTCCTGCGTCTCCCGGATCCTCTGCTGCTGGGGATGCGGCTTGACGAGGAGGTTGAAGTGGCCCGCGCGCGCCAGATCGACCAGCACCTTCTCCGTCTCGGTGAGCAGTTGTGTCCAGACCGGTGCCGACGGCCCCTCAGGTGAATATGCGCCCACGTCGTAGCTGAAGAACAGGAGGGTCGGAAGGCCTTCCTTGACGGGCACGCCCAGGCATTCCAGAGTCTTCCATCTCGACGGCTGGCGGTAGAGATCGAAGCGCGGCTGCCCCGTGACGAAGAGCCTTCGAGCATCCGCACCGGCGTTCAGCCAGAACCGTCGGTTGTTCTCGCTGCACACGAGCAGCCGATCGCTGATGAACGGAAGGAACTCACCGATCACTCGGGCCTCGGCCGTCAAGGTGTGAGGCGAGATGGTCGTTTCCTTGTTCAGCACGATGACGGGAATCCCCATCTGGTGTGCGGCAGGGATGCAGGCGCGAAGGTAGACGATCGTGTCGGAGGGGATGATCAGGGCATCGAAGGGGTAGGCACAGTAGAGCGACTGGAGGATGCTGGAGGCCCTGGCCTCATAGCGCTGGCGCGCCAAGGCGTACTCGGGACGGGCATACGTTTCTCCAAGCGAGTCGGAGAACACCGAGGCCGGGAACATCTTCCGAGCGACGGCGCCCAGCAGGTCCGGGGATACAACGCGCAACTCGTGCTCGGCGGCTGCGTGGCGCAAGGCATCGATGTCCTGGCCGAAGAAGTGGTCGACGATGAGAAGTCTCACCCTGGGTCGTCTCCTACGGGGTCCCGGACGTCCGCCTTATCCGTGTCGGGCGCGCGAGCTTCAGGGCTCGCACGCGCCTCCTCAAGAACTCAAACAGGACCGGTGGATGGGTCAGGGCCTTCAGTGCTCTCCACGAGAAGAGCTGGACGCGGCACAACACCGCGACGAGCGGATCGGGCCCGATCTCGACGCCGTCGAAAGTTCCGGTCGCGAGGCCGTTCTCGAATCCGGTCTCCTCGAAATGCTCGAACGGGATGCCGTTGGACAGTTCCCAATAGCCATACTTCAGGGCAGATTCCGCAGACGAGGGCTCGAGATCCTTTTCCAGGAGATTCACCAACTCCTCATGCGTTCGGGGAGCGTGGACACAGCCGAAGTTCTCGTAATACGCTTGGCCCGCCAGGATTGACGGCTTGCCCCAGTAAGAGGCCTCGACCCCCATCGTCGATCCAAAGGTGAGGACCTTCTCGCAGGCATCCATGAGCGCGTAGGAGTCGACGACCTCCTCCGGCCAGATGACGCACAGGTTGGCGAAGCGGAAACCGAGCTCGCGGATATCCAGCAACTGGCTGGTCAAGCTTGAGACGTCCTTCAGATTGGGGTGGACGCGGAGATAGAACATGAATCGATCATCGGACTCGAACGAATCGAGTATCTTGCGAATACCGGCCGTCTCGTCGGGCTCGTAGATCTTGTTTCTCCAGTCCTCGGTGGCCGCATACTCGTCGATCGTGCTGTTGAAGATGGCGATGTTGCGCTTGCTTCGATCGAACCCCGGCGGCAACACCCCCCGGGCCTGACGCCCCGCGTAGACTGGAACGTGCTCGAACTGGGTCCTTTCCCTCTTGAGCAAGAAGAAGGACTCCCCGATCTTTCTTCGTTCCACTGACCAATCGCGATGCAACCGCTGGATCTCCTCGATCGGGATGGTCTGATGAACCGTCGAGCCCCTGAGCAACCTGTAGCTGTTGCGGGTGCTGGCGACCTCGTAGGAGGCATACGGGATGTCCATCCGTTCGCAGAGCAGCTTGGCGGGCAACTGAGATGCGATTCGCCCGTTGAAGAAGTAGACCAGGTCTGGCTGGAAATCCTGGAACTCCCGCTTCAGGATCTCGTGCATCTGGGTGGCGGTCCTGAGCTCGCGAACGATGTCGTCGCGATGCTTGCGAGTATCGAAACGGTGATCCCGGAGGAACGACACAAGGTTGGAAGCTGCGCCGTATCCGATACTCGCGCTGTCGTGCTTGTACCGAATGATGTCGGTGACCGAGTCGAAGGAGGCGGGAAGCTCGGAGATCGCCGGGTCCTGCGGCGGAATCTCCTTCAGATCGACACCTACCCCGGAGTTCAGCACGCTCCATCCGTTCTTGAACCTGGAGCGACACAACGTGCACAGGCTCTCGATGTGATCGCGATTCCAGAAGCAATTGGATAGGTTCCCAGAACACTGGAGGACTCGAACGCGATCGCCCAGCCCCTCGTGCTTCCGGATCAATTCCAGCTCGGTCTCGAAGACGGGTGTCGGGGTACCAATATGGAACAGGAGCACTTTCATCGGGTGCGTGCGACCTCTCTCAGATTCGTGCCACCCAGAGTCAACGAAGATCCTCGAGCCAATCAAGCCACTTCCACGATCTGATCGCAGTTGCTCAGTGTCGTGAGTCGATGCGCGATGATCAGGAGGGTCAGTTCCCCGCCAAGGCCGTCGATACTCTCCATCACCGTCCGTTCCGTGTCGCCATCGAGGGCGCTGGTCGCCTCGTCGAGGATGATGACGCTTGCCTGCTTGTAGAGCGCGCGGGCGATTCCGATTCGCTGACGCTGCCCTCCCGAGAGGCGAACGCCGCGTTCGCCAACCCGGGTCTCGTACTGCTTCGACCAGGATTCGATGTCGTCGGCGATCCGAGCCTGGCCAGCAGCCTCCCTCACCCGAGTCATCTCGATCCGGTCCCCGGGAATCCCGAAGGCGATGTTCTCGGCGATCGTGCTGTCGGCGAGATAGATGCTCTGCGGCACGTGCGCGATCCGGACCTGCCAGGCGCGCCGGTTGGCGGAGGTGATTGGCTGTCCGTCGACGAGGAGGACGCCCTCGGTGGGCTCCAGCAGGCCCATGATGATGTCAATCAACGTGCTCTTGCCGCTGCCGGTTACCCCCTTGAAGCCAACACGGGCTCCCCTGGGGATTCGCAGGTCTACATGGCGGAGCACCCAGGGTTCGTCCGGAGAATAGCGAAAACCCAGGTCCCTCAGCTCGACGCTCTGGTCGAACCGGATCGGTTCGGGATTCGGTCCCTCGGCATGTTCCGGCAATGGCTGGTCGAGCAGTCGAAGGGTATCCCGCACCGACGCCTCGCTGCCGATCAGGCTGGACCAGCCCAGGTAAGCCTGCTGCAGCGCCGGCAGGAGGCGCTGGGCGCCCAGGGCAAGGGCTCCCAGAACCGGGATTGAACTGGCCAGGCCACCCGGTGCTTGCCGGAACGTCCAGGCCAGCGCCGCGATGAGCACCATCCCGATCGCTTCCATGGCGAACTTGGGGCTTTGGATGATGAAGCTGTTGCTGCCCTCGGCCCTTCGCGACGACTGGTCGGCGCGCCGGTAGATCTCGCAGTAAACCTGCTGAGACCCGTCGATCAGCACATCCCGGATACCCCCGAGCCCCTCCTGCAGACACTTCATGACCTCTGTTTGACGCATGGCGATCTGTTCGCTGTTGCGCTCCAGTCGTCGCTGGGTTGCGCCCGAGACGACCGCGTAGAGGAGACCGAAGCCAAAGAGCGCAGACAGCGCGGTGACCAGATCGATCGCCATGAGCGTTCCGACGATCGAGACGATCAGCATCGTCGAGCCGAGCAGGGTCATAACGGGCAGGAAGGCACCGTGGATGACGGTCGAGGTCTTGTGGACGATTCCGCTGATGATCTCGCTGCTGTTCCGCGCAACGTGCACCGCGTAGGGCTGGTAGAGCGTTCGGCGATAGATATCGATGCTGAGGTCGGCGCCGGCCCCGAAGGAGATTCGCGTGGTCGCCCACAGGAGCGTCAGTCGTGTGACGCCGGCCCCGATGGCCGCCAGACAGAAGAGCAAGGTGAATGGGAGGACCAGTTGGTCAGGGGAGGTCAATCCCAAGGCCTGGATGAGCGGGCGTGCTGCCGGCATTCCGTACCAGCGCTCCGGCGCCGCGAGGACACCGAGGAACGGAAGCACGGCCCCGATGCTCAGCATCTCCGCCAGGGAAGCGATGAACACCAGGAGCAGCAGGAGGTAGAACTGTCTCCGCCGCCGAGGCGCCAGGTGAAGCCAGAGTCTCCATAAGATTCCATTCATTCGGGAGTCCGTCCTCCTCGTTGCCTGTCGTTCGACTATGAAGCGGTCCCCCAGTCAAGGGGCGCAATCGACCGGCTCCCGGCGCAGCGCCGCAATATGTGGCTTCGCGCCGCGGCGCCCCTTGATGGTGCTGCAGTCTCCGATTTCGCGAACCTCGGGGTCCGCAGGCACTCGGGTGCGTCCGGCCGTCCAGCGCACTTGCTCGCGCCGCCCCTTGGTCTAGGATGCCCCCAATATAGAAAGCCACCGATGCCCCTTGCCCTCATCACCGGAATCGCCGGCCAGGACGGCTGGTACCTCTCGAAGCTCCTGCTCTCGAAGGGCTACGACGTCGTCGGCTGCGGCCGCCCGGGCACGCTCCTCGGCCCCCGCGGCGCGCCGCTTCGCTCGCTCGGCGTGAAGCTCGTGGAGATGGACCTTCTCGACCGCTACCAGACGCTCCGCGGCGTGGCGGACCTCGCCCCCGACGAGGTCTACAACATGGCCGGCCACTCCTTCGTGCCCCAGTCCTGGGAGGATCCCGC